>ERZ1023892.2-NODE-2-length-146139-cov-21.156034_pt1 | contig 146139 bp, 134 predicted proteins | sample MGYA00380397_ERZ1023892 | MGnify/ENA primary metagenome ERZ1023892 (study PRJEB33179, sample SAMN07448999) | human gut metagenome | biome: Human-gut; feature: Human associated habitat; material: Faeces | host: Homo sapiens | place: India: Bhopal | collected... | reverse complement strand
GGCGGGAAGGCAATCCCGTAACGCTGACTTTAAAAATTGCGGCGAAGCCGCCACCGCAACCCTCGGGGCCAAAGGCCCCGTCAAACTTAAGAACCCTTGGGCCCGAAAGGGCCCATCAATCCTAAGAACCTTTCCCTTCACAACCCTTCTACACAACCCGCGGCGGAGCCGCACCCCTTTTTAAACTGCGGCAAAAGCCGCCACCCCTCCCCGAAGGGCCCTTATTTTTTTATTGACATTTCTCATTTCTCCATGCTATACTGTACTTTGCGAGCAGGAAAGATGATTGCGGGCCGTAAGGCGTGAGGAAAGTCCGAGCTTCGCAGGGCAGGATGCCGGATAACGTCCGGCGGGGGTGACCCCAGGGAAAGTGCCATAGAAAATGAAACCGCCACGCAAGTGGTAAGGGTGGAAAGGTGCGGTAAGAGCGCACCAGCAGTCGGGAGACCGGCTGGCTTGGTAAACCCCATCTGAAGCAAGACCGAATAGGGAAGGGTTGAGGCTGCCCGCTGACCTTCCGGGTTGCGTCGCTTGATCATCCAAGCAATTGGATGGCTAGACAGATAATCATCACCGTGCAAACGGTACAGAACTCGGCTTATTGAATGCTCGCCATGCATACGGGAAGGATTGGAAATGGTGATTTCCAATCCTTTTTTGTTGGTTTTATGGACTTCTTCATTTAAAAAAGACCGGCGGAAGAGAGGATAATGACGCCTTTGTGTATGACGTATGCAAAATATAATCTTGAAGTCCTCTTTACATACTTCTTAAAATCCGTTATCATTGAAAGAAATACTGTTTCCTTTACTCTGCTCATTTAAAAAAATGCAGAGAATTGTATAAAATTAAGGAAATAGGAATATTGGATATTGGCAGGGGGAAAGTTTATGGATTTAGAAAATAATTGGCCCATTGCGCTGGCTTTCATACTGTACCTGGTACTGATGATGAGTATCGGCCTTTATTATTCCCAGAGACAGAAAAATCTGTCTTCCTATATTCTGGGGGACCGGCAGCTGGGACCATGGCTCACTTCCATGAGCGCCGAAGCTTCGGATATGAGCGGCTGGATGCTTATGGGGCTGCCGGGATATGCTTATCTCCATGGACTTTCCGCTTTCTGGACGGGCATCGGCCTTATTGTGGGTACCTGGGCAAACTGGGTCCTTGTATCCCAGAGGCTTAGAAATTACACGGAAGTGGCTGATAACAGCCTTACCATTCCGGACTATCTGTCCAATCGGTTTGAGGATAGGAAAAATGGTCTTCGGCTCATATGTGCCCTGTTTATTATCCTTTTCTTTATCATCTATACTTCTTCCGGCTTTGTGGCGGCAGGAAAGCTGTTCAATACCATTTTCGGGATTCCCTACCTTCATGCTCTCCTGCTGGGCGCTTTTGTAGTCGTTTTCTATACCTTCCTGGGCGGTTTTTCCGCCGTGGCCCTGACGGATTTTATTCAGGGCACCATGATGTTCTTCACTGTCCTTTACGTACCTGTGGCTGCCACCATTGCTCTTGGTGGGCCCATGCCTACGCTGGATATTCTTTCTAAGGAAGGTTCTGATTTCTTTTCCTTCTTCCCTGATTCCACCGGCATATCGGCCCTTCTGGTTATGATTGTTTCTTCTCTGGGCTGGGGCCTTGGCTACTTCGGACAGCCCCATATTCTTGTCAAATTCATGGCCATCGGAGATCCGAAGGAACTTAAGAAATCCACCCGCATCGCCATGACCTGGGTGCTTCTGTCTCTGTCCTTTGCCATTGCCATCGGCGTAGTGGGCAAGGCTTATCTGTCTACGCCTTTGGAAAATGCCAATGCAGAACGGGTATTCATCCTTATGGCCGAATCGCTGTCGGCGCCTTTCATTACAGGCATTATCTGGTCTGCCATCCTGGCGGCTATTATGAGTACCAGCTCCTCCCAGCTTCTGGTCACCTCTTCCGCTGTATCCAGGGATCTTTTCCAGGCTTTCCTGAAGAAGGATGCTTCTGAAAAAACTTTGATTCGTGTATCCCGGCTCAGCGTGCTTCTGGTTTCCGCCATTGCCGTATATCTGGGCTCTGATCCCAACAGCTACATTTTCTCCATCGTTTCCTACGCCTGGGCCGGCTTCGGCGCCTGCTTCGGCGCTACTGTGCTTCTTTCCCTCTATTGGAAGCGCATGACCCTGAAGGGTGCCTATGCAGGGGTCATCGTAGGCGGTTTAACAGTACTCATCTGGAAGCATTTTGAATGGTTCGGACTCTATGAACTGGTACCGGGCTTCTTCTTTTCCGTTGCTGCCATCGTCATAGTGAGCCTTATGGACAAGAAGCCTTCAGAAACCATTCTGAAAACCTTTGAAAAGGCCATGTCCCTGTCTAAATAAAAAAGGAAAAGAAAAAGACTGTGAAAGAATGGATAGAAATCTTTCACAGTCTTTTTCTTTTGCCTCTACCGCTTTGTAAAAAAGCCGAGCCCATAAGAAGGCTCATGGCATGCCCTTGCGTTGTCATTACGGGCCGCAGGCGAAGAATCGGGATAAGCGTGGGATAGAAGGGATTCAGGTGTAAATACCAGTCCCAGTCCCCAGCCCCATCTCAGTAATTCACAATGAGTGGCGAATGGTAAAATTCCTGCCTTCCTTTTCTGTATGCCGGGGAATGCTGGCACCAGCTTCGGATATCGGAGGCGCGAATTTCCATTTCTAATGAAAGGCGGGTGTTAGCATCCGCTTTCTTCAATGCCCTGGCCATACTGGTAATCACTGGAATGGGAATCAGATTCAGAAAAGAGCTTTTGCTTCTTCGAAGGGCCAGCAGGCGGGCATAGGAGGGAAGGGGAGGGGCCGAAAATGGCGAAGGCCCCCGGCCGGAAAGAAGCAGCTGGGCGCCGATTCGTTTCAAGCGGCTGTAAAGATACCGCTTGCTTTTAATCCGGGAAAGCATGGCTTCGTAGTCTTCATTTCCTGTTTCCCTGAACCATTTGTGCTCCAGCCCCTCTGAAAAGAGGCCGGTTTCAGAAAGATCACTCTCTGATACCAAACGGGAAGCGAGGAGGCAGGCATCTTCATAGCGGGAAAAATCGGTATGGCAGCCTGACTTTATGAGTTCTGCCGCTTCTTCTGCCCCCTTTGGAGGAAGGAGACTTGTTTTTTCCCCACGGAGAAGCTCCTTTCTGGCAGTGGTGGCGGAAATATTGCAGTTCATGTTCCGGTGAACCACGTGGATATCCATGGGGAAATGATTCTGCAGAATGGTTTCCGCATAGCGGAAGCCCAGAAGATTATTGGGTTTGGATAATTCTTCTGCCAGGAAAGGGGAATGACTCTTCATGGCTTCATAAGAAGCCCGGGCATAGGAAAGCCCCCCGCCCAGGGCTTCATGAAAGGCCTTTTTGTGGGAAGGGGTCAGGGAAAAGGAAGCGGCATCCCAAAGATCTTCTTCCGAAAGGGATTCCGTACCAAAAGCAAGTATTTCGGCACCCATGGAAGCAAGCAGCCTTACGCCGTAAGAACCAAATCGGTCCGCACTCTGCAGCACGCAGAGCACCGGAAGTGAAAATACGGCATCCACGCCTCCTTCCACCGCCCATCGTGCCCGGGTCCAGCTGTCAAAGAGGGCCGGTTCCCCCCGCTGCACAAAGGGGCCGCTCATGACGGCCATGATGAAAGGATCACCATAATCCTTTCGAACCGAATGGACCATATCCTCATGCCCCCGGTGAAAAGGGTTCCACTCCGCAATGATTCCAACCACTTTTTCTGCCATTGTATTGTATCCCTTCTGTCTTTGATGGTTATATTTTATCATATCCGGAAGAAGGAAATCTGACTCTCTGTTTCCCAAATCCTTATCAGGCCCAGGGCTTGGAGGGGGAGGGAGTTCTTTCAACAATGATAAGCTTTTTATGAATTAAAAATTAAAGAAATATTATTTGACTAACCACACTTAAAATGATAATCTTGATATGAATGTTAGAGACTTAAGAAAGCTATCTAATGGTTTTAATGTATCAGGAGGTATGGAATGGATTTTCTGCATTTGTTCCGAGCCGGCGGATTTATGATGTATCCGCTGATTCTTTGTTCTTTGGTGGTAGTGGCTATTTTTATTGAACGGTTCCGGTATTATCGATCCAATCGTTCCCATGTGGACGAGCTTAGCCGGGAGATTCCGAAATATCTGGAAAAACGGGATTATGAGGGACTGAAAACTCTTCTCCAGCAGGATGGCGGTATTCCTGCTTCTGTGGTTCTTGCAGGAGTGGAGCATATGAATCTCAAAGTAGACCAGACGTCCCTGATTGAAGGGGCTGCTTCCCATGCAGCAGGGCGTTTGAAAAATTACCTGAATTACCTGGATGTGATCGTGACCCTGTCCCCTCTTATGGGGCTTCTCGGTACGGTTATCGGCATGATCGGTTCCTTTAATGTTCTCTCCGTTTCCAACGGCCAGCCCTTTGCAGTCACCGGCGGTGTGGCAGAAGCCCTGGTATGCACGGCCACCGGCCTTTTTGTGGCTATCATTGCCCTCATTGCGTATACCTATCTTTCCCAGCAGGTGAGCCATTTTGTTTCTGATATGGAAAAACTGGGTACCCTGTATTTGGCTATCGTAGAGGCGAAAGAGCAATGAAACTGGAATCTATGAATGTGGAGAAGAAGCCAAAGATTATGATTATCCCTATGATTGATATCATTTTCTTCCTCCTTGTCTTCTTCATGATGAGCATGCTTTCCATGGTGGTGCAGAAGTCTATCAACCTGAACCTGCCGCAGACCGCCACGGCCAAAGTGAATGTGGAGCAGACCCTTCCCATCAGTATTACCTCTGATGGTACGATTTATGTAGAAAAGGAAAAGATTTCCAAAGACGATTTTCGTCGCCGCATGGAAATCGAAAAGGGACGGAATCCGGACCTTTCCGTGGTTCTTAGGGCAGATTCCAAATCAGAACATGGAGATTTTGTATTTGTGCTTGACCAGTTGAAATCTGTAGGCATCAGCAAGGTGGGAATTGCTACAGAGTCCAAGACCGGTCAGAATCAGTAAAGAGGTGGTCCCATGCGTACTTTCAAGTACCGATGGTCCTCTGCCTTTGGATTGTCCTTCCTCTGCCACGGCATTGTCCTTGGCGCGGTGGCAGGCCTTCTCTTCCTCTTTCCTCCGGCCCAGCCCAGCCGGGAGCCCATTGAAGTAGACCTGGTGTCCGATGTGGGGGGAGGTGGAGGTGGTGGCGGTGGCGGCCAGGAAACGGAAGAACTTCCCAAAATCCACGAAGCCAAAGCCACTCCCACTGCGCCTCCTCCGGCTGTACCGACAGAAGCCGATGAAGAGGCAGCCAATGATGTCCATGAGGTGGCCCAGGCCCAAAGCACCACTTCCTCAAGCAGCGCCCCGGCCGGCGAAAGCGCTTCTTCCTCTTCTGAAGGAGGCAGCGGCGGCGGAACCGGCGGCGGTCAGGGCACCGGCTCAGGAAGCGGCACCGGTTCCGGAAGCGGCAGTGGCACCGGTGATGGCACCGGTGATGGCACCGGTGACGGTTATGGCAGTGGAAATGGAGACAGCGGCAGCGGCGGCGGAGAAACGATAGGTATCCAGCTTTTGAGCGCTCCGGCGCCAGCCTACCCCGAATCAGCCAGAAGGGCCGGTATATCCGGCACTACGGTGGTGGGCATGACGGTTTCCACTGACGGATCTGTTTCCAGCGCCTGGGTGGAAAGTTCATCGGGAAACAGCACTCTGGACAGTGCTGCGGTAGCTGCTGTGTACAACTGGCGTTTCGTGCCGGCCAAACAGAATGGTACTCCTGTGACAGCCAATTCCAGAGTGCCGATTACCTTCAATTTAAATGGATAAATGGGAAAAAGAGATTTCAGAGGGATGAAATCTCTTTTTTCGTGGATGCTTTTGGGGACAGGCCCCGGGGCCATGGGGGTTCATAGGAGGCAAAGGGAATCAAGGGTTCAGGGGATGCGGCAGTCGCCATTCATGATTGATGAGCCCTTTTGCATTAAGCCTCTCGCCGGAGGATCGCCTGTAAAGGCTCTGCCATATTCTTTACCGGGGCCCTTGGCTTCGGGGCCGCCACCCTTGATGATGACGCCCCATTCCCACTTTTTTATGGCACCTCAAGAGTACTTATGTTATTATTTAAGGGTAGTATTGTCAGAAATCTGATAAAAGAAGGTGATGAAAGGACATGAATAACAAAATTTTTCTTGTTCTTGGCGGAGCCAGAAGCGGGAAGAGCGAGTTCGCAGAGAAGCTGATGTATCATTCCACAGGGAAAAGGAAGGGATACATCGCCACCAGCCAGATTCTGGATGATGAGATGCGGTACCGTGTGATTCTTCACAGGGAGAGGCGGCCCGCCGACTGGCAGACTTTCGAGGTCATGCATGGGGCAGGGGAGGAAATGGGTCATATCCTTGGGGAAGCAGATGCCATCCTTTTTGACTGTATTACCATGTATGTGAATAATATGCTCATGGACCACATGAAGGGAATTACCGTGGAAACGCTGGGGGTTTCGGATCTGACCACGCTGCAGCAGGCGCTGGAGAAAGACCTGACCCTCATGTTTGAGCGGATTTCTTCTGTTTCTGATAAGGAAATCATATTTGTGTCCGATGAGCTTGGGATGGGCATTGTTCCTGCCAATGCCATGAGCCGGGTATACAGGGATCTTGTGGGTCTGGCCAACCAGTATGTGGCCAGGCGGGCCGACAAGGTATACCTTTCTGTTGCAGGAATTACTGTGGAGCTCAAGGAAAGAGGAGTGGAGCTATAATGACAAAAATTGCAAAGAGAGTCATGTTTCAGGGAACCAGTTCTCATGTAGGTAAAAGTATTCTGACCACTGCTTTCTGCCGTATTCTTGCGCAGGACGGATATAAGACGGCACCTTTCAAGGCGCAGAATATGGCGCTGAATTCCTATGTCACCCTGTCGGGCGGTGAAATCGGCCGCTCTACGGTAGCCCAGGCGGAAGCTGCCGGCGCTCTGCCTATCGTTGAAATGAATCCTGTGCTTTTGAAGCCTACCGGAAATTCCTGCTCCCAGGTCATCCTTCTGGGAACATCGGTAGGAAATTACAGCGCTTCGGAATACCAAAATCATTACAGCCAGCGGGCCTGGGATACGGTGAAGAAGAGCCTTGACTACATGGAAACCCATTACGATGCCCTTGTCATCGAAGGGGCCGGATCTCCTGCCGAGGTGAACTTGAAGAAAAATGATATCGTAAATATGCGCATTGCCAAAGAATGTCAGGCGCCGGTATTTTTGATTGCCGACATTGACAGAGGCGGCGCCCTGGCTTCCATCGTAGGTACTCTGGAGCTTCTGGAACCGGAGGAAAGGGCTCTTGTGAAGGGACTGGTGATTAATAAGTTCCGCGGCGACATTTCTCTTCTGGAACCGGCTTTGACTTTCTTGAAGGAAAAGACGGGCATTCCGGTGCTCGGCGTCATTCCTTATCTGGAAGATCTGGGCATTGATGATGAGGATTCCGTATCTCTCCAGGATCTGCCCAGTGACCATGTGATGCGGGATATCCATATCGCTGTCATGCAGACCCCGAAAATTTCCAATTTCACAGATTTCGATGCTTTGAATCATGAGCCCGATGTGAACCTCCGCTTCGTGCAGCAGGGAGATATGATCGGTGATCCGGACCTGATCCTTCTGCCGGGAAGCAAGAACACCACAGAAGATCTGCTTTATCTGAAGCGCCAGGGATATGCGAAGGAAATCGTTGAAATGGCGGAAAAAGGCGTGCCCGTCATCGGTATCTGCGGCGGCTTCCAGATGCTGGGCGAAAAGGTGTGCGACCCGCTCCATGTGGAAAGCAGCAATGATGAAGTAGAAGGCCTTGGCCTTCTGCCTTACACCACGTCCATGCACGGGAAGAAGAATACCTACCAGGTCACTTTCGACTGTGATGATCTGCCTTTCCTGAACATGCAGTTTGCCGGGAAGGGCATGCGGGGCTATGAAATCCACATGGGTGAGACCACGCTTACGAAACCGGCGCAGTCCCTCTTCCATATCGTGCAGCGGAGTGAGGACAAGGTGGACCTTCAGGACGGTTTCATCAATGAAAAGCGGAATGTCTTCGGTACCTACTGCCATGGCCTCTTCGACAATGATGATCTGCGCCGGGCTGTGATTAACGCCCTGCGCCGCCGCAAAGGCCTTCCGGAACTGCCGGTACAGTTCAAGTACCGGGCCTATAAAGAGTCTGAATTTGACCGTCTGGCAAAAATGGTGAGAACCCATTTTGATATGGACGCTTTTTATGAAATCCTGAGGAATGAATAATTTGGACGGTTTAATTTACTCCGCATTTTATGCGGCTATCCCCCTGGCGGCCCTGGTCATCGACACCATTTATGGAGATCCAAGATCCGATTACCATCCGGTGGTTCTCATAGGGAAGGTGATTTCCTTCTTTGAGGGAATGCTTTATCCTGAAAAGAAGACATCTGATGGAAATATGTTCTTCCGCGGCATGATGACTTCCCTCCTTGTGCTCCTCACCGTGGGCCTGGTGGTGGGATTCCTGACCTGGCTTTCCGTGAAGGCGGGCATTCTCATGTATGCCGCTGTCAGTGCCGTAGTCCTTTATTTCACCATTACCCCCCGGGCCCTTGCCAGGGACGGCATGGAAATCTACGACCTCCTGAAAGCGGGGGACATGGTATCCGCCAGGAAACGGCTCAGCTGGATCGTTGGCCGGGATACGGAAAATCTGGATGAAAGTGAAATCGCCCGGGGCACAGTGGAAACCATTGCGGAAAATACAACGGACGGTGTCATTTCCCCCCTTTTCTGGTTCCTTCTTTTAGGACCGGTAGGGGCGGCTCTCTACCGGGCCGGCAACACCATGGATTCCATGCTGGGCTACAAAAATGACCGTTACCTTTTCTTTGGCCGCTTTGCTGCGCGGCTGGATGATGTGCTGAACTATATTCCAGCTCGTATTACTTTTGTCCTCTTTGTGGCAGCTGCAGCTCTCTTGAAGCAGGATTGGAAAAATGCAGAAAAAATTGGCTTAAGGGATGCACCGAAGCATCCTTCTCCCAACGGGGGATATGCGGAAGCCACGGTGGCTGGCGCCATGCATGTTCAGCTGGGGGGCTACAATTACTATGAGGGAAAACCGGAATTTCGCGAATACATGGGAGACCCTGATACGCCGCTGAAAGCAGAGCATATCAAGACTTCCATTTACATGATGTACGCTGCGGTCATTCTCTTTGTGCTTGTGGAATCAGCGGTCATATTCTTTGTGTGGTGAAGAAGACAGGGAAAAGGGGCCTCCCTGATGCATGGGGGCTGTACAAGCCCATGATCTTCAAGGCGAAACCTTTGTTTCTCTGACTCTTCTTTTTTGAACTTTTTTACAAATACTTGTGGTGATTGAATGAATTCTTTTTTAGTAGGTCTTCAATTTCTCACCCGTATCCACATTTCCAATGAAACGGTTTGGAAAGATGAGGAATTCGGAAAGAGCGTCATCTGGTTTCCTGTATACGGATGGATTATAGGCGCTTTCATGTGCCTCATTTACTTCCTGCTGAAACCTTTGGATATGCCCTATCTGACTGCTTTTCTGATTGTCCTGGGAGAGCTTTTCATATCCGGAGGCACTCTGGCTGACGGGCTCATGGATTCATCGGACGGTCTCTTTTCCGGCCGCTCCCGGGAGCGGTGCCTGGAAATCATGAAGGACAGCCTGATTGGTTCCTTCGGTATGCTGTCCATCATTATTTTCATCAACCTTTTCACCCTCTCCTTGGGATCCATAGACGGCCTGCTTTATCCCATTCTCATTGCGGCGCCTGCGCTGGGGCGGCTGAACCTTGTCATCAGCATTTGCGAATATCCCTATGCCCGTCCCTATGGCATGGGCAAAGCCTTTTCCGCTTATCGTCCAAAGCATGCAGTAGCCATTGCTTCTGTATTTGCACTGCTGCCGGCTCTTTATTTCGGATTTCTTTATGTGATACTGGCCGGCGCAGCCCTTCTGCTGGGGCTGTATCTGAATCGCTGGATCGTGGGTAAAATCGGCGGTACAACAGGGGATACCTATGGATTTGTAAATCAAGTGACAGAAGTCTTTCTGGCGCTCCTTTATGTTTTGATTACCAGGGGGAATGTATGGCATATGTAGTCAGCTCACCGGGATCCTGCGGTGAATTTATCCAGGGCTATGCAGAGGGCTCCTCCTTTATGGTGACCTGTCCCATAGATCGCTTCTCCTATGCTTTTTCCGGATTTGAGGGAGATGGAGAAACACTTCCGCCCAAGGCTTATTCAGCCGTAGAGAAAACCATGGCCTATCTGGGAGAAGAGAAAAGAGTCCCTTTAAAACTGAAATCCCATATCCTCAAAGGGAAAGGCATGGCCTCCAGCACGGCTGATATCAGTGCCGCCTGTCAGGCTGCGGCCCTTGCCTGCGGCCGGAAGCTGTCGGAACGGGAAATTGCAGCTATTGCCCTTTCCATTGAACCCAGCGACGCTACCTTTTTTAAAGGGGTAGTGCAGTTTGATTACCGGGAAGGACGCCTTATCCGGGAAATGGGCCTCTGCCCGACCATGCAGATTCTGGTTTATGATTGCGGCGGGGAAGTGGACACCATGCTTTTTAATTCCAGAAATGATCTGGTAGACCTGCAGAAGAGCAATGAGGCGAAAATAAAGGAGGCTCTTTCTTTATTTAAGGAAGGAATCAGGCTCCAGTCCCTGGACCTGATCGGCAGGGCTGCTTCTATGAGCTCCTTTGCCAACCAGAAGATTCTTTATAAGAAACCGTTGGAAGATTTCTATCACCTGGGACTGGAGCAGGGAGGAAAAGGGGTTATCTGTGCCCACAGCGGTACCGTGCTGGGACTGATTCTTCCCATGGAAAAGGATGCCATGGCAGTGAAGAATTTCCTGGATAAAGAAATGAAAGGAAGGATTTCCTTCCTGGACCTTGTACATATTACAAATCAGGGCATGCAGTGCAGAAAGTGTGATATCCATGACTTTGAAAAGCTCTAGACATGGAGGGGATGTCTTTTCCCTAGCCCCCTCCGAACGGAATAAAATCCTTGATTTCAGCATCAATATCAACCCGCTCGGCCTTTCTCCCCTGGGGAGAAGGGCTCTTCTCCGTTATTGGGAAATAGAGACCCTCCGCTATCCGGATGTGGAAGACCGGGACGTGACAGCCTCCCTTTCCGCTGCCTATGGCATGGACAAGGATACCACTGCTTTAGGAAACGGGGCTACGGAGCTCATGTATACGCTGCTTCGATTCCTTAAGCCGGAAAAAGTGCTGGTGCCGGCGCCAGCTTTTTCCGAATACCGCCTCTCCGCTGAAGCCGCCGGCGCAGATACGGAAAGCTTCCTTCTGGATCAGGACCATGGCTTTTCCCTTCCTTTAGGGGAACTGGAAAGAAAAATGGTTCCCCGCTCCCTTTTGTACCTGGGACACCCAAACAACCCCGACGGCTGCCTCCTTTCCATGGAGGATTTCAAAAAAGTGATGGCCCTTGCAGAAGACAGGGAAAGCTATGTGGTAATTGACGAATCCTTCATCGACTTCGTGGAAGGAGACGTGTCCTACCGCTCTTTCGTAAAGACTTATTCACATCTGGTGGTCGTCATGTCCCTTACCAAATTCTACGCCGTGCCGGGCCTCCGCATCGGATGCTCCTTTGCCCATCCGGCCCTCACAGAAAAAATCAAAGACCACCTCATCCCCTGGAACGTGAACGGCCCGGCCCAGCTCTACATGACCTGCGCCACCAGGGACAGGGAATACATTGAAGCGTCCCGTGCCTTCTGCTCCTCCGAAAGGAAATATTTCGCAGGGAAACTGGGAGAACTGGAAGGCCTTACGGTCTACCCCGGCTGCGTCAATTTCATCCTTCTGAAACTGACCGGCTCCATAAGAGACGCCGCCGATTTACAGAAGCAGCTTCTTCCTGAAGGCATTTTCATCCGCCAGTGCGGCAACTACGAAGGCCTTGACAACTCCTTCTTCCGTCTGGCTGTGAGGACAAGGGAAGAAAACAACCGGCTCCTTAAAGCATTGAAAGAGGTTTACCATCCATGATTACACTTTATCTTATAAGACACGGCCAGACTGTATGGAACAGTTCCGGCAGGTATCAGGGCCGCACCGATGTGGCCTTAAGCGAAAAGGGGATAGCCCAGGCGGAAAAGACAAAAGAACGGTTCCGCCCTGTCTCTCTGGATGGCGTCATTTCCAGCCCCCTTAAACGGGCTGCCCATACAGCGAAGGGCATTGCTCAAACTCACGGCCTTCCCCTGGAAACAGATGCAAGGCTGGAAGAACTCTCCTTTGGTGACTGGGAAGGAAAGACCTATGATGAAATCGAAAAAATCTGGCCCGGCATGATTGAAGCCATGTATCACGATGCAGGCACCATGAAACTCCCCCATGGGGAATCCTTTGCAGAATGCCAGAAACGGTGCATGGAAGCCATCAACGATATCATCAAACGTGGGGACAATAAAACCTACGCCATCGTCTGCCACGGCGCGGCGCTTCGCACCATCATATGCGGCCTTATCCAAATCCCCCTCTCCCGTTCCTGGAACCTGGCTCTCTCCAACGCCAGCATTTCACAGGTCAACATCTATCCGGGGGATATGAATATGCTCTACATGCTGAATGATACGTCCCATCTGGGAGATTTGAAATCGGGGAGCTGAGAAGAAACGCCGATACGGGCGTGAAAACTAACGGCAGCGCTCCCTTTTTAAGGAAAGGGGCACTGTTTTAGTGCCATGTACCCTTTTGTCAAATTGACGGGGTGGCGAACACCACGTCGGCATCCAGAACCTTGCAAAAGGGGAAAGTATGGAAGGGCTTATATCTTATCTTGTTTTTTAAGACCGCCCCCGCTCCTGAAAGGCGGCATTATAAAATCATTGCCCCTTAAAGGGGAAACGATTCACTACATTTTGCGCGTTGCTAGCGCTCCTTCATCCCTGCTGTCACTGACTCACTGGATTTTCAGGTCGCTGATGCTCCCTTACAAATCCAGTTCGCATAGTGCAAATTGTGTTCGCTGTACACCGCAGGGCGATACTATAACCCTCAGCGCCGCAGGCGCTGCTGCCCCTTGAGCGCTAGCGATGCACAACCCTTCTACACAACCCGCGGCGTCAGCCGTGCCCCCATTTTTTTGAATCTGTGACAAAGCCGCCACCATCACCCTTAGGGCCGAAGGGCCCGTCAAGCTTACGAACTCTCCGGCCGTTAGGCTGGTCAATTTTAAGAACCATTCTCTCTGAGCTTTCTCTTCAGAGCCCATATCTTGAAAACTTTCATAATACATATATTTCATTTATTTTACATAAAAACTTGACCAAAAGTGCTGAGGGCGATATAGTTAAATATAGTGGATAAATATGTAGAATTACAGGAGATACTATGTTTAACTTACCCGATAAATATGTAGAAATTGATGGATTCAGGATTCCTGCGGATAAGGCGGAAGAGTACAAGCGTATCCGTGACAGGATGATTAAAGAGGCGGAAAAGTTCTTTCGCACTTTCTGCGAAGTGGTGAAGCGCGAGAAGCTGGTGGATCTTTTGGGAGAAGGCATTGTGGGCTATTCTTCTACCGGGGAAATGCTGGCCAGAATTTCGCTGGATCCTTTCGAATTGTCTGCCATGAATGTGGCTCTGCAGCGTAAGAAGATCAAGGAATACATGCTGGCTACCAATGGCTATGATGACGATGATTACAAGCAGCTTTTGAAAGAGTTTGATGAAAGAAAAGCTGAAAGAAAAGCAAAAAAACAATAATAACAGGAAGGACTGTTAGCCAATGATTCAGCTAGTTGTAGACAGTACGGCCGCTGTTCCGAAGGATTTCCTGGAGCAGCACGCCAATGTTCATGTGATTCCTCTTTTTATCTCGGTGAAGGGGGAATATGTGCCGGAAAATGAGGCCACCATTGAACAGGTGATTGAGTATTCCGAAAGTACGAAGAAGGCGGTTCCTACCAGCCAGCCCAGCACCGGTGATTTTCTTAAGTTGTTTGAGTCTCTCCCCAAAGAGGACCCGATTATTGTCATCTGCATCACTTCCGGGGTCAGCGGCACCTATAATGGCGCCGTTCTTGCGGCGCGCCAGTCGGGACGGAAGCAGATTGCCGTCATTAATTCCCGTACCACTGCTGTGGGTATGATGGAAGTGCTGGAAGACGGACTGGATATGATTGAGAAGGGCCTTTCTTTTGAGGAAATAAGCAAAGGTCTCCAGGAGTCCGCTTCTTTGATGCGGACTACTTTTACCGTGCCTACCCTGGATTATCTCCGGAGGGGTGGCCGCGTAGGGAAGGCTGCCGGCCTGATAGGCAGCATTTTGAAAATCAAGCCGGTTATTTTCCTGAATGACAATAATGAAGTAGATGTGCTTGCCAAGGTGCGCACCGAAAAGAAGGCTGCCGCCGCCATGCTCGATTATCTCCACAAGAATTCACCCTGCCGTCGCATCGGCATTGTCCATATTGAAAATGAAGAAGGTGGCAGGGCGCTGCAGAAAAGGATTCAGGAAGAATATCCGGATATCCAGGTCACTCTTTCTACCGGTACACCTGTCTTGGCATCTTATCTGGGACCGGGACTGACGGGAATTATCTTTGAAAGTGCCAAGTGATGGGGGAAATAGATATGTATAATACAATAGATGGGATCTGTTTCAAGAATATGCTGACAGGAGCTTACCAGCTTTTCCAGCAGAAATATGAAATTATCAACCAGCTCAATGTATTCCCTGTACCTGACGGGGATACGGGAAATAATATGCTGAATACACTGAAGTCCATGTACAGCATGATTGCAGAAGAAAAAGCGGAACAGCCGGTGGGGATTTTGGCTGAAAAGGCGGCAGCCGGCGCCATCATGGGGGCCAGAGGAAATTCCGGTGTTATCCTGTCCCAGATCATCCACGGCATCAGCCGGGGGCTCCATGGAAAGAAAACGGCGTCTTGCGGCCAGATGAGTAAGGCTTTCCAGTACGGTATCCTCTATGCTTACAGGGCTGTTACGAAACCGGTGGAAGGAACTATTCTTTCCGTAGCCAGGGGAATTGCCAAGGGAACCAGGGAAGTGATCCGCACGGAAACGGATTTCAGTAAAATTTTAGAAGCTTCTATCCGCTGCGGTAATGAAGCGCTGGCTAAAACGCCGGAACAGTTGCAGATTCTGAAAGACGCCAACGTAGTTGATGCCGGTGGGCAGGGTCTTATTTTCTTCCTCATGGGCTGCCTGAACGGCCTCACCGGCAAGGTCGAAGAAATCAAAGTGGATGTGAAACCGGTCATCAGCCGTCTGGAAGCGAAGGGGGAATCTTTCTCCATCGAATATCCTTACTGTACGGAATTCATTATCAGCCCCTGCAAGGTGAAGGCAAAGGAAGTCAGAAAGAAACTGTCCTCCTGGGGCGAATCCATGATCGTAGCAGAAGGGGATAACCTGGTAAAGGTTCACATTCATGCCCAGCGTCCGGGCCATGTGCTGGATATGGCAGCAGACTGGGGTACCCTTCACGACATCAAGTGCGACAACATGGTGGACCAGTTCCATAAGAACAAGGAAAAACAGCAGAAGATGGCTAAAAAGCCTCTGGGTATTCTCACTGTCGTATCCGGCGACGGCTGGACTGAACTCTTTAAGAAACTGGGTGCCGATGTGGTATCGGGCGGTCAGTCTATGAATCCCTCAGTACAGGAACTGAGCAGCGGCATGGACAATGGGCAGTATGAAAAATACATTATCCTCCCCAATAACAAAAACATCATCCTGGCAGCCCAGCAGCTCCAGAAAATGATGGGTGAAAAAGTCCATATCGTTCCCTCTACTAACCCCATGGAAGGGCTGGCAGCAGCCATGGCTTTCTCTGAAGACAACACGCTGGAAGAAAACCTGGCAGCCATGAAGGAACGGATGGGAGACATTGCCACAGCCATGATTACCACGGCTGTGAGAGACAGCATCGTAGGTGAAACGGTGATCCACAAGGATGATTTCATGGGAATCATGAAAAACCACGAAGTCATTGCAGAAAAAGATTTCACCAAATGTTTCCTGGACGTACTGTCCCACCTCATTACAGAAGATACGGAAATCGTAACGATCTACTCCGGAAAAGATCTTTCCGAGGAAGACTGCCTCAAAGAAATCGACAAGGCAGAAAAGAAATACCCTGACGTTACCTTTGAAACCTATCAGGGGGGACAGCCGCTGTATCCCATGTTTATTTCCGCTGAATAATGTGAAAAAAAACGCCCTTCGGGGCGTTTTTTGTGTGGGCTGGCGGTTTTATGGACAAGCCCCTTTGGGGCGTGTCCATAAGCCGCCACCACAATCCTCTGCCCGAAAGGCCGTCAAACTTAAGAATCTTAAGAAACCTCGGGGCAAAGCCCCGTCAACAAAAAGAACGCCTCGAACGAGGCGTTCTTTTATACCCTTATTTCTTGTCCTTTGTTTCTGCACCTTCTGCAGGGCTGGGATAGAAGTACATAATGCGGTCCGGCTGGAAATATTCACTGGTCAGCCGTTTTGCCAGAATAGGCGTCATGGCCTGTTCGAAGTCTACGATTTCCAGAGGGGAAAGGGCGGTATCTTCTACCAGTACTATAATCACGGGATTCACTTCCGGCGCGTTTTCCGGTACTTCGCTGCGGTCCAGCGGAATGCTGAAAATCAGGCGGACCGTGGCTACATACTGGTCCTTGTAATTAAAAACGGTGCCCCGGTACGTATTTTCCCAAAGGGTGCGCATGAGATCGATGTGGTATACATCCTGGTTCTGTTGTTCTTCTGCCATGTAATAACCTCCTGGAGAGCTTAATGCTCTATATGATATGATAATTTTATTGTATCGCATAATAAGGAAGATGGAAAGAGGGCCTTGTGTACAAGCCCCTTTGGGACTTGAGGATTCAAAGGGTTCAAAGGGGGGTGGTGGGCGCCATTAATTATTGTAGGCGCCCTTTTATAAAAAAACTTTCCAACGGGCCTCAGGCCCGGCTTGCTCGTTTTTTTATCAATTGCCAGGGCGGTTTTTAAGTTTTTTAAGGTTTTATCATAAGAGCCGGCCTTTCAGATTAAGGACGCCCATTACCGCCTGAAAGGCGGCATTATAAAACTGCGGCGTCAGCCGCTGCCACCTTCTGAACCAGCCTGCCAAAGGCAGGTCGAACCCTTTGAACCTTCTGAACCCGGGCCACAGAGCGGCCCCAAAGGCGCCATCACAACCCTCGGCCTGAAAGGCCGTCAAACTTACGGACCCTCCGGCCAACGGCCGGTCCATCTTAAGAACCCTCACGCCCTGCGGGCGTGTCCATAAGAACTTTTTGCTACCTTTGGGCGCAGATGATACAATATAAAAGTACTATGTATATTTTATGAGGAGGTATTTCATATGAATAAGGGAAAATTATATGGGATCGGTGTGGGACCGGGGGATTCCAAGCTGCTGACTGTGAAGGCTGTGGAGGCTATCCGGGCGGCTGATATGATTATTACGCCGAAGACAGAGAAGAAAGAGGGGTCTGTGGCTTTTAACATTGCGAAGCCCTATATTTCTGATAAGACTGCAATTCTTCCCATGGTGTTCCAGATGAGCAGGGACATGGAGGCTGTAGAAAAACAGTGGGCTGAAAACAGGAAAATCATTGCGGAGAAGCTGGATGAAGGGAAAAATCTGGTATTTCTGACTCTGGGAGATCCTATGCTTTACAGCACGTATATGTATATTTTCAATGAATTCAAGGATTCTCCGGATTATGAGGTGGAAACGATTCCGGGCATTCCTGCTTTTCTGGGGATTGCTTCTTACATCGGCCTTCCGGTGACGGAGTGGGAGGAAAATGTGCTCATTATTCCTGCTACTGCTGATCACGAGAAGTTTGACAAGGCTCTGTCCGCTTCCGACAATGCGGTGATTATGAAGGTGTATAAGAGCTTTGCCTTTGTGCAGGAGGAACTGAGAAAGCACCATATGATCAAGCGGTCTGTCATGGTTTCCCGCGCCGGGCTTCCTGATGAAATCGTGATTCGCGATATTGACAGCCTGCCTGCCGACTATAAACCCAATTATCTCAGCACCATTATTGCCAAGAGAGATAAATAAATGGCAGGGCTTATCCGTCCCCGGGTGGTGATTGCGGGGACAAACAGCGGAGTGGGGAAAACCACCATTGTTACCGGACTGTTAGCTTATTTCCACTCCAAGGGACTGAAGGCCCAGCCTTTCAAGGTGGGTCCGGACTATATTGATCCCGGTTTCCATGAAAAGGCAGCTGGGAGACCTTCCTACAATCTGGATACCTGGATGACGCCGGCGGATCATCTGGTGTCCAATTTCTCCTATCTTTCCAGAGATGCGGACATTTCCATTATCGAAGGGGTCATGGGCCTCTATGACGGCGGCGCCAAAGGGGTCAGTTCTTCAGCGGATATTGCCAAAAGGCTCAAAGCGCCGGTTATCCTTGTGCTGGACTGCAAGTCCGTGGGCTACAGTATCGCTGCCACGGCTCTGGGATTTCGGGAATATGACAGGGATACCCATATCGCCGGCGTGATTCTGAATCGGCTGGGCTCTGACCGTCATGAAGCCATGGTGCGGGATGTGATGGAGAAAATCCATATGCCTGTCATCGGCGCCTACCATCGGGACGATGGCCTCAAGACGCCGGAGCGTCATCTGGGCCTGACTCCGGTGACGGAAATCGAAACGGCGGACCTGATCCGCCATATGGGAGAAGATGCAGGCCGCTGGGTGGATACGGAGAAGCTGTTGTCCATTGCCCAAAGCGCACCTTCGCTTCTCGTGGAAAAAGACAGGGAAGAAAAGAAGAAGGTTCCGGTCCGTATTGGCGTGGCCAGGGATGAAGCTTTCTCCTTCTATTATCCGGCCAGTCTTCATGCCTTGGAAAAAATGGGGGCGGAGCTCATCGATTTCAGCCCTTTAAGGGACAGCGTTGTTCCTGATGTGGACGGGCTCATCTTTGGCGGCGGTTTTCCTGAAATGTTCCTCCATGAGCTGGAAAATAACAGGTCCATGAAGGATTCCATCCGGCAGGCTGCGGCTTCCGGCATGCCTGTCTATGCGGAATGCGGTGGGCTTATGTATCTTTGCCGGAAGATCCAGGGATTTGACGGCGACGCTTATGAAATGGCAGGCCTGGTGCCGGGCGTATGCGAAATGCAGAAAAAGTTGCAGCGGGTGGGCTATGTGACCGGGAAAGCGCTGAGGAAGAGTATCATAGCTGATGAAGGAGATATCCTGAAGGGCCACGAATTCCATTTTTCCACCCTTGCCTGCGATGACGATTTTCCCTGGGCCTACAACTTAAAGGGGACGAGGCAGAAAGAAGGCCATCTGGAAGGCTTTGCCAGGGGCAATGTGCTGGCCAGCTATCTCCATCTGTCTTTTGAGGGAAATCCAAAGGCAGCGGATAAATTTCTGGCTTCCTGTCTGGCTTATAAAAATAGGTAATGATTCGATATGGAAGGAACATTCCTTCCATATCTGATTTCCTGTCCAAGAAAGGGAAACATATGGAAACAAAAGGACTTGTGCTTATTAATACGGGAACGGGCAAAGGAAAGACCACTGCTGCTCTTGGGACTGCCATCCGCGCCTGGGGCGACGGACAGAAAGTTCTGATTCTCCAGTTCATCAAAGGGGCCTGGAAGTACGGGGAGCTGAAGGCCATCGAAACGCTGGGGAAAGCAGAGGGGCGCATAGAAATCAGACCCATGGGCGACGGTTTTGTGTTCCACAATAAAAAAGATCCGGAAAACGAGGAAAGACTGGCGGAAAAGAAAGAATTGGCCCGCCGGGCCTGGGATATGGTGAGAAAGGAAGTCATGAGCGGCGCCTGGGATTTGATTGTGCTTGATGAAATCAACTACGCCATTCACTTCGGCATGCTGGAAACGGAAGAGGTAGCAGGGCTGATCCGGGAAAGGCCGGTGAGGCTTAATATGATTCTCACCGGCCGCTATGCGCCCAAGGAACTCATTGATTTGGCGGACACGGTGACGGAAATGACTCTGGTAAAGCATGCTTTCCAGAAGGGCATTCGGGCCAGGAAGGGACTCGAGTTCTGAGACGAGGATAGTCTGTTAGCTGGCAGACATCAGGCTGCCAGACTATCAGACGTCAGACTGCCAGACATCAGCTGTCCCGCTTCCCGCCATCTTCCTTCGCTATCTCCCTGGCTGACAGTTAAACCAGGAAGGCATCCTTTTGACGCGTTCTGCCGTCCTGCAGGCAGGGGCACCATCGATAAAGGGCAAGCTCTCCGAAAGAGGCCTTGAACGCTCCAATTTTTAACAATGTTCTTTACATAAATGGGCGGGCATGATAAAATTTTCTAAGTTGTAGATATATGGATTACTCAGTAAATGAGGGATGTAAATGGCACTTTATGTTAAGAAGTTCGGTGGAAGTTCGGTGGCTACACCGGAAAAAATGCTGAATATTGCAAACCGCGTTCTTCGCGATCGGAAGCCGGGGGATAAGATCGTGATCGTGGTATCCGCCATGGGGGACACCACAGATGATCTTCTGGATCTGGCATCTCAGGTTTCTTCTGTCAATCACGGCAGAGAAATGGATATGCTCCTGGCTACGGGAGAGCAGATGTCCATTGCGCTGATGGCAATGACATTCAAAAAGCTGGGCGTTCCGGCGATTTCCCTGACCGGCCCCCAGGCAGGCATTATAGCCGGCGGCGCTTATGGAAAGGCTACGATTGATGATGTGAAACCGGACCGGGTGCTTCGGGAACTGGAAGAGGGCAAAATCGTGATTGTGGCCGGTTTCCAGGGCCTGATGCCCAATGGCGATGTGGCTACCCTTGGCCGCGGCGGCTCTGATGCTACGGCAGTGGCGCTGGCGGGAGCAATGCATGCGGATATGTGCGAAATCTTTACTGATGTGGATGGCATTTATTCTGCTGATCCCCGTCATGTGAAGGGCTGCGTCAAGATGAAGGAAATCACTAATACGGAAATGCTTGAAATGGCAAGGCTGGGGGCCGGCGTTATGCAGCCTCGCAGTGTGGAGCTGGGCATGAAGTATCATATTCCGATTCATGTACGGTCTACATTTACCGATGAAGAAGGCACCATTATCCGGGAGGTATGCACAATGGATGGAAAGAATGAAGCAGTAAGAGGCGTGGCGCAGGATGCCCATGCTGCAAGGATTGCTGTGCTGGGGCTTAGAAATATTCCCGGCGTGGCGTACATGGTATTCTCCGCACTGGCTGAAGACAATATCACCGTTGATATGATTGTGCAGAGCGTAAGGAATTCCAATGATGATAAAACAGACATTATCTTCACTATCGAAGATACGGATCTGCCTGATGCTAAACGGGTTCTGGAGCAGATGCGGGACGAAGGAAAGCTGGAAGAGGTCATTTATGATGATGACACGGCTAAGGTTTCTGTGGTTGGTGCCGGCATGCTCGGCACTCCCGGCGTAGCAGCCCGCATGTTTGGCGCCCTGGGAAGGGCCGGTGTGAATATTGATATTGTGAGCACCTCTGAAATCAGTATTTCCTGTCTTATTTTAAGAAAAGATCTGGATAAGGCAGTGCAGGCGATTCATGATGAATTTTTCCCTGCTGCCAAAGCTGAATAATCTGCATTTTATAACAGAAAAAGCACAGGTATGCGCCTGCGCTTTTTCGTACGTTCTGGAGGTTTTATATGAAATGGAAAATGGGCGATATGGTTCACGGATTTCGCGTGAACTCCATGTCTCATATTGAAGAAGTTAATTCCGATGCGTACCTGATGGAGCACGTCAAGAGCGGCGCCCGTCTCATGTATCTGGACAACGATGATGATAACAAAGTATTTTATATCTGTTTCCGCACCACACCGGATAATTCCAAGGGAACACCCCATATCATGGAACATTCCACCCTCTGCGGTTCCCGGAAATATCCGCTGAAGGAGCCTTTCGTGGAGCTGGCCAAAGGGTCCCTCAACACATTCCTCAATGCCATTACCTGGCCCGATAAGACCATGTATCCCATTGCCAGCAGAAATGATGTGGATTTCCACAATCTCATGGATGTGTACCTGGATGCGGTTTTCTATCCCAACTGTCTGAAAAATCCGCAGATTCTCATGCAGGAAGGCTGGCATTACGAGCTGGAAAACAAAGATGCGCCTCTGACCTACAACGGAGTGGTATACAACGAAATGAAGGGGGCTCTTTCCTCTCCGGAAGCCATTATGGAAGACCGGGCCATGGAAAAACTTTTCCCCAACACCACCTACGGCGTGGAATCCGGCGGGGACCCGGAAGTGATTCCTACCCTTTCTTTCCGTGAATTTACAGAATTCCACCGCCGTTTTTATCATCCATCCAACAGCTATATTTACCTCTACGGCGATATGGATATTGAAAAGACGCTGGACTATCTGGACAGGGAATACCTGTCTGCTTTCGATAAAAGAAATGTGGATTCTATGGTTAAAACCCAGGCTCCCTTCAGTAAAAGGGTATCTCTCACCGCTCCATACGGCATTGCGGAAAATGAAAGTACCGAAGGCAAGGCCATCCATGCGCTCTACACCGCTTTTAACGACCATATGACCACCATGGACTCTCTGGCTTTCCGTATTCTTAACTATGTACTCATCGATATGGACGGCGCTCCTCTGAAACAGGCGGTACTGGATGCAGGCCTTGGCAGCGACCTGTCCGGTTCCTACGGTGACAGCTACAAGCAGCCTGTATGGATTGTGGAAGCCACCGGCTCGGAAGTGGATAAGCAGGCCGCTTTTGCAGATGTAGTGGACAGTACCCTTCGTTCCATTGCCCTCAAAGGGATTGACAAAGACATGCTGGAAGCTGCACTGAACCGCACTGAATTTACGGCCCGTGAAAATGACTACCAGGGAAGGCCAAAGGGACTTTTCTACGGCGTCCGTGCCATGGATATGTGGCTTTACGACAGGAATCCCATGGATGCGCTGCGCTACATTGATGATATGAACACACTGCGGAAGAACCTGAAAACCAACTATTTTGAAAACCTGCTGCTCCGCTATGTGATTAAGAATCCCCACCAGGTTCTCATTACCATGAAGCCGGAAAAGGGACTCACGGAAAAGGCGAACCAGGAAACGGCGGAAAAACTGGCATCCTTCAAGAGCAGCCTTTCCGACGAACAGCTGGAAAAAATCATGGCCTCCACCAAAGCCCTGAAGGAAAGACAGGCCTCCGGCGAAACAGAAGAAGCATTGAAAACCATTCCTCTCCTTTCCAGAAAAGACCTGAAGCGGCCCATAGAAGAAGAGGTGCTGGAAAAAGAAAGCGTATCCGGCGTAGACCATTTCCATTTTCAGGTTCATACGAACGGCATTACCTACCTGAATCTTTATTTCACCCTGGGAAATCTGAAGGAAGCGGATATTCCCTATGCCATACTCCTTTCTTCCCTGCTTAGAAGCCTTTCCACCACAAAGCACAGCTACACCGAACTGGCCCGCCTGTCCAATGCCTATACCGGCGGCATGAGCTTTGCCCTGAACGGCTACGGGAAGGTGAATGATACATCTTCCTATCTGCCGGCTCTTACCATCCGGGCCAAAGCCCTGACGTCCAAGACGGACAAGCTCATGGACCTTTTGGGAGAAGTCATCAATCACACCCTCTTTACCGATGCCAAGCGGCTGAAAGAACTGGTTCTTCAGGAAAAATCGGAATGGGATATGAGCGCTTTCTCCAGAGGCCATACCCTGGTCATGACAAGACTGACCTCCTATTTTTCCAAGGGAGGGGAATTCGCCGAACAGTCCGGCCTTTCCTACTACTATTTCCTGGCAGACCTGGTGAAGCATTTTGATGAGAACAGGGAAGGACTGCAGGAAAAACTGGCTGCTGTTTCCGGAAAGATTTTCACAAGAAGTGGTCTTTTCTTTGAAACTATAGGGGAAGAAGAGGAAAAGAAGGCAGTCCTTGAAAACCTTCCGCTTCTGCTTGATGATATGGAAGTAGGGGTGAAAACAGCGCCCCATGTATACAGTTTCCCGCCGGAAAGCAGAAACGAAGCGTTCCTCACTTCCGGCAAAGTACAGTACGTAGCCAAAGGCGGCAATTTCAAGAGCCACGGCTTCGCCTATACCGGTGCGCTCAGGGTGATGGAAACGATTCTCCGCTATGAATATCTGTGGAAGAAAGTCCGTGTTCTGGGAGGCGCCTATGGTGCTTTCACCCAGTTCCTCCGGGATGGCACGGCCATTCTCTGCTCTTACCGGGACCCGAACCTGGCGCAGACCATCAGGGCCTACGAAGAACTGCCGGCATACCTGGAAAATCTGACTCTGTCTGACCGTGAAATGACCAAGTACGTCATCGGTACCATGGCAGCCGATGAAATTCAACTGACTCCTTCCATGAAAGGCGAGAGGGCCATGGTCCATTACCTTTCCGGCAATACCAGGGAATCCCGCATGAAGATTCGTGATGAAATCATTAACTGCCAGGTGGAGGATATCCGCAGACTGGCTCCTCTGGTAGACAGTGTCATGAAAGATCCCTACATCTGCGTCATGGGCAGCGAAGATAAGATTCAGAAGGATAAGGACCTCTTCGACAAGGTGAGGTCCCTGCCGGACTGATGGATATCCGCACCCGTTTCGCCCCCAGTCCCACCGGCCGCATGCATCTGGGCAATCTCTGGATCGCTTTCCTCAACTGGCTTTGGACAAGACAGCGGGGAGGGAAAATCATTCTCCGCATGGAAGATATTGACCGGGACCGCTGCCGTAAGGAGTATGAAGAGGGTATACTGGAAGACCTTTCTTGGATGGGCCTTGACTTTGACGAGGGCCCGGAAGGGATATACTCCTATGGACCGGCGGTACAGAGCCGGCGCTATGATATTTATGACTCTATCCTTTCTGCCATGGAAAAGAAGGGCCATATTTATCCCTGTTACTGCAGCCGGAGCCGCATTCACCAGGTCCTCTCCGCACCCCATGAAGGGGAAGCACGTCCCGTGTATGATGGACACTGCCGGAACCTGACTCCCGAAGAGAGAGAGTCCATGACCAAAAATCCCTGTTGGAGAGTGCGCATGGAAGAAAGCACCATTTCTTTCACCGATCTATTCTATGGAACCATCACCAGGACACTTAAGGCCGGCGCCGATGATTTCGTGGTCCGGCGGGCTGACGGCCTGGTGGCCTACCAGCTGGCCGTTTCCATCGATGATGGAGAAATGGGGATTACCCATGTTTTCAGAGGAAACGATCTTCTGGATTCAACGCCCGGTCAGGCCTGGCTGATCCAGAAGCTGGGATATCAGGTGCCCGCGTATGGTCACCTGCCCCTTCTGGTAGATACCCGGGGCATCCGCCTGTCCAAAAGACAAAAGGGCATCACCGTGAGGGAACTGAGAAACCGGGGCTTAAGGCCGGAAGATCTGATTGGTCTTCTTCTCCATCTGGCAGGAGGACTTCCGGAACTGAGGCCGGTGTCCCTTAAGGAAGCGCTGGAAGATTTTCCTTTTGAAAAACTGACCGCTTTACAAAAGAAACACATTGTGCTCCCAGTGTCATAAACTGTAAAAAGGGCTGTGAAGAAATGCTTTTTATTTCTTCACAGCCCTTTTTCTGTGGCTTCTCTCTGACGGTAAGCGTTCCGCCGTTCTGGTCATCTTGAACGGGGACGCCGGTATGGGTGGTAAGGACTAGGTACTCTATAGAAACGCCCAGTCTGGAGATTTCCTGCTCCCCTGCTGCTTGTGCCCCTGGGGGCGTGAGATTTCTCCACTCCGCTCAGCTGCGGTAAAAATGACGGGGTGAGTGACAGTATGACCGCCACCGGTAATCCCTGTGCTTCAGGCACTTTTTTTATTTTCCCACTCATCTTCACCGGGTGGGAATTTTTTATGGAGTGGGGGATGGCTGCTGGCGGGAATGGGAGAATTTCAGAGCATGCCTTGGATGGAGCATCCTGTATTTTATCAGTAAATATCGAGTTTTTTTAAGCTTATTCATTTTCGCCTTTCCGATACCAAACAAACTTTTTTCGTTGTAAGCAAGTGGGGGTATGTGGTAGAATGTGGGTAAATGTGGAGGAGGTGGAAGAAATATGTTCATGAATGAATATTCTCATACTATTGACAGCAAAGGACGTATGATTCTTCCAGCCAAATTCAGGGAGGAACTGGGAAACAGCTTTGTGCTGGCACCGGGTCTTGATACCTGTCTCTGCATTTACCCCAGGGAAAGATGGGATGCTCTTATTGCCAGACTGCAGAAGCTTCCTTTTACCAATAACAAGGTAAGAAAGATTATGCGAGATCTCATCGGACGGTGAACTGAAATGGAATGTGACAAGCAGGGGAGAATTTTGATTCCCCAGCATCTCCGCACTTTTGCTCAGCTGAAAAAGGATGCCGTCATTGTAGGAACAGGTTCCATCATTGAAATCTGGGATCCGGCGCTTCTTGATGCTGATGAAAACGGAGAAGAATCGATGGCAGATATAGCCGATTCTCTGGATCTGCCGTTAAATTTTGACTTATAAGGGGAGGGTTTCATGGAATTCCATCATACCACCGTACTTCTTCATGAGATGATTGATTCTGTGCTCACCGATCCTCATGGCGTTTATGTAGACTGCACCCTAGGCGGCGGCGGTCATTCCATGGCCTTGTCGGAAAGGCTGGAAGAAGATGCTCTTGTGATTGGGGTGGACCAGGATCAGGAGGCTATAGATGCGGCTTCCGAAAGGCTCAAAAGCACTGGATGCCGCCATCTTTTTGTGCGTGACAATTTTTCTCATATTTCTTCTATTCTCGATTCTCTGGATATAGAGAAGGTGGATGGATTTATTTTCGACCTGGGTGTTTCTTCTCATCAGTTGGATGATGGGGAGCGGGGATTTTCCTATATGAACAATGGGAAGCTGGACATGCGTATGGACCAGCGCAATCCTTTGACTGCCTATGAAATTGTAAATACCTATGATGAAGATGACCTGACCCGCATCATTCGGGAATACGGGGAAGAGCGGTGGGCCAGGAGGATTGCTGAATTCATCGTGAATTTCAGAAATGAAAAGCCCATTGAAACTACAGATGATTTGGTCCGTGTGATTAAGGCGGCCATTCCCGCTCATGCCAGAAGAAACGGACCTCATCCGGCGAAGCGTACATTCCAGGCTATCCGCATAGAGGTGAATAATGAGCTTGGCATCTTGAAGGACACCATGGAAGCCTGCGTGAGCCACCTGAAAGTGGGGGGACGGCTGGGGGTAATTACCTTCCAGTCCCTGGAAGACCGGATTATTAAAAATACGTTTCGGGAAATGGAAAGAGACTGCATATGCCCGCCGGATCTGCCGGTGTGTGTATGCCATCACCACAGGACGGTGAAGAGTCTGGGAAAGGCTATCAAACCGTCAGATCGGGAAGTGGAGGAAAATCCGCGGGCCCGGAGTGCGGTGCTAAGGGTGGTTGAAAAAGTATAGGAAATAGTTTCCGCTGATTTGGATTTTATGATTAAGGAAGCGCTGATTCCATAAGGATATTTGAAATTATGGGTCTTTAAAGGATGCTTCCTGCATGGGGAGAGATGTTTTATGATATCGCAGAATGTACAAATGATGGATTATATGGCTTCCATGCCTCAGGACATTGCTGTTCCCCGGCAAAGGGAGAGGGAAGAATCTTCATCTCGCAGTTTATTTCATAATGTCATTCTGGGGATTATCATGATTCTGATGCCCTTCCTGGCAAGCACCATTTTAAATGGCGTCAATGTGCAGGCGGAATATCATATGCAGCAGGTACGGGCGGAAGTGATGAATCTGGAAAAAGAAAATTCAGTGCTGAAACTGGAGGTATCAAGGCTCAATGCGCCGGTACGCATACAGAAACTGGCAGAAACAAAGCTGGGCATGCGCCTTCCCGTGCGTAATGTGTATGGCGGTGTGGAAGCACAAAAGGCCGGCGCGGCAGCGAAAACAGTTTCTGCTCCGGCAAAGAAGGCAGTTCGGTAGCTGCTAAGAGACCTACTGATTCATTTTGTCATGGAATCGGCGCAGGCTGCTCTGAAAGCGCCGGCTGCGTAAAAAGTGAATTAGAATTATAAAATCAGCGGCCTTTTTTTAAGGCCGCTATTGTGCTTCAAGGGGATTTAAGCTATCATAAATAATGACGCTTAATTGAAAATTATGCAGAGGTGATTCATTTTGAAAACATTATCAGAATTGATTCGTATGACCCCGGTGGAGAAAGTGCTGGGTTCTGCGGATGTTGAAATTAAAGATGTAACAGCTGATTCCCGCAAGGTGGTGGAAGGCGGTTTATTTATCTGCCTTTCCGGTGCCCATGTGGATGGCCATGACTTTGTCAAGGCAGCTGTAGAAAAGGGTGCTGCTGCTATTGTGGCTTCCCGGGATATAGATGTGCCGTCTTCCGTGGCTGTGGTATATGTCAAAGATACAAGGAAGGCTATGGAAGATATGGTACCTTTTTTCTTCGATTATCCCACAAGGAAAATGCGCATGATCGCCCTGACCGGTACCAACGGGAAGACAACCACCACCCATGTGGCAGCTCATATTCTTCACCATGCCGGCCATAAAACCGGTGTTATCGGTACCATTCATGCCCTCATCGGTGATAAGGAAATCCCCACCCACAATACGACGCCTGATGTGATCGATCTGGACCGCATTCTGGCCCGCATGGCGGAGGAAAAGGTGGAGTACGTGTGCATGGAAGTTTCTTCCCATTCCCTGGTCCTTGGCCGTGTGGCAGGCTGTGAATTCGACGATGCTGTATTCACCAACCTCACCGAAGACCATTTGGATTTCCACAAGACCATGGATAATTATGCAAAGGCCAAGGCTATCCTTTTCCATATGGTATCAGCCAAAGGACAGACAAAGAAAGGCAAATCCGCCTGGGTCAATATGGACGATCCCTATGCCCACGTAATGGAAGAAGGGGTGGATGACAAAAATATCTGTGCTCTTCATACCTACAGCATGATCCATCCTGAAGCAGATCTTTACGCCCATGACATTCATTTCACCGGGAAATCATCTTCCTTTAAAGTGACCTATGAGGGAAAGGATTATGATTTTGAAACCAGACTGGCCGGACGGTTTAATGTTTACAATACCCTTGGCGCTGTAGGCGCCTGCCTCTCTGAAGGAGTTCCCATGGAAACCATTGTGGAGGGGATGAGGGACTTCAAGAGCGTTCCCGGCCGTTTTGAGCTGATTGATGAAGGACAGCCTTTTACGGTGGTGGTGGACTATGCCCATACACCGGACGGACTGGAAAAAATTCTGACCACGGCAGAGGAAATTACAAAAGGGCGAATTATTGTTGTCTTCGGCTGTGGCGGCGACAGGGACAGGATGAAGCGCCCCATTATGGGCCGCATTGCTGCCAGGAATGCCGATATTGCCCTGGTAACCAGTGACAATCCGCGCACCGAGGACCCCGCTTCCATTGTGAAGGAAGTGGCTGCCGGCGTGGAGGAAGTGAAGAAGGAAAAGCCCTCCCTTTCCTATGAAGTCATTGTGGACCGCAGGAGCGCCATCTGCCGGGCCATTGAATTGGCCAAGCCGGGAGACATTGTGCTGATTGCCGGTAAAGGACATGAAAATTACCAGATTTTAAAGGATAAAACCATTCATTTTGATGACAGGGAAGAAGCCAGAAAGGCACTGAAACTGAAGGAGAAATAAAATGGCATCATTTACACTGGAGGAAATCGAAAAGGCCACAGGAGCATCTCTTCTGCAGAAAGGAGAGGACGCCTTTGTGGAGGGGGTAAGTACCGATACCCGTACCATTTCCCGGGGCGAACTTTTCATCGCTCTCATTGGTGAAAATTTCAACGGTCATGAATTTCTGAAACGAGCGGTTCTTTCCGGGGCATCGGCAGTGATGATTTCTGATGCTTCCTACGGGAAGGATATAGATGCCCATGTATCCGTTTTTCTGGTGAAAGACACAAAGAAGGGTCTGGAAGATCTGGCCCATTTCCACCGGATGCGTTTTCAGGTGCCCGTAATCGGCGTCACCGGTTCCAACGGGAAAACTACCACCAAGGATATGATTACGTCCATCCTCCGCACCCGTTTCCATGTGACCGCTACGGAGAAGAATTTCAATAATGAAATCGGTCTTTCCATGACCCTTCTTTCTATGACTGCCGAAACAGAGGTGTGCGTGGTGGAGATGGGCATGCGGGGCTTTGGCCAGATTGCAGAGCTCTGCACCATTGCGTCTCCCACTATGGGGGTCGTAACCAATGTGGGGACATCCCATATCGGTATCCTGGGGAGCCAGGATAACATTGCCAAAGCGAAGAAAGAACTGATCGATGCACTTCCTGCCGATGGCACGGCTATCCTGAATGGCGATGACGAACGAGTCAGCGTTATGGGGAAGGGCTTTGCAGGTCGAATTGTCCGCTACGGTATGAACGGCCGGTATACGGTACGGGGCAGCGATGTCCGTTTCGAAGAAGAGGATACCCGCTATACCTGTACCTGCTTTGACGAAGCCTTCAAGGTGAAACTTCATCTTCTCGGCATTCATAATGTATATGATGCCCTGGCTGCTACAGCTGCAGCCCGGGTGCTTGGCGTGGATACGGGAAAAATTCAGAAGGCTCTCGGTGAGTTCCGCCCTGCCGATCAGCGGCAGTCTGTGGTAAACATAGGGGGCATCACCGTTCTTGACGATTCTTATAATGCTAACCCGCTGTCCATGGAAATGGCTTTCCGCTCTGCGAAGCAGATTGCAGGGAACCATTATTTCCTTGTGCTGGGGGACATGGGCGAACTGGGCCGCTTTGAAGAAAAACTGCATTATGAAACAGGAGTGAAAGCCGGAAAAATCGGATTTGACGGTCTGATTACGGTGGGACCGCTTTCCCGTTTCCTCGCCAAAGGCGCAGAAGAGGCAGGCATGAAGAATGTCGTGACCTGCGATACCTGCGAGGAAGCAGCGGAAAAACTGATGAAGATGGCAGCGCCCGGTGATGTGGTGCTTGTGAAAGGTTCCCATTACATGCATATGGAAAGGATTCCTGCTGTTTTGAGGGGAGAAAAAGCATAGGATGGAAAGTAATTATTTGATTTATCTGGCGGAATCAGCGGTGCTTACCGTGATTCTTGGATTTTTTGCCATTCCGCTTTTGAAAAAATTAAAGGCTCGTCAGTCCATCAGGGAAGAAGGACCGAAGTCTCACCGGATTAAGAGCGGTACGCCTACCATGGGCGGACTGTTCATGCTTCTTTCCGCAGTGCTGGTGGTTATTTTCAATAAAATGATTGACCCCTCGGTCCTGTGGCTTTTATTTCTTACGCTGGGCCATGGCCTTCTTGGCTTTCTTGATGATTTTATCAAGGCGGAAAAGAAAAGAAACCTGGGCCTTACGGCAAAGCAGAAGATGCTTGGCCAGATTATCCTAGCCGTTCTTTTCTGCTGGGGCGTTGTGGATACGCTTCATCTGCCCTATTCCATAGCTATTCCTTTTACCCATACGGATATTTCCATCGGCCTTTTGTACTATCCCTTCGTGGTCCTTGTTATTGTGGGCGCATCCAATGCGGTGAACCTCACTGACGGTCTTGATGGACTGGCTTCGGGATGCTGCGTCATTGCTTTCTCTGCCTATGCCATGTTCTGCTACATGACCGGTTTCAATGATCTGGGATATTTCATCATCATTCTGGCCGGCAGCTGTATCGGATTTCTGTTCTTTAATTACCACCCGGCTAAAATATTCATGGGGGATACCGGTTCCCTGGCCCTGGGCGGTGCGATTGCCGGTATTTCCGTGATGACCAGGACAGAGCTTCTTCTTATTTTCCTGGGCCTGATTTTTGTGCTGGAGGCTCTTTCTGTCATTATCCAGGTGGCTTCCTTCCAGCTGACCGGAAAAAGGGTATTCAAAATGAGCCCCCTTCATCATCATTTCGAACTGTCCGGCTGGAGTGAAGTCCATGTGGTATGGGCTTTCTGGATTTTCGAAGGAATTGCTGCCTGTGTGAGTCTTCTTTTGGCAATCCGGGCATTATAATCCTTGTTTCACGCCGATCTTTGAGGAGGCATGGATGCTTCCGCCAAAGACCGGTTCCACGGGAGGTAAATTATGAAAAGTGTATTGATTCTTGGCGCCGGTATCAGCGGACTGGGAGCTGCCCATGTCCTTCTGCGCCACGATGTGAAGGTGCTGATTTCCGATTTAAAAGATTCTATTCATGATAAAAAGGAAAAAGAGGCACTCACTGCGCTGGGAGCTGTTTTCCGGTTTGGGCCGCAGTCCGTCGATCTTCTGGACGGGGTGGATACGGTGGTCGTTTCTCCGGTGATTCCAAGGGAAAATCCCATTGTATCTGAAGCTTTCAACCGTCATATTGACGTTATCAGCGAAGTGGAACTGGCTTATCGCGTCACAAAGGCGCCAATCCTTGCCATTACAGGCACCAACGGGAAAACTACCACCACTACTCTTCTGGGGAGTATGGTGAGCAGAAGCGGTAAACCTTTCGCCCTGGCAGGAAACCTTGGCATTTCTTTGAGCCGGGAAGCGGAACTGGTGCCTGCTGATGGTGTGATTGCGGCAGAAGTATCCAGCTTCCAGCTGGAATTTATCAAAACCTTCAAGCCCAGGGCTGCTGTGATTTTGAATATTACGCCGGACCATCTGGAACGGCATCATACCATGGAAGCCTATGTGGCAGCCAAAGCCCGGATTTTTGAAAATATGGACAATTCCGACTGCCTTCTGTTAAATGATGATGATGCCTATACCCCTGCCCTTAAAAAGAAGGCGGAAACCCACACCCATGTATGCCTTCTTTCCACATCCCATAAAGTGGAGGAAGGAGCCTTCCTTGACGGAGATACACTGGTCCTTCGCAGAAAGGGAAAGGAAATCCGTCTCTGTTCTGTGAAGGAATTGAAGCTGAAGGGTATGCAGAACTATGAAGATGTGCTGGCTGCGTCCTTCCTGGCTTATGAAGGGGGCGTTCCGGTGGATGTGATCGTGTCTGCCATGAAGGATTTTTCGTCCCTTCCTAACCGGATTGAATATGTACGGACACTGCGTGATGTGGAATACTACAATGACTCTAAAGCCACCAATACGGATGCTGCCATTAAGGGTATGAGCGCTTTCAACAAGCCGGTCATCCTGATTGCCGGAGGCTACGATAAGGGAACTCCTTTGGAAGATTTCATGAAAGATGTCAAAAAGCATACAAAACATCTGATTCTTCTGGGAGCGGCAGCCGACCGTTTTGAAAAAGCGGCCAGAGCATCCGGCGTGTCTTCCATTTACCGGGTATCTTCCATGAAAGAAGCGGTACTGAAGGGGCAGCAGCTGGCGGAAGCCGGGGATATCGTCATTCTCTCGCCGGCCTGCTCTTCCTTTGATATGTATCACAATATGGAAGAACGAGGCATGGATTTCAAGCGTATTGTTAAAAGTCTTACCTGATGGGAGCAGTCATGAAGCGAGTTATACTATCCGGCGGCGGCACAGGCGGTCATATTTACCCTGCCATTACCATTGCCAGAGAACTGTCAAAACTGGATGATGTGGAATTTCTTTTTGTGGGCACTCCAAATGGCATGGAATCAAGAATCATTCCGAAGGAAGGCTATAAATTTGCTTCCATTCCGGCCTATGGACTGAAACGGTCTTTTACACTGAAAAATCTTTCTATCCTTATGAAGACAGCAGGCAGTCTCTTCAAGGCCCGGTCCATTTTGAAGCATTTTCATCCCGATGTGGTAATCGGTACCGGCGGATACGTGTGCGGTCCTATCCTGATGGCGGCCGCCCTGTCCCATATTCCTACCCTCATTCAGGAGCAGAATGTGATTCCCGGGATTACTAATAAAATCCTTTCTCATGTAGTAGATACCATTGCATTGGGGTATGAGGATGCGAAAGTTCGTTTTCCTCGTCCCGAGAAATGTATATACACAGGAAATCCTATCCGTCCTGATATTATTGAAGCCAAACGGGAGGAGTCCCGAAGGGAGCTCGGTATTTCACCTGATACCTTCATGGTGCTTATCACGGGAGGAAGCCGCGGCGCCCGGTCGATTAACAACGCCATGGCCGGTGTTCATGCCTATTTTAAGAATGATGACCATCTCTGCCTTTACCATGTTACGGGCACTCTGGAATATGATAAAATAATAGAGAAAGTGCATGCGGATAAAGAAGGCAGGGTAGGAAAAGCAGGAAGGATTATCAAATATGAGTACCATATGCCAAGGGCTCTGGCAGCAGCGGATCTGATTATCTGCCGCGCCGGCGCCGTAAGCCTTGCAGAGCTGGCAGCCAGGGGCCTTCCGGCTATCCTGATTCCCTATCCCTATGCTGCAGAAGATCACCAGACTTTCAATGCCCGGGTTTTTGTGGCTGCCGGAGCAGCCAGGATGATTGTGGACAAGTATCTGACCGATAAGGAGCTGATCCAGGATATTACCTACCTGAAGGATACGCCTGCTACTCTGCATAGCATGTCAGACGCTTCCGCCGGGCTTGGAAGAATTCATGCCGGCAGGGATATTGCCCGTCTGGCTCTTGAACTGGCTGAAAAAGGGAGTAAATGAGATGAATTTAAAAGAATATACAAATTTTCATTTTATCGGTATCGGCGGCATGGGTATGCGCGCCCTTGCCGAAATCCTTCTGGAGAAAGGGTATTCCGTTTCAGGATCTGACATGGCTGATTCCCCGGTGCTTGAAAATTTCAGAAAGAGGGGAGCTTCCATCTTTATCGGTCATGATGCATCCCATGTGAAAGGGGAGGGATGCATTGTCATTTCTTCCGCTATTTCTGAAAATAATCCGGAACTGATGGAAGCACGGAGAAAACAGATTCCTGTTTTCCACCGTTCTGATGTGCTGGCTGCCCTTCTTCTGGCAGGGAAGGGGATTTCTGTAGCCGGTGCTCATGGGAAATCCACCACCTCCGGCATGTTGGGACAGATTTTTTACGAAAACGCCATGGACCCGACCATCGTGCTGGGCGCCGCTGCTGATTATATCCACGGGAATTCCGTCTGCGGCAAAGGAGAGTATGTCATCGCTGAAGCCGATGAAAGCGACGGCTCCTTTTTGAAATTTAAAAATTACATCACTGTAGTGACCAACATCGAAGATGACCATCTGGATCATTATGGCAGTGTGGAAAATATACGAAAAGCTTTTGCTGAATTTGTCAATCATATTTCTTATGATGACGGAGCTGCATTTCTCTGCCTGGACAGTGAAGGGGTCAGGGCCATTCTTCCTTCTATTCACAAAAAGGTATTCACCTTTGGTCTGAATGAAAAGGCGGACCTTAGAGCGGTGAATCCAAGATATGAAAACCGCCTCCTCTGCTATGAAGCGGTGAAGGGAGGAAAGGTGCTGGGAACCGTGCGTCTCCAGGTGCCGGGTCTCCACAATGTGCGTGATTCCCTGGGGGCCCTTGCAGCTTCTCTGTACTGCGGGATTCCCTTTGAAAAAGCAGCGGCGGCCATTTCCCATTTCCATGGCGTCAAACGGCGCTTTGAAACGAAATTGAGGACGGAAGACCTTTGGATTGTGGATGATTATGCCCACCATCCCACGGAAATCAAGGCAACGCTGAAAGCGGCCAGAGAATCGGGAAATCACCGGATTCTCTGTGCTTTCCAGCCCCACCGCTATTCCCGGACCAAACTTTTGAAAGACGAATTCGCCGAAGCCTTTGATGATGCGGATGTTCTCTTCTTTACGGATATTTATGCAGCCAGTGAGGAAAAGATTCCCGGTGTCGATGGTCATCTCATCCCGGATGCCGTCAGGGCACGGCTTCCGCATAAGGATATCCGCTATGTGGATAAACTGGAAGATGTGGCCGGTGCGCTTTATGACTGCATCCGTTCGGGAGATATGGTGATTACCATGGGTGCCGGCAGTATTACCGGTGTAAGCGAAAAACTGATTGCATTATTGAAAGAAAAGGGAATGCCAAGTGATAAATAAAGAAACCAAAGTAGTCGTTCTTATGGGCGGCCCATCGACGGAAGCAGAAGTTTCCAGGAATACAGGCACCGCCATTGCGGAAGCACTGGCATCTATCGGCTATCATGTGATTCCCATGGAATATGATCCCCATCATGTGGTAGAAAATCTCAAAGCCGCCGGAGCAGAAGTGGTATTTATTGCCCTTCATGGAAAATATGGTGAAGACGGTACCATCCAGAGCGTGCTGGAACTGGCCCGGATTCCCTATACCGGTTCCGGAGTCACTTCCTCTGCCATTACTATGGATAAAATCATGAGCAGCCATCTGTTCAAACAGGCCGGTCTGCCCATGGCTCATTCCCATCCCTATTTTTTGAAGGACGGAAAAGAGCAGGTGATTTCCGGTATTCTTTCGGAATTTTCATTTCCCATGGTATTGAAACCGGCCTGCGAAGGTTCCACCATCGGCATTGAAATCGTACAAAAGAAAGAAGACCTGAAAGCTGCGGTGGATCGGGTCTTTAAAGTGGAGGGACGCATACTGGCGGAAGATTACTTGGGTGGTCATGAATTCACGGTGTCCGTCATTGACGGCAAAGCCCTTCCTGTGATTGAAATCTGTCCCCATTCCGGGCAGTATGACTACCATTCCAAATATACCAAGGGCGCTACTGATTACATCGTACCGGCCCCCATTTCGCAAGAGCTGGCCCTTTCCATGAGCCGCATTGCGGAAAAAGGCTACCGTATCTGCGAATGCAGCGGTGCCGTCCGTTTTGATTTCAAAACCGACAAAGAGGGACATCCCTTTGTGCTGGAGGCCAATTCCATTCCAGGCATGACATCGACCAGTCTGGTGCCAAAGGCGGCAGCAGCCCAGGGGATTTCTTTCCCGAAACTCTGCGAAATGATATTGATGGAAGCAGGCCTTGATAAAGTCTGACAGGTCATAACTATGGATAATTTTAAAAGTTTTAATGATTTTCTGAAAGAGCAGCATGGCGGAAAAACGACCCCGTCGACCCAAGAGGTGCCGGTAGAACAGACACCGCCGCCTCCGCATCCGGCAAAAAAAAATCCCGGGAAGAGGCTTAAAAGGCCCCGGTTCAAAGGAAAGGCCTATGCAGCAGGAGGATTGGGAGTTCTTGCAGTGATTGGACTTTCTCTTTTCTTTCTTCCCATACCTCTTGGCTATATAGACCTTGAGGGGACAGAAGTGCTGACTACGGATGATGTGATTTTTGAAGGGCGAATCCGTCAGCCCGTGAATGTCCTCCAGATCAGCTCATCGGATCTGGAAAAAAGGCTTTCCAGAGATATACGGGTGTCTACTGTTTCCGTGGGCCGCCGTTTTCCCTTTGTTCTTGAGGTGAATGTAACGGATCGGGTGCCTCTGGCCATTGTTCAGGATGAATTCGGCTATGTTTTTCTTGATAAAGATGGCGTAGTCATGGATTCGACCCAGTCCATCAAAAAAGTCAATGTTCCGCTCATTACAGGAAAGAGACTGGGAAACCTTCTCCTTGGCGATTCGATAGCCGGCGGTGAGATAGACCAGGCCCTGGATTTCCTGAATCACCTGTCTCCGGAAGGTCTTAAGGTATTTTCTGAAATCAACATCGGAAATCCGGAGGATATCAAGGCCTATACCAGGGACGGTATAACAGTGAAACTGGGAAATGGCAGTGACATGGCTGGTCAGGCCCGCCTGGCGGAAAACATGGTAGGCGATGTCAAGGCCAGAGGCCTTTCTGTGGAATATCTGGATGCCAATTTAGCCTCGCCTTTTATAAAGCTCAAAAAATAAACAAAAATCTTTCTTATTCTATTGATAAATGTAGCGAACTTGCGTAAAGTATTGTACAATGTAAGATATGATTGAGAAGAAGATGACTGCTAATATGAATAATGTAAAAACGAGTCAATCTCATGACGCAGAAGATCCTAAAGGAGGAGCGAACATGGAACAGTCTGAAATTGCTAAAATTAAAGTAATCGGTGTAGGCGGCGGCGGAAACAACGCTGTCAACCGTATGATTGATGAAGAAGTAAAGGGCGTTGAATTCATCGCTGTCAATACAGAACTTCAGGTGCTGAATAAATCTGAAGCGGAAACAAAAATTCAGATTGGTGAAAAACTGACCAAAGGTCTTGGTGCCGGAGCGAAACCGGAAGTAGGCGAACAGGCTGCGGAAGAATCCAGAGAGGATCTGACAAAAGCCTTAACCGGCGCTGACATGGTATTTGTGACCGCCGGCATGGGCGGCGGTACCGGTACCGGTGCTGCTCCTGTAGCAGCGCAGTGCGCCAGAGAACTGGGAGCTCTGACCATTGCCGTTGTCACAAAGCCTTTCAGCTTTGAAGGAAAAGTAAGAGCTAAGAATGCCGCTGAAGGCATTGAACGACTGAAGCAGAATGTAGATGCTATTCTGGTGGTACCAAATGATAAATTGATGAGCATTATTGACAAGAAAACCTCCATTAAAGATGCTTTCAAGACGGCCGATGATGTTCTCCGCCAGGGAATCCAGGGCATTTCCGATTTGATTACTGTACCGGGGATTATCAACTTGGACTTTGCCGATGTAAGAACCATTATGAGTGACCAGGGCGATGCCCTCATGGGTATTGGTATCGGCACCGGCGATAACCGTGCCAGCGATGCCGCAACTATGGCTATCAACAGCCCGCTCCTGGAAAGAAGCATTGAAGGTGCCAAAGGCATCATCATCAATATTACGGGCAATGAAGATCTGGGCCTCTTTGAAATCAATGAAGCTTCCCAGATTATTACGGAAGCTGCTGATCCGGATGCTAATATTATCTGGGGTACTTCCGTAGACCCGGATCTTGATAATGACACAGTGAAGATTACTGTTATTGCTACCGGTTTCGGCGATAAGAAGAAGTCTCCATCTCCCGCCGGCGGAAGCCGTTTCAGCAATGCTGTACGTCCGACACCGGGCATCGCGGTTCCTGAATTTCTGAGAAAGTAAAAATTTTCATCAGAGTTTTTACTTCCACAGTCCCGGGCTGGATTGATGCATGTGCATGGTACAGGAAAAGTCCGCCGAAGGGACAGTCGATACACAGAAAGCCACACCGCAGCTGCAGTGTGGCTTTTTCTTCCGATTTGGGAAGGGGAGGAATTGTTTAAAGCAGGTGATTTCTTCCGTTTCCCGTTTCCATCTTTCCAAGGAGAACGATTATGAAATGCCCATATTGCAGCAGTCCTGATACGAAGGTCACTGATTCCCGGGATACCGATGACGGGGCTTCTATCCGCCGGAGGCGCCAGTGCCTTGCCTGTGGACGGCGCTTTACTACCTATGAAACGGTGGAGCAGGTCCCTATTCGCGTCATTAAGAAAAACGGCAGCCGTGAGCTTTTTGACCGCAATAAACTTCGCAGCGGCCTGATTCGTGCCTGCGAAAAGAGAAACATTTCTTCAGCCCAGATTGAGGAAATTGTAAAAAGGGTAGAAAAGAAAATCCGCAATGAGTTGAAGCATGAAGTTTCTTCTGTGGAAATCGGCAACCTGGTGATGAATGAATTAAAAAATCTGGATCAGGTGGCCTATGTCCGTTTTGCTTCTGTATATCGGGAATTCAAGGATATTGGAAGTTTTATGAGTGAATTGGAAACACTGATGAAAAACCATAAAGAAAAGACCGATTCTGTTTCTTCGGCAAAGGAAGATAAGTATGAACATTGAAACCATAGAGTCAATTTTTAACGATCATGAAAAAGTGGTGCAGAAAAGCAGAACTCTTTTTCCCGTGATTCTGGATATGGCGGACATCTGCCGCAGGGCCCTGGCAGAAGGCCATAAAATCCTGATCTGCGGCAACGGCGGAAGTGCTGCCGATGCCCAGCATATAGCAGCTGAATTTGTGGGTCGTTTCCATAATGAAAGGGTATCCCTTCCCTCGATTGCACTGACCACGGATACCTCCATCCTGACAGCAGTAGCTAATGATTACAGTTACGACCGTGTATTTGCCCGGCAGGTCGAAGGACTTGGAAACAAAGGCGATGTCCTTTGGGGGATTTCTACCAGCGGCAATAGCAGAAATGTCAATGAAGCATTGAAAACAGCCCGTCAGAAGGGCCTTGTTACCATCGGCTCCACCGGTAAAACGGGAGGGGACATGGTATCACTCTGTGACAGAGTGCTGGTAGTGCCTGATGATGTGACTGCCAGAATTCAGGAAATCCATATGCTTTCTGCTCATATCATCTGCCAGCTGATTGATGATCTGGAATGGAAGCAATGAATAAAAAAGCGATTTTTTTTGACCGGGACGGCGTTCTCAATGAAGATGACGGCTATGTTCATTCCATGGACCGGCTCCGCTGGGTCAAGGGGGCCAGGGAAGCGGCAGGACGTCTGACAAAGGAAGGATGGCTTCTTTTTGTAGTCACCAACCAGAGCGGAGTCGCCCGGGGTTATTATGGGGAAGAGGATGTAGTCCGCCTCCATCAGGCCATGAATGAAGAATTCGGGAAATACGGCGGCCGGATTACAGAATTTTTCTACTGCCCCCATCTTCCGGGAGCACCGGTGTCCCGTTATGACAAGGTGTGCAGCTGCAGGAAACCAGCGCCGGGCATGATTCTGAAAGCCCTGTCCAAGTATGGCCTTGACAGAAATCGATGCTTCCTTTTTGGCGACGGCGAACGAGATATAGAGGCGGCTCGAAGAGCAGGCATCCAGGGATTTTTATTTCCCGGTGGAAATCTGGATACCTTCATTCGGAAAGTACTGCCTCCCATAAAGGATTAAAATGAAAAAAGACTATAAAAATATTCTGATTATAAAAATGAGCTCTCTGGGAGATATCATTCATGCCCTGCCTTCTCTCTATGTGTTAAGGAAAGCCTATCCGAAATCCCGGATTACCTGGGCAGTCCATCCGTCCTTTGCTGGGATTCTTCCTGGAAAGCCATGGATTGATGAAATCTATCTGGTGGACAGGAAACGGATACGGCAGCTGTCTTACCTGCGGGAGGTACACCATGATCTCAAGGCCCGTCATTTTGATCTGGTCATTGACCTGCAGATGATTGCAAAGAGCGGGATCATTTCCTTCCTTTCCGGCTGCAGCGAACGCATCGGCTATCAGGACGGGCGGGAAGGAAGTTTCCTTGCCAGCCGTCCTATTTCCGGACCTCATAAAAAAGGCCACATTATCGAGCAGCTCTTGGATGTGATGCGCTATCTGGGCTGTGATGTTTCTGAAATCGAATTTCCTATTCATGATTATAAAAAAGAGCTTTCTCAGGTGAAGGACCTTCTCCAGAAAGAAGGGATCGTGGGTCCCTATGTGGTTCTTGTACCGGGAACCAGAGGAGAGCAGAAGAAGTGGCCCCTGTCTTATTGGGGAGAACTGGCCTCTTCGCTCGCGGACCGCGGGATTTATAACGTCATTTCCGGCACGGCAGGGGAAATGGATATGGGAAATCGGATCAAGGATATGTCTCCTTCTCCCTGCACGGTCAATCTGATGGGCAGGACTAACCTGCTTCAGCTGGCTGCCTTGGAAAGACTGGCTTCCCTTCATATCTCCAGCGATACAGGACCTCTTCATATTGCCAATGCAGTGCATACGCCCCTGATTGCTCTCTTTGGACCCACACTGCCTGACAGGAGCGGTCCCTATGGCAATCCGGACAGCTATGTGATTATGGCCGATCATCCGGGTACAAAGGAATGCCGCATGGATACCATTCCCGTGGAAAAGGTATTGAAAAAGGCTTTGGATATATTGGAATCAGATATAGAGGATCATCATGGAACATATTACCAGCCGGAGCAACCGGTGGATTAAATGTGCTCTCCGTCTGAAGCAGAGAAAATGGAGAGATAAGGAAGGACTCTTTCTTCTGGAAGGCCTTCGCGGTACGACCGATGTGCTGAATCAGCAGGTACGGGACTGCATCTGCTTCATCGAGGATGGCCGTTTGGCTGATGACATGGTGGATGAGCTTGTGAGTCAGGGAGAAAGACTTCATTGGCTTTTCCTTTCTGTAGATAAGGAAATGATGCACCTCCTTTCCGGCACGGAGCACGGTCAGGGGATTCTTCTTCTCTGCAGAAAGCAGCACCATGATCTTTCAGAACTTCTTCATCCTCTGAAGGGGTATTATGTAGTTCTTGACTCTGTGCAGGATCCCGGCAACATGGGTACCATTCTGCGTACCTGCGCCGCCGCCGGCGTGAAAGGTCTCATCCTGACAGAGGGCTGTACAGATATATATGCAGAAAAAGTGGTCCGTAGTTCCATGGGCAGTATTCTTCGTCTGCCAATTTATGAAGGGGCTTCCATTCCTTTCTTAAAGGAATGGAAGCAGGTTTCCGGACTTCCGTTCTATGGGACAGCCTTACAGAATGCCAGGCCCTATAAGGAAATAGGTCCTGGCAGCCAGGCTGTTTTCTTCTTTGGGAATGAAGGAAATGGCATTCGTGAGGACATACTGTCCCTAACTGATGAAAACCTGTATATTCCGCTGCCTGGCCATGTGGAATCCTTAAATGTGTCCATTGCGGCAGCAGTCATACTGTTTCATTTCATTGAAGGATAAAGCAATTTCTGATAATCTGCTGTGGTGATACCACTGCTTTTCTGCTGCTGATGGGTCTGCAGCATATTTTGGGAAACAATCAAAGCACTTCTTCCAAGAGGTTATTATGGTAAAGAAATTAATTGTGAATGCTGATGATTTTGGAATACACGAAGCAGTGAACCGTGCTGTTCTTAGAGGCTTTGAATCGGGCATACTGACAAGTACATCCCTCATGGCTGGTGGAGATGCCTTCCAGGAGGCGGTGAAACTGGCGAGAGATATGAAGGGGATTGGAATCGGTATCCATCTGACTCTGGTAGGCGGTTTGAAAACCGTTCTGCCGCCGGAAGAAGTTCCTTCCCTGACCTGGGAAAACGGACGTCTCTGCAGCAATTATATGGAACTGATTCTGCGGGATATGAAAGGTCGTATCTCTATGGACGATGTATACCGCGAATGGGATGCCCAGATTCGAAAGATTCTGGACACCGGTCTGACCGTAACCCATATAGACGGTCACCAGCATATGCATATGTGGAACCATTTCTTTCCCATTACATTGACTCTTGCCAGGAAATATCACATTCCCTGTATGCGGGTGCCAGATGAAAAGGTCTTTTTTGGATTCAGCCCTGCACCGGGAGGTTTTTTCCGTTTTGCTTCGAAAAACGGCCTTTCTCTGATGGCCAGAAGCCATAGAAAAGCCTTAAGAAAAGCGGGAATCCGTACCAATGACCATTTCTGGGGTATGATGTACGGCGGGCATTTTTATGAAGACCGCATGATTTCCATTTTGGGCAGACTTGAAGAGGGTGTGACAGAATTCATGTGCCACCCATCGGCTGATACGGAAGCCATGGAAGCAGCATTCCATTGGGGCTATGAAGGAGAAGAAGAATTAAAGAGCTTGACTTCCATTCGAGTACGTAAACTCCTGGATGAAAAGAAGATACAGCTTATTTCCTATCAAGATTTACAGAGAAGCTGATGATTTCGGGCACTTCTCTTTATATTCAGGCACTGTCTATTGCAGGCTGAGGAGTGGCTTATATGAAAAAAGAACAACAATTTTATCTGGTGGATTTTTCAATCCTGCCGGAAGCAATCAAGAAGACCATTCGGGTCAAAGAATTATTGAAGGATGGTTCCTGTGCTTCTATCAATGAAGCGGTCCATAAAGTCAATATGAGCCGCAGCGCCTATTACAAATATAAAGATCATGTGGCATCGGCAGATGATGACAAAGGGGACCGGGTTGTAGTATTATTGATAATCATGCAGGATGATATGGCAGTGTTCGGAAGAATACTTCGGCGTATTGCCAGAGAAAAACAGGAAATCCTGTCTGTTAACCGGACAAAGATATCGGAGAAGCTGTATTCCTCTGTTATTACTCTAAAAACGAAAGAATCGGCCGATGATATTGAATCTTTGTATGAATCCTTGAAAGAAATGAAGGGAATCCAGTCGTTGACCATGAAATTAGGAGGAGAATTTAAATGAAAAATATTAATGTTGCACTCCTTGGATTTGGCACAGTAGGCAGCGGTGTAGCTGAAGCGATTAGAAAAAACAGCAGAATCATGGAAGATTCCATCGGCTGTCATTTCACCATCAGTCATGTGCTGGTTCGTCACCCGGAAAAATACAGGGATATGGATCTTCTGCAGGGGATTCATCTGACATCCTCCTTTGATGACATTATAGCGGATTCATCCATTGACATTATCATCGAGGTCATGGGAGGCATTCATCCGGCCAAGGAATATATTTTTGAAGCTTTGAACCATCATATTAATGTAGTCAGCGCTAACAAAGACCTGGTCGCCCTTTTTGGACCGGAAATCATGCATACTGCCATGGAAAACCATGTAAACTTCAGCTGTGAGGCCAGCGTAGGCGGCGGTATTCCTATTTTAAGGCCCCTCCATGATTCTCTGGCAGCCAATGAAATTGAAAGTATTGTAGGGATTGTAAATGGTACCACCAATTTCATCCTTTCCAATATGGATGACAGCGGTGTCAGCTATGGCGATGCTCTACGGGTGGCCCAGAAGAAAGGGTATGCTGAAGCAGATCCCACCAATGACGTGGCAGGTTATGATGCTGCCCGGAAACTGGCCATTCTGGCATCCATCGGCTTTCATGCCAATGTCACTTTTGACGACGTGCTGGTGGAAGGTATTGAAAAGATTTCCCAGAACGATGTACAGTATGCCAGCGAAATGGGATATACCATCAAGCTTCTTGCCGTAGCCATCCGTCAGGAAAATGGGATTGCCCTCAATGTATACCCCGCCTTCGTGCCCAGAAGCCATCCGCTTGCCTCTGTCAAAGGGTCCTATAACGCAATTTATGTGACTGGAAACATTGTGGATGATGTCATGTTCTATGGCAAAGGGGCCGGCTCTCTCCCCACGGCCAGTGCCGTGATGGGGGATGTAATCAGCACAGCCAAGCATATTCTGAATCATTCCACCGGTACCGGTATGATGCTGACAGAAACGAAGCGGATTCCTTTCTACTCCTCCCTCAAGCTGGAAAACTCCTATTATTTCCGCCTCATCGTAGACGATGTGACCGGTGTACTTTCCCAGATTGCTTCCGCCTATGCCGATAACGACATCAGCATTAAGGAAGTGGTGCAGAAGAGCCGGATTGAGGATGCGGCAGAGCTTATGATTATTACAGAAAAAACGCCCCGTGAAAATATCATCCACGTGGAAAAAGCACTGCAGGTGCTGCCCTGCATGCGTCAGGTAGCCAATGTTGTGAGGGTAATGGAAGATGACAGAAAATAAGACATACATCGTGAGAGTTCCAGCCACGACTGCCAACATAGGCAGCGGTTTTGATACCCTTGGCATGTCTCTTGGCCTTTATAATGTGGTACAGTTCGTGCCGACAGAAGGAACTCCTCTGGTAGAAACAAAAATTGAAGCAGAAGGGGAGGGGGCTGGCCAGATTACCGAGGGCCTTGATAACATGATTATCAAGGCTATGGATGAAACTGCCAGGCAGGCGGGGAAAAGCATACCCGGTGGAAAAATGTACCTTATCAATCGCATTCCCTTTGCCAGGGGCCTGGGCTCCTCTTCTGCGGCCATAGCTTCCGGCGTGTTTTTGGCCAATATGCTTATGGGCGAGCCTTTTAACAGAAAGGAAATTCTTGATATAACCGCTGCCATGGAAGGGCATCCCGATAATGCAGCCCCTGCCATACTGGGAGGATTCTGCATGGCCCTTCTGAAAGATGGAAATGTAACAGCTGAGCGTATTGACATTCCCTCCCATTGGAAAGCCGTGGTCACCATTCCGGACTTTGAACTTCATACCGAAAAAGCCAGGGCCGTTTTACCGGACAGCTATCCACGGAGCGATGCTGTTCACAATATTGGCGCTGTTTCTTTCCTTATGGCTGCTTTCATGTATCAGAAACCGGAATATCTGAAACTGGGGCTTGATGATGTGATTCATGTGCCCTACAGGCTGAATCTTATACCCGGAGCCTCCGATGTGATTCGAAATGCGGAAAGGGCAGGAGCCTATGGCGCTACCATTTCTGGTTCCGGTCCCACCATTATTGCCTTTGCTCCGGCTGACCGGGCTGAAAAGGTAGGCATTGCCATGGTGAATGGCTTTGCAGCAGCCCATATCACATCACGGTACTTGGTCCTTGATTTTGATCACAACGGGATCATGGCAGTCTGATATCCAGACTTTTTCTACAGCCCAAACGGCCTTCCCGGCCGTTTTTTTCTTGATTCAAAAACCCGATACACCTCAAAAAAGGAAATTTTGCGGCCATTTATCGGGGACTCTATTGACGGGCGATAGTTAAATAGGTATACTTATACAGGTATTATCCCAAAGTATACTGTTTTACAAAGATTGGATAAGGAGTTGCTCCATGAATTTTGAACTGATTGAACATGCACTGCCTATGCTGCTGGTTGGGGCCGGTGTAACCATAGAAATCACAGCTGTCAGCGTGGCCATAGGTTTTTTGATTGGCCTTTTTGTGGGAATAGCCCGCATCTGCCAGATTAAAGTCCTCCGTATTATAGCAGCTGTTTATGCGGACTGCATTCGAGGAACTCCGCTTCTGGTACAGATCTTCCTCATTTATTTCGCCCTTCCTATCGTTACAGGACATCGTGTGGAACCCTTTGCAGCTGCTGTGGCAGCCTGCGGCATCAACAGCGGCGCCTATGTATCGGAAATTTTCAGGGCAGGCATCCAGGCCATTGATGTGGGTCAGATGGAAGCCGGCCGGTCTTTGGGACTGACCTGGTGGCAGACCATGTATTATGTGATTCTTCCTCAGGCCGTACGCAACATTCTTCCGCCGCTGGGCAATGAATTTATTGCTATGCTGAAGGATTCCTCCCTGGTATCCGTAATCGGTTTTGAAGAACTGACAAGAAGAGGCCAACTGATTATTGCACAGACCTACGGCTCTTTTGAAATCTGGACAACCGTGGCAGTGCTGTATCTGATTATGACACTGGCAATTTCTCGTGTAGTAGCATGGCTGGAAAAGAGATAATTATGGCGGACAAAAAATACTTAATTGAAATCAACCACGTGGGAAAGAAATTTGGAGATCTCACGGTTCTAAAAGATATCAGCATCAAAGTCAAAGAAAAAGAAGTGGTCGTTATTATCGGCCCTTCCGGCTCCGGTAAAAGTACACTGCTCCGCTGCATCAACGGCCTTGAAAAACCAACCAGCGGCAATGTGTTTTTTGATGGCATGCCTGTGAATGGTGAAAAGAACATTAACGAAGTCAGAACAGAAGTGGGCATGGTTTTCCAGCGGTTCAATCTTTTTCCCCATATGACTGTAATCCAGAACCTCATGCTGGCACCCATGAAGGTGCGTAAAATCAGCAAAAAGGAAGCCTATGACCGCGGCATGTCGCTGCTCCGGAAGGTGGGACTGGAAGATAAGGCAGACTATAAGCCATCCCAGCTTTCCGGTGGACAGCAGCAGCGTGTGGCTATAGCCAGGGCCCTTGCTATGAAGCCGAAAGCTCTTCTTTTTGATGAACCTACCTCTGCACTGGATCCGGAAATGGTCCATGAAGTACTGGATGTCATGAAGGAAGTGGCAGAAGAAGGCATGACCATGGTAGTGGTTACCCATGAAATGGGATTTGCCCGTGAAGTGGGGGATCGGGTCCTCTTTATTGACGGCGGAGTCATTGTGGAGCAGGGGACACCGGATGAAGTATTTAATCATACGAAGGAAGATAGAACAAAGCTTTTCCTTTCCCAAGTCCTCTGAGGGCAGAGTATGTTCGTATATTTATGCAGATATTCATCATTGATATGGAAAAACGGGACGGCCAAAACCGCCCCGTTTTTCGTACTCTTTTTTACATTTCGGTTGACGGAATTAATGTTTTATGGTATTGTAAATCTATGCCCAATAAGGGCAATGTAGTAATTTTTTTAGGAGGAATTTCCATGAAAGGTACAGTTAAGTGGTTCAGTGCAGAAAAAGGCTACGGCTTTATTGAAAGAGAAGAAGGCGGCGACGTATTCGTTCATTTCTCCGCTATCCAGGCTGATGGCTTCAAAACACTGAATGAAGGCCAGAAGGTTGATTTTGAAATCATTGATGGTGCAAGAGGACCTCAGGCTGCTAACGTTAAGGTTGAAGGCTGATCACTTACTGAAGCTCATATAGCGTAAGTTTCTGAATCTGAAAAAAGGGTAAAGCATAGGCTTTACCCTTTTTTCAATGGCAGAAAGGCATTCCACTCTTTATTTTTCTTTCTTTTATTATATTTAATTATTTCTATCGTTTCTACAAACTGATAAAAGTTTTTAATGATATCTAATTTATATAGACAGAAAGGATTGATTATTAGTGGAAATATAGTATAATAATTATAGAAGGATAAGCATTCAGCTTATTCAAGAAAGGGGGATTTCAATATGGAATTAACTGTTAGAGGAAAAAATCTGGAAATTACTGACGCACTGCATTCTTATGTAGAAAAACACACAGGCAAGATTCAGAGATACTTTGATAAGCCCATTAAGATTAACGTCCTGCTTCGCATTTCGAATATGACAAAAACCTGTGAGGTGACTGTCTTCGTTGACGGCATTATTCTCAGGGGTGTCGAAAAGTCCGATGATATGTACAAGTCGATTGATCTGGTGTTTGATAAGGTAGAACGGCAGATTCATAAGTATAAAACTCGTCTGGCAAAACGGTTTAAAGAAAGAAATACCCTGAGCCATCAGTTCGTCATGGAGAAGGAAGCGGCCTCTGCTCCGGATACAGAATTTGAAATTGTAAAGACAAAACATTTCAATATCAGCCCCATGTCGCCGGAGGAAGCAGTTCTTCAGATGAATCTTCTGGGTCACAGCTTCTTTATGTTCTTCAATTCCGAAACCGAAGCTATGGCTGTCGTTTATCGTCGGGATGACGGAAAATATGGCCTCATTGATGCAGACCGGTAATAGGAAAGTTTGAAATTTCACGAAAAAGAGCGGAATTTTCCGCTCTTTTTTTGACTATACCGCCTTAGTTTGATAAAATAAACTAGATGTGTAAAGCATTGGAATTTAAGGAATGGAATACTGATTGTATAAGGAGTTGTTTCCATGTTTGATAAGTTTTTTGACAGGCTGTTTAACGGATCCAACGAAAAAGAAGTAAAAAAGATTCGCAAGATTGTAGAACAGCAGATTAATCCCCTGGAAGATGGACTGAAGAAGTTGAGTGATTCTTCCCTGGCTAATAAGACCAACGAATTCAAGGCTCGTCTGGCCAAGGGCGAAACACTGGATGATATCCTTCCTGAAGCTTTTGCAGTTGTCCGCGAAGCGTCCCGTCGCGTACTGGGCATGCGCCATTTCGATGTGCAGCTGATTGGCGGTATTGTTCTCCACCGCGGTAATATTGCTGAAATGTGTACCGGTGAAGGTAAAACCCTTGTAGCTACCGCTCCGGTTTACCTGAATGCCTTGGAAGGGAAAGGCGTTCACGTCATTACGGTCAATGATTACCTGGCAAAGCGCGACAGCGAATGGATGGGACAGGTCTATAAATTCCTCGGCCTTTCCGTAGGCCTCATTGTCCATGACCTGGATTTCCAGCAGAGAAAGATTGCTTATAATTCCGATATTACCTACGGAACGAATAATGAATTCGGCTTTGACTACCTTCGCGATAACATGGTTACCTCTCTGGACCAGATGGTGCAGCGCCCCCTTCATTACTGCCTGATCGATGAAGTAGACTCTATTCTTATTGATGAAGCTCGTACACCGCTGATTATTTCCGGCCCCGGTCAGAAATCTACAGATAATTACTACGTCATGGCCAAGCTGGTGCCGCATCTAAAAAAAGATGAAGACTACACCATCGATGAAAAACAGAAAACCGTGGCTCCTACAGAAGCCGGGGTTGCAAAGATGGAAAAAATGCTTCATGTGGAAAATCTGTATGATGCGGAAAATCTGGAGCTGAACCATCTTTTCGTTCAGGCCCTCCGTGCTCAGACCATGATGCAGCGGGATAAGGACTATGTAGTTAAAGACGGTGAAGTGGTCATTGTTGATGAATTTACCGGTCGTCTCATGTATGGCCGCCGCTATTCCGACGGACTTCATCAGGCCATCGAAGCCAAGGAAGGGCTGGAAGTTCAGCGCGAAAGCCAGACTCTTGCTACCATTACCTTCCAGAATTATTTCAGAATGTATGACAAACTGGCCGGCATGACTGGTACTGCGAAAACAGAAGAGCAGGAATTTATTAAGATTTATGGTCTCCCTGTTATCCAGATTCCTACCAATAAACCGATTCAGCGTAAAGATCTGCCGGATGTGGTTTTCAAAACGAAACGAGGCAAGTACCGTGCTGTAGTGAAGGAAGTGGAACGCCGCCATGCCACCGGTCAGCCCATACTGATTGGTACCACCTCCATTGAACAGTCCGAAGAGCTTTCCCATATGCTTGATGCGGCTAAGATTCCTCATTCCGTACTGAATGCCAAATATCATGAAAAAGAAGCGGCCATCGTAGCTCTGGCAGGACAGAAAGGGGCCGTGACCATTGCTACCAACATGGCCGGCCGCGGTACTGATATCCAGCTGGGAGACGGGGTAGCCGAGCTCGGCGGACTTGCCATTATCGGGACGGAGCGCCATGAAAGCCGCCGTATTGATAACCAGCTCCGCGGCCGTGCAGGCCGTCAGGGGGACCCGGGTTCCAGTCAGTTCTTCCTGTCTCTGGAAGATGATCTGCTTCGTATTTTCGGCGGTGACAATATCAAGAAGTTCATGGAAAAAATGGGCCTTGATGAAGATGAGCCGATTAACAGCCGCATGGTTTCCAATGCCATCCAGAAAGCACAGAAGAGAGTAGAAGCTAGAAACTTTGATATCCGAAAGTATGTCCTTGAATATGATGATGTCATGAATCAGCAGAGAAAGGTGGTTTATGAACAGCGCCGCCGAATTCTGGAAGGCGAAAACATGAAGGACCAGGTACTCCGCATGGTGGATACCATTATTGAGAAGGGCATGCAGACCTACGCAGATCCAAAGCTGTATCCGGAAGAATGGGATTTTGCAGGGCTTCTGAAATACAGCGAAAAATATTTCCTGGCCCCCGGTGAAATCAAACTGGAAGAAATTGAAGATATGAGCCGTGAAGAGGTGGAGGACAAACTCAAGACCATTGCTCATGAAACCTATGAATCCAGAGAAAAATCCATCGGCTCCTCCATGATGAGGGAACTGGAAAAAGCAGTTATGCTGAAAGTGGTGGATTCCAAGTGGATGGAACATCTCGATGACATGGATATGCTGAAAGAAGGCATAGGCCTTCGTTCTTATGGACAGAGAAACCCCATTGTGGAATACAAGGTAGAAGCCTATGATATTTTTGAAGAAATGCAGCAGGCCATGATGGAGACCATCGTGCTCTATCTCTACCATATCCAGATCCGTTTTGCTACCGATCCGGAAGAACCGCAGCAGGCTCCTGAAGCACCGAAAGCAGAAGACCATCTGAAAGGGGCTACTGCCCACTATGTGGACGAAAATTCGTCGAATGACTGAGTCTGATATGTTTTGATTTATTACATACTTTTTACAACGAAAGAGAGATGATTATTCAGATGCTGGAAGATTTGAAAAAAACTTTAACAGAACTGCTGAATCATGAAAAAGAAATAAGGGATTCACTTTGACTTACCTCAGCTGAAGGAACGTATCAGAAGTTACGACGTTCAGATGAGTGATCCTACTTTCTGGGATGATGCGGATAAGGCCCGCAGAATTTCTCAGGAAGCAACTGAGGCAAAGGATGCCTATGAGACCTATACCAAACTTTTTGAGCGGGCGGAAGGATTGAAGGATATCCTGGATCTGGCTATTGAAGAAGATGACCAGTCCATGGAGCCGGAAATCGCCAAAGAGCTCAATGAAGTGAAAGAGATCCTTGATAAAAAGGAAATTGAACTCCTCCTTTCCGGTAAATATGATGAGAATAACGCCATCCTTACTTTCCATGCCGGTGCCGGCGGCACAGAAGCCCAGGACTGGACAGAAATGCTGATCCGCATGTATATGAAATGGGCAGAGGCGGAAGGGTTTGCGCTGGAAGAACTGAATATGCTTCCCGGCGATGAAGCCGGCATTAAGAGTGCTGAATATATGGTGAAAGGGAAGTATGCCTATGGTTTCCTGAAATCAGAAAAAGGAGTGCACCGCCTGGTGCGTATTTCTCCTTTTGATGCGGCTAAACGCCGTCATACCTCTTTTTCCGCTGTGGATGTGATGCCTGAAATCGATGATGATGTGCAGGTAGACCTTAACATGGATGATGTGCGGGTAGACTACTACCGGTCCAGCGGTGCCGGTGGCCAGCATATCAACAAAACCAGTTCTGCTGTCCGCATGACCCACATTCCTACCGGTATTGTAGCAGCCTGCCAGAATGAACGGTCCCAGTTCCAGAATAAGGAACAGTGTCTTCGTCTTCTTCGGGCCAAACTCTATGAATTTGAAATGAAGAAACATGAGCAGGAAGTCAATGCGCTGGAAGGCGATCAGCAGGCTATTGAATGGGGCAGCCAGATTCGCTCCTATGTATTCCAGCCTTATACGCTGGTGAAGGATAACCGCACCGGAGTAGAAACAGGCAATATTCAGGGAGTCATGGACGGCGATATTGACCCGTTCATTGAAGGTTTCCTGAAAATGAACAAATTTAAAGCCAAAGCAAAATAAAAGGATGGATAGAATGAGGGCCATACAGAGCAGCGCCTTTAAAGTGCTGGCAGTCCTGATTTTCATCGGCGTAATCGCTGCAGGGATGATATCTCTGCAGCGGAGCCATGTGGAATCATCTGCCACTGCTGTTGAAAATGTATATGATTATTACAATATAATTGACAGCGCATCAGTTGAAAAGAAATCAGCGGATGAGCTGTTTTCGTTGTACCGGAAAAGCGGTGTTACTTCTCTGGCTGTGTATGATGAAACACCGGAAAAGCTGGTAAACCATGATTACCTCCGCATTTATCGAGGCAGTGAATTTGCATTCAGAAATCCCACAGCCCAGGGAATCTCTGATTCCAAAATTTATATCCAGCCGGTGCTGAATGCGGAAGGAAATGCCTATTTCAAGGAAACGAAAGAATATCTTTCTCTTCTTATGAGCAGCGATGATGTACGCTCCTTTGATGTGAACGGCGTGGAAACGCTGGAAGTCAATGCGGTGTACAATAAGTTTATGCAGATGGAACTGGGCATTTATACGGAAACTGTGAAAAATGCAGCTTCTCTTGGGTTCTATGTGGTACTGCGTCCCGGAAATGAAGCCCATGTGACGAAGGAATATGTAGATCTTTTCCTGAAAAAGCTGGATGCTTCCGATAAGGTAAGTGCCGTCATTTTCCAGGGCAAGGAAGTGCTTGGCTATAAAACGTATGTAAAATATCTGTCTCATGAACTCAGCCGCCGCCACATCCCGATTGCTCTTATTGAAGCGCAGAATCAGCTTGGTTTTGAAAAGCAGTCCGGAAATCTTGACATGGCAGTTTCTTCGGACTATCAGGTAGTCCGCCTCTACGCCATGTCCAAAGATGAACTGATTAAACTGGATCCGAAGGAAGCGGCTTCCCGCTATTATATTTCCGATATTGAACGGAATATCCGCATGAATCTGTTCCCTTCCTTCAAGTTCCCTCTAGATGGTATGACTCTGTCTGAGACGAATGCTTCCTATATTGCCGATGTATCTTCCCGACTGGAAGGGCATGGCTTTACCGTAGGAAAAGCGTCTGTCATGGAATCCTATTTCCCGCCAGCCCTTCTTCGGAGCATTGCCATGGCCGGCGCCCTTTCTCTTGTTGTTATGACGGCGCTTCTTCTTTTCCCGCCTCTTGGCAGATATGTGTGGGCCCTTGAAATTCTTGGACTGGCAGTCACTCAGGGATTATTCTGGGGACTCCACTCCCTTATGGTCCTTCAGCTTCTGGCTCTTGGCGCTGCCGTGTGCACGCCGGTGGTGGTAGTCAGCCTTTTCCTGAACTATTGTCTTAAAAGGAAGGATAAAGCCTTTGCCGAAATCGGCTGGGGTAAACTTTTCGCTGAATCTCTACTGATTCTCTGGATTGCTGGACTTCTTTCCCTGGCAGGTGCCGCTTTTGTGAGCGGTCTTCTGGGGGATATTCGTTTCCTCTTGGAAATGCAGATTTTCCGCGGTGTGAAACTGACTTTTGTTCTTCCGCTCCTTTTAATTTCTATTGTGTATATCCAGAAATTTCCTTTCTTCGGGCAGACCGTTTCTTCTGACAAGGATTTTATCCGCTTTGTAAAGAAATTCTGCAGTGTCCAGATTCGTCTTGGCCTTCTGGTGGGCCTTGGCATTCTGGCAGTGGTGGGATATGTATTCATCGGCAGAAGCGGCAATAACGGGGCACCGGTGCCGGGTTTTGAAATTGCGCTCCGCCGTTTCCTTGAAAATGTCATGTATGCAAGGCCCAGAGAAAAGGAATTTCTTTTCGGCCATCCTGCCGTCCTTTTGGCCATGACTGCCCTTTATCGCAAATGGCCCCAGATTCTTCACTATTTCCTCATTGTGGCTGTCACCATTGGTCAGGGCTCCATGGTAGAAACCTTTGCCCATATGCGAAGCCCCTATATCCTGAGTTTTATCCGCGGGCTTGATGGACTGGCGGCAGGCAGTCTTTCCATGATTGCCGCTCTCATCGGCGTTATGATTCTGGTCCGGCTGACCAGGTTTTTCGGAGAAAGATATGGCAAATTATAAAATCGTCATTTCCGGTTATTATGGCTTCAATAATGCCGGTGATGAAGCCATGCTTTCTGCCATTCTGCAGGCACTCCAGGGAACCTTTGACTCTCCGGATATTACTGTGATTTCCGGAGATCCCAAATCCACTGCCGCTTCCTTTGGCGTTCATACGGTGCCAAGGTTCAGCATTTCCGGTATCTGCCGTTCCATCTTTTCCTCTGATTTGATTATCAGCGGCGGCGGCAGTCTGCTGCAGGATGTGACAAGCTGGAAAAGCATGATTTATTACCTTTCCATTATTACCCTTGGAGTGCTGTTTCGAAAACAGGTTTTCCTTTATTCCCAGGGCATAGGCCCAGTCAGGTATCGGGTGATTCGTATTATCCTGAAGCATGTACTCAACCATGTGGATGCTATTACCGTACGGGATAAGGAATCCAAGGGATTTCTGCAGCGCCTTGGCGTGCATCGGAAAATTTATACTACTGCCGATGCGGTGCTTTCCCTTGCGCCGGCGGATCTTTCCATAGGGCGGAGGATACTCGAAGAAAAAGGAATCCCTCCAGAAAAAAAGAAAATCGGTCTTGCTATCCGTTACTGGCATCATTCTCGGGAATGGATGGAGGAGCTTGAAAGGACAATTCATCGTTTGGCCAAAGAGCAAGATGCCGTAATCATCTGTATCCCTATGCAGTTTCCGGAAGATGAAGAAGCGGCTGAAGCCATGGGAAAAGGCGATGAGGGAGTCTATTTCTTAAATGAAGACTTTTCCATAGAAGAACTGATGTCTATTATTGGAAATATGGATGTCCTTTTGGGAATGCGTCTTCATGCCCTTATTTTTTCTGCTCTCATGCATGTGCCTTTTCTTGGAATTTCCTATGATCCCAAAATAGATAATTTTCTGGCCCTTATTGGTCAGAAAGCTTCCACCTCTGTTCAGCACATGGATGGTGAGAAGTTGTATAATGATACTTGTAGAATCCTTTCTTCCGGTCTGGATGCTAAAGACTGGGAGAAGGTGGCTGCTCTTCAAGAGCGGGCCTGTGAGAATGTCCAGATTTTAAAAAGTCTTGTTACTCATAAGGAGGAAAATCCATGAGTCATCTTTCTACTGAAGAGACTGCTTTTCTCAAGGACAAAGCAAAACAGATTCGTATTGATATTTTGAAAATGATCACAAAAGCCAATTCTGGTCATACGGGAGGTTCTCTTTCCATCGCTGACCTTCTGACGCTTCTTTATTTCAAGGAAATGCATGTGGACCCTGCCAATCCTCATAAGGCAGACCGTGACCGTCTTGTCCTTTCCAAAGGCCATGCGGCTCCGGCCATGTATGCCTGCCTGGCTGAAAAAGGATATTTCCCAAAAGAAGAGCTGGATCATCTTCGTCAGGCCGGTCATATGCTCCAGGGACATCCGGATATGAAGCATACCCCCGGAGTCGATATGACTACCGGTTCCTTGGGACAGGGCATCAGTGCTGCCTGCGGTATGGCCCTTGCCAGCAAAATAGATAAGGCTGACTGGCGGGTGTATGCAGTCCTTGGTGACGGTGAACTGGAAGAAGGCCAGGTTTGGGAAGCAGCTATGTATGCGGCCCACTATAAACTGGATCATCTGACTGCTTTTGTAGATAACAATGGGCTCCAGATTGACGGCCCTATTACGGAAGTCATGTCTTCTCTTCCTATTGGTGATAAATTCAGGGCTTTCGGATGGCATGTGATTGAAACAGACGGCCATGATGTAGAAAAGCTTCACAAAGCGATTGAGGAAGCCAAATCCATTGAAGGAAAACCCACGATGATTGTCATGAAGACAGTGAAAGGGAAGGGTGTTCCTGAAATTGAAAATAAAGTGGGCTGGCATGGCAAGGCTCCTACAGAAGAAGAATGCGCAAGATTTATTAAACAGGTGGAGGCAGAATGATGGGTAAAGCAACTCGTGATGCATATGGCGAAGCTCTGAAGGAACTGGGAGCGCAGAATCCGGATATCGTTGTTTTGGACGCTGATTTATCCGCATCCACCAAGACCCAGGTTTTTGCCAAGGCTTATCCGGATCGTTTCTTTGATACAGGGATTGCTGAAGCTAACATGATGGGCGTTGCAGCCGGTCTGGCAGCAGCAGGGAAAATTCCCTTTGCTTCCACCTTTGCCGTATTCGGAGCAGGCAGAGCATATGAACAAATCAGAAATTCCATCTGCTACCCGAAGCTTAACGTGAAAGTGGCCGTTACCCATGCCGGATTGACGGTAGGCGAAGACGGTGCAACCCACCAGATGCTGGAAGATATCACCCTCATGCGGGCGCTGCCTAATATGACTGTCATCGTTCCTGCCGATGCTGCAGAAACAAAGGCGGCAGTGAAATGGGCTGCTTCCTATAAAGGACCGGTGTATATCCGTATGGGACGGGCTAAATGTGAAGATATCATGCCGGATGACAAGCCTTTTGTTCCGGGAAAGAGCACCACTCTGAGAGATGGCAATGATGTGACCTTTATTACCTGTGGCATTATGACTGCCAAAGCGCTTAGAGCGGCAGAAACTCTGGAGAAGCAGGGCATTTCCGCACGGGTTATCAATATGAGCTCCGTTAAACCTATCGATGAAGAGGCTATTGTAAAAGCAGCTGAAGAAACCGGGGCCATTGTGACGGCTGAGGAACATACTGTGAAAGGTGGACTTGGTGGTGCCGTGGCAGAAGTTCTTGCCCTGAAAAAACCCTGCCTCATGGATATGGTAGGTACGGAAGATACTTTTGGCCAGTCCGGCAAGGCTGATGAATTACTGGAAGTTTATGGACTCACTGCAGAGCATCTGGTTTCCTCTGCCCTGCATCTGATCAGCAGAAAGTGAGGATTGGATGATTACATTTGATCATGTATCATTGCAATATGATGCTAAGCATACTGCCCTGAAAGATATGAGCATTCATATCGACAAGGGGGAGTTTGTATTTGTGGTAGGCCCCAGCGGTGCCGGTAAGTCTACTTTTGTGAAGGTGCTGACTCATGAACTGGTTCCGGAGTCCGGCACGGTTGTTGTCAATGGAATCAATATTACCAAGCTGAAGAGAAGCAAGATTCCTTACTATCGGAGAACCCTGGGTATTGTTTTTCAGGATTTCCGTCTTCTCTCAGAGAAAACAGTGTTTGACAATATTGCCTTTGTCCTTCGCGTAACTGGCGCCAAGGGCAGGGAAATCAAAGAAAGGGTGAACCGGGTGCTGGACCTGGTAGGACTTCGCAATAAAGCGAAGGAACTGCCTTCCAAGCTATCCGGTGGCGAGCAGCAGCGCGTGGCTATTGCCAGGGCTCTGGTGAACCAGCCGATTCTTCTTATTGCCGATGAACCTACAGGAAATCTGGATCCAGTGACTTCTGAAGAAATCATGAAGCTTTTCAATGAAATCAATCATATGGGAACAACCATCATCATGGTGACCCATAACAAAGATCTGGTCAATGCCATGCATAAACGGGTTATTAATATTGAAGACGGCCGTATCATAGCAGACCAGGAAAAAGGGGGATACCATTTACATGTTTAGTTCTCTTGGCTACTTCTGGAAAGAGACTTTCTATTCCCTCTTCAGAAACAAATTTATGGCGGTGGCTTCCGTGCTTACGGTCACCCTTTCCATGTTTATCCTGGGTGTCTTCCTTTGTGCCGTGCTGAATATCAATCACATGGCCACATATCTGGAAAACCAGGTAGAAATGACAGTGTATCTCAAAGACGGGCTGAATACTGAGCAGGTTATGGCGGTGGGAAAGAAGCTGAAAGCCCTGCCGGATTTAAAGGAAATCAAATTTACCAATAAAGACCAGGCCATGGCGGAATTCAAACAGCGGCTGGGGGATCAGCAGGGTATTCTGGATGCCATTAACGGCAATCCGCTGCCTTCCTCCTATTCCACCTCTTTCGCCACACCGGCTTCACTGAAAAATGCAGTGAGCATTGTAACGCAGTACCCGGAAGTTGATTCTGTGCAGTACGGACAGGATATTATTGAACAGCTTTACAAGGTGGCCCAGGTTATCCGTATTGGCGGCATTATCCTGATCGTATTCCTGGCAGGTGCAGAACTCTTCATTATTTCCAATACCATCCGTCTCACCGTGTTTGCCCGCCGGCGTGAAATCCAGATTATGAAATACGTAGGCGCCACCAATGGATTCATTCGCTGGCCTTTCATTTTCGAAGGCATGATTATTGGTTTCATTGGTTCCGGCCTTTCCGCCTTTATCCTGTGGGAAGGCTATAAAGTGGTACTTATGGAGATGGCCCAGGCAGGACTCGTATTTATTCCCATGATTCCCCTCTGGCCTTTCATCGGTTATATGACGATTATGCTTCTGGCAGCAGGTATTATCATCGGTATCCTGGGCAGTACCATTTCACTTCGTAAGTATATGAAAGTGTAACTGCCTATGAAGAAATCAACATATATGGCATCTTTTCTGGCACTTTCCATCCTTCTTGGGGGACAGGCCATCCATATGCCTGCCTATGCCGATGATCTGGATGACCAGGTGCAGGACCTGCAGGGGCAGATTGATTCTTCCCGTCTGGAACAGGAAAACTGGCAGCAGGTCATTGAAGATGTAAGTGCTAAACTGAAACAGATCCAGGCGGATCTGGATGCAGCCAATGCCAAACTGCAGAGCATTCAAACGAAACAGGCTGAAATCAATGCACAGATTGCACAGACCCAGAATGAAATCGTGAAGATGGAAGCCTATCTGAAAACAAGGCAGGATGTGCTGAACCGCCGGGTTCGTGCCATTTACATGCATGGCCAGCTGAACTACCTGGAAGTGATTCTGGGCGCCAACAGCTTCAGCGATTTTGCCAACCGGGTAGAACTCCTGAAGCGGGTCATCCGGTCCGATTACAATCTGATTCTTGAGATCCAAAAACAGAAAGCTGCGATTGAAGCCAAGAAGGCACAGCTGGAAGAAGATAAACGGCAGCTGGATGCTCTTGCGGCCGAAGCGGAAAAGACGCGGCAGGAAATTGCCAAGAAGAAAGCAGAACAGCAGAAAGTTCTTGATGCAGCAAAGAGTAATAAAGCGGCAGCTGCACAGATGGAACAGGACCTGAATGCGCAGTTGGCTTCTGTTAGAAATTTGATTCAGCAGCGTCTGGCAGCAGCGGAAGCTGCTCGTCAGGCAGCTCAGCAGCAGGCAGCCTCTGATGATGAAGGGGGCGGCGGCAGTGATGATAACTACGTTCAGGGGACCGGTGCTATGGGCTGGCCCTGCAGCGGACCTATCACATCGCCCTTCGGCTATCGCACCCATCCGATTTTTGGGACCACTATTTTCCATGCGGGCATCGATATTGGTGTAGACTACGGAACTCCTATCCATGCAGCAGACAGTGGTGTCGTTGTATATTCCGGCTGGATTTCCGGTTACGGTAGTGCGGTCATCATCGACCATGGCGGCGGTATTTCTACCCTTTACGGTCATAACCAGTCCCTGGCTGTTTCAGAAGGACAGTCTGTGTCCAAAGGTTCAGTCATTGCCTATGCCGGTTCCACCGGCAACTCCACCGGTCCTCACTGCCACTTTGAGGTAGATGTGAATGGTTCTCCTGTCAATCCCATGGGGTATCTGTAATGGGTAAACAATGGAAACTTTTCCTTAGGACTCATTGGAAATCAGGACTATCCTGTGTATGCGGTACCGTTATTTTGAGCGGATTTGTCATTTGGGGCGGAGCTTACTGGCTGACTGATGGTCAGCCGGTGAGCTTCTTCCATTTCCTTCAAAATTATCGACTCGTAAAAAATAATTATTTTCGGCCCATCAATGAAGAGGCTCTCTGGCAGGGAGCGTCCAAAGGCATGCTGGCCAGTCTGGAAGATCCCTATTCTTCCATCCTTGCCGGTGATACCTATAATTCCTTCATGGAAACGACAAATGGGGAATATGGCGGAATTGGCGTAGTGATGGGACTTGATGCAGACGGCTTTATCCGTATCTTCAATGTCTTTGAAGGAAGCGCCGCTGAAAAGGCAGGCATTCAGAATGGAGATATCATTCTTTCTGTGGATGGTACTGATGTGAATGATCTGGGACTTACCGGAACTGCGCAGGCGGTTCGTGGGGAGAATGGAACGGAAGTGAATCTATCCATAGCAAGGGACCAGGAAACTCTGGACTTTGCAGTGAACCGTTCCAATGTGAGCCTGCCTACGGTTTTAAGCCGTATGGTGGACGATCATATAGGCTATATCCATATTTTCACTTTCAGCAGACACACGCCGGAAGAGTTTAAGAAGCAGCTTTCTTCTTTGAAAGACCAGGGCTGTGAAAAACTGATTATTGATCTGCGTATGAACCCCGGTGGAATGATTGACTCCGTAGTCAATGTGGCAGACCAGATTCTGACAGGCGGAACAGTGGTCAGCTACCATACCCGGCATCAGGGGAGTGAAAATTTCACCATTAAAGGAATTGAAAACCCCATGCCCATGGTTGTCCTGATAGACAGGAACAGCGCCAGCGCATCTGAGATTCTGGCTGGCGCGGTGCAGGACAAGAAAGAAGGCATCATCATCGGGGAGACAAGCTATGGCAAGGGAACGGTACAGGCCGTTTATCCCGATGGAGATCGGGAAGCATTGAAAATCTCCATTGCTGAATATAGGACGGCTGCCGGAAGGATTATTGATAAGAAGGGAATCGTACCGGATATTCCTGTCAAACAGACCGGTCACCCGTTCATTCTCTCTTCTGATACTGTTTTCCAGAAAGCAGTAGATGTGCTGGAAAAGGAAGGGAACAGGGACGAAACATAACCTTCTGTATGAAGGAAGGTACGGATTCATTCCTGCCATCTTCTTTTATAAGGATTTTTATGCGCTGCAGCGTCATGAATCTCCTTCCACGGGCCAAAAGTTTCGTTTTCACGATTCCCTGCTTACTGCAGGTAAACCGCAGATTCCGGAAAGGCTGATTTCATCAGTTCTTTTCCGGGAGGACTGCGGTTTTCTTTTTCCCCATAAAGTACGAAGTGCAGGATATAAAACTTCTTTTCTCTATATTCTTCCCCGGCATGATATAATAACAATGTAATAGTCTGTCATTTTTTGAGTGAGGTATGCTTATGTTTATTGATAGAGCAAAAATAATTGTTGTCTCCGGTGCCGGTGGAGACGGCATGGTTTCCTTCCGCCGGGAAAAATATGTGCCCCGCGGAGGACCCAGCGGCGGTGATGGCGGCAGAGGAGGATCCGTCATTATCCGTGCTGACAGCAGTCTGAACACGCTGATTAATTTCCGCCGCCATCGCAAATTTGCTGCCAAAGCCGGAGCCAATGGCGGCGCTAAGGAAATGTTCGGAAAGAACGGGGAAGACGTGTATGTGGATGTTCCGCTGGGAACCATGGTTTATGATGACCGTACCGGTGAACTTCTGGCAGATATGACCCAGAACGAACAGCAGGTCACTGTAGCTAAGGGCGGTCATGGAGGCAGAGGAAATTCCCACTTTGCCACTTCCGCTGTCCGGGCTCCTACCTATGCGGAAAAGGGAGAACCGGGAGAAGAAAAGTACATCCGGCTGGAACTGAAGATTCTGGCTGACGTGGGTCTCCTCGGTTTCCCATCGGTAGGGAAATCCAGTCTCCTTCGCAAAGTATCCGGCGCCAGACCGGAAGTAGCCGCTTACCATTTCACCACCCTGTCTCCTGTTCTTGGTGTGGTGAGCCTTGATGCGGAAAGAAGCTTTGTTATGGCTGATATTCCGGGGCTCATTGAAGGCGCCAGCCAGGGAACCGGTTTAGGGGATGAATTTCTCCGTCATGTGGAAAGAACCAAGGTGCTTATCCACGTACTGGATGCTGCCGGAAGTGAAGGCAGGGATCCGCTCCGCGATTTCCACATCATTAATAACGAACTGGAACTGTACAGTCCTGAACTGGTTAAGAAAAAACAGATTGTAGCTGCCAATAAAACGGATCTGATCAATGATCCGCAAAAACTGGAAAAATTACGTAAGGAAATTGAAGGGGAGGGGTATCTTTTCTTCCCCATCTGCACACTCACCGGGGAAGGCTTAAAGCCTCTTCTGGAAGCTGCATGGAAAATCCTGCAGGAAGTTCCTGATGTTACCTTTGAAAATCCGGAAAAAGCTATTGTCTATGAAGTACCTAAAGATGAATTCCTCATTGAGCAGAAAGATAGCGTCTTCTATGTCAAGGGAAAGCGGGTAGAAAAACTGGTTAGTATGACCAATTTTGAGGACTACCTTTCCATGCGCCGTTTTGAAAGGGCCTGGCGTTTTATGGGTCTGGACAAGCTTCTTAAAAAAGAGGGAATCAAAGAGGGCGATACAGTGAACCTCTACGGCGTTGAATTTACCTATGCGGAAAACAGGGATTCCGCCGACGATGAAAAAGAATAAGGGAGAGAGTATATGTTAACAGGTAAGCAGAAACAGTATCTGAAAAGTGAAGCAGTCAGCCTTCCCGCCTACGTGCAGATTGGCAAGGTAGGGATGACCTCTTCTGTGGTGCAGAGTGTAGAGGATGTACTTCTGGCAAGGGAACTGATCAAGGTTAAGATTAACCAGAACTCTGATGAAGATATCAGGGATACAGCCTCCCTGCTGGCGGAAAAGCTGGATTGCGAAATTGTGCAGATTATCGGACGGAACTGCGTGCTTTTCAAGCAGAAAGAAAAGAAATCCCATTATGAGCTCCCCTGACAGCAGCTGCCGCTCTGTCATTTCTTCCATGAAACGGATTGTTGTGAAAGTGGGAACCAGTTCCCTTACCTATGACAATGGAAAAATGAATCTCCGCTTTATGGATCACCTGGTGCGGCAGTTATCCGACTTAAAGAACCGCGGTTTCCAAGTCATCCTGGTCACCTCCGGTGCTATTGGCATTGGTTTCCCGGAACTGGGCTTTAAGGAAAAACCAACATACCTTCCCTATAAACAGGCGTCCGCTGCTGTAGGGCAGGGCCTTCTTATGAATATTTATGAGCATTTGTTCCGCGAATACGGTCATGTGGTAGGGCAGCTGCTTTTTACCAAAGGAGATGCCGTGAATTCCAAGCGGTATCTTCACATGCATGGCACCCTTCTTTCCCTCCTGGAACTGGGCGCCATACCGATTATCAATGAAAACGATGCCGTAACGGCTGATGAAATCAAGATTGGTGACAATGATACCCTTTCCGCTATTGTGGCAAGCATAGCGGAAGCGGATCTGCTTATCATCCTTTCCGATATTGAAGGGCTTTATGATTCAGATCCCCGCAAGAATAAGAATGCCCGTCTTATCCACCAGGTACCGGTCTTTTCCCGGGATATATTCCGTATGGCCGGCGGTGCCGGTTCTTCTCAGGGAACAGGCGGCATGTACACAAAAATCCAGGCTGCGGAAATCTGCGTCCATTCTGGCATCGATATGGTGATTGCCAAAAGCACCCTTCCGGAAGTTCTGGAACGAATTATGGATGGGGAAGATGTGGGCACCTGGTTTAAGGGAGAAAACGTACATCCTCAGCTGAAAAAGAGAGATATTATTATTGGTACTGCTGTCAAGGGGAAAATCTTTGTGGATGAAGGATGCCGTTCTGCTATTTTAAACAAGGGCTCCAGTCTCCTTCCGGTGGGAATCCTCGGTACGGAAGGGGATTTTTCAGAAGGAGATACGGTGGCTGTATTCTGCGGCAGTGATGAGGTGGCCCGCGGCATTACCCATTACAGCAGAGGTGACATTGACCTTATCAAAGGACTCCATACGGAGCAGCTGAAAGGAGCCCTGGGAGCAGAGCCTCCCTATGATACGGTCATTCACAGGGATAACCTTCTGGTGATGAAATAAACAATGAAATTTTCTGAAAAAGCTCGATGGCTGATTTATTATTATACAAAGCACCCCAAAGGACGTTTTGAACTGTCCCATATTCTGGAACTGCTTCTTTTCCTTACGGTGTGTATCATTCTTTCGGAAGTGGTGTTGTATGCATGGTTAAACGGATAGGCTTGTTTGGTGGGTCCTTCAACCCCATCCATATTGGTCACCTGGTGATTGCAGAAGCAGCATGGCAGGAATTTGGACTGGAAAAGGTCATTTTTATTCCATCCGGTGATACTCCCAATAAGGATATGCACCATATTGATAAATTTGACCGTTATAACATGGTGAAAGAGGCAGTGAAGGACAATCCGCACTTTGCCCTGTCGCCGGTAGAAAGGGACAGATGCGGTCCTTCCTATACGGTGGATACGGTCCATATCCTGAAGGAGGAATGGGGCCCTTCCTATGAATTTTATTTCATATGCGGCACAGACGCCCTGGCAGATCTCCCTACCTGGAAGTATAACAGGGAGCTTCTTTCCTGCTGCCATTTCATCTGTGCCAGCAGACCAGGAAATGAAGAAAAGCTGCGTCAGTCTGTCAACTATTTCGGAAAACTGGGTCAGGATAAGATTCATTTCCTGATTACGCCGGAATTGGATATTTCTTCCACCATACTGAGAAATCTTCTTTCGCAGCATAAATCTGTTCGTTATTTTATTCCTGACGGGGTTATTTCTTTTATTCAATCTCATCATTTGTATGAAGGACAAGATCATGGAGCTTAAAGATATACAAAAGGATTTAGAAAAAATTCTGTCTCCCAAACGGTTTCGCCATTCCCGGGGTGTTGCAGAAACAGCCCGCCATTTGGCAGAAAAATACGGGGCTGACAGCAGAAAAGCCTATGTGGCCGGATGGGTCCACGACTGTGCCAAGGAACTTTCCCTGGCTGATATGCAGCATATTGTAAAGGGCGCAGGGCTTAAGGCTGATTCTTATCTTCTTTCCAGCCGCGCTCTCCTTCATGGTCCTGCCGGAAGTATTCTGGCTGAGACAAAGTACGGTATAGGCGACAAAGAGATTCAAAGCGCTGTTTATTACCATACTACAGGACGGGCTGATATGACCCTTCTGGAAAAAATTATTTTTCTGGCTGATTATATTGAACCGTCCCGAGATTTTCCAGGCGTTGACAACTTGAGAAAGCTTTCGGAAATCAATCTGGACGAGGCACTGCTTGCTGCCTATGATTCCACCATTTCTCATCTTCTCGACCAGAAAGCTTATATTTATGATTTAACCTTTATAGGACGGAATGATTTAGTTCTGAAAATAAAAGAGAAAAAGAATGAAAAAGAATAGACATGGAAAAATCAGAGTAAAGAAACTGATTGTCTTTATCCTCATGGCTCTGGCTGCAGCGGTGATTCTGATTTTTGGTATTGGCAAAGGGGTATCCTATCTTCTTGGAAAAGTAGATACAGGGAATTCTCCTGTTTCCTATTACCTTTTCATAGGTGCAGACAAAGAGGCCGGCAATGAAGCGGATGCTATCATTTTGACTGTATGGAACAGCAGGGATAAGGGAGTGAACTTTATTTCCATTCCGCCCAATACGAAACTGGCCCGCCAGGAAAAGAAAAATCAGCTGATTCGTACTACCTTCTCCGAAGGGGGAGCAGAAGAGACCAAGAGTGCCGTGGAAAACCTTCTTCACTTGCGTATTGAAAAATATGCGGTTGTGGATTATTCCAATTTCCAAAATTATGTAGATAAAATTGGCGGTGTAGATCTCTATGTGGAAAAAGGCATGGATCATCAGAACCGGGAAGGAGAAACGGATATCCAGATTCGCCAGGGATATCAGGACCTGGATGGTGAAAATGCTTTAGGCTATGTGCGCTACATTGACAAAAAGAATGGGGAGATCGAACGTATCCAGCGGCAGGAGCGTTTCCTGAAAACCATGATTTATACCATGCAGAATCACTGGGCCCTGTATAACTGGTTTTTCTTCCATCATTCCTGGACAGCAGAGGAAACCAATATCACCAATGGAGAAGCAGCTTCCCTGGCTTATACTCTCTCCTCCTATCCGGAGGACAGCTTTAAATTCTCCATCCTCCCGGGTGAAACACAAACTATCGGTAAAGTAGATACATGGGTTATTAATCCTGTAGAAGTGCAGAAGACCATTGCACAGACTATAGGGGCCGATAACCAGTAATTAAAAAGGAGTTTGAATCAATGGAAAAAAATATTGAAATCATTTGCAAAGCATTGTCTTCCAAAAAAAGCGTACTCATCCGTGTACTGAATGTGCGTGGACTTACCAGTATTGCCGACGATTTTATTCTGGCTACCACACGTAATAAAAAACAGGCACAGGCTGCTGCCGATGAAGTAGAAGAAAAAGCAGGTGAAATCGGTCTGCATCCTCTTCGAAGAGAAGGGTATCAGGAGGGTGACTGGATCCTTCTTGATTTTGGCGATGTGATTGTCCATATTTTTACAGATGAAGAAAGACGGCGCTATGACTTTGATACCCTGTGGAAAGAAGCGCCGGTAGAGGAGTACCATGAAACCGGCGATGACAATGAATAATGAAGATTCCGGACTGGGTCCCATGCACCTCAGGGAGAACTCCCTGGCGGAACTGACTGTCGCAAGGATATCTGATATGGGAGCCTTCCTGGATGCAGGAACCGGAACCACTTCCGATGATATCCTTCTTCATCACAGCCAGCAGACCAGGCCTGTAAAAGAAGGGGAAAAAGTAAAAGTCTTTCTGTATCATGATCCCCACCATCGTTTGACAGCCAGCATGCGGCTGCCCCAGATACCGGTGGGAGGTATCGGCTATGCGCCGGTGATGTTGACCACCCGTTTCGGCGCATTTATTGACGTGGGCACAGAAAGAGGTATTTTTCTTCCCTTTTCCCAGATGGAAGAAAGGGTGGAAACAGGGCAGTATGTATGGGTTAAAATGTATGTAGATAAAACCGGGCGCCTGGCAGTGACCATGAAAGTGAATGAAGATATTCGGAGTATCGCTCTTCCTGCCAAGGGAATCAAAGTGGGTGATATGGTTACAGGCACAGTCTATAACAAGACCGGTGACGGAGTTTTCCTTATCACCCGGGAACGGTGGATTGCCTTCCTGCACCGGGATGAAATCAATAAACCCATTCATATGGGGGATGAAATCACAGGACGAGTTGCTTTTCTACGTAAAGACGGCCATATGAACATATCCCTCCGTCCCCAGAAGGAAAAGTCAATAGAAGGGGATATGCAGCTTCTTTTGGAGTATATGAACCGTCATAACGGAAGCCTTCCCTTTACAGACCAGTCCGATCCGGCCCTCATCAGAGCTTCTCTGGGAATCAGCAAGGCAGCCTTTAAAAGGGCAGTAGGACATCTTCTGAAACTAAAGAAAATTTCCATGAAGGAAGGTAAAATAACCCTTTCCTGATGATTATCGATATCCATGCAATAAAAAAAGCAGGAACCAGAAGGCTCCTGCTCTTTTATTGCATGGGAATGAATCAAAAGGCAATGAATTAAAAATGACGATAAAGACCAATCACCTTGCCACGAATGGTTACATCTTTGGAAATGATTGGCTTATAAGCATCATTTTCCGGCTGTAGACGGATATGGTCGTCTTCCTTGTAAAAACGTTTAACTGTGGCATCATCATTGCCTACAAGGGCTACTACAATATCACCATCCTGCGCGTGATCCTGTTCAGAGACAATCAGATAGTCTCCTTCTTCAATACCCGCATTAATCATGCTGTCTCCCCGGACCACCAGAATAAAGCAGCTGTTATCACTGCCCACCATTTCAGCAGGCAGAGGGAAAACCGATTCCAGATGTTCATCAGCCACCAGCGGTTCCCCGGCACGGACTGCCCCTACAAGAGGCATGGGAATCATCTTCTTGTGGCGCCAGGACATATCGCCTACCACCTCAATGGCTCTGGAGCTGGCAGGATCTCTCTTAATAACGCCCAGCTCTTCCAGACGAGCCAGATATCCATGAACAGTAGAAGTGGAACGAAGGTTGACTGCCGTGCAGATTTCACGGACAGTAGGGGGGAATCCATCTTCGTAAATTTTCTGACGGATAAATTCCAAGATGCTTTTTTCACGGCTTGTTAATTCCCTGTTTTTACCTAATCTTTTCGCTGCCATTTTTGATTTCCTTCCTATCCTATAAAATATCCAGACTATCTTTGAAAATCAATCTATTGTTTCATTACATTTAAAGTATAGTAACCTGCATTTATTATACAGGAAACATTTCATAAAATCAAACAGAAGTTCATAGAATAAATGAGCAGGCAATTATTTATTCCGGGAACATTCAATCCCTGGTCCATTAAAAAAGTCTAATCTCCTGTTCTATTGTACGAAATTATGTTTTGTATTATCATAATTTCAGAAATGATGTTCTACGAATAGCAGTTTTCCAAAATGCTGTTCCTAAGAATACAAGTTTGATAAAGATGACAGGAAGGAGACTGTAAGATGAAAAAAATAACTTTCCTTTTTATAGCCCTGGTACTTCTTTGCGGATGGGGCGTCAATGCTTCCGTATCAGGAGATTCCGTTCAATATGACGTGGTAACCGTTGAAGAAAATGATACATTGTGGGATATAGCAGCCCGTCGTGTAGATAATACGAAGGATATCAGACAGGTCATTTATGATATTGAACAGTTTAATCACATTACAAATCCCGGCCAGCTGGAACCAGGGATGAAAATCAAGATTCCTGTGGATTTATAAAAGTGTAAGTCTCTTAAAAAGCAAACGTTTATTCTTTTGGCGAAAATCTTCTTCAAAAGAATAAACGTTTGCTTTTTATTATGATTTGGAGAAACAGGAGTTTACAATTTTTCAGTCATCAAATCAAATTCCTGGCTGCCCCCTGTGTATAAAAATGAACACAAACATATATTCTTTTCAGAAGAAAACCCTTGAAAAAATATATGTTTGTGCATTTAAGACAGGGGCATCACTTTGGATGGTTAAAAATCTTATCAATGGGGTTATTGGTAAACAGATCGGCCTCATTGATATAACGCCGGACCATTTCTACCGAACGATGACGGGTCTGCTTCATAATGAGCCGTTCTTCCACTCCCTGAAGTGCCGCATACGTAGCAAATCCATGGCGAAGACTATGAGCACCATACATTTCCGGATTTAAACCAATGGAAGCTGCATATTTTTTCACAATCAGATTGATACTCTTGTCACTGAGGCGGCGGGAGGAAACCTTACCATTTTTCAGGAAGCTGCGAAACAGCGGACCTGATGTAATACCGGCCGCCGTCAGCCATTCCTGAAGGGCGTGGATACAATCCATGGAAGAATGAGACAAATAGGGGATGCCAATCTGCTGTCCTGCTGAGGTCTGGTCAGTCTTGGAATGGCGGATGGTGACCACAATGCCCTGGGGATACTTTCTGATATCCTCCACATCAAGGCCTGCCAGTTCACTGCGCCGGAAAGCACCCATAAATCCCAGAAGCAGAATCGCCCGGTCGCGCAGTGCCTGAAGGGAAGTTAAATCCATACGATGAATCATTTCCTCAATTTCTTCCCAATAAATAGGAGTTTTCCCTTTCTGTACAGTCCCTTTCAAACGAGTAAGACCGATGAGTGCTTCCTTCACAATCCAGGCCCGGCAGGGGTTTTCCACATGGTCCCCGGAAGCATTATAGTTTTCAGAAATGGCGCTGATCCGCCGCCGTATGGTAGAAGCCTTGGCATAGTCTGCTAAATCATTGATATAATTCACAATGGTTTCCGGTTGAGCCGGATAAGAGGTCTGATGATGATACCGGCACCAGTCGCAGAAATCATTCCAGTCCGATTCATAAGCGTCAATCGTATGATTCGCCTTTGTCACCGAAAGAGAATTCATACTTTTGTCAGAGAGGCCCTCACTTTGCGAATTTCTGCTGAAATCCCGCAGAAAAAAATGATTGTCCATACAACCTCCTTACTGATGAAATAGTGTCCATCTTTGCTTTTTTACTATTATACCATCTTTAGAATAAATAGGTTCCGATAACATTAAATTATCGGAACCTATTTATCCATCAATCTTCCTTATTATTCCTGTTTTTCCTTTTACTCAATCTTATTACATCTTACCTGTTTTTATCAAGGCTTTATTCTTACCTTCTCCCTGTTTCGCTATTGAGTCCAAAGATAAGTGTATAAAGAGAAATGGCTGGTATGTTTTCATATTTCCTGGTGAACAGCCCAATAAAAAACACCACAAGGAAATCCGGTGTCTTTGTTTGCCCAATGAGTTCGGTGTCTGCATGGTCTACGGCCGCTGCTGTACATGGTACGACGGCGCGCGCCATACATGAGTCTCCCGTCATTTCTGCAAAAGGTTGAGATTTTCGGATTTTCCTGTGATTTTTTTTACCTGATCAGGGAGGGATGAAAAGAGGTTAACCCATGGACGTCTGCTTTCCATACTTACATCTCCTATGGCCATCTCGGGGATTTATGGATAACTTTTTTCCATGCTGCAGGTCTTTTACATCCTTCTACTATATAAATAGAAGAAATGTACTTTATGTGAACATGATGGGCAAAATTCTAATGATAATTTCATAATTATGTTTATTACTTACCACCTATTGGTGAGCACGGCGCTTTCTCATCAATGATTGATATGTTTTTAAAAGGGAGGTTGTTAAAAGAGGGTGCTTATGCAATATAAATGTATGGAGAGGGAAATCAGGAAGCTCTCCATGGAAGGATTCTATTTCCTTATCTGCCTTGTATATCGCGAATATTCCGGCCGGAATGCAGCTTTGGCAGAGAGGAATCAATGAATCCCTGTATACAGATTTCCCGCTTTCCCCCTCTCCGGCTCCCAGGGCGCCTTGAGGGCAGAACGGATTCTGCAGAATACGTTAAAACCATGACAATCAAGCCAAAGCACGGATATCATCTCATCCAGCATGAGCCCGCATTCCCGGACGACAAGTTCAGGGCTGCTGCAGAAAATCTCCTTCCTGCAGTCCAGCGTTGACGCCTGATTCTGAGAGGCCCGCAATACTGACCGGCACGGATGTCCATCCGTGTTTTTGTGCTGCCTTGTCCGTTGTTTTCATGCAAAAAAGCGGCGAATATCGATTTCTAGTACATCGACATTCGCCGCTTTTTATTCATACCGGATATTTTTATTTCTTTGTGAAGGCATAGAGCTTTTCGGTAACTCTTTTGACTTCTGCATCCATTTTTTCCGTATCTATGGTGAGGAGTTCTTTATGTTCCATCACCGGTCTGCCGTTGATGATGACGGTATCCACATCCATGGAGTTACCGGCGTAAACGGCCAGGGAGACGCTGTCAAATCTTGGTTTCCAGTGGAATCCGGTTCTGTCTACCAGGATGATATCAGCCAGGAAGCCTTCCTTTAATTCACCAAGATTGTCATAACCAAGGCATTTGGCGCCATCTTTGGTGGCCATGTCTACTGCTTCTTTGGCGGTAATAGCAAAGGGATCATAGTTGGCCGCCTTGTGGATAAGGGCGGTGAGACGCATTTCTGCAAACATATCAAGCTTATTGTTGGAGGAGGCGCCGTCGGTGCCGATACCTACAGTAATACCTGCTTTTCTCATTTTGGGAACAGGAGCAATGCCGCTGGCCAGTTTCAGATTGGACGCGGGATTATGGGCTGCACATACATGCTTTTCTTTCATGATGCGAATGTCGTCATCCGTTACATGGACGCAGTGAGCAGCCAGTGTAGGCCTTTCAAAGAGGCCCAGGGAGTCCATGAGGGCAATGGGGGTCATGTGGTATTCCTTTTCGCAGTTTTCCACTTCCCCCTTTGTCTCAGAAAGGTGGATGTGAATGGGCATATCGTATTTTTCTGCCACGTCCCGTACTTTTCTGATATAGTCAGGCGGACAGGTGTAGGGAGCATGAGGTCCCATCATGACTTTCAAGCGGCCGTCCCCTGCCCCGTTCCAGTTCTTGTAGAGTTCTACGTTTTCATCGATACCTTTCTGTCCATTGGGACCGATACCGGCAAGGCCTCTGGCCAGATTTCCTCGGATGCCCGCTTTATCAGCAGCTCTGGCACAGGCGTCCATGAACATGTACATATCGCAGAAGGATGTAGTACCGCCGCGGATCATTTCGGCAAAGGCCAGTGTACTGCCCCAGTAGACGATGTCGTCATCCAGGTGGTCTTCTGCCGGCCAGATTTTATTCTGCAGCCAGTCCATGAGGGCCATATCATCAGCATAGCTTCTGAAAAGGGTCATGGCTACATGGGTATGGGTATTCACAAGTCCCGGCATGGCCAGCATGTCATGGCCTTCGATGATTTCATCGTACTCTTCTTCTTTTGGGTTCTCCGGGAATTCTTTGATATATTTGTCTTCTACAGCTATATTCTTGTGTTCGGTGACTTTTCCGTCCTGCATAAGGCCGATATTTTTAATGAGAATTTTCATGACAGCCTCCTTCAGTCAAGTCCCAGGTATTTTCTCTGGGCTTCAGTGAGGGTATCGATCTTGTAGCCCATGGAAGCCAGTTTGATGGAAGCTACTTTGGTATCCAGTTCATGGGGCAGTGTGTATACCTTCGCTTCCATTTCGCTGCCGTGCTGAAGGAGATACCGGGCAGCCAGGGTCTGCATAGCGAAGGAAAGGTCCATGATTTCTGCCGGATGTCCGTCACCGGCAGCCAGGTTAACCAGACGGCCTTCGGCCATGAGGAACACGGTCTTGCCGTTTGGCAGGACGTAGCCTTCAATATTTTTGCGGGCTTCAAATTTCCTTGTGCAGATTCTTTCCAGATCTTTTCTGCTGACTTCGCAGTCAAAGTGGCCGGCATTGGCACAGATGGCGCCGTCTTTCATTTCCATGAAATGGCGTTCTGTGATGATGTCGATATCACCGGTGACGGTGAGGAAGTAGTCCCCCAGTTTGGCTGCTTCGTCCATAGGCATCACTTCAAAGCCGTCCATAACGGCTTCAATGGCTTTGATGGGGTCCACTTCGGTAACGATCACATGGGCACCCAGGCCTTTGGCGCGCATGGAAACACCCTTGCCGCACCAGCCGTAGCCTGCAATGACTACGGTTTTACCGGTGACCGTAAGATTTGTGCTGCGGATAATGCCGTCCCATGCAGACTGGCCGGTACCGTAGCGGTTATCAAAGAGGTATTTGCAATAGGAATCATTAACTGCAATCATTGGGAATTTCAGTTCATGATTCTTTTCCAGAATCTTCAAGCGGTATACACCGGTGGTTGTTTCTTCGGAGCCGCCGATCAGGTTCTTCCTGGCATCTGCCCTGGTGGTATGGAGAAGGTGTACCAGGTCTCCGCCATCATCAATAATGATATCAGGCATATGGTCCAGGGCTTTGTTCAGGAACATGGTATATTCATCATCGGTGCAGCCATGCCATGCATACACAGTAATTCCGTTTTTCACCAGAGCTGCTGCAATGGGATCCTGGGTGGACAGCGGATTGCTTCCTGTACAGATGACATTGGCACCGGCAGCCTTCAGCGTAAGGGCCAGGTAAGCTGTTTTTGCTTCCAGATGGATGGACATGACAATGGTTTTGCCTTTAAAGGTCTGATCTTTGATAAATTCTTCCCGAAGTGCATTCAGGGCAGGCATGAATTTGGCTACCCAGCGGATACGCTGTTCCCCATTGTCAGACAGTGAAATATCACGAATCATAGAATCACTCATAATTGTAAACTCCTTTCATAGTTCTTTATGGTTACATCATAGGGTGGAGTCAGGACTCCTTTTTCTGTGATGATACCGGTAATCAATGTATGAGGCGCCACATCAAAGGCAGGATTAAAGACAGGCATATCTTTCGGTGCCGTATATATGCCTCTTATCTGCCGCACTTCTTCCGGATTTCTCTCTTCTATGGAGATTTCGTCTCCGCTGGAAATAGAGAAATCAAAGGTGGAGAAAGGAGCGGTAATATAAAAAGGAATATGATGGTAAGCGCAGAGTACGGAAAGGCCGTAGGTACCTACTTTATTCGCTGCGTCGCCATTGGCTGCAATGCGGTCGGCGCCTACGATGACCGCATCAATTTTCTTTTCCTTCATGACCCATCCGGCCATGCTGTCAGTAATCAGAGTGGCAGGAATTCCATTTTCCATAAGTTCCGTACCGGTCAACCGGGCTCCCTGGAGAAGGGGCCTTGTTTCATCGGCATATACTCTTTCAATCTGCCCTCTTTCATACAGGCGGTAAATAACGCCAAAGGCAGTACCTATGCCGGCGGTGGCCAGGGCACCTGTATTGCAGTGGGTCAGGATGCGGAGATTTTTCCTCCCTTTAAAGAGGTCTGCCCCATGGTCTGCCATGGCGCTGCAGAGGGCCTTGTCTTCTCTTTCAATGGCCTCTGCCCTTTCTATAAGCCCTGCCAGGGCTTCCTCTTCCGGTAGAGTATCAAAGGTATGAACCATTTCCCTGACAGCCCAGGACAGGTTCACTGCCGTAGGACGAGCAGCAGCAAGCTCTCTGGCTGCCCTGTGGAAGGCATCCTTTAAAGAAGGGCCGGAAAGCCCTTCTTTTTTGATTTCCTTAAAGGCCAGTACCATGCCGTAGGCCGCCGCCACCCCGATGGCTGGAGCACCGCGGACAGACAGGCGGGAAATGGCATCTCCCACTTCCCTGCTTTCTTTGCAGTGGATATAGGAAATATTTCCTGGCAGTTTTGTCTGATCAAGCAGTACCAGTTCTCCCTTTTCCCATTTCAGGGACCAAAGTGCTTCACTCATAAGAGATGGAATCCTCCAAAATCTTTTGCTGCATGGTGACAGCTGCATTCCGTATCAGGGTTATAGGTTCTGGAAAGGATGGTAATGATTTTCTTGAAGCTTTCCAGGTTATGGTTCATGCAGTCCACCACTTCCCTGTGGGAAAGGGGGGTATCAGAAATACCGGCGGCAAAATTTGTTACCATGGAAATGGTAGAATAGCAGATTTCCGCCTCTCTGGCCAGGACACATTCCGGCAGATTTGTCATGCCCACCACATCAGCTCCCCATTGACGGTAAGCCTTGATTTCAGCCGGTGTTTCAAAACGGGGACCTTCGGTGCAGATATAGGTTCCATGGGGATGAAGAGTAATATGCTCTTCTTCTGCCGCCCTGATGATGGCCTGGCGAAGGGTCTCGCAGTAAGGATGGGTCATATCCAGATGGGCTACGCCATAATGCTCTCCGTCATAGAAAGTCCCTTCCCTGGATTTTGTCATGTCGATGAACTGATCAACCAGAACCAGTTCCCCTGCCTTATAGTCGGGGTTCAGAGAACCTACGGCGGTGGTGGAAACTACGGCCTTTACATCCAGCATCTTCAGGGCGTAAATATTGGCTCTGTAATTGATTTTATGGGGCGGAATGGTGTGATGCACGCCATGACGGGCCAGGAAGATGATTTCCTTATCTCCGAACCTGCCGGATTCATAGCTTGCCTTTCCATAGGGCGTATCGATGATTTCTGAATGAAGATCAGTCAGGATGCCGGGATCATATACGCCGGTACCGCCAATAAAAGCCAGTTTACTCATTGTACATTTCCTCCCTTTTCATTAAACCATTTCACAAGAGTTTCTCTGGAAATTTCATATTTTTTCCCGCAGTAGTGGCATTCTATTTCTATATGGTCATCGTCCAGGAGGCCCTGCTGTTCAACCAGGGGCAGGCCCTGCAGAGAATGCTTGATCCGATCCTCTCCGCAGGTGCAGCGGAAGGAAACAGGAGCGCTTCCCAGAAGGACATAATTTTCTTTATGGAGAAGGGTGGATAGGGACGTTTCTTTTCCGGTCTCATTGAAAAGATCCCACTTCCGGTCTTTCGCAAAGAGCTCCCCAAAAAGTTTTTTATCTCCTTCAGGCATGAGCTGGGCGATAAAGCCGGCCATGCGGATAATCTTTCCCTCTTTGTCTGTCAGGGCTTCGATTTCTACGTGAGACAGGGTCTGGTCAGAAGAATTAATATAGTCAGATACACAGGAAGCCGTATCTCCGTCAGCGAGGTCCACTGCCGATACATAGGGCATTTTCAAAAGGGAATAACGGGTAACGAAGAGTTTTCCCCTGCGGCTCACCCATTTCGCTTCCTCAGCGGGGGTGTAGGGAATGGTGCCGTCATCGGGATTTTCGATAAATCCCCGCACATACCTTCCTTCGTAGGCATCGGCATGGATAGTCCCTAAAGGCGAATTGGTTACCCATTTCAGGGAGACCCCTTCATGATTTTTAAAATCCATGGCCAGAATGGCGGCTGCATTTAAGACCTTTCCCAAAATGACCGCAGAAAGAGAAGGAAGATGATGAATTTCCTGGGCCCTGCGGGCTGCATCCGTAACGTCGGCTACGGTGATACGAATGCCGTCGGTGCTCAGGTAATGGTCAATCCGATTCATTTCACTCATAGGTATGACTCCTGTTAAAACATAAATAAATTACTCTATTATTGTAACACTAAAAAGAGGCCGGTGCTTGACAATCTTTAAAGGATAGCGGATTTTCCTGCTCTTTTCTATCCTGTCCTCCATTCTGGATAGAAGGCAGAATTTCAATTCCCCTTTGGATGCTGCTCGTATTCCACACCACTAAAAAAGCGGCAAGTCCTGCCGCTTTTCGGTTATTATACTTTCAAATCCCTGATGGCCTGCGCCCTGTCTTCTTTTCCAAAGACCGAAGAACCGGCGACCAGAATATGAGCGCCCGCTTTTTTGAGAAGCGGCGCATTATCCCTGTTTACGCCGCCATCCACTTCGATGGAAAGGGAAAGTCCTTTTTCCTTAATCATGGCGGAAAGGGCGGCAATTTTATCAAGGCTATAGGGAATAAATTTCTGCCCGCCAAAGCCGGGATTCACGGACATAATAAGGACGAAATCAAGAAGAGGCAGAACCTGTTCTATGGAAGCGAGGGGTGTGCCCGGATTCAGAGCAATACCGGCCTTGATTCCCCGGTCTTTAATATTATGAATCATACGGTCCAGGTGCGGCACTGCTTCTACATGGAAGGATACCATGTGAGCTCCTGCTGCCTCAAGGCCTTCCAGATAGGCTTCGGGATGATAAGTCATAAGGTGAACATCAAAAGGAAGTTTTGTACAGGGCCTTAAGGATTGAATGACTGGTACGCCAAAAGTGAGATTGGGTACAAAGTGGCCATCCATCACATCCAGATGGACATAGTCAGCACCGCCCTTTTCAATATCCTTGAGCTCATCTGCCAGACGGGAAAAATCTGAAGCCAGTATAGAGGGAGCAATTTTCATAATTTACCTCCTTGGATTCCTTATTTCATCCAGTATTTCAAGATATGACTGATACCGCCGCTGCTGAATCAGTCCTTCTTCCACCGCCTGCCTTACAGCGCAGTCCGGTTCTTTGCTGTGGATACAGTCATTGAATCGGCATTTCCCCAGGAAAGGTCGGAAATCACGGAATAAATAGGAAAGATGGTTCCCTTCAATCCGGTCAATATCAAGATAGGTATAGCCCGGTGTATCCATAAGGAATCTCCGGTCTTTCCATTGAATCAGTTCCGCATGGCGGGTGGTGTTCTTTCCCCTGCCTGTATGGCGGCTCACTTCACCGGAAAGGAAATGGGATTTTCCAAGTATCCTGTTCAGAAGAGTCGATTTCCCCACTCCGGAAGGTCCGGAAAAAGCTATGATTGGTCCTTTGAGGGCACTGGTGAGTTCTTCAAGCCCCTCATCGTGAAGAAGAGAAAGGGAAAAGGCGGAATATCCGGCTTTTCTGTAGTAGGTAACAGCCTTTTCAGCCCCTGCTTCATCCAGATCAGCCTTATTAATCACAATCAGTGGTTCAACGCCGGCCTCTTCAGCCATCACCACCATCTTGTCCATAAGGAAGAGATTCAAGTCCGGGGTACGGACGGCTGATACAAGTACAAGCTGGTCTATATTAGCGGAAGGAGGACGGTAGAGCACGGTTTTCCGTGGATACACATGAGTAATGACCGTCTCCCCGCTAGTTCCCGTTTCAAAGTCCACATAGTCCCCTACCAGGATATCGGTACGCCGTTTCAGCCTGCCCCGGGAGCGGCAGAGAGACAGGGCTCCTTCACTGCCGTATATGGTAAAGTAGCCATTCTGATTTTTCAGAATCAGTCCCTTCATCATCAAAGCTCCCGATCCTGAACTACAGAGCCGTCAATGACTACCTGTACATGTACGTTTCCGCTGCCGGAAACATCCTTGCTCACTGTGCTTCCTGGAGCCGCTTTGCCGCTATAGGCAGTATGCTTCCCACTGTCATCGGTGACATAGATTTCTACCTGCCGTGCATTGCCGCCTTTAGGAATGGAGATATTCACAGTGCCGGTCTTAGTCTGGGATTTCTTCTTTCCAACAGTCAGATTGACCACATTGGAAGAGGTGGATTCACCGCCTGCCGGATCCTGGGAAATGATGATGGCGCTGCTGTCATCGGTAGAGGTACCGTCAGAAGCATTGATGGTACCAACGGAAAGCTTCATGGAAAGCAGTGTATTTCTGGCGTCAGCCAGTGTCATGCCCACTACATTGGGTACATGGACCTTTTGTTTCATATTAATGACAATATTCACTCTGGTTCCCTTGGTGGCTTTAGCGCCGGATTCAGGACTCTGGGAAATGATGACATCCGATGGTTTATCGGGATCATTCCCGTTTTCCACAGCTCCCAGAGTGAGTCCCATTTTATCCAGCCTTTCCTTGGCCTGTTCCAGAGTCAGCCCTTTAAGGTCAGGAATCAGCATGGCAGATCCACCTTTGCTGACAGTGAGGTGGATAATACGCCGGGCTTTTACATTAGTTCCGGCGGCAGGGGTCTGGGAAATAACCTGTCCTGCCGGTACGTCATCACTGGCTATTTCATCCACCGATACTTTCAGATCCAGTTTCTTCAGCGTAGTTTCAGCCACTTCCACCGGCTTACCTACCACGTTGGGAACGGTGATATTTTCAGAACTCCAGAAATTGCCAAAGCTGAAAAAGGCCCAGGCAAAACAGATGATAAAAAGGACAGCCATGCCGATCCAGATGTACTTCTGCGGCAGATTTGTAATGAATCTGGTCAGTTTAGTTTCTCTCTGTACTTTGTGAGTCCGTACTTCTTTCTTGGGGATAGGCCTTGTCATGGCTGTAAAGTCATGAGAGGCGGGCTTGTATATGGTAGTAGTAAATCCCTGGGCGATTTTCAGTTCAGAAATAAAATCGGATACCGTATCGTATCTTTTATCCGGATCTTTCTGGAGTGCCGTTAGGAGACATTCCTCAAGCATGGGAGAAATGGCAGGATTGTATTTAGTGGGCCGCGGAATGTCGCCCTGCATGTGCTGGAGAGCAATGCTCACAGCCGTTTCTCCTTCAAAAGGAAGGTGGTGTGTCAGCATTTCATAAAGAACGATACCCAGGGAATAGATATCGGTCTTGGCAGTTATTTTATCTCCTGCTGCCTGTTCTGGCGAAAGGTAATGGACCGAGCCCAGGATGGACTGTTTATCAAGAACAGTAGAAGAGTTAATGGCGCGGGCAATACCGAAGTCCGTCACCTTCACTTTGCCTGTCCTTGTGAGAAGTACGTTATGCGGTTTGATATCACAGTGGATAATGCCGTTGGCATGAGCTTCTTCCAGGGCATAGCCGATTTCAATAGCAATGCGGACAGCCGTATCGATGGGGATATTGGGGTGGTTCTGGATATACTGCTTCAGCGTTTCCCCTTCCACGTATTCCATGACGATGTAATGGACGTCACCGTCGCAGCCTACATCGTAAATACCCACAATATTTGGATGGGACAGCTTCCCTGCAGACTGGGCTTCATGGCGGAACCGCACGATAAAATCATTGTCTTCTGCAAAGCTGCTGTGCAGAATTTTGACTGCCACAATCCTGTCAAGAAGGATATCTTTGGCTTTGTACACATCAGCCATACCGCCTGAACCGATTTTTTCAATCAGTTCATAACGTTCATCAAGAATTTTACCAGTCATATTTTACTCCACTCAGTTCCAAAATTGAATCAATATAAAGGAGGCATTGTCTCTGGCCCCTGCTTCATAGACTTTTTCCATGATCAGGCGGCCCAGTTCTTTCAGGTCTTCTTTTGTCTTTCTGGGGCTGGACGCAATCAGACTTTCCAAATCCCTGTCTTCTACCATGCCAGAAACGCCGTCAGTACAGAGAAGGATGAAGGTTCCATTTTCCAATGCAAAGGAACCGGTATCCACTTTCAGCTCATCTTCAATGCCCACGGCACGGGTAATCTCATTTTTTCTAGGATGAACCCTCATTTCCGCCCGGGACAGCTTTCCTTCGTTCACCAGTTCCATAACAAAAGAATGGTCTACGGTAATCTGTTCCAGCTTTCCCTGCTGAAATCGGTAGAGCCGGCTGTCTCCTACATGGGCCCAAACCAGCTTATCCCCCGCTTCTGCTGCAGCTACCATGGTCGTACCCATGGACCGAAGCTCGGGATTATCCTTTTTTTCATTGAGGATAGCCCTGTTGGCAGCATAAAAGGATTCCTTCAGCAGCTGCTCTGAAAAAGCAGGTACGCTGCCAAGGAAACGGCCGGCACTCTGCACTGCCAGGCTGCTGGCAATCTGTCCGCCATCATAGCCTCCCATGCCGTCAGCCAGAAGGTACAGGTTTTTCACAGACAGATTGATGGCGTCCTCATTGACCTTTCTTACAAGGCCTTTTTCCGATTCTCCATAAGTTAGTATCATCTAAGTCTTTTCCTATCAAGAAGCAACCCCACGCCCGACATGTTCATACACTGCCGGGACTGATAAACCTTAACTTATCCAATTAATTTAATACTAACATCATCAGCAGGGATAGTCAATTTTCTGTTCCCTTTGAGAGGCTCTTTTTGAGTAAAAAGTGGGAATTTCTCTCATGAAACAGGGGTGATTCTGTGGGCAGTCCCCAAAATGACAGGAGAAAACAGAGTAAAATGGAAAATCATAGAAACAGATGCCGCACCCTTACTTGTCAGAGAGGAAACGGCGCTTCAGCTGTCCGCAGGCAGCCTGGATTTCATCACCCATCTGTCTTCTGACAGTTACACTTTTTCCATGCTTTTCCAGAATAGAAACGAACTTCCGGATTTCATTCATATCCGGCGGATAGAGCTGGATATGTTCCGTACCATTAATGGGGATAAGATTGAAATGGCAGTTCATCTTTCCGGTCAAACGGCAGAGCTCTTCGGCATTTTCCGGAGAGGCATTGATATCCTTAATGAGTATGTATTCAAAGGTCACTCTCCGCCCCGTGGTTTTGAAATAATAACGGGATGCCTTTACTACATCCTCGATTTTGAAATTGCGGCTCACCGGAAGAATCCGGTTTCTGATTTCATCGTTAGGGGCATGGAGGGAAATGGCCAGGGTAATGGGCAGGTGCTCCTCTGCCAATCGATAAATCTGAGGCACGATACCACAGGTAGAAAGGGTGATATTTCGAAGGCTGATATTCAGCAGTCCCGGGTCATTGGCCAGTCGGATGAAGCGGAGAACTTCCTCATAGTTGGTAAGCGGTTCGCCGGAACCCATGAGGACGATGGAATGGATAGGCGCATCCAGTTTTTCTTTGAACGCATACACCTGGGCCAGCATTTCCGATGCGGTAAGGTTTCGTTCCAGCCCCTTTCTGGTGGATGCACAGAAGACGCATCCCATGGCACAGCCCACTTGCGTGGATATACAGATGGAATTTCCATAAGTATGATGCATGCATACCGTCTCAATTAGGGAGGCGTCGGAAAGCTTCAGGAGGATTTTCGTGGTATCTCCGTCATTGGAGGCAAGGGTGCTCATGATTTCCGGTTTATTTAGCAGGGCTTCTTCTTTGAGCATATCCCGCATGGAAGCAGGAAGCTGCTTCATTTCGGAGAAATCATAGATATAGCGGCGGTACAGGTAGTCCTGCAGCTGCTTGGCCCGAAACTTGGGAAATCCCTTTGACACCACCCATTCTTCCATTTCTGGCAGGGTGTGTCCCCAGATATTAAAAGGCATAATGGCTCCTTCTATAAAGAATTATTTTTTCAGCAGTTTGGCAATAAAGAAACCGTCGCTGTGAAGTTCATAGGGCAGGATGGTCATCATGCCATCGGCCGATTTCTTTTGATCTCCCAGCGAAAATTCAAGGGGAGTGAATTCCTGGTGTTCTTTCAAAAACTGACGGACTCTGTCTTCATTTTCCGCCGGGTTCAGGGTGCAGGTGCTGTACACCAGAAGGCCGCCTTCTTTTACGTAGGAAGCAGCGCAGGAAAGAAGTTTCTCCTGGAGAGGCGGGAATTCTTTCAGGTCCTCTTCCTTCCGGTGCCAGCGGATTTCCGGTTTATGGGAAAGAACGCCCAGGCCGGAACAGGGAGCATCCAGAAGAACCTTATCGTATTTCCCAAAGAGAGCAGGGAAAGGTTTTCCTGAATCCCTGGCTCCTGCATGGATGATGGAAATCCCCAGTTTCTTTGCATTATTTTTTATGAGTGAAATCTTATGGGGATACAGGTCCCAGGCATCAATGGTTCCGTTATTCTTCATCATTTCTGCCATCTGGGTGGTCTTGCTGCCGGGGGCAGCGCACATATCAAGCACCCTGTCCCCTTCCTTCGGAGAAAGAATGGCAGCCGGAATCATGGAGGAAAGGGACTGTACATAAGCAAGACCCTCTTCTGCCAGAGGCCAGAATGCATGGGCTCCTTCCAAAAGGATGAGGGCATTGTTATCCCAGGGGACGGCCTCTGTTTTGATGCCTTTTTCCGCCATCATTTTTTGAAGGGCATCCCGGTTTGTCTTTAATGTATTGACTCTTACAGCCAGCTTCGGCGTTTCATTGAAAGCCTCTAAAATGGACGCTGCTTCCCTGCTGTAATGGGACTGCCACCATTTCACCAGCCATTCCGGTTCATTCCAGTAAAGGGAATCGTAAAGCAGGGGATTGTCATTTCTGGGAAATAAAGCAAGTTCCTTCTTTTTACGGATATATCCCCGGAGGACGGCATTGATAAAACCCACATTTCCTTTATGGCTGATTTTCTTTGCTATTTTTACCGTTTCATTGACTGCGGCAGAAGCAGGAATTCTTGACAGGTAAAGAAGCTGATAAAGACCGAGACAGAGAAGGATTTTTACAGATGGATGGATTTTTTTTAAAGAATAGGTGCTGAGGCGGGAAATAATCCAGAGAAGGTAATTATATTTCCTAAGCACTCCATACACCAGTTCCGTTAAAAGCCGGCTTTCCGGTCCATTTAATGGATATTCCTTCAGCACATGCTGGAGGGTAAGATTGGCATAGGCCTTTTTCTCCAGAATGTCGTATAAAGCCTGATAAGCAAGCTTCCGGGCAGAAGGCAGGGGCTTAGCGGTCGAATTCATCATTCACTTTCACCTGGTATCCATGAATAAAGTCGGAAGCATCCATCTTTTTATGGTTTTCCGGCTGGATTTCTGAAATAACAAGGGCACCACTGCCGCAGGCCACATGAATCCGGTCCTCTGCAAGGGACAGGATGGTGCCTGGCCGGGCAGAGTGCTTTACAGCTTCAGGAGCTGCTTTATGGATTTTTACTCTTTTTCCTCGATAGAAACTGTAGGTACCGGGGTTTGGATTCATGCCTCGAATCAGGCAGTCAAGCCTTTCCGCCGGAAGATTCCAGTCCAAATGGCCCATGTCTTTTGTAATTTTTTCAGCATAGGAAGCTTCTTCCTGATTCTGGGGAATCGAATGCTGGAGCTTTTCGGGAAGGTCATCCAGTACGTGAATGAGCTCTCTGGCCCCCAGGCTTCCCAGCTGGTCAAAAAGTTCTCCTGCATTCATGTGGGGAGGAATGGCCATTTTCACTGCGGAAATAATATTTCCCGTATCCATGCCTTCATCCAGCTGCATAATGGTCACACCGGTTTCCTTTTCACCATCAATAATGACCCGCTGAATGGGGGCAGCGCCCCTGTATTTCGGAAGAAGAGACGCATGGACATTGATAGCTCCATAGGTGGGAATATCAAGGACTGCTTTGGGGAGAATCTTTCCATAGGCGATAACCACAAGAAGATCCGGAGATAAAGCTTTCAGTTTCTCCTGCTCTTCCGGATTCTTCAAACTGTCCGGCTGGTAAACCGGGATATCATGAGAGAGACCAAATGATTTCACCGGGGAATAATTAATCTTTCTGCCCCGCCCGTTAATCCGGTCCGGCTGGCAGTAAATCGCCACCGGCTGATAACCATGGAGGGTCATAGCTTCCAGTGCAGGAACGCCAAAATCCGGGGTACCCATAAAGACGATACGATACTTATTCATTTGTTTTCGGTCCTTTATGAAGAGAAATGGCCTTTTCAATGAAGAGAATACCGTTCAGGTGATCTGTTTCGTGCTGAATGCAGCGGGCAAGAAGGCCGGAGGCTTTTTTTGTTTTCTTTTTCCCGTGAATATCCTGATAGCGGATAATGACATTGGAATAACGGGTTACTTCACCGAAGAATTCAGGAACGGAAAGGCAGCCCTCCGTATCGGTGTTCATTTCATCTCCATCAGGCTTCCATTCCGGGTTTATGTAGGCTTCGAATCCTGATACTCCGTCATCGGCTACGAAAATTCTTTTGGAAACAGCGATCTGCGGCGCAGCCAGGCCAACACCGTTTGCTTCATAGAGAGTCTTCTTCATATCATTCACAAGGAATTTCAAACTTTTATCAAATTTTTCAACCGGCTGTGCCTTCATTTTTAAAATGGGGTTGCCGGCAGTAATAATGGTACTCAATTCATTTCCTTCTTTCTTTTATGGTTATTATGAGTCCTTTTATAAAGGATCTACATCTATAATTATATCATTTTCCTCAAACAGGGGCGTCCCGCGCATGGCGTTTTTTAAAGAGGTGAGACTTTTGCCCTTGACAAGAATAGATATGTAGTAGAGATTTCGAACACGCTTGATTGGTTCACTGAAAGGGGCCGTGCACTTTACATTTCCCGAAAGCCTGGGAATGACGCTTTGAAGCCAGCTGTAAATCCGCCCGGCCTGGGAGGCTGCTTTTTTTTCATCTTCATTAAAGCAGGTAATCTTCATAAGTCTCGCAAAAGGCGGATATTCCAAAAGTTTCCGGTATCGAAGCTCCTGTTTGTAAAAGCTTTCATAATCCTGCCGCGCAGCGCATTGGATGACATAGTGGGAAGGGTTATAGGTCTGCAGAATCACTTCTCCCTGTTTCCTGCTCCTCCCTGCCCTTCCAGCACATTGGGTAATGAGGTTGAAAGTCTGTTCCGCCGCCAGATAGGAAGGAATATTCAGAATGCTGTCGGCAGAAAGAATGCCTACCGTCTGCACACCGGGAATATCATGGCCTTTAGCCACCATCTGGGTACCGAAAAGTATATCAAATTTCCCCTGTCTGAAATCATCCAGAATTTCCCTGGCACTGTTCTTCCTTCTGGTACTGTCCAGGTCAAACCTTCTGACTCTGGCCTCAGGCAGGAAATCAGCCAGCTCTTCTTCTATTCGTTCCGTACCCGCCCCCAGGTAGAGGATACGGGTGCCATGACATACAGGACATTCTCCGGGAAGGGGGTGCACTGTTTCGCAGTAATGGCACTCCAGCCGGTTCATTTCCTTATGGTACACCAGAGATACATCGCAGTTGGGACATTTGAACACATGGCCGCAGGAAGAGCACATAAGGGTGGTGGCAAATCCACGCCGGTTCAAAAGGAGAATGGCTTTATTCTTTTCAAGGATCGTCTTCTGGAGAAGGGAGATTAAAGGTGCAGAAATAAGACCGCTTCTGTCAATCGGCGGGTTCTCCTTCAAATCACATACATGAATCTGAGGAAGCGGCGTTTTGAACACCCTTTCCTTCATGGTGAGGAGACTGATTTTCCCCTGGCAGGCCGCATAATAGGTGGTTATGGAAGGAGTGGCGGCGCCAAGTACAATAGGACAGTGATAAATGACCGCCATGACTTTAGCCGCATCCCGGCCGTTATACCTTGGAGTTTCCCCCTGCTTATAGGAGGTATCATATTCTTCATCCACCACAATGAGCCTTAGATTCTTGAAGGGCATGAAAATGGCGGATCGGGAGCCGATGACAATGGGACTCTCTCCGCTCATGATACGCATACGGTTGTTATACCGCTCCCCTTTGCTGAGGCCGCTGTGCATAAATACTACTTTATCTCCAAAGATGGAGGCAAAATAAGAAGTCATCTGGCTGGTGAGGGCGATTTCCGGCACAAGAATGAGGGCGGATCCCCCTTCTTCCAGAGCGTGACGGGCAGCCTGGAGATAAACCTCGGTCTTCCCGCTCCCAGTCACCCCTTTTAGAAGAAACCCTTCATAGGCCTTTCGATCTATGGAATCGCACAGGGCTTTGACTGCCTTCTCCTGTTCTTCGGTCAGTGTCTTTTCCTTCTTTTCCCCTTCCCTGGTAATCAGAGAATAGGTTTCCTTTCTATGATAGACCGCATGGCCGTATTCATTCAAAAGAAATGCATGAATAAGAGCAGTGGAAAATCCCTTTTCCTTCAGCCTGCTCACCGGCTGGGAACCATGGGCCTTCAGAAATTCAGAAAGTTCTGCCTGCTTTCGACTCCTTCCCTTTTCTTTATCCGTGAGCTCCCTGTCCGGCACAATCCATTTTTCCAGAGGGATTTTATGAGCGGCTGCCAGGGTTTCCTTTTTGATGAGAAAATTCTGTTTCACGTATCCCATCAGCCTGTCCCCAAAAAGGAGAGCCGCCGATTTATCATCCAGACTGTCCACGGACCGGTCTACCAGTCCTTCTATGTCCTCCACCGGTTCCTTCTCTATTTTTTTCCAGTTCACAGTATAGGTTATTTTCGTTTTGACAGCTTTCTTGTCGATATAGAAGAGACGGAGGGCATCGATCAGCGTGCACATGTAATATGAGGAAATCCAAAGGGCAGTCCGTATCATTTCATCAGTAAACCAGGGAAAGGAATCTACCAGAGACAGAATATCCAGAAGTTTATAGGATAACTGAGATGTATCTTCTTCATGAACGGAAAGAATAATTCCCTCTTCCTTCCGTCTGGCAAAATTCACTACGCAGCGCCAGCCCACACCTGCCCCTTTCATGGTTTCAGGAATACGATAGGAAAAGGTTCGGTTCAGATGCTTGGAAGGTCTGTTAATCAGAACTTCTGCAATGGTTTCCTGCATAGGATGCTCCTTCCCAATAAAAAATGGACAGCCCGAAGGCTATCCATTATTTTATCATATTTTTGGCTGTTTAAGAAATCAGAGGCCTGCTTCTTTCCTGAGCACATCTGCTTTGTCAGTGTGTTCCCAGGGAAGATCAATGTCTGTCCTTCCGAAATGGCCATAAGCAGCGGTCTGCTTATAGATAGGACGGCGGAGATTCAGCATATCGATAATGCCTGCAGGACGGAGTTCGAAGTTCCGGCGGATAAGGTCCACGATTTTTTCATCATCAATTTTTCCGGTGCCGAAGGTATCAACGAAAATGGAAACCGGTTCCGCTACGCCGATGGCATAAGCCAGTTCGATTTCACATTTATCTGCAATGCCAGCTGCCACAATGTTCTTAGCCACATAACGGGCAGCGTAGGCAGCACTGCGGTCTACCTTTGTGGGATCCTTGCCGGAGAAGCAGCCGCCGCCATGACGAGCCATGCCGCCGTAGGTATCTACAATGATCTTACGGCCTGTAAGGCCGGCATCGCCCTGGGGACCGCCGATAACAAAGCGGCCGGTGGGGTTGATAAGGTATTTTGTATTTTCATCAAGGAACCTGGCAGGAATAATAGCCTTGATGACCTTGTTAATCATGTCTTCCTCGATCTGTTCATGAGTAACATCAGGGTTATGCTGGGCGGAAATGACTACGGTATCCACGCGGACCGGTTTGCCATCGTCATATTCCACGGTAACCTGGGTCTTTCCATCAGGGCGGAGATAAGGAACGTCTCCGTTCTTTCTTACTTCAGCCAGACGCCGTGCCAGCCGATGGGCCAGAGCAATCGGCATGGGCAGGTATTCCGGCGTTTCATTAGATGCGTAGCCGAACATCATGCCCTGGTCGCCGGCACCGATATCATATTTATCAGCTTTCTTTTCCTTGGCTTCCAGAGACTGGTTGACGCCCATGGCAATATCGGGAGACTGTTCGTCAATGGCCACGTTAATGCCTACACTTTCGCCGTCAAAGCCATAACGGGCATCGGTGTATCCTATATCGTTAATGGTCTTTCTGATAACCTGGGGAATAGGTACATAGGCGGTGGTGGTAATTTCACCAAATACATGGACCTGACCGGTGGTTACAATGGTCTCGCAGGCCACACGGCCATTGGGATCCTGGGCTAGGATGGCATCAAGAATAGCATCAGAAATCTGATCGGCGATTTTATCAGGATGACCCTCCGTAACGGATTCTGATGTGAATAATACTTTCTTAGACATATAAGTCCTCCTCACTTGAAATGTGGAAATATAATAAAAAACGGCTCTCCGCAGGGAGAGCCTATCCTCTCATCTGCCAGCAATATGCTGATGGAATTAGCACCGGTTCCTTTTTCAGGAATGGTTGCTGCAGCGTCCCCGGGCCAAATCCCTCAGCTGCTCTTGATGAGTCTTTATTCACTTGAGTACTATTATACCGTTATTTCTTTATTTTAGCAATAGTTAACTGTTATTTGGTCATAGGAGTTAACGAAGGAAACTGAAAATTTCAGCTTTTTCCGAGGTGGTCCAGGAGGCAGCCTGCATTTCTTTTGCTTTTCCCTGGCTATTTCCTATTTTCCAAAGAAAATCTTCATATCTTCTTCTACCGTAGTGATACCGGCAATACCGAATTTATCCACCAGTACATTGACCACTGCCGGCGAAAGGAAGGCCGGAAGCGTGGGTCCCAGATGAATGTTCTTTACGCCCAGGGAAAGGAGGGCAAGAAGGACGATGACCGCCTTCTGTTCATACCAGGCAATATTATAAACAATGGGGAGTTCATTCACATCGTCAAGGTTGAAAACTTCCTTCAGCTTCAGGGCAATGAGGGCCAGACTGTAGGAATCGTTGCACTGCCCCGCATCCAGCACCCGGGGAATGCCGCCGATGGTTCCCAGATTCAGCTTGTTATACTTATATTTGGCGCAGCCGGCAGTCAGAATCACTGTATCTGCTGGAAGAGCTTTTGCAAATTGACGGTAGTATTCCCTGCTTCTTGCCCTTCCATCACAGCCGGCCATGACAATGAATTTCTTAATAGCGCCGGACTTCACTGCCTCCACCACCGTATCTGCCAAAGCAAGCACCTGGTTATGGGCGAAACCGCCGGTAATAAAGCCTTTTTCGATTTCCTTCGGCCCTTTGCAGGAAAGGGCCTGACGGATAATAGGAGTGAAATCTTTTCTGCCGTCCTTTTCATCAATATGGCCGGCGCCGGGGAAGGAAACCACACCGGTGGTCCAAAGTCTTCCTTTATAGCTGTCCTTGGGAGGCACCACGCAGTTGGTGGTCATGAGGATAGGACCGTTAAAGGATTCGAATTCCTCCCTCTGTTTCCACCATGCATTGCCGTAGTTCCCGGCAAAATGGCTGTTTTTCTTAAAGAAAGGATAGTAATGGGCAGGAAGCATTTCCCCATGAGTATACACGTCCACACCGGTCCCCTCTGTCTGTTCCAGAAGCATCTCTAAATCTTTCAGGTCATGACCGGAAATGAGAATGCCCGGATTGCTCCGTACACCGATATCCACCTTTGTGATTTCCGGCTGTCCATAGGCAGACGTATTGGCTTCATCCAGAAGAGCCATGCCCTTGACACCGTATTCGCCGGTTTTCATGGTCAGGGCGAAAAGGTCATCTACGGAAAGGTTTCTATCCAGCAGACGGGCCAGCGTGTCTTCAAGGAAATCGTTGATTTCCCGGGATTCTTTATGAAGAACCCTTGCATGGCGCAGGTAAGCGGAAAGACCTTTCAAACCATAGGTAATGAGCTCACGAAGAGACCGGATATTTTCGTCTTTTTCGGAAAGTACGCCAATTTCCGGATTGTCATAGGAACCATCAGAAGGCTTCCAGAGAGCAGCATCAGAAAGAGAGGACTGATCCGGCAGTAAACGGAGAAGCTCCTCCTTCACCGCTGCTGTTTTCTGTATTCTTTCTTCAATCATGGTATCATCAAAGTTGGCATTGGTAATGGTGACGAAGAGATTATCTTCAATCAGATGGGCCACATGGTCAGGCACCGTAGTCCCTTTCCGGCGGCATGCGGAGGAGACTTCGGAAAGGCCTTTGGTCACATAAATAAGTACATCCTGCAGATGGGCGGTACGGGCCGATTTTCCGCACATCCCCTGAATGGTGCATCCCCTGCCGCCTGCGGTTTCCTGGCACTGATAGCAAAACATCTGATTTTCCATTGATTTCCTCCTCATGTAAAATAAAGAATTGATATTTTTATTATACGAAATACCTATAAGCTATATTGTTGCCGCCGCAACATAAAGTAGATATAATGATAAAAAACAGATATTTTTAAGGAGGCTGCCATGAATCATAAAGATTATGAAGGGCTTCCCCTTTTCAGGGATATGGAAGAAAGCCGTATTCGGGAAATACTTCTCATCGCCGGCTGCTATATCAGGAATTTCAAAAAAGGCAATTATATTTATGAAGAGAATGAAATCATCCGCAGCATAGGCCTTATCCTTTCCGGTCATGTCTATATGATCAGGGAAGACCTGTGGGGAGAAAAGGATATTCTGGTCTCCATGGGCCGAGGGGAAATATTCGGAGAAAATTTTGCCTGCTCTCCTCATCCTGCTTCTTCTGTCACTTTTTATGCCCAGGAGGAAGCGGAAGTGCTTTTTATCCCCTATGACCGTCTCCTCCGTCATGCGGGAGATGGAGATGTGCTTGTGTTTATTAAAAATCTCATAGCCATGATGACTGCCAAAAGCCAGGAACTCATGAGGAAAATCAATGTGATTTCCAGAAAATCCCTCAGAGCAAAAATCCAGTGCTTTCTTTCCATGGAAGCGGAAAAAGCAGGAAGCTGTGATTTTACCATTCCTTTTTCCAGGGAGGATATGGCTGAATATGTCTGTGCCAACCGAAGCGCTCTTTCCCGGGAATTAAGGGCCATGGAAAAAGACGGTTTAATTACCCTGCAGGGAAGAAAATGCCATATCCTTCAAAAATAGAAGAAAAAATTTCCGCCTGCATTTCCCATAACCCTATTGCCTCTATTCTATCCACGAAAAAAACGCCGCAGAAAGCGGCGCTTTTTTCTCACTTTTTTTCAGTTATTACTGCTGTTTCAAGCCTTCAGAAATTTTTTCAACGATAATGTGACCCAGTTCATCCTTTGTCATTTTCGGATACTGTTCCATGGTACCATCTTTATAAAGAAGGGAAGCAATGTTGGTGGGTACATTGAAACCGGCGCCAGGCATGGCCACATCATTGGCCACCAGCATATCCAGATTTTTCCTTTTCAGCTTTTCTTTGCCGTGCTCTATGACATCATTCGTTTCTGCAGCAAAGCCTACAAGGAACTGGCCTTTCTTTTTCTGCCCCAGACCATAAAGAATATCAGGGTTCTGGGTCAGCTCAATGTTCAGAACATCATGGGACTCTTTTTTGATTTTCTGGGTGGCCTGCACCTTGGGGCGATAATCGGACACAGCTGCTGCCATGATGGCGGCATCGCAGTCATCAAAATGGGAATTCATGGCACGGCAGAGTTCCCGGGCATCACGGACGTATTCTATCTTAACACCTGAAGGAACAGGAAGTGCCGTAGTGCAGCTTACCAGAGTCACATCAGCGTCCTCCATGGCAGCTGCCCGGGCAATGGCATAGCCCATGCGTCCGCTGGAACGATTGCTGATGTACCTGACAGGATCTATGGCTTCCTGGGTGCCGCCGGCACTGACGATAATCTTTTTACCCTTCAGGAGGCCTTTGCCGAAGAGTGCCTTTTCTACAGCATCCATAATGGATTCCAGTTTAGGGAAACGGCCTTTTCCATTGGTGTTGCAGGCCAGATGTCCTGATTCCGGTTCTACGAAGAGATAGCCGTGAGCACGGAGTTTAGCCATGTTTTCCTGTACAATGGGATTTTCATACATATTGGTATTCATGGACGGCACGAAAATCACTTTGGCCTTCGTGGCCATGACGGTGGTAGAAAGCATGTCGTCTGCAATACCGTTTGCCACTTTACCGATCATATCGGCAGTAGCAGGAGCAATGACGAATACATCAGCCATACGGGCCAATGCAATATGCTCCACATCCCATTTATAGATATTGGCAAACATATCAACCGTCACATCGTTGCCGGACAGTTCGCCAAAGGTAATGGGGGTAACCAGCTTGGCCGCATTGGCGGTCATAATGCAGTGCACGTCGGCACCGGCCTGTCTTAAATGGCTGACCAGGCCGGCTGCTTTATAGGCCGCAATGCCGCCGCAGACGCCTACCACAATATGCTTATTTTCAAACATTTACAAATCCTTCCCGGAAATCCTGTTTCCTCAAAGTCTGTTATTTATCAAAGCTGTAGGTAATCTTATCCTTGTAAATTTCTTCCAGTGCCACAGTCACCGGTTTCTTGTTCTTTGCATCAGGAATCAGCGGAGGCTGGCCATCGGTCAGTTCACGGGCCCTGTCTGCTGCCAGGGTAACCAGGGTATACTTGGAATCTACTTTCTTCACAAGGCTGTCAATGGATGGAAAACACATCATTTTAAAGGTACCTCCTTATTGATATATTGTTTGAAAATGGTCTCAATCTGTCCTTCATTGCGGGACAGTTTACATTTTTCCGCTTCCAGAATGGAACAGGTTTTATGCACCGCATCTTTCAGTACATCATTCACCACGATGTAATCATACTGATGGGCCATGGCCAGTTCGCTGGTAATCTGGGAGAGACGTTTTTGGATGACTTCCTCCGAATCGGTTCCGCGATCATGGAGACGGCCGGAGAGAATTTTAAGGGACGGCGGGACGATATAGATGAAAACGCCCTTGGGATAGCGCTTTTTCACCTGCATGGCTCCCTGGATATCGATTTCAAGAAGTACCGATTTCCCCTCATTAATCAAATCCAGGGCATATTTTTTCGGCGTGCCGTAGTAATGGTCATAAACCCTGGCATATTCCAGGAAAGCATCTTCCTTGATGAGTTCTTCAAACTGCTCATTGGTCCGGAAATAGTAGCTTTCCCCTTCCACCTCTCCCTTACGGGGCTCTCTGGTGGTCATAGAAACAGAATAATGGAGATTAGGATAAATGGAACGAATGGCACTGCAGATGGTTCCCTTCCCGGCACCGCTGGGGCCTGACACCACCAGCAGAATTCCCTCATCTTTCTTCTTTGTATCCATGATTAATCGTCCGATCCTTCGTTAATGACTGTATCTTTATTGGTTAACCTGTGAGAAATGGTTTCCGGCTGTACGGCAGAAAGGATGATCTGTCCGCTGTCCATAATGAGAACAGCCCTTGTTTTTCTGCCATAGGTGGCATCGATCAGTTCGCCTCTGTCCCGGCAGTCCTGGATCATACGTTTAACCGGTGCTGATTCCGGACTGATGATAGCCATAACCCTGGCTGCCGCCGCCATATTGCCAAAACCGATATTAATTAAAGAAAAACCCACTTTTGATAGCTCCTTATTCAATATTTTGGACTTGCTCGCGTATTTTTTCGAGTTCTGTCTTGATTATTATAACACAGTCAACCACTTCGGTGTCACTGGCTTTTGAAGCGGTTGTATTGACTTCCCTGTTGATTTCCTGGAGGAGAAAATCAAGTTTTCTGCCTGAAGGCTCATTGCTTTCAAGGATATGACTGAACTGGTCCAGGTGGCTTCCAAAACGCACAACTTCTTCCGTATAGTCAGCCTTCTCTGAAAAAAGAGCCACCTCTTCCAGTACTCTCCCCTCATCTATGGAAAGGTTCCTGTCTTCAAGGATTTTATTGATTCTCTCTTTCAGCCTTTCCTCATAGGCCCGGGCCGCATCATCCTGCCGGGATAAAAGGAATTCTCTCTTTTCTTTAAGGAAAGAAATTCGTTTTTCCAGGTCCTTCTTCAAGTTGGCCCCTTCCCTTGCCCGCATGCCTGTGAGTTCAGTCAGCGCCTTCTCCATGGCTTCGTCCACCAGAGGCGCCAGCTCTTCATCGGACAGGACTTCTTTTTCTACATGGAGAAAAGGTTCCGGCAGGGTTAGAAGATCGGAAATAGAAGGTTTTCTGTTTTTCAGTCCCTTCATACGCCGGCCTTCCGTTAAAGCGGCTGCATAGGCTTCCAGAAGATTCCTGTCCAGTACTACCTTCAGATTTCTTCCTTCTGCAGAAGGCTGGAAAGAAAGGTAAACGGTCACTTTACCACGATGCAGGGCTTCTTTGATTTTCCGGGATGCCCTGTCTTCCAGGAAAGCGGAGAAATGGTCGCTTCTCATATTGATTTCCAAAAAACGGCTGTTCACCGATTTCAGCTCTGCTGTCACGATGCCCCGTCCATTTTCTGCGCTGCCTCGTCCGTAGCCGGTCATGCTGTTCATATGCAATGCCTCCATTTATGATGAATTACAGCAGATAGTCTCCTTCAAATACTTTTTCTGCAGGACCAGTCATAAAGATATGGTCTTTGGGATTTCCGTCCCATTCGATATGAAGCTGTCCGCCATCCAGGGTTACGTCAGCACCGCCGGAAACCCTGCCGTTTAAAATAGCGGCTGCCACAGTGGCACAGGTACCGGTGCCGCAGGCCAGAGTCACGCCGGCGCCTCTTTCCCACACCCGCATCCTGAGATGGTTTGGAGAAAGCTGCTCCACAAATTCTACATTGGTCTTCTTTGGGAAATGAGGGTCTGTTTCCAGGTTGGGGCCTTCCTCCGTGACCGGAACAGCTTCTGCATCATCAACAAAAATAACACAATGGGGATTCCCCATGGACACGCAGGTAACCTGGTAGGATTTTCCATTTTTCTCATTGGCCAGCGTTTGATTGATAATAGGACCTTCGCCGAAACCTTCTGCCGGAATTTCTTTGGCATCCAGATGGGGGCATCCCATGTCTACCCGTACCATGCCATTATCCATTATTTCCGGATAAAGGATACCGGCTCCGGTTTCCACAGAAATCCGTTTTTCCTTCACCAGTCCCAGTTCGTGGGCCCACTTGGCAAAAGCACGGATACCATTGCCGCACATTTCTGCTTCTGAACCGTCGGAATTAAAAATCCGCATCTTCAAATCGGCCTTATCAGAAGGGAGAACAAATATAATACCATCAGCGCCGATGCCGAAGTGACGATCGCAGATTTCTTTTGTATGCCTTGTTACTTCTTCCAGTTTTTCCTTAAAGCCATTAACAAAAACAAAATCATTGCCCAAGGCCTGCCATTTTACAAAATGCATAATTCCTCCTTGCTTACAGCTGTATATGAATGAAGATTTTCTGATTCTGAATCTATATTTTACCATTCCTGTCACGTCTCTATCAACCACAGGAATCAGCCTGTTCCTGTTTATACAGGGAACGCCCGGTATTTTCTCCAAAGGCAGCGCCTATACCTGTCCTAAAAGGACAGGGCTGAAATCCCCTGTTCCTGCCGTACCAGGACCCTTCAAGTATGATATACTTAAACCATAATTATTTATCTTTAAACGCTTATGCAGGAGGAAATCATGCAGATAGACAGCGCTGTATTATATATGATTTTAAAAAAACTCAAAGAAAAGCTGGATTCCTGTCAGGTACGGCAGGTGCACCAGATAGATAACCGCATTATGGATTTAGAGCTTTTCTGCCAGGACGGAGATATTGTAAGTCTTATCATCAACACCTATAATCCGCCTCTTCTTTACCTTACGGGCAGGGCAAAAAACAGGAAGCAGTACTCCCCTTCCCAGACCTTCTGTATGACCCTCAGGAAATATCTGGAAGGGAGCCGCCTGTCCAGAATCGAACAGGCAGATATGGACCGGGTCGTATCTCTTTCCTTTGACCGTATCGAAGCAGGCAGTGAAATCGTGACCCGCACCCTCTGGGTGGAACTTCTCCCGGCTTCCCCCAACATAGTTCTTACGGAAGGAAATACAATCATAGATGCCTGTCTCCGGGGCAAAAAACTGGACCGTCTCCTGGTGCCTGGAGAGACCTACAGTCTTCCGGGACGCTCTGCCCGCATGGATTTCATGAAATTTAACAAAGCAGAAATAAAAAACATTCTGGATTTTTCCAAAAACGAAGACATCCCTTTAGACAGCTGGCTCTTTTCCAAGTTTAACGGTTTTTCCCGTTACCTGGCGGACGAACTGGCCCATGAAAGCAGGGTGCCTGCCGACCTCTCTCTTTCTTCCATGACCGAAGAGGAAGAAAATCGTGTAGTCACCGCCCTGTGTGCTCTTTCCTCGGCCATTGCCAAATCCGATGTCCTATATATATATAAGAATGAAAAAGGAAAGAAATCTGCCAGCCCCATTCCTCTTCACATGATGAAGCAGGAGCCGGAAAAAGCAGATGTCCTCCCCTTTATAGAAAAAGAGGCGGAAAGCGGAGCCGGTTCCATCAGTCAGGCTGTACAGGACTACAAAAAGCAGCTTCATACTCTTATTAAAAGAGAAGAAAGAAAGAAAAGAAAAATAGGAGAAGAAATGGAAGAAACATCCCGTATGGACCAGTACAAGCTCTGGGGCACCCTCCTTTCCATCTATGCCTATGAAAAAATCAACCACCGGACTTTCCTTACCCTTTCCAATCTGTTCAAAGATCCGCCGGAAGATGAGACCATACCGGTGAACCCCCTTCTTTCCGTTTCCGCCAACAGCCAGATGTATTTCAAGAAATACAATAAAATGAAAACAAGGACTGCCATCGGAAAGGAAAAGCTGGACGAATGCGATAAACGACTTGCCTATCTGAATGATACTCTTTACTTTGCCGAACAGGTTACCACCAAACAGGAACTGGAAGCATTAAAGGAAGAGCTGAAGAATCTGGGTATTGATAGAAAGCAGGGCCAAAGGAAAAAATCTGGGAAATCGAATAAAAAATCCCAGGCGCCCCAGATAGAAAACCGTATGATTGATGGTTTCCGGGTATGGTTTGGCACCAGTAATACAAAGAATGAATATCTCACCCTGCATAAGGCTGCAAAAACCGATGTATGGCTCCATGCCAAAGCCATTCCCGGTTCCCATGTAGTGATTGAATCATCCGGTGACACCATTCCTGAAGACACCCTGGTGAAGGCTGCCGCCCTGGCCGCCTGGAACAGCAAAGGAAGAGATTCCGGTAAGGTGGATGTGGACTATACCCTTATCCGCTATGTGAAGAAAATTCCCGGAGGCCCGCCGGGGCTGGTGAACTATACCCACCAGAAAACACTGACCGTAGTACCGGAAAATGTGAAGGAAAATTAATAAAAAATACAGAAAATTTTTGAGTCCCCTTGCCGAAAGGCACCAATGCGGCGGTGTTCTCAATGACCTGGGGATAGAATACAAAAGCAGCGCTCTTTTTCTTTCAAGGGCGCTGCTTTTATATGGTCCTGCTTATCACTTGAATTTTTAAAGTGTTTTTCATGAACGGTTTACTCTATATTGCGGCGATGCTAAAATCAGATAAAGGAAGAACCCTGTATCCTATATCTGCAAGGAGGAAACCATATGAATAAAAAAGAAGAAACAGTGCATGCCCATAACTGCGGCTGCTGCCACTGCCATCACCAGCATCACGAAGAAAGTCATGTTCATGAAGATGATTCCGGAAGTGAGGATGAAGGAGAACAAAGCCATCATCATGGCTGCTGCGGTCATGACCACCACCATGAAGAAGAGCCCCTTCATCACGACCATTCCCATGATCCTGAAATGGCCAGGTATAAAGCGAACGAGAAAGATATTATGGAAGACGAAAAGGCCATTGATGCCGACGAACGGCGGGCCTTCGGCCATTTCCATGATAAAGGAATCCATCATCAAAAAGGCCACGCGCCGAACTGCCACTGTTCTGCCTGTGTAGAGGAAGAGGACTGCGACATCTGCGGGAAAAGCCTTGACAGCTGCCGCTGTGATTTCCTTGGGAAAACCTACCACCGCTCCCTTTACCATATGGAGCATCTGGACTGCATGGAATGCGCCGCTAAAATGGAAGGGAAGATTCGGGAAATGCCTTCTGTTTTCTTTGCGGCCATTTCCTTCCGCAATAAGGAACTGCGCATCATTTCCAAAGAGGACCCCGATACCCTTTTGAAGGAAGTCCTTGCTGTATGCCGGAGCGTAGATGAATCGGTCGGTATCGTTCCGCCAAAAGATAAGTCCAATTACCGGACGGAAACTTATGAGATTCCTACTCTGGACTGCGCCGCCTGCGCATTGAAGCTGGAAAAGCTGATTAACCGCCAGCCCGGTGTTCTCTCCGCTTCCATTTCCTATGCTACCAAAACCATGAAGCTCACCGCAGAGGATCCGGACAGCCTGATTCCGGAGCTTACAGAAAAGTGCAATGAAGTGGAATCGCCTACGGAAATCAAAAAGAAAGTACGTCCCCCAAAAACATCAATTTCTCCAAAGACAGAGGATGTTCCTTTTTACAAAAAAATATTCACAGAAGAAGGACAGCTTTGGATTGGCGGCTTTTTCTTCGTTCTGGGCATGCTGTTCCACTATCATCCTGCCGAGGCTTTGGCTATGCCGGAACTGTACGGAAACATGCTGTTCTTTATTTCCTACCTTATTCTAGGCGGCCCCATTGTATGGACAGCCCTGAAAAATGTGACCCATGGGGAATTCTTCGATGAAACTTTCCTCATGACCATTGCCACCCTGGGAGCCTTCGGCATACAGGAATATCCTGAAGCTGTGGGCGTCATGTTCTTCTACCGCATCGGTGAATATCTGCAGGACCTGGCCAGCGACAGAAGCCGCAGCCAGATTATGGCGGCTGTAGACCTTCGTCCCGCGGTGGTTCACCGCATAACCGGGGATAAGATGGAAACACTTCCGGCGGAAGATGCCAGAGTGGGCGATATCCTTCTGGTCCGCCCCGGCGACCGTATCCCCCTGGACGGACTGATTGTGGAAGGAAGTACGGAAATCGATACATCTGCTATTACCGGCGAGCCGAAACCAGTAACTGCCAAAGAAGGCAGCCATGTAGACTCGGGCTGCGTGAATATGACCGGTACCATTAAAATCCAGGTCATGAAGATTCTTTCCGAATCCATGGTCAGCCGTATTCTGGATTCCATGGAAAATGCAGTGGCCAGTAAGCCGAAGATTGACCGCTTCATTACCCGTTTTTCCAGAATTTATACGCCCGCCGTCGTAGCAGCCGCCCTGCTGACGGCTGTGGTCCCTCCCCTTTTCTTTGGCGCTGACTGGGAAAAATGGATTTATACTGCCCTCACCTTCCTGGTTATTTCCTGCCCCTGCGCCCTTGTCATTTCCGTTCCTCTGGCTTTCTTTGCAGGCATAGGAAGAGCTTCCAAAGATGGCATTCTCTTTAAGGGCGGCACGGTGATGGAAGTAATTGCTAAAATCAAAGCAGCTGTCATGGATAAAACAGGCACCATTACAGAAGGAAAATTCAAAGTCCGCTCCATCATTCCCTATGGAAAATATAAGAAAGAAGACATTCTTTCTCTGGCCGCTTCCTGTGAAATCTACTCCACCCACCCCATTGGAAAATCCATTGTTGAAGCTGCCCATGCAGAGAATCTCCCCCTGTGTCATGTAGAAAGCCTTCATGAAACGGCAGGCCTTGGTGTGGAAGGCATGGTGGATGGAAAATCCGTATATGCCGGAAACAGAAGCCTCATGGCAAAGGCCGGCATTTCCAATCAGGAACTGGATGCGCTCCATGGAGAAGGCACCGTGGTGTATATGGCAAAAGAAGGAAGCCTTCTGGGATGTATCACCATATCTGATGCACTGAAGGAAGATGCCCCTTCTTCCATCAGTGAAATCAAAGATCTGGGTGTTACACCGATTATGCTGACCGGTGATAACCGGAAAAGCGCAGAAGCCGTGGCAGAAAAAGCAGGCATTTCTAAAGTATATGCCGGCCTTCTTCCTCAGGATAAACTTTCCATTATGAAAGACCTGCGCAGGAAGGAAGGATCCGTGCTCTTCGTAGGAGACGGCATCAATGATGCCCCTGTCCTTGCCGGTGCTGATGCAGGGGCCGCCATGGGAAGCGGCGCTGACGCCGCCATTGAAGCAGCCGATGTGGTTTTCCTCAATTCCGACGTCCATGCCATCCCCCAGGCCATCAAACTGTCCCGAAAAGTCATTTCCACAGCCTGGCAGAACGTGGCCTTCGCCCTCTTCGTCAAAATCGCCGTTATGATTATGGGCCTTCTGGGCTATGCCAATATGTGGGTAGCTGTGTTTGCAGACACCGGCGTCACCCTCCTCTGCATCCTCTACTCCGTGCGTCTCCTTCGTATGAAACTATGAATGGCAGTGAGTTGGTGGACTAGTGGGCTAGTGGGCTAGTGGGCTAGTGGACTAGTGGACTAGTGAGCTGGTAAAATAGTCAAATAAAAACAGCTGTGAAAATGATGAAACATTTTTCACAGCTGTTTTTTGATGAGAAAATTTTTTAATAAAACCTATGGCGGTTCGAAGCTGCCTTGACATGGAGGACAGCGGGCAAAAATCATAACTTTGGATTCATCAGCGAGAGCAGTATTACGGTGAATCAGCCGCCAAAGGGGGCTTCCCCTTCGCCCGCAGGGCGGTTTGCCTGTTTTCCCCGGGCGAAAGCCCGGTTGTAAAGGTTTAATCCAAACTGGCGCCCCTTCTTTTGAAGGGCGCCTACCAGAACCCTCAGCGGCGGAGCCGCTGTCAAACCCAAGAACCCTCGCGCCATAGGCGCGCCAAACTTCGGCCCGAAGGGCCGTCAACCCTCACGCCCGAAAGGGCGTGTCAGCAAAAGTCCTAATCCACGATTTCCGGCTTATCTCCCTCATCTTTTTCCTTATCTTTCGGGAATACCAGATTCAATACCATGGCCACAATGAAGACTACAGCCACACAGTTATCCGCAAATACACTGCGGAAAAGATCCGGGAAAATGTGGAAAATCTGGGGTGTCTGGGTAAATCCCAGCCCGATGGAAAGGGAAAGGGCTGCAATGCTCATATTTCTCTGGGAATAACCGCAGTCCCCCAGCATACGGACACCGCTCACCACAATAGAACCAAACATCATGAGGGTGCAGCCGCCCAGCACCGCATTGGGCAGGGAAGCCAGAATGACGCCAAGAGCGGGAATGAGGCCTGCAAGAATCATGATGACAGCGCCGCAGCCGATAGCTTTACGATTTACCACGTGAGTCATGGCAATGAGGCCTACGTTCTGGCTGAAGGAAGTAATAGGCATGCAGCCGAAAAGGGAGGACAGGCTTGAAATAAAGCCATCTACTGCAATGGAGCCGGAGACTTCCCTGTTGGTGGGTGTCCTGCCAAAACCCATGGCTGCCAGGGCACTGGTATCACCCAGGGTCTCGGTGGCAGAAACAAGAAAAATAAGGAAAATCGAAAAAATCGCATCAGGATGGAATTCCAGGGGAACCGGAAGAATGGAGGGAACGGAAATAATAGATACCTGGCTGATACGTGACAAATCCACCATGCCGTAGAAATAGGCAGCTGCATAACCTACCACCAGACCAAAAAGAACGGAGAGCTGCTTATAGAAAGAATGGGCCTTCACGTTAAAAATCAGGCAGGAAATCAGGGTAATGGAACCTACGATGAGATATTTCGCATCGCCAAAATCGGGAGCGCCAAAGCCGCCGCCAAAGGAATTGGCCCCAATGGGAAGAAGGGAAAAACCGATGGCCGTCACTACGGAAGCAGATACAATAGGCGGCACAAATTTCTTCCACCAGGTGGCTCCAAGGCCAAGAATCCCTTCCAGCACACCGCCGATAAGGGCTGCCCCCAGTACGGCGCCGTAGCCGTACTTTGTACCAATGACGCAGGCCACCGATACGAAGGTAAAGCTGATACCCATAATGATGGGAAGGCCGCTCCCAAGCCGCCACAGCGGGAACATCTGCAGAAGAGAGCCCAGGCCTGCCACAATCATGGCGGACTGCACCAGGGCGCCGGACTCTTCCGGCGACATTTTCACCGCTCCTGCTACGATAAGGATAGGCGCAATGTTGGCCACAAACATGGCCAGCACATGCTGCAGGCCGAAGGGCACTGCCTTGCGGACAGAGATTTCTCCCTTCAGCTGGTAAATGGGGTCATTTGTTTTCATGGTCAGAAACCTCACCGGAATGTAATGGTGCCGGTAGCAGCATCCATCTTGTCAATGATAGCCAGGGACCTGACATCCACTCCTTTGGCACGCAGGGCATCGCCGCCTCCCTGGAAGCCCTTTTCAATACAGATGCCTACGCCCTCTACGATACCGCCTGCCTGGGAAACCAGGTCCATCAGCCCTTCTACGGCGCAGCCGTTGGCAAGGAAATCATCCATAATGAGGATATGTTCACCCTGATTCAGGTATTTCTTGGAAACCACCACATGGTTCACTTTATTATGGGTAAAAGACTTCACTTCCGTTGCATATACATCGGTATCCATATTGGAACCGGCCGACTTTTTGGCAAACACCACGGGCACGCCGAAATATACGGCTGTCAGGCAGGCAATACCGATGCCGGAAGCTTCGATGGTCAGAATCTTATCTATTTTCTTATGGGCAAATATATTTTTAAATTCTTTCCCCAGCTCACTGATAAAAGGCACATCGATCTGATGATTAAGGAAACTGTCCACTTTCAGTACGTTTCCCGGTTTAATCACTCCATCGGTCAGTATCTTCTTCTGTAACAGATTTAATTCGGATGCCATCATTTCTGCTCCCTTTCTCATACCCAAAATATAAAGATAGTATTAACTTATTGTATCATGGCAGGCAAATCAATGCAAAAAAATCAGGAACTATGGAGTTTTCATCCATAGTTCCTGATTTTTCCGGATACTATCAAAGGATTGCCTGATGGAACAGTTTTTCCAGGTCAGCCCATTTCATCATGCCGTCTTCATTTTGCGAAATCCCGTGAAAAGTTAAAGGATACTTAAGAGGCGTCACATCTTCCCGAGGTACGGTGATATGACGGATATCCCGGGAAGCAGGATAAAGGAGGCAGGCGGATCCATAAAGAATTCCGTCAGTTCCCTTCCATTTTTCAATCACCAGTTTCACGCCGAAGGGAACCCTCCCTTCCAAAGACTTGGGCAGCTCATAGGGATAGGTGCCCAATGTGGAAAGAATAGCCGTCATATTGGAGTCATGGCCGCAGATGAAGGAAAATTTCCGGCTGTTTTTCATTTCACTCTCCATCATACGGACCAGAGGCATCGCCATGTAACGGGCAGCATGGGGCTCCCCATAGAGGAGAATTCCGAAATCATCTTTAATGCGGCCGATTTTTTTCCAATCTTCAAAGGTCGTGGTGTGGCCAAAGGCAGCTTCCCTGTCATCTTCCGTTTCATAATAGCGGATTAAAAGGGAGTCTGCCAGGGAATGGGCCGTTTTCAGGGATCCCTTCATCTTCGGCTTCTCGCCGCTCTTCATGGTGATCTGAAGGTCTTCCGGTACAAATCCTTTGAAGCCGCCCTTTTTGGCGTCCGGTGAAGAATATATATCCAGTATCCTTTCCAATTCCCGGAAATCAGTGTTCATTTCTTCTTTATTGGCAGAAAGGAAAGAACGAATCCAGATATCTTCCCCCTCGCGGACAGCAGAAAGAGTATTCCTGTCCAGCGTATCCGGCAGCTTTGTATCAAAGGCGGAATCCTTCGTCCCTTCCATCTTGTGATGTACCCTGATATTGGCCTCTGGAGCGGCGCCGGCAGCAAAATAACGGGCGGTGGCAATGGTGCGCTGGTCTGAATCGGCGTAAAAATAGGAAGCCTTCCCTTCCCAGTCCTTCGGTGACATCATGAAATTTTCCCGAGTCAGTTCATCTTTCACCGACTCCCCCATCATCGTTTCTACAAGGCCGCCCCGGTTGGACAGATATCCCGGAGGAATTTGGGAATCCTGCCACTGGTGAGGCGTCAGATTCTTCCTTTTTCCGCTGTCCGTTGCCATGGGAGAACGCAGATTATGGCGGCTGAAAATAACAACTTTCTGAAGTTCATAGTTCTGGTGAAGTCCTACCCTGGCTTCTGCAGGAAAATCAGGCACAAGCGCCAGTGAAAGGGCAAGGGCGGAAATCATAAGTCCCGCCGATTTTTTACAGGAGCCAAACGATCGAATCCATCTGGAAATAAACATATTTCCTCCTTCCATAGACTGAATGATGCATTTCAGTAGAAAAGGCTTCCCGGAGGAAGCCTCTTCTATCATTCTTTATTTGACTAATCCGCCATAATCTTTCAGCATCTGGTACACATGGTTCTTTTCTTCTTCCGACGGTTCTACAATGGGAAGACGGAAATGGCCGCCAGGCTGACCGATGAGGTTGACTGCCGTCTTGACAGGAATCGGGCTGGCAACGAAGAACATGCCTTTCATAATGGGATACATTTTCAGATGAAGGGCTCTTGCCTTTTCCAGATCTCCCTTTTCAAAAGCATCTACCATGGCCAGAAGATCATCACCAATCACATGGCTGGCAACAGAAATGACCCCTACGCCGCCTCCTGCCAGAATAGGCAGGGTGAATGCGTCGTCGCCGCTGTAAATCATGAAATCATCGGGCAGCAGAGTCTTTTCCTTCGTTACCTGGTCCCAGTTGCCGGTGGCGTCTTTAATACCTACCACATTGGGGCATTCATCCACAATCCGCTTGATGGTTTCCGGCTGGATGGATACACCGGTGCGCCCCGGAACATTGTAGAGGACAATGGGCAGATCCACATGTTTGGCAATAGCGCGGAAATGCTGGTACATACCTTCCTGGTTCGGTTTCACATAGAAAGGAACAATGGCAAGAGCGCAGTCAATGCCCGTTTTCTTTGCTTCCCGGCCGAAAAGGATGGTATCCCTTGTGCTGATAGTACCGATATTTCCCATAACGGGAACTTTTTTACCCGGTGCATTCCTGCCTACGGCATCCACAATGGTTTTATAAAGTTTCAGTTTTTCTTCCGTGGTCATGGTGGCGCCTTCACCGGTGGTGCCGCCTACCAGAATGCCTTCGGAACCGTGGGCCACCAGGTGCTTTGCCAGTGCGGCCGCTCCTTCGTAGTCTACGGAACCATCTTCAAGAAATGGAGTAATCATGGCGGTAATGACCCGTCCAAATTTTGCTGTTGCCATTTTTTAGTATCTCCTTTGATATATGTTAGTAAGCTGGTGGGCTAGTGAGCTGGCAGCTGGGGAAAATCAGCCACTAGCAAACCTTCCCGCCCACTGGTATTTAGTAGCGTTTCTCCTACATACTATTCTTACCGAGATCCTTCGCTTCGCTCAGGATGACGGTGAGAGGCAGCCTGTCAATCTTAAGAACCTTTCCCCTCTGCAATAAGATCCAATATTAAATCATATCATGATTCATCATGTACTCTGCAATCTGCAGTGCATTGAGGGCTGCCCCTTTGCGGATCTGATCACCGCATACCCAGAGATTGATGCCGTTTTTGCAGTACAGATCCTTTCTGATGCGGCCTACAGCCACATCGGTCTTATTGGAAGTGTCAAGAGGCATGGGATAAACCATATTCTTGATATCATCCACAAGAACAGCGCCTTTGAAGCCCTGAACAGCCTTCTTCACCTCATCGGTGGAAAGGGGCCTTTCTGTTTCAATATAGATGGATTCTGCATGGCTTCTGATAACAGGCACCCTCACCGCCGTCGGCGTAATGGCGATGGTGTCATCATGGAAAATCTTATGGGTTTCATTCACCATCTTCATTTCTTCCTTGGTATATTCATTGTCAAGGAAAACGTCGATCTGAGGTATCACATTGTAAGCAATCTGATAATGCTTAGGCAGGCTGGCAGAAGGAAGGATCTTCGGTTCATAGGTCTCCCCCTTCGCAATGGCTGACGCTTCATCAAGGAGTTCATCAATGCCATCCTTACCTGCACCGGAAACAGCCTGATAGGTGCTTACGATGATTCTCTTAATTCTGGAAATATCATAAATAGGCTTTAATGCCATAAGCATAATAATGGTAGAGCAGTTCGGATTGGCAATGATGCCCTTATGTTTGGCGATATCTTCCGGATTGATTTCCGGAATGACCAGCGGCACCTCCGGATCCATACGGAAGGTGGAAGAATTATCAATGACTACGGCTCCCCGTTTAGCAGCCTCCGGAGCCAGGGTCTTGCTGATGCTGCCGCCTGCAAAAAGTGCAATGTCGATATTTTCAAAAGATTCCGGCTTTGCTTCTTCTACGGTGTATTCTTTCCCTTTGACCATCATCTTTTTCCCTGCAGACCGTTTCGATGCCAAGAGTTTCAGGGAAGCAAACTGAAAATCCCTTTCTTCAAAAAGGCGGATGAATTCCTGTCCCACAGCGCCGGTAGCACCAAGGACTGCAACTCGCGGAAGTTTACTCATAGAAACACCTCATTCCAGATAATTTTCCAAACCATAAACAAAGCCCTTGACAGTCATGCATTTTTTGCAGGCCAGCATGACACCGGGCATGAAAGACTTGCGATCCAAAGAGTCATGACGGAGAGTAAGGATTTCACCATAACCGCCAAAGAGCACTTCCTGATGAGCTACGTAGCCGGGAAGGCGGACAGAATGGATGGTAATCCCTTCATACTTGCCGCCCCTTACACCAGGGAGGCTTTCCTTTGTTTCATCCGGTTCCGGAGCCTTTGTTCTTGCGGCTGCCATCTTTTCCGCAGTGAGCTTGGCCGTGCCGGAAGGAGCATCATATTTATGGTTATGATGGAGCTCAATGATTTCTGCATTGGGCATGTATTTGGAAATCTCAGCCGAAACTTTCATGAGAAGGACAGCCCCCAGGGAGAAATTAGGAGCTACCAGTCCATTGGCACCGGATTTGTTGGCAATTTCAGACAGTTCTTTTCTCTGGTCAGCGGTGAGGCCGGTTGTACCGATGACCATATTCACTCCATGAGAAAGGACGAACTTCGCATTTTCATAAATCACCTTCGGGCTTGTGAAATCGACGACCACATCCGGCTTCTTTACCTTAAAGGCTTCCTCAAGATTGGGGGAAATGGTGATGCCATTGTGGCCGATGCCCACTACCTCCCCCAGATCTTTTCCTGCAGCAGCAGGATCCACTGCGCCAGCAATGGCGAGTCCCTCTTCAGCCATTACGGAACGGACCACTTCACTGCCCATGCGTCCGGATGCGCCGTTTACTAAAACTTCAATCATGCGTAACTCCTCCTTCTATGGCTCTATAGGCAAAAATTCCCTATAAGGCATTTGTTAGTTTGAATCTATGGTAGTATAAATTGACAATAACGTCAATACAGGAAAATATATTTTTTATATATGGAAAAGGGCCGCTCTGCGGCCCGGGTTCAGAGGGTTCAAAGGGTGGTGGTGGCGGCTGGCGCCGCAGGTTGGGGCCGACTACGTCGGCGGGTTGTGTAGAGGGGGGGGGCGACGGCCCTTCGGGCCGAGGGTTTTGGTATCGCCGCTTCGCGGCGATGAGTATGAAGTCAGCGTTACGGGACTGCCTTCCCGCCCTCACTTGCGCGCATTCTGCATAGAATGCGCGAGTCGGCCAAAGCCCTCCCTTAGCCTGCACATTAAAGGGCCTTCCGATTGTCGGCTGACCGATCCCGGATGACGGTGGAAAGCGGGGCTCCCCGGTCCCGATCCCGACCTAGGCCCTCCGCAGAGCACAAAAAAAGAGCCGCAGTTCCCTGCAGCTCTTTCTGCTCTTAGTCTTCAACAGGATATACGCTGACCTGTCTCTTGTCTCTGCCAAGACGTTCGAAAGCAATTCTGCCTTCTGCAGTAGCAAAGAGTGTGTCATCCTTGCCGATCTTAACGTTCAGGCCGGGATGGAGATGAGTGCCTCTCTGGCGAACGATGATGTTGCCCGGTTTAGCAATCTGTCCTGCGTGCATCTTTGTGCCAAGGCGCTGCGCGTTGGAATCGCGGCCGTTGCTTGTGCTGGAAGCACCTTTATGATGAGCGAATAACTGAAGATCAAAAAGTAACATGAAATTCACCCCTTTATGTCTAGAATCTTTAAATGGCGGGGGTACCGGGTTTCTACAGCTCGAAGGCCGTGAACCATGGTTTGGAAAAGAACCTGGCTTTTTTCATCCTCCGGTGTGGAAATCTCCACATGCATGAAACCGAAGTCGGAATCATAGGTTCCTTCTCTATGAAGCACATCTTCCAGGCCGCCGGCAGTTGTCAATGTAATGGCACTGACCGCGGCACAGATGAGATCATATTCCCCATCCTTTTCATAACCATCTGCGTGTCCATGGATGGAAAAGCCTCTGTACAGCCCTTCCCCATCATGAAGCATTTTTACAGTGATCATTATGCTTCGATTTTTTCAATCTTTACCTTTGTGAAAGGCTGACGATGACCCTGACGGCGGCGGTAGTTGGACTTAGCCTTGTACTTGAAGATACGGATCTTACGTTCCTTACCCTGTTCAAGAACCTTGCCTGTTACCTTGGCACCTGCTACGTTGGGCTGGCCAATCTTGACGTCATCTCCGGAAACCAGAAGAACTTCATCAAAAGTTACTTCAGCGCCTTCTTCAACGTCCAGTTTTTCGATGGAAATAACCTTGCCTTCTTCAACAACGTACTGTTTTCCACCGGTTTTGATAATTGCGTACATTTGTGCACCTCCTCTTTACTATACTCGCCGATGCAGGCAGCATTTCTGCATTTTCAAAGCCTTATTCGTGCGGTTGCGTCATGGCACCTATGTACAATGACTTGATTATTATACAAAAAGAAAAAGGGAATGTCAATAGAAATTTTGATTTCCAGATGCAGCGGGGAAAATCCCTAAAGCCGGGCCTTGCGTCAGTCTGCCTGTTTTCCCACGGCCGAAAGTCCGATGGTACGGTTTTATACAAACTGGCGCCATGATGGACAAGCCTCAAAGAGGCCCGTCCTACTTCCCGCAGTCCGCCACTTTCCTTACCAATTTCCTTGTTATACTTCCAAAGAAATCCTGGTCCCTGAAACGAAGGAAACGGATCGGCTTTTCTATGCTTCTGACCAGTAAAGTGTCCCTTTTGTTAAAACGGAAGGTGCAGGCTCCATCAAGAGAAAGACAGAGTTCCTTTTCCCTTTCCGGTACAGTGATTTTAACCACATCATCCCTGGAAAGAACCATGGCAAAACGCTGCAGCGTGTGGGCGCAGATAGGGACGATGATGATCCGGTCATCAGAAGGCCCAAGCACGGGGCCTCCGCAGGAAAGGGAATAACCGGTGGAACCGGTGGGCGATGAAATGATAAGCCCGTCGGCCGCATATTCCTGGATGAAGCTGTCATTAATAAAAAGACGGATCCTTGCCAGCTGGCCGATGGAGGCATGGCCGATGACCACATCATTCAGCACGGTGGGCAGTTCCTCCCTTCTGCCATCCTCATGAATCAAAGCAGCGGAAAGATAGAGGCGATGCTCTTCCTGATAATCTCCCGACAGAATCTGGTCCACCCTTTTTTCCATATCCCTTAAGGTCATGGAATTTAAAAAGCCTAAATCTCCCAGATGGAGCCCCGCCATGAGGACAGGATAATCCCTGAATGCGCGGGCAGCACCGAGAAAGGAACCGTCACCTCCCACGGACAGGATAAAATCCCTTTTTCCCATGGATTCATCGGTTTCATAGGTATCCTCTGTAAAACCCATGTCCATCAGGCCTTTTTTCATGGAAAGAGGCAGGCTGTAATCTATATTCTTGTCTCTCAAAAGAGCGGTAAGCCTTTCCAGAGCCATTTTTAAATCCTTTTTCCCGAGGTTCGGGTAAATGCCAAATTTCATTTCTTATCCTTTCAACCCGCTGTGGGCTTCTTCCACCACTTTCACCATATCCGCTGCCCTTATTTCCCTTTCCGGCGGCGTCTGCTTCAGCCAGGCAAGAAATTCAATATTTCCGGAGCCCCCCTTAATAGGCGAATAGGTAAGGCCATGGCAGTAAAGATGCTCTGCCTTAAAAGCCTGAAGCGTATCTTCAATCACTTCGGCATGTACCTTGGGGTCCTTGATAATCCCCCCCTTCCCTACCTTTTCACGGCCTGCCTCAAACTGGGGTTTAATAAGGATAACCAGAGATCCCTCTTCTTTCAGGATGGAGTGTACGGCAGGAATGATTTTCGTAACGGAAATAAAGGAAACGTCCGTAGAAATGAAATCCACCATTTCTCCCAGAAGGTCTTTCGTCACCACCTTGATATTGGTTTTCTCCATGTTTACAACCTGCGGATTGGAACGAAGCTTCCAGTCCAACTGGTTGGTACCCACATCAATGGCAAATACCTTTGCCGCCCCGTTTTGCAGGGCGCAGTCCGTGAAACCGCCGGTGGAAGCACCGATATCGGCCATCACTTTCCCTTTAAGATCAATGGAAAATGTTTTCAGCGCCTTTTCCAGCTTGAAACCGCCGCGGCCCACGTAAGGCATGACATGGCCTTTGATGCGTAGCCTGGCGTCCACCGGCACCTTCGTTCCCGCTTTATCTACAGGCACATCATTTACAAGAATAATGCCTTCCATAATATGTCGTTTTGCATTCTCCCGGCTTTCAAAAAATCCCTGCTCCACCAGGAGCACGTCAAGCCGTTCTTTTTTTACTTTCTGGTTAGCCAATGTGAAACCTCTTTTTAAAAATTGACACACCTTCGGTGTGAGGGTTGACGGGCCTTTCGCCCGAGGGTTGTGAAGGGAAAGGTTCTTAGGATTGATGGGCCCTTTCGGGCCCAAGGGTTCTTAAGTTTGATGGGGCTTTGGCCCCGAGGGTTGCGGATTGCCCTTCGGGCAATGCTTATAAAGTCAGCGTTACGGATTTAACTATCTGTATCATAGGGCTTGATTAGCATTCTGGTGATTAGCCGCTACGCGGCTCCCCCTTATCCAGCTGCGCCGGACTTTCCCCCCTCCGGGGGACGGAATATATCGCTCTATGCTTTCCTGCAGAGACATGACTCCATTGCTGAGCACCCATAGTGCCCCCTCGAAGAGGGGGAAAGGTGGTGGCGCCAGCCACCAAAGGGGGGATGCATTTCCAACGCCCGCAGGGCGGTTGTATGGTTTTAGCCGCCAAAGGCGGCATAAGAAATGGCGCCGAAGGCGCCGTACCTCGCCAGCGCAGCGATACTATATAACTCCCGAGGGCGGGAGCCCTCAACCCGTCCGGAAGGCGTCAGCCGGTCCCGGACAGAACCCTTGTCGCCCAGGGCCGAAGGCCCGGCGGTGCCATCAACCCTCGCGGCGAAGCCGCGTCAACCTTCGGGAATACCGGCAAGCACCGATCCCGGTCCCGGTCCCGACCGCGCCATAAGGCACTTGTCCATTATTTCTTTCTATGCAGCAGCAGATCGGTGAGTTCATAGAGAATTGTACTATCAAAAGGAAGTTTTGCCAATGCTTCTTTTGCCAGGGCCCCTTCTTCTTCTGCGTATTTCTCTGCTTCTTCCACGCCAAGAATGGTGACGAAGGTGGATTTATGGTCCTTTTCGTCCTGTCCAGGCATTTTGCCCATATCCTCCAGATTTCCTTTTTCATCCAGAAGGTCGTCGGTTATCTGGAAAAGGAGGCCCAGATGGGCAGCGAAGTTCTCAAGAAGCACCCTGTCTTTCAGAGCCGTTCCTGCCACAGCGCAGGCCATGGATACGGGAGCAGAAAGAAGACAGCACGTTTTGCAGGCATCCAGAATTTTTAGTTCAGAAAGAGTGAGATGCTTTCCTTCCGCCTCTATATCATGAGCCTGTCCCCCCACCATGCCCTCCGGACCGGCAGCGCGGGCCAGGAGGGAAATCAGTTCTACCCGGATATCAGGAGCTATCTGTTTCTGCTCCGAGAGAAGCTGGAATGCAAAGGTCAAAAGTCCGTCCCCTGCCTGGGTAGCCATGCCGGCGCCGTAAACCTTGTGGTTTGTCAGCCGTCCGCGGCGGTAATCATCATTATCCATAGCAGGCAGATCATCATGAATCAGGGAATAGGTATGCACGCATTCCAAAGCGCAGGCAGCATCTATATAAAGACCGCTGTCCACGCCGAGTATATCCAGTACCGTGAGAAAAAGGAAAGGCCGGATGCGCTTGCCTCCCGCCAGCAGACTGTAATTCATGGCGCTGTAAAGAGTCTCATGTTCCACCCGGTCCGCCTTTAAAAGAACCGCCAGCCTGTGATTAATGAGTTTCTGCTTTTCTTTCAGTATTTCCTGAATCATGGGATGCCATCTCCTTTGTCAGTAAATCTTCTGTCTTTTGTGAAATCACTGCCAGCTCTCCATCCACTTCATTTAAGATGGATAAACAGCGGTCAGCCGCTTCCATACCCTTTTTATAAACAGAAGCCATTTCATCGATACTGATTTCTCCGGAAGAAATCCGGCGGGCAGCTTCTTTTAAGGTTTCCATACTTCTTTCAAAAGTCATTGACTTAGTTTCCATGTCCGCTACTCCATTTCTGCAGGCTCATGAGCAATTCCAGCACACTCCTATAACGGGATTTCAACTGCATTTCCTTTTGACGGTCCAAAAGCAGAACCTGCGATTGAATCTCCCGGCGAAGATCCTGCAAACCCTTTGGTGAAGTGTGTTCCTTCATGGAAATCAGCATATCTGCAATTTCCTGTTTTTTAGAAAGGAAACAGGATTTCCGCCCCTCTTCCAGCTCCCTGATCCTGTCCCTTAGAAGGGAGAGCCATACCGCCCTTTCCGGTATGGCTATTTCAGCGGCCTGGGTAGGCGTAGATGCCCTCCGGTCTGCCGTAAGGTCCGATAGAGTGGTATCCGTTTCATGACCTACAGCGGAAATTAAAGGAATAGTACTTTCATGAATAGCATCCAAAAGGATTCTATCATTGAAAGGGCTAAGATCATCCTCTGCTCCGCCGCCGCGGGCCAGTATCAGTATATCCGGTTTGTCCTCCGCCCTGCAGGCTTCACGGATCTTATCCGCCATGGCCCGGGCCGCTTCTTCGCCCTGTACCGATGTACTGTACAGAGTAAACCGGACGCAGGGATTCCGAAGCCCGGCCGTTTTCACAATATCATGGACCACGGCGCCGCTTTCAGAGGAAATGATGCCGATATGAAAAGGAAAAGAGGGAAGCCCTTTCTTTCGTAAAGGATCAAAGTAGCCTTCCCTTTCCAGCTCCTTCACCATATCTTCTTTTTCTTCCTGATTCCGGCTTTTATGAATATCCATGACCCGTTCTACAAAAAGGCTGGGCCAGCCGGAAAGAGTATTGAACCGGATATCCCCGATTACCGTAGCCTCCATGCCGCTCATAAGGCCCCGGGTGAGAAAAGAACTGCCCATGCGGCCGATGACGCAGAAAAGCCGGGACTCCTCACCAAGAAGAGTGAAATAGGTGACGCCGGAAAAGTGGGTATGAACGGAAGAAATGGTCCCCCGTACAGCCACATGGCTGAAAATATAATCTTTCTTCATGCGCCCTGCCAGAAGGCGGGTGCATTCATTTACGCTGTAGATTTTCATAGTTTTATGACACGCCCTTTGGGCGTGAAGGTGGACGGCCCTACGGGCCGAAGGTTATGGCCGCCTGACGGCGGCGGGTTGTGTAGAAGGGTTGTGTGCTTCGCTCAAGGGGAAGGTGGGAGGCGGGAAGAAATTGAGCAAGCACCGGTCATGGGATGGCCCCTTAACTCCTGTCATTCTGAACGCAGTGAAGAATCTCGGTGCGTGGCGAGGATGACGTCATTGGAATTCATGCAGGGGCCTGGTACCTGAAGCACACTTCCCGCCGACTGGTATTTACCGGCACTCCTCTCACTTACTGTTCTTACCGAGATCCTTCGTTTCACTCAGGATGACGAGTGGGAGGCGGGGCTCCCCAGCCATTAGCCGCCAGCCACCAGCAACCCTCAAGCCCCAAAGGGGCTTGTCCCTAAAAGCATATACGCCCCGAAGGCATTCCCCGTAGCATTATCGCTGCTGGCGGTGATATCAGCAAAGTATGTTTTGATTCCTTTTTTCCCGAGAATTTCTTCTACCCTGTTTCTAAGGTACCTATTGGACATGACACCGCCTACGGCAATGAAGGGACGGTCATTTTTGAAAGGATAGGCGGAGAGCTCTTTATCCAGTGCTTTACCGATATGCTCCAGCACCCCTTCTGCTATATCCTCTTTATTGTACTGTCCTGATGCGATGTCCCTCTGTACTTTTGTTTCCGGGCCGGAGAAAGAAAAGGAACCTTTCACCGAGGAACGGGGAATATGGTAAATATGGCGTCCATCAAGAGCCAGTTTTTCCAATTCTTTTCCGCAGGGAAAGTGAAGACCCAGCGCTACCCCGATCCGGTCAATGAACTGGCCGGCCGTAATGTCACGGGAGTCTATAAGGGTTTTGATTTCCATAAAATCCCCTTCCCAGGTGCAGGAAAGCACATCCTGCGTGCCGCCGGACATATGCATCATATAAAAAGGCTTCCCCCACAGGGAAGGTTCTTTTCTCAAGGCAGCCATCGCATGATTTTCCTGATGGCTGAATTCAAATACCGGTACATGAAGAGCAGCAGCAAGGGAAAAGGCAGCTCCTTTGCCAACAAGAAAAGCGGGCATGTAGGAATCTGCCCGCCTCCGTGGAAAAGAAGATACTCCTATTCCTTTGATATCCTGCAGTAAAGGAGATAATTTCTGCAGAATGACAGGAAGATTTTTCGTGTGCTGGAAAACCATCTGGGACTGGGAAAGTCCCCGGTTTCCCTCCTTCACAGACAGCACGATTCTTTCTTCCCCTGTCAGCTCCCCGGAAGAGTCATAAACAGCGGCCGACGTAGTGTAGCAGCTGGTATCTATTCCAAGAAACCTGGCCATAATTATCCTTTCATTGCCTTATCTAAAACGCCGTTAATAAAGCGGTAAGAGGATTCACCGCCGTAGACTTTGGCCATTTCCACAGCTTCATTGATAATCAGCTTCCTGTCTTCCGCCTCATCACCCATGAAATGGAATTCAGCCAGCGCCAGGCGAAGGATATTCTTATCCACCACATTCAGCTGGGAAAGAGACCAGTTCGTCACATGAGCAGAAATCATATCATCGATTTCTCCATGGTCAGATACCGCCTTCACCAGAGCATCTGCAAAATCCCTGTCCTTTTCGGATAACTCCAATCCGTCGGAATCAATCGTTTCCGTATCCGGATTCAGCTCCCGGGAATATAAAACCTTGAGAGCATATTCTCTTGCATTTCTTCTGCTCATGATGACCTCTTTCAATCCACAATATCAGTAATGGTTACATCGATTCCATAAATGGTTTCATCGGTAAGGGAAAGGAGAAGATTTCTCACTACCATCTGTATATAGCGGGCCGTTTCATTGACCCGGCACCCTTTATGGAGGGCCAGGGACATATAGACCTTGATTCCCTTCTTTCTGCTGCGGCGCAGCAGAAGCCCCTTATGGCCACGAAAGCCAAAGGCCTGGGAAATACCGGAAATCATCTCCTGATAACCGTCGGCAGTAAAATGAGAAACCTCGGGAAGAGCCAGTACGGCCTTCTCGATTTTCTCATACACTTCCTCTTCCGGCACGATGGTAACGGATTCATCCTGACTCATTTTGCTTTATCCTTATCAAAAATAACCTGGGACACATTCACATTCACCGCAGATACCCGGATACCCAGAGAGTCAGACAACGCTTCTTTCACCGTTTCCTGCAGCTTCAAAGCCACCGCAGGAATCCGCATCCCGTGACGAACGCAGACATAGAGATCTACCTCCACAGCGCCGTCCTTGAATCCTACATGGACGCCATCGGTATCCTTGTCGGACATCACGGAAGAAAGGCTCTGGAGAAAAGTTTCCCCCATGCCTGCAATGCCCGGAACGGTCAGCGCTGCCGCCCTGGCGGTGATCGCAATCACCCGGTCCGTCAGGCACACCTTTCCCAGATCATTTTCCTGAGATACCGTTTCCATAGGATGACCGGATTATTTTACACGTTCAATGTATGCGCCGGTACGGGTATCGATGCGGAGAACTTCTCCTTCGTTAATGAACAGCGGAACAGAAACGGTATAGCCTGTTTCCAGTTTAGCAGGTTTGGAGCCGCCGGTTGCTGTATCGCCGCGGATGCCGGGTTCAGTTTCAACGACCTTCAGTTCTACGGAATTCGGAATATCTACGCCGATGATGTTGCCGTTGAAGAACATGACGGTGCATTCCATTTCTTCCTTCAGGAAGTTGATCTTGTCACCCAGCTGTTCCTTGTTCAGCATGATCTGTTCATAAGTTTCTGTATCCATAAAGCAGTAGGAGCCATCAGCTTCGTAAAGATACTGCATAGGTTTGCGTTCTACTGTTGCGGGCTGCAGCTTAATGCCTGCATTGAATTTACGTTCCACTACGGAACCATTCTGCAGGTTTTTCAGCTTGGCACGTACGAAAGCGGCGCCTTTGCCCGGTTTTACATGCAGAAATTCAACACACTGCCAAACCTGGCCATCCAGTTCAACGGTAATACCGGGACGTAAATCATTACTAGAAATCATTTAAATCTTCCTCCTGCTACACTTGCAAAAATTTTTTGGGAAATTGAGTCAGAATGGAAATGCCATCCTGCTTTATAACAACCGTATCTTCGATACGGACTCCACCGGTGCCGGGGATATAGACCCCCGGTTCAACAGTTTCCGTCATATTCACTTCCAGAACTGAATGGTCCCTCTGGGCCAGCACCGGGGCTTCATGAATCTCAAGACCCACACTGTGACCCAGGGCATGGGTGAACCAGGCATCCAGATCCCATTTCTTAAAATACTCCCTGGCTGCCGTATCGGCCTCATCAGCCCTGATGCCTGCCTTCAGAAGGCCTTCCACATGCTCGTTGCAGCCAAGAACCTTATCGTAAAGGAAACGCTGGCGGCTGGAAATATCTCCCACTGCCACTGTCCTTGTAATATCGGAATGATATCCCTTATAAATGGCGCCGAAATCAAAGGTAATGAGGTCCCCATTCTCGATGACCTTCTCTGTAGCCGTGCCGTGGGGATAAGCCCCCCGCTCGCCGGATGCCACGATGGTATCAAAGGACTTTCCCTCAGACCCCGCCTTCAGCATCTCGCACTCCAGCACCGCCTGCAGATACCGTTCTGTCACGCCGGCGCGGATATAAGGAATCGTATTTTTAAATCCCTCATCGGAAATTTCACAGGCCCTCTTCAAAAGAGAAAGCTCCTCATCCGACTTGATGCGCCGCACATCATCTACCGGACAGAACTCAAAATCCACATCCGGCATGGTCTCATCAAAAGAAAGATACATCCTGTAAGACAAAACCGACTCAATGCCCAGACGCTTCACATGGCGGGAACTGGAGAGACGGGCCAGCGTCTCCGCCAGCTTCCCCCTGTAATCCACCACAGTGAACCCCTTCGCTTCCTCCTTCGCCTGCTCCACATACCGGGAATCAGTCAGAAGATAAAAAGCCTCCGGCGTCACAAAAAGATAACTGTCAGAACCGGTGAATCCACTGATGTACCGTAAATTCTCATCCTTCTGCACAAACAGGCCGTCCACGCCCCATTTGGACAGGGATTCGGAAATCATTTGTTTATCAATCAAAAAGATCACTCTCTTCCATTACCCTATAATCATACAGTATCTTGGGCCTTTTGTCTAGATTTTTTGACACGCCGCCTCTCCTTATTGTCCCACCGCTTGCGGGGGAAAGGTGGTGGCGCCGGCCACCAAAAGGGGGGTGGGCCCAAAGGGCCCGCATAGGTTTCAAAGGGTAAGGTTCTTAAGATTGACCGGCTGTGGCCGGAAGGTTCTTAAGTTTGACAGCCCTTCGGGCTGAAGGTTGTGGTGGCGGCTTCACCGCAGTATAAAGGAGGCACGGCCGGCACCGCTGGTTGGGGCCGACTACGTCGGCAGGTTGTGTAGAAGGGTTGTGGAAAAAGGTTCTTAGGATTGATGGGCCCTTTCGGGCCCAAGGGTTCTTAAGTTTGACGGGGCCTTTGGCCCCGAGGGTTGCGGATTGCCGCTCTGCGGCAATGCTTATAAAGTCAGCGTTACGGGACTACCTTCCCGCCTCCCACCGTCATCCAGGGTCGGTCAGCCGACAATCGGAAGGCCCCTCTGAATTTCTCGTTTCCCCTTGAGGGGAAATGCCACGTAGTGGCAAAAGGGTGTACGAGGGTAAGCATACCAATGAAACTCACCATCGTTCTCCTCGGGCCAACTTCGGCTGACTTGGAGACCCTCTGCAGGGTCTCCACAAAGCGAAGGATCTTGGTAAGAGCAGTAAGTAGGGGAAACGCTACTAAATACCAGTCAGCGGGAAGGTTTGCACCGTGGCTGATTTTCCCAGCCACCAGCCACTAGCAACCCTCGGCCCGAAGGGCCGTCAACTCTCACACCCGCAGGGCGTGTCCATCCAGTTTCTTCTTACTATTCCCAACATCCCCTGTAATTTTGTATAATATAGCCAAAGACGATGTTTCCAAGGGAGGTGCCAAAAATGGAATGTGCTTACTTAAGTAACGATAAGAACTATACCATATTTAAATACGGTCCCTACACGATCCGTTTCAAAGCCCCCTACTCACTGGAACGCTATACTTCCATCAAAAAATGGGACCATGGTTACCTGGTAGTCATGGCCAAATACAGGCATAATAAAGAAAGTGAAGAGGAATATATTGACCTGATTCCTATCCTCAAAGACTTATATATTTCCCCCGACACATTTTTGAAAGACATAAAGGAGGTACGGTTGAGAAATGCTTAACCTGCGCAAAGTGGCCGATGATGCCGAAAGGAGGAAGAGTCATGAGAACCTGGGAAGATTATAAAAACCATGTCAAGTCCATCAGCAAAGATGAAAAGAGAAACATGGAAGAAATCGAAGAAATCAGTGCTATCGTTTCCTCCATCATTGGAAGGAGACAGGAACTTGGAATGAGCCAGCGCGCTCTGGCTGAGCGCTGCGGCATCCCCCAGTCCTCCGTGGCCCGCATTGAGACCCTCAAAACAACGCCTAAGCTGGACACCCTCATCAAACTAATGCAGGCCCTTGATTTAAAATTGACAGTCGCCACTGCATGTCATGCAAAAAACATCCCGGCCCCTTAGTCCTGGATGACCACAAAAGAGCTGTGAAGAAATAAATGACATTTCCTCACAGCTCTTTTTATCTATGCAGCTTACAGTTTTTATTCCATGCTCTCCTTCATCTTTTCCACCGCTTCAAGGGAAAGCCCGGTTCGGATCCCGGCCGCGCCGCCTCACACGTCATCTCGAGCGGAGCTCTGAACCGGTATGAGGAAAAAAGTATCAGAGCTCCATTGATACTCTGAGCCGAGAGATCTCCCACCGTAATGCGGCCTGCACCAATTTGCAGTGAGATTTCTCCACTCCACTGCGTTACGGTCGAAATGACAGTGAGGTAGTCCGCCGCCAGGCGCCCCGGTCCCGGTCTCGATCGCACCGTAAGGCACTCCCAGCAACTAGCTGCAAGCTACCAGCTGCAAGATACTAATCCTTACGCTATTCCCTCTCCGCCGGTGCGTAATCATCGGGCCCGATGGAAACTACGGTTTTTCCCAATAGAAAAGCTCTATAAAAAAAAGAAAAGGCGCCAGCCTCCCACCGAAACGGGCGAAGGTTCTGACGTCTTTCTTTATCTATTTTATAAACGCCTGCCATCCGGATTGCAAGCAAAACTTATAAATAAATTTCTATCTTTTGCGCTAGGAACTCCTATCCCTGGGGCGCATGGAATACAGGAACTCCTTTAACCACCTCATACCTGTTTACGACCTGGAAAGAAGCATCTGCGACCTAATCAGAAGCCGCAGCTCCTTTGAAATCCAGGATTTCCAGGCCGCCCTTAAAAATTACGTATCCCGCCCCGACAAGGACCTGAACCGGCTCATGACCTACGCTCCCCTTTTCCATGTGGACACATTAATCCGTCAATATCTGGAGGTACTTCTATAATGAAAATGACATCAGAGCAGCTGAAAGGAATGAAACATTATTTACTAAGCAGCCTTCCCGATACTTCCCTATTGACCACTTCCTGTGAACAACTCAAAAAGGCAATGAAGAAATGATTTTCTATTTCCTCACTGCCTTTTTCGTATACACTTTCCACTCCCCTATTCCACGCCCAGCGCTTTATATACCGCGTCTTCCGCTGTCTTATAAAACACCAGGGAGAAACTGCCTATAAGTTCCGGCGGTACCGTGGAAAGATCGGCGGCGCTGGTAATGGGGAGGATGATTTTTCTGGCGCCGCTGTTTAAAGCCACCTGCAGCATGTCCGCCAGGTTTTCAGGGCGGGTGATGGAGCCGCCTATGCTGATTTCGCCTATGACGGCGGCGGAGCTGATGACCGGTTTTCCCAAAGCGATGGAGGAAAGGGAAATCAGTGTGGGCAGGGCCAGGGTGCAGGTCATGCCTATGCCGTTCAGGTCCTGGTAATTGATGATAAAGTTTTTGGTGTCCGTGGAAATGGCACCGCTGATACGCTTTCCATTAGCTTTGAGGTAGTTGAAGGCGGTATTGGCCGCGTCTTTGGCTTCGTGGCTGCTGCCAAGGCCTGTCTTTTCAAATTTCCCGTTTCCTTCAAGTATCTGGGATTCCAGACGGTAGCAGCCTATACGGCCGTCGGCAGAGGTGCCGATGGTGTAGACCTGTCCGGGGCTTACTATACCGTCGGGTATGAGGCTGCCGCTCCCCTCCTCCGGCACGCTGACGTACTTTTCTTCAAAGCTGTCGTTGTCAATGTAAGAGAAATTTACATCGTAGAATTCCATGCCCCCGATTTTCTTCAGCTGTTCCTTGACGCGGCGCCGCATTTCCAGAGATAGTTTCAGGATATCCTCCACTTCATCCTTTGTGAAACGGCCGTCGGGATACATGAGCTTCATGAGGCCGTCCACCATCTTTCTTACAGCGATAGTGTCGCGCTGGTTCAGGTTGCTGCCAAGGTGAAAATACCGGTCCATTTCATCGCCCAGTTCTACTTTCCGAAGCTCCCGCATCACCTCCGCCAGGTAGTCGGTAATGAAGCCGTAACTGTCGGTGAAATGTTCTGGCCGAAATTTGGGTATTTCCCAGCCCGGCACATAGCAGTGCATACGGTCCAGAAAGGCCGTGTCCTCCCCCATTTCCGGAGGGAAGGGGGCAAAAAGGCTGGACGTCTTCAGCAGGGACTCCACGCTCTGGTTGATATTCCCTACGAAAACCATGGACGCCGAGGCAGACTTTTCCTCCTTGCCCCGGGAGAAGGAACCGGAGGCCATATAGTCCTTCATGATCTGGATGCCATCGTGGTCCTTGAAATGGATGCCCGCCACCTCATCGAAGGCCACGCAGTCCCACAGGCCCACCAGGCCTATCTGCTTACTGGCCATATTATAGAAAAGATTGGCCACCGTGGTCTGGCCGCCGGATACAAGGATACTGTTCGGCGACACTTCCTTATAAAGATGGGATTTTCCCGTACTCCGGGGGCCCAGCTCACAGTAGTTGAAATTGTTTTCCACCAGCGGCACCATGCGGCAGAGGAGAAGTTCCCGTTCCCTTTCGGTAAACTTATCCGGTTCCAGTCCCGTAGAGCGGAGGAGCAGGGACAGCCATTCATCCTTTGTGAAATAGGCTCTTCCCTCTTTAAATTCCTCTATATCTACATGAGGCATCTGGATAGGCGTGAGCTCCCTGATATGGATAGGCCCACCAGGCCGTCCCGTGTCCGACGCCTCATCGCTCCTATCATAGTCCAGCTGGATGATGCACCAGATACCGCCGCAGAGAAGGCGATCATAGTCCGTGGGATAGCGGGCATCCACCGGCACCCCCTTGAGGCCCAAGTTGGAAAATTCCGCCTCATACATGTCGTAGCGGATGTTGAGCTTTACCGACACCTTGTCGATGACGGTGAAAGACCCCTGTTCCCGAAGTCGGGAAAGGATTTTCTGGGCCTCATCGGGGCGCACATAGTTATTAGCCAGGATGCGTTTTACATCTTCCAGCCCCGCCTGGATTTCCTCCTCCTTCTGGGACGCGCAGTACATGCCGAGGAGGTACTCCAGCACATACACCGGCACATTGGCACCTTCCTTGATTTTCCGGGTGAGGTCCTTTCTCACCACCTTGCCAGGATAGGTTTCATACAGCTTTTCCTGCATTGATTTCTCTTCAGCCACGCTTTCCACCACCTTAGAAGCCGAAACGATTCTGGATAGCCAGTTCGATAGACAGGGGCTGGTGCAGGATAGCCACGCCGGTCCTCGTATCCACCACTTCCAGATAATACGTCCTGTCCCTGTCGAAATAATAATTATCCTTCAGCCGGAGGGTGACACTTCTCCTTCTCTTATCCGGCTCCTCCGATTCACTGTCCGCCGTGATTTTTGCATCGGTGGACACTTTTTCATTTTCGGAAGAAAGGAAATACACCAGGTATTCCGCCGCCTTCGTTTCCGCCGTTACCGGTTCGGACTGCAGAAATTCCAAGGAAACGAATTTGCTGGTTACCCTGGAAATCGGCGTCAAAAGCGTAAGGCCTGCAGTCTTCGTATCCACATGGGCCCTTTCCATCTTCACCGTTACCAGAGGGATGATGAGCTCCTGGGGAGAAGAACCGCCATGGACATAGCTGAGACTTCCCGAAGCCTTGAAAACATGGAGCCCATAAGGGAAGGAAACGATTTTATCATCCGATCCGCCCAGGATATCCTTCATGGCCATATGGCACACTCCGTCCCGCAGCACCGGCTTTTTTGCCAAGATATAACGCCGCTTCACCACCGATTCCTCATCGGAGAGACTTTCGATTTTCTCACTTTCACTGAAACCATCCCGCTTATAGAGGAAACCATGGTCCGCTGTCACCATGAACTTATGTACATTGGCACTGCCGGACATGCGGCGGATGAAAGTATAAATCTCCTCCACCGCCCTTTCGCAGGCAGAAAGCACATCATCCGGCTTATTCTCCCCAGCCTCATCCACCTGGTCCTGATACACATAAATAAGCTGCTTCCCGTTGAAAGCATTCCGCAGCTCCTCTTTCTTCATCTTATGCAAGTCCGCCATCTGGTAGACCCCGCTTTGGGGCACATGGAGGGAAAGCACACGGCTTCGGAAAGCCAGGCTCACGCAGTACGTGCCATCTGCCTGCTCCTGCATATTCTTCCCGCAGCCCTTGAGCTCCAGCCTGTCATGGGGCAGAAGTGCCGCCATACCAAGGCGGGTATAGGAAGGAAGGGTAGCCGTCATGGTGTCCATCTCTGCCGATGCCTTCTCATCCATAAGAAGCCGGTCATAAAGCTCCCGGCCCGCCTCATAGCGGAGACCGTCAGATATGATGACCATCGTCTTTTCCTTCTCCTCTGCCAGATAGGTTTTGAAGAAATCCTTTTCCTCATTCATGCCGGAAAAATTGCCAGCTAAAAGAAGGGCTTCATTCCATGCAGGGAGAAGATGGCCCATGTACTCATTGGTATAAATATTCTCCACCAGCTGCCTGAGCTTCTCCAGTTTCTCATCTGCTTCCAGCCCGTCATAGGCCAGATAGAAATCGCGGTATCCCCTGTCCACGGTATACCAGCTTTCACTGTACTCCTTTTTCATTGTAGGAAGGCTTCCAGAGAAATGGTACTTCATGGACCCTATGACCACCATGGCAGCCCGAAAAAGGGCGTACTCTCCGGCATATGTCCTGCCGAAATGGGTGCGGCTCCGGAGTTCGCATATATCTGCCATAGAAAGATTTCCCACCTTTTCGGTCACATCCTCCGCCATGAGCCTGCCGTAGAGCCACTCCAGAATGAGCCTGTCCACATCTTTGAAAGCCTCCGCTTTAAGAAGACATTCCACCGGCCAGGACGCAAAGGCAGAAAAAGGCGAAAGCGCTTCTGCCGCTGTTTCAGAAAGACCGTCATAAAGCTCCCGGTACTTCTCATTATGACGGAGATTATCCAGAAAAGAAAGGATATTCCCCGACTTTTTGGGATAAGATAAAGCCTTCCACCCATCCGGGACAGGCCTTTCCATTTCCTTTTCTGCCGCCGTAACGAAAAGGGAAATCACCAGCTGCGTCAAAGAGGACGGCGTCTTGTTATAGCCGAAATACTTCTCCACCTGGGACCAGAAAAAGTCAAGAACACCGTACTTCTCAAAAAGAGAAAGACAGGGATTTTCCGTAAGCGAAGAAGACAGCACGGAACGCATGATTTCCTCAAAGGAAATGGTATCCGCCCCGGCAAGGACCGCCAGGATGCCCATGGGGATGGTAACGGCATTATAAGTCTCTATATCCAGATGATTGAACTTCCTCCGCCGCTCCCCGTTATTCCAGAAATCACCGTGGGCCTCCATGACACTCCGACAGCCCTCATCCATGCCAAGCTCCAGCATCACAGTGGAAATCCTATCCGCCTGGAAAAGAGTGGAATACAGAATCATATCCTCCAGATGATTTTCTGCTGCTGCCGGCCTGGGGAAAGGCGCGTAAATGAGATAATTCGACTCCCTGTCATTCCGCTCCAGAAGCACCTTCGTGGCAAACTGGTTCGTCCCCGTGAGAATCCTTACCTTCGCATTGGTCAGAAGTCCCGAAAGCTCATCCAGGTCCGACTCAAAGTCCCCTTTGCTGTCAAACCAGAAAACCAGCTTCCGCCCCTCCCCAGGCTCTATGTGGAAAAGATCATTCAGTTTGTCTGCAGCCTGTGCAAGGCTTAAATCGGATTTTACTGCCATAATGACTCCTTGTATGAATAGATGAAATGAAAGGGCTAAGAGCAGGGGCCGCTAAGCGGCCCGGGTTCAGAGGGTTCAGAAGGTTCTGCCCGCTTCCAGCGGGCGGGTTCAAAGGGTGTGGTATCGCCGTTTCGCGGCGATGAATTTGATACGCTGCCTGGCAGCGAAATCCGTAAAACTTCGCTTCGCTCGTTGGTTTGTTTCCCCTCGCCCGACAGGGCGGTTGTGAAGGTTTTATCCAAACTGGCGCCTTCAATCATTTAAAAGGCGCCCATCAACCCTCACGCCGAAGGCGTGTCCACAGCCCTTACTTAATCGCCGCCAGAATGGGGTATTTCTTTCCTTCCCTGTCGGTCTGGGCTTTTTCGTAGTCCACTTTGACGCCGTCGTCCAGATCCAGGGTGATGTAGGAGAGGGCCAGGTGGCCCAGTTTTTCATCGTAGGCCTGGCATTCCAGGAGCTGGGCGGTGAATTTTTCCTGCTCCTTTTTCGCCTTCACCGCCGCCGGTGAGGAGGGGTCGGCGGCTATGGTGTTTCTGCATTCCTCTATGCGCTGCTGGTAAATCTTTTCCATGCGGTGGAGGTAGCGGTTCCTCATGCGGCTCATGGTGTCCTTGTCGTAGCGGTGGAGGTAGATGAGGGCTTTGAAGCCGTTTTTCTTGCCGGAGTCGAAGAGCCAGTAAATGGGCCGTTTCTGGTAGGTTTTGCAGTGGTCCCTGAAGAAGTCGGTGAGGAAATATTTACGGAGCGCCTCTCTGGGGGAGTCCCCTTTTTTGCCCAGGGCCTCGGCCATGAATTTCAGGTTTTCCTGCAGGGTATCTTTGCCGTAGACAGCGGAAAGCCAATCGGTGAAGCGGCCTACCATGTCATCATCGAAATAGGCTTCGTCGGTGATGGGGATGATGTTGTCTTCGTCGGGGCAGAAGACCTTGTATTTTGTACTGTCCCACTCTCCCCCTGCATAGGCCAGGCCCGGAGTGTCAAGGGAGTAGCGGCCCAGAATGCAGCCTACGCCGAAGGAAATAAGAGAACGGATATCCCTTCCCAAGTCCGCCTTTCGCACCGTCACATCCTTGGCTTCCTCCTCCGGCGTCAGTTCGTCCTCCAGGCCGTAGATATGGATGAAAATGCGGTTCAGCTCTTCCTCATTAGCCTTGAGCCTTTGGAAACGGTCTTCGCATTCCTCCTTCCACCGGGAAAAGGCCTCTTCCACAGTGCCCACGGGACGCATCAGAGGATGGCGCTGAAAATCCCAGGACGTTTCAAAAGCATCCCAGTCGTCTTTGGAAATCGAAATATTTTCTCTTACTAAAGAATTAACTTTATCTAGATTTTGGGGAACAATCAATGGCAAGCATTCTAAATAGCCTGGCGGAAAATTAATTGTCGGATTAATTAGAGCAAATAAATAGCTGGTTACCTTACTTGATAAAAACGCCAAAGTACTAAATAATACATCTGATTTTTTTACTTCACATAGAGGACCTGCAGCGTCAAAGGTAAATCCCTTTGGGGTATATCTACAGGAGAATCGACCAGATGTAACACTATTCCATGATATTCCTTCCTTAAATTGTTGATTGCCATTAAAATTATGTGCTCTTACCCTATTACCAATAAAGTTATTATATTTCAGCTCATATCCATCATGCCACCAATTAATGACATATGATAGATTACCATACCATAATCTAAAATCTCCGCCTTTCTGTAAAGGATACCATTTACATTTTTGAGGGTCATACAATGGAGAAGCGCCAAATTCTATATTGTTAATAGCTACTTCAGACCAATAACGCATAAATCTTGGATTATTACCAGATACCATTCCGATTCTAGCGTCAATAATACTCCCAAGCCTTGGATAGTCGAAAATGCTAAAATCTTTAAACCAATATGCTATGGGATTTCCTGGAATCTTATCAAATTGCGACTGATTTATCAAATATTGATGTTGGCAACCAAGGAACATATCCTCTTTTCCCTGCTGGCTGGTAGGTTCTACCAGACGGGCATAGGTACCTTTATAATCGCTGTACAGGCTGGGCTGCAGCACAAAAGCGGTAGTCTGTACCACTTCCCCACCAATTTCCTCAAAGGCCCGGGCGCCTAAATGGGCCATATTGATGATGGTGTCATTGGAAAGCAGGCGGATACGCAATTTTTCAAAGGATGACAAAAACATCCAGGCATGCTGGGTAATCATGGCCTGGTAGCCATCCTTTTTCGTAAAGTCATGGCACCGTTCCATGAAGCAGGCAAAAAGGTCTGCCTTGGCATCGGCATAGTTTTTCTTCACATAACTTGATAATTTTGTATTCATGTTGCTGGAACCCATATATGGGGGATTTGTATTACAACATGATTTACGGTCTCCCAATATTTCCGCACACTCCACCAATGGCAGCATTTCTTTCTTAATGACTTCTCCATAAAAGCTGCCGCTATCCAGTTCCTGCTGCAGGTACTTTTTAAGGCCCTCAAAGTCCACCTTCCGCACATGGATGAGGGAGCCGTAGGTTTTTCCGTCCTTCATGTCTTCCATAATGGACACCATGTCTTTTTTTAGGTTCTTTTTCTTTTCAAAGACAGCGTCCACCAGGGAAGTGTCCAGTCCGTTGCTTTCTGTAATGACACAGGTATGGGGTTCCAGGTGGCTCCGGAAGAACCGGCGGTCGTATTCCCTGCCCTTCATCATGACTTCGAAGTATGCCAGCTGGGCCGCCCTTTCGTCGATTTCAAGGCCGTAAAGGTTATGAGTGATGATGGATTCCACAGCGCTCCTGTCGTCCCTGCCGGAGGCGCGGTAAATGTCCATGAGAAGGTCGAAGGCGTAGGCCAGAATGTGGCCGCTTCCCATGCAGGGATCCAGGAAGGTGAGGTCTTCGGGATTGAGCTTTTTTCTCTCTTCCCGAAGGGCATGGAGCTTTTCTTCCACTGCCTCATCCTGCTTTGCTTCGGGAATATAGTATTTCCACTTGGCCTGCAGTGCTTCATCGGGGTGTCCTTCCAGCCACAGGCGGCCCAGACTGTTTTCCACCATGTACCGCACAATCCAGTCGGGAGTGAAAAGTTGGGTGGCAGGGGCGATGGTGTCTTTTGTGATTTTCTTATTCTTCTTCAGTCCGTCGAAAACGTCTTTCTTCGGTTCCGAATTGTAGTACTGGTACATCCAGCCCACAATCTGCACCTGTTCCTTCCAGTCTTCTTCGGGAATATCATGGGCCAGGCGGTATACCACCCCTTCCCTGTCCATGACGGGAAGGCGGAGGAGGAGTTCCGTGTCGTCGTCGGTTTTTTCAAAGAGACGGGGCAGCAGGGTATGGAGCTGGTTGCACACTTTAAGGAAGAGCATGCCGAAAAGGGCGTCGCTGTCATTTCCGTTCTTCATCTGCCGGATGCGGCGCATTTCATCGTCCGTAAAGGGAAGGCGGCTGTTTTCGGGCCAGGTCATAAGGTCCGGCTCCACCTTTCCTTCGGTGACGGAGGACAGGGGACGGATGTGGCCGGGGAGGTAGTCATTCACTTCCATGAAACGGATGGCAATGAGACGGTTGAACCAGGTATAGGCGATTTCTTCCATGACAGCGTGGTAGCCGTCTTTGTAGTCCCTGCCTTCGGCGGCCTTTGTGATACGGCGAGCCAGCCGCTCCCTTTGGTGGATGGTTTCGCCGGAAATGACCACTGTCCTGGCCCTGCCGGGCACATTAAAGTACTGGTCTTTCCCTGAATTCAGGGGCGTTTCTATCCCCTTTTCGGTGATACCGTAGAGGGCCGCTTCCTTTTCCGTGTCCTCTATCAGTTTCTTTCTGGCCCAAATGGCAAAATTCCTGATGGCCGTCTTGTCCATACCTGTCTCCCACCTTTAGAAATGTTAGAAATGAATAATAATGGATTTCTTTTCTTTCAGTTCTTTCTCCAGCTGTGCTTTCAGCTTTTTCAAGTACCCGTCGATATCCTCTTCCGAATGTATCTTCCAGGAGTAGTCGGTGAATACATGACGCAGAGGCACATCTACCGGCTCCCGCAGCACCGGTTTGGGAACCGGCTGAACCGGTTCTGTTTTTGTAATCACAGGCTGTGGATTCACGGGCTCATGTTCTTCTTCCCATTTTCTGTCCAACTCCGGAATGGTGCCCACAAGCCGCAGGCGAAGGGCATAGGCCTGGTTTTTAAATCCATAGAGAACGGCTAAATTGGAATCCGCAATAGGTTTAGAGGGATGTGCACAGCTTTCAGCCTGTTGCTCCAGGATTGAAAATTGTTTTCCCCAATCTTTTTGAACCTCTATTTCATAGGGTTTGCCTTTCAGTTCATCCATGGCTGCCATTCTAGAGTAGTGCATATCCACCTGCACTTTGACAAAGGCTGCATCCATAAGGTCTGAGAACACTTCCATGAATTTTTCCCGCAGTTCCACCAGTTCATGAATCCGGCCATAGGGAACGGGCATGGCCATGATTTTCTTCATGTCTTCTGCCAGCTTTGCCACGGCGGGGTCATCGATATAGGTGCGGCTCTTTTCAAACTGGCGAAGGCAGAGCAGGGCGTTATCGAAGATTTCCCTCTGTTTGGAACCATCAGCGAAGAATTTCTCCACGTCTTCATAGTCCTCCGCCAGGTCTTCGAAGTCCTCTTCCCTGTCATAGAGTGCTTGATAGAAAGAAAGGGGCGATGTCTTCCCCTTCATGTCTTCCAGAAGGGAAAGGCCCCGCCGGATGACATCTTTTCCAGGATAAGAAGAGTTTTTCTGCATTTCCTGAATACGCTTCATGTCCCCTATCATATTGTCTGTCCGCCGGAAGAAATCGTCCATGAAGGTGTCTTCGTCCCTGCTGGCGTTGCTGTTCTTAAAGAGTTCCGCCATAATGTTCTGGGCGGCCTGCCGGCAGGTGTCCGGCACTTTCACCCTTTCTTCCATGAGGAGTTTGTCCAGCCAGGACTTCTTCATGATGTAGTCGAAGATTTCCCCTTCCCTCCGGTTCCGGAAGGTAATGGTTTCGCCGCTTACATTGAAGGTAATGTCCCCCTTATGGAAGAGGCGGGACAGTATCCAGCGAATATCCATTTCATTGAAGCCATAGGGCGCTTTCACGAACTGGTCTTCCACTTTCTTTCTGGAAATGGGCATGTGGCCCATGGTGTTCCGGCGGATGAAGTCAAGCACTTCCGCCTGGGCCAGGGCGTTAGGTTCACTGTCAATCATAGGCGTGTTCCCGGTAATGCCGCCTCTGATTTCATTGCGGATATCGCTTTCATCCATGCCGGTGTCGATGTAGTTCAGATTGCAGTAGGTGACGGTGCACAGTTTCTCCAGCCCTTCATTAATGCGGGCCACGGGATCCCGAGCTTTGATGTCCCGTCTTTCGCCATTCACATAGAAACGGGCATTGGTGAGAGCCTCTTTCAGCTCCTGCGCCGCTCTTTCTTCTCTTTCCCGCCTTTCTACTCTTTTTGCTTCCAGAATGCTCCGGTACCCTGCTTCGTCGGATTTCGTGCCCTGGTTCAGGAATTTCGTAATCTGGAGAGCCATGCGGATTTCCGTGAAATACTCCATGTCCTCCGGCAGTACGATGAGCAGCTGGTGGGCTTCGGCGGATTTCATGGCCATGATGGTATCATTATCCCTGCCGGAATAGCTGCCGGTAATCATATGGATGACCATGTCTTCGCCCTGCCCTGTCCTGCCGTAGGCCTCATCGTCGATATACTGGCCCAGAGGGAAGAAGTAGCGGCCTGAAAGGTAGGCGGGGTGATATTTCTTTTCTTTATAAATGGTATCGAAAAGGATGGAGTTCATTTCCTTGTACACGTCCCCCGCTTCCACTTCGATGTCGCCGATGGTACGGTTGATGGTCTGTTCTTCGTCGGAAAGGAAGGTGTAGCGGTCACCGTTCTTCTGCACCAGCATCTGTCCGCAGAGGATTTTCAGGGATTTCTCCACTTCCTCCTTCATCTTGATGCGGTCGCAGGACACATTGTCTATCATGAGGGTGGTAATGTTTTCCAGGTTCGGCTCCAGGGTGTCCAGGTTCTTTATCATGAAGAGCACCTTCAGCACGTTCACGGTGAAGCAGTCTTCTTCATTGTCCGGATTGATTTTCTCATTTTTCAGGGCATTGCTGATGACGCTCCGGTTATTGTGGTCCAGGAAATCCTCCAGAGGGCCATAAAAGGCGTAGTAGGGCATAAGAAGTTTCAAGCCCTCATGCATGTGGTTCTGGGCGGACTCCTTGAAGAGGGAAAGGAGGGACCTTTCACCGCTGGAAAGATGCTTACCGGAAGCGCCGGATTTCCTCACTTCCGTCAATGTCTGTCCCAGCAGGCTGAACTGGTAGGGCACGAAGGGGAAAACGGCAGCGTAGTCTTCCTTATTCTTATAGAGCTTGTGCTCCACTTCCCCGGTGAAATGGAAGAGATTCTGGATTTCATTTTCCCATCCTTCATAAAAGGCAGTGAGTGCATCGGTACCTGCCTCCGTCTTTTCCAGGATACGTTTCTTGATAACCATATCGGCGTCGGCGGAGGAAAGGGAAATGCGGGTGTCGAAGCGGCCCTGAATCTTGGAGAAGTCCTGACGGAAGAATTTATCCATCTTTGTAATGGTGTCCACGGCCTGTTGGCTGGTCACCACGATCCAGGCGCGGCCTTTGCACTTGGTGCCCAGCTGCTCCGTAATGGTCTGGAGGTTCAGCATGCGGTCCGGGTCCTGGGATACGTACTGCCCCACTTCGTCTATAAGAAAGACCATGCGGCTATCCCTGCCCCGGCTGTCCAGGTATTTCTTCACCCTTTCCGCAAAGTCTTCTATGCTCATGCGGTTTCCCCGCTGGTCCGCCTTTTCGCACCAGTTCCGGGCGGCCTCTTCGCTCATGAATTTCATGGACGTCAAAACATCCACCACATCGTCATGGAGAAAATCGAAGTCGTCCCTGTCATCCACCCAGGCGCTGCCGGTGCTTTCGATGTAGCGGTCTTTAAATTCCTGATACCGCCCTTTTTCATCCAGCTTCCGCTCCAGCTCCGCCACATAGGGCAGGGCACCGCAATAGCCGCGCATTTCATTAAATACGCGGATGAATACGTCAAGCAGGCTGTCCTCGCCCTGCTGTTTGCTGCTTTTGGCGTCGATATTGAAGAGGATAACGTCGGTGGGAATGCTTTCGGATCTATGGATATTGGCTATCACCATGGGGTCGCTGATTTTCCTGTCAGCGTCGAAAAAGTCCACGGCATGGCGTCCGTCGATTTCCCGATTTTCCAGAAGGTAGGAAAGGATTTTCAGGAAGTGGGATTTACCACTGCCGAAGAAGCCGGAAATCCACACGCCCATTTTTTCCGTGTCTTTGCCTATGGAGTCGGCATAGGCATGGAAGAATTTGGCAAAGTGTTTTTTCAGTTCGTCGGTGACTACATATTCATCCAGTTCCTGCTTCACCGTGGCGTCGTCTAAGGCGTCAGCCTTGATGACACCTTCCAGACTGCGGTCGATGGGTCTTACAAAAATATCTTTGATTTCCATGACGTTCCCTCTTATCTCACAATGCGGAATGCGCGGTAGTAGTTGTCTTCATGCATTTCGCCGAATATGCGGAGTTCCTGCTCTGTGTATATGCCGGGGTAGAAAAGAATCATGGGGGTGGCCATGAATTCCTTGGGCATATTGTAAAAGACCTGGTTGAAGATTTCCTGGGCCCGAAGGATGGGATAGCATTTCCCTATGCCCATCAAAAAGAGCACAGACCGGGGGTCCGCCTTTTCCTTCAAGTACTCCACCAGCCGGTTTTCCGAAAGACCATTGGCGTCGTTGGACATGCGCAGGGTGTGGTTGATGGCCCGGCTCACCGCAGGAAGGCCCTTCTTGATTTCCATCTGGTATACCTTATCCAGAAAGTGCTTTTCTTCCAGGTAGTCTATCATCATATCGTACAAGTCAAAAATCTGGAGCGGCACCAGGCCGTCCAGTTTCCTCCGGATGTCTTCGATACCACGGCGCACTTCCATTTCCCGGCGGGGATCGTAGTCGAAAACCCAGTAATTCACTTCATTCGCTTTTCCTCCGCCGGTGCGGAACTCGGGATTCCGTATCTTCGTTTCCAGAATTTCCAGCCGTTCTTCCAAAGTCTTCAGACTCCCCAGGGCTGTCTCCATTTATCTCTCCCCTTCCAGCGCTTTCCGGATGGCAGTCATACCGTTTCCGTCCAGATATTCTTCTATATCCGGGTCCACAAAGACTTTCCGGATGGTCTTCTTTCCGGCGGCCCCTTCCAGAAGGCCCCCTTCCGAAAGAAAAGTGCGGTAGGCTCCGGCCATGCGGCGAAGCGTCTTCTCCTGCCATTTAGCGGCCCGCTCACTCTTTGTCTGCACGTCCCGGAAGAACATGCCGAAGTCCTTCTCCGTAAGCTCATGGAGACCGGTAATCATCTTCTCCCGCACCACGTAGTACACAAATTCAAAAAACATGCGGTCCCAGTTCATAATGGAAGCCAGCACCAAAAGCCGCTGTCCCGCCACATCTTCCTTCAGGAAAAGGGAAACAAAGGGCCCTTCCATGGCGCTGATGCGGGAAGACAGATGGTTGAAAATCTGGTCCCGTCGAAGGGCCGAAGGGGCGCCGAAGAGATTCTCCGCCTGATTTTTCTTCTTAATATCCGTAAGGCTCATGCCATACGCAAGAAGCTCAATGATCTTCCTTTCCTCACTGAACCAGAAGGGATACTTCACCAATCCCATGCTGTAATCTTTCACGTCCATAGAATCACTCCACTCCTGCTGAGGGATACAAAAATCCCATAATATAAACATTTTAACACATATAAGCAGGCTTTGGCATCCTGTGGGAAAAAGGATGTCCCTGCGTGCCCGCCTTCCCGCCTCACAGGCGTTATTATGAACGAAGCGAAGAATTTCAGTAATAAATAGTAAGTAACAAAAATGCTGCTGCATACCGGTCGGCGGGAAGGCTCCACTAAGGAAGCGCTGATTAAATCACTGTCTGCTTTTATTCTTGGATTTTTATGCAATGCAAGGAATGGGACGACGCGAATAGCAAGCTATTTAAGGAGTCCCATGACGAAGCAGTGCATAAAAATCCTTATAAAAGCAGACTCTATGAATTAATCAGTGCTTCCCTAAACTTAGAGTCATCGGTGATGTTCATTATAGAGCAGGGAGATTTCTCCACTACGCTGCGGTCGAAATGACAAGGTAACAACGGAGTTATTTAGCAAGAACAACATTTCAACAAATCAGCCGCCTTTAGCGGCTACCCCCTATGCAGGGGCAGAATAGACCGCTTTACGCTTTCCCGCAGAGTCATGTGGCACATTGGCAAGCACCCATAGTGCCCCCAGCTCCGCTGGGGTGGCAAAGGAACTGGAGTCACTCCAGCGAACTGGATTCGTAGGGGAACGTTAGAGACCTGAGAATCCAGTGAGTCGGTGATAGCCGTGCTGTAGGGAGTCGCAGACGACTGAGAATCCAGTGACATGCTTCCCTTTGGGTAAAGGTGGTGGCGCAGCCACCAAAGGGGGCTTCTCCGTTGCCTGAAAGGGCAATTATGATAGTGTGAATACAAGCTCATATCTACACTGGAAACTTCCCCTATACAGGAAGGTATATAGGTCAGTTTCCCTGCCTGCTCTTCATTGATAGCAAAGATAAAAGCACCTGCATTTCTGTAAGTGCTTCTATCGTAAATTATTTATTTTTGAATTCTTCCTCGATTTCTTTCATGCGTTGGTCGTATTCCTCTTTGGTAAGAACTCCATTCTTAAGTCCCCAGTTTATCCCTTTAATTTTATCTTCCTTACTTCCTCCTACTTTTACCACTCTGTAAATAGGAGGGTCCTTCCATCTTCTTGCTGAGAAAAGTTTTTCGCTCATTTTTCTGCTTCCTCCATGTAATAACAAAGTATATCGCAGCTAAATGCCGTCCTGCTGTTTTCCATTTCTCCGGCAATCTTCTTTAACTATATTATACAAAACGCCAATGTCAAATCCTGTCATTTTATAAAATTATATTTCATTTCTAATTTGCCAATAAAAATAACCTGCACAGTTTTCCCTGCAGGTTATTTTGGAATCAATCACAGATTTCCTTTATTTTACTCATCGCTGTCGTCATCTGCCATGCCCATCTGCCTTGACCAATAGCTGCAGCTTGCCAGTTTTGAAGCATAAGCTGCCTGGTGAATCAGTCCGGCATTGAAAAAGCAGGAAGGATCCAGGGTTCCCAAGGGACGGGTAATGCGCTGATAGTCGGCAGGATTCTTCATCAGAAGGCCTGATATGCGGGGGATATTTCCGGCTGCCTCTTCTGCCATGCGCATGGTTTGCGATATTTCCGCTGCCATGAAAGGTGGTTCCATGGCATGTTTCAAACTTTCAGCAAGTTCAGTGGAAATCAACGGCTTTCCCATGGCATTTCTCAAAATCCCCTGCATTTCTGTGCTGCCCAAGTTTTGCAAGACCGATTCCTGTTGAAAAATGGTTCCCATATCCCTGGCCATTCTGGAAAGCGATGCCAAAACGCCCATGTTTCTTAACCCCTCTGAAATCCGCTGTATGCTTTCCATAACAGGAGAAACATTCACTGCCTTTACGAAGGCATCCAAATGTATGGAAGCAAACGCAGGAAATGACAGTTTTTCGTCCCACCCGGTATTGATCCGCTTTTGTGGAAGACGGACCTTCTTTGGTACCTGCACTTCAGGAGACGCTTCTGTGCCATTTCCTTTGACCGTCTCATAGGTCGTATCAGCTGCGAAGACAACGTGAAGCCCGATGCAGGCCATTTCCAACCGGTCAAGGAAGAGTTCCTTTTCTTCGATTTCATCGTCATTCTGTGCATTCTTCAGCATATCCCGCCAGGAGGAAATAAGGGCCTGCACTTCCTCTTTTGTTTTGTATCGGTAATGGCTGGCACAGTCCTTGATGAACTGATTCCACCCCTCATTCTGCATCAGATGGGGTCCCCTTTTCCGTTTCATATACTCATCGACCAGCTTATCTATCGATAAAGCGGAAAGGCTGATGGATTGGTTGTCCAGATTCGGAAATCTGCGAAAAGCCCGGTTTATTCTGTCCATGACTGACTCTGCTTTGCATAGCAGGTGAATGGACAGGGTGTGGTCCCTGTATTCATCATACTGAAGAACAGCTGTAGCATAGCCGTCTCCATCGGTGTATAGGGAACGTACATGGGCCAGGGAAAGGTATCCGGTGTTGTTTCTCTTCCCGGAGCCCATTTTCACAGGCAGAAGGATATCTCCTTCAGGAAGAACCAGTGCCTGTCCTCTCTTCGCCGTGTCAAACAAATTTTCATGGTGAATAGACTGTCCGCTTTTTCTGAATTTTCGATCCATCTTATTCAGATACGTCTTAATGGCCATATATTCCATCTGCGGCACCTGATTGCCAAAGATAAGGATATTACATCCGCAATTCATACCATGATTAGAAAATTCCGGAAAAATACTCAAAATCTTTTGTGTAGTACTCATATTTTTCCTTTCTTAAAAAACGACTTTTTATCTCACTGATAAAATAAACTTCCCCTGCATTCCACTTTTCTTGATGAACCATCTTCTTTCCCCTGTTCGTAGAACTTTTTCAAAGCATCTTCTTACAACTCTACGGCCCCAACAGATAAAATCTCCTGTTATTTCATTGGTTAATGTTATCTGTTAACCATAGGATATCTTATTTATGCAGAAAAGTAAACCATCACATAGTTGAAATCTCATACTATGTATAGTAGATTTGACAATATAGATGCTACATATAGTATTTTATTGTCATGTATAGATATTGTTATTATGCGATAATATGTATAATATTCCCTTTTCTTTAAAAGAATAGATTTATTATGTCTCCTAAAACTCAGGCCTCCATAAAGAATTTGATAGCCGCTAAAATATGCTGGATAACGCTGGATAACGCTGAATTCCCCTTTTTTCATTTTTTGCTCTAAATAATAATCGCCCAGATTCTATCAAATGGGATGTTTACAAAAGTAAAGTTTATGCATTTTTATCAGGCCAGACGCCTGCAGTTATCGTCATAATCAAAGGTTATTGAACTTTTTTATTGATACATATAAAGATGAAGAGACAAAACCATAGAAAACAGCAAAATAGGATGAAATATCACAACATTCTGCCAAATATGATAGGCTGAAAATTTCTTCATAATCCATAAATCCCTTATTTCCTACAGGCATAAAAAAATCCCCGCCCATGGTGAGCGGGGATTTTTTTATGTCTTATCCTGCATCGGTAAGGTCATAGGTATTGACCAGGCGCATGCCGGCGAGACTGGTGGAGAGAAGGCCTGCCACTGCCTTTCCTGCATCCAGGAGCTCGTCGTCTGAGGCGGTGAGCTTGATCTGGTTGAAGGAAATGTTCTTGGTGGCTTTCTTACCGCTTGCGGTGGTACCGTTTTCAACGATGACCTGCAGTTTGATATCAGTCATGTTTTTTGTTGCAGCCATGATAGATCACCTCCTTATGCCAACTCTTCCGTGGTGGTGGTAGAAATGGTGGCTTTTTCAAGCTCCGTCACTTCCGCCCCGCTGCGGGTGATAAGAATGGGAATCAGTTTGGCCGCTGCCGCGTTCACTTCTTCCCTGGTGAGGCTGTCCTTGGGATTGGTCAAAGTGACAGTCATTGTGGACTTACCGGATGTTCTGAATACAAGATTGAGCGTTTTCATTTCGCTCCCCTTTCCGAAGGGAACCACTTACAGATTTTTCAACCCCTCGGCCGCCGAGGTTGTTCCGTTTCTCATTTCTCCCTTCTGGTACTACAATCGGGGTAACTTCCTTTTCTAGACCCCCTCAGGCAAAATATTTTTTGAAATTTTCATCATTTCTGGCCAGGGCCTGGATTTTCCGTTTGTGCTTGTACACATTCTTATAGGAAATGTGACAAATTTCACCGATGGTAAGCCAGAAGTATCCCTCCATGCGGAGGCGTAGCACCTCCTCCTGCCTCTTTGTGAGATGGAATCCGTGAATCAGTGCGTTCACTTCCTTTTCGGAAAGGGACGGCTCCCCTATTTCATACCAGTTCTGCCGAACCCCATCCAACCGGATTTCCCCGGAAAGGAGAAGCTCCTTCGTTTCCCCATCTTTGATGCCGCTGTGCTTCAGGATCATTTCATGCTGCCGCATGTAATTCAAGGCCGCATAGGTGAGATGTCTCTTCATATAGGCAGGGAAAGGAAGTCCCCTTCCTGCATCATAGAGAGGAAGTTTTTCCAGAAATACAAGCCAAAGAGTCTGGGCCATGTCTTCGTACTCAATGGTCTCATAGGCCGTTTTCGAAAGCTTGTACACCAGCGGACGGAAGCATTTGCACAAATCCTCCTTCGCCCTGTCATCGCCCTGCCGTGCTTTCAAAACAAGAGAATCAATATAGTCGTGTTCATATGTAATTTTCATGAGAAATCTACTTTCTCCGAAGCGCGCTCCGGTATGTATTTACCGGCTGGCCATACTATAGCATGGCCTTTTTCGACTTATGGTCGTATTTTTCTCATTTTTTACTCATAAAAATTGCTTCGAGCTTCCTGAAGGACAAATTTCACTCTTTCACAAAATCCGAAACTATGTTTTCACTCTTTCCTGCATCTTGAAAGGATAAAAGCATTCAATTTCTTTAACAAGCTAAAAAGCTCCGATAAAATCGGAGCAAATGGGCGCTAAAAAATAAAACAGCGGACTTGACAGGTTTTTGAAACCAAATGAAATCAGGCAATAAAAAGACAGAAGAGCCTATCAGGGGAGTATCCAGGTAAGTTCAACCAATGAATCAGGCGTCCGCGCCTTGGCCTTCCCACTTCTGTGGGTGCTGCTCGGATCATGTCGTCAGAGAGAGGAAAGTCCTGCGATCGCTCTTCCTTATTGCTTTTCTGTCTTCTGTTTTCTTACATTTTCTTCTGATTCCCGGCCGGGTTTCCAGAAGCAGAGGAATAAAAAGTGGAATTCCCTGATGTCTCTTCTCTCCCCTGCCCTTCTCCTTACCGCGGATATGGAGGATGGCCGTTTGGAAATCAGATTCATCATCTCATGAGGTCTTTTCATCCCTCTATTATTAATATCGTTGAAAGTTCCATTTCTAGACCCCCGCTTAGAAAAATTTTTTGAAAAATATGGTAATCCGATGACCATCGATTCCCAACCAGGGGCGAAGATGGAGATATGAAATCTAACGGGCGGGGATGGTATGGGTCAGCAGAACATCCACTTTCTCCTGCCTTTCTTTTATGACCTGCTCCACCCGTTTCCGGATCCTTCCGTCCAGCTGCTTATCTGGAAACCAGGGCCATGGGCTTATCGGGGCTGTAGGCGCCTCCAATGACCAAGGTTTCCGTGCCATCCAGGTCATTGACCTCCCCGTCTCTGGCGAAAAGTATGGACAGAAAAGTGGACTCCACGTACACCCTGCCACCGTGCCAGTCTTTCAGACGATAAGCTTTCCTATTTATCCTGCCGCCTCATCCATCCACCTGCATCACCCGGGTGGGCCGCATTTCGTAATTACCGTGGATGCAGAAAAGGGTCATGGAAAACTGCAACAGCATCTGCTTTTGGCAAAGGTAACGGAGTTCATTGGACATAGTGAGCGGCCTAAAAAACTAAAAGGCCGTCTCTTATGGAAAAAGCGTACAACCGCCCTGGCGGTTATACGCTTTTTCCACAGGCGAGAGCCCATTTATAAAGGTTTTATATAATAATCTGGTGCCTTCTATAATTTAGATGCGTCCCCTTTGAACACTCTGGACCTTTTGAACCTGGGCGGCGAAAGGCGCTTGAACCCTCAAGCTCCAAAAGGGGCTTGTCCAAACTCTCAGAAGTACACTTCCGTCACGCCGGCGCCTCCGTTGGTGGGGTCAGCTTCGTGGAAGTCGGTGACGAAGTTTAATGTTCTGAGGTAGTCCTGCACGCCTCTTCGAAGGCTGCCGGTGCCTTTGCCGTGGATGATGCGCACCGGGGAGATGCAGGCCATGAAGCAGTCGTTGAGGAAGCGGTCTACTTCCGGGATGGCTTCGTCCACTGTTTTCCCTATAATGTTCAGTTCTGTATGCACCTGGGCCACGGAGCGGGTCATTGTCTTTTTATGAGCATAGGGCAGGATTTTCTCCTGTTTCTTTGGCTTTTTGGCTTTGAAGAGGTGGTCCGGGGTGACTTTGACCTGGATGAGGCCGCACTGGACAGATACCTGGTTTCTGCTGACGGAAACAATGGTGCCTTCGCTGTCTATGGTGTCGATGTACACGTAGGTCCCCTTCCGGATCTTGTCTTGGGGAAGGGGGTCTCTCCTGTTTTCTCTGCCCGGCACAGCAAGGCCGTCGATCCGGCCGCGGATGTCGGAAATCTTGTCGCCCAGTTTGTTTTTATTCAAAGCGGCGGCGTTTTTCTTCAAATCTTTGATAATGGTTTCCGACTGCACCCGGAGGTCCCGTTTCATATTTTCCGCTTCTTCTCTTGCCTTTTCAAGGATGGAGTCTTTCCGCCGGTAAAATTCGTCTCTGGCGTCTTCCAGGGAGTTTTTCAGTTCTTCCGCCTGATGCAGGGTTTTATCCACCCGGTCCTTTTCTTTGTTCAGGTCCCGGCTCTGCTGGTTGAGGCGTTCCATGACTTCTTCCATGTTATGGAGGGGCGATTCGTTTTTGAGCTGGATGGCCCTTCCCAGAATCATATCGGGCATGCCGAAACGGCGGCAGATGTTGAAGGCGTTGCTGTTTCCTGCAACCCCGATAATGAGGCGGTAGGTGGGAGCCAGGGTCTTTTCGTCGAATTCCACGAAAGCGTTTTCGATTCCCTTCGTTTCATAGGCCAGTTTCTTCATTTCACTGAAATGGGAGGTAATGATGGCCGGTGCCCCTTCCATCTGGAGGTATTCCGTAACGGATTGGGCCAGGGCAGCGCCTTCCACAGGATCCGTGCCGGAGCCCAGTTCGTCCAGCAGCACCAGATCCTTTGGTCCTGCCGATGGAAGGAAGGAAACGAGCTGTGTAATGTAGCTGGAAAAGGTGGAGAGGTTATCCTGGATGCTCTGTTCATCGCCGATGATGGCATAGATATGTTCATACACGGGGAGCATGGACCCTTCTTCCGCCGGAATGAAGAGGCCCGCCTGGTTCATGAGGGATAGAAGTCCCGCGGTCTTGATGGCAATGGTTTTGCCGCCGGCGTTGGAGCCTGTGATGACGAGGATGCGGAATGTTTTGCCCAGGGTCATGGACACAGGCACCACCTTATCATCAGGGATTAAAGGATGGCGGGCCTTACGAAGGTCCAGCACTCCTTCGGAGTGGCGGGCCTTGACGGCTTTCATGGAAAGAGCCAGTCTGGCCCTGGCGAAGATGAATTCCATATCCGTAGCCAGGCGGCAGTTATTTTCCGTCACTTCCACCGTCTTCTTCACCTCGTCTGTCAGGTTCTGCAGGATGTCCTGGATTTCCTGCTTTTCCGCCGCCGTCATTTCCGCCAGATCGTTGTTCAGTTCCACGGAAGCCATGGGTTCCATGAAAAGGGTCTGGCCTGTGGAGGAGCGGTCGTGGACGATGCCGCTGAATTTATAGCGGTATTCTTCCTTCACCGGCACCACGTAGCGGCCGTTTCTCTGGGTGATAATGGCATCCTGCAGGTAGGGCGCCATGTCCTTATCCTGAAGGATATGCTGGAAGGAACGGCGGATTCTTGACTTCACCGTTTCCTTCTGGGTGCGGATGCGGTACAGTTTCAAGGAGGCCTGGTCCTTCACCTCTCCGTGCGCGTCAAAGACCCGGTAAATATGGGAAATCAGGCTTTCCTGGGGCACGATAAGGGAGGAAATCTCTTCCAGCGCCGGGTACTGCAGATGGCGCTCTCCTTCGAAATAGTGATGCATTTTCTTGTAGGTGTCCAGGGAATTGGCCAGATCGAGGAACTCTCTTGCCGTGAGAATGCTACCCTTTTCTGCTTTCTTCAAAAGGCCCGGAATATCATGGGTTTCCCCCAGGGGCGTGGTGATTTCCTTTTCCAGAAGCACCGATGCTTCGTCCGTTTCCTGCAGGCTTTTCTCCACCACTTCCGGCACATAGGAGGGAGTGAGCGAAAGGGCCCTTTTCTTCGACAACACCGATGGTGCCAGCTCGGCAAGCCTGTCCCTGATTTTATCAAATTCCAGTATTTCCAGTATGTCTTTTTCCATTTATAATACTCCTCTGAAAAAGTGCCCCCGGGTGACTTCCTTCTCCTTTTGGGAAGAGGGAGAGGGTGCTTGTCTTACGCCGCCAAGGATATCCATATATTCGGAAATCACAGGGGCCTGGTCTTTTTCCACTCTCATATCCAGCACGAAGCCGGTAAGGCCTGTGCGCTTTAATTCATTCAAATAGGGCGCCATATCCAGTACATGGGAATTTAAGATATGCATATGGCACCATTCATCGGTCTTCACAGGGAACCGGCCTCCCTTTCCGTCTTCCAGGAAATAGGAGCCTTTCCTGCAGTACTGAGGGCAGTGGTTCTTGTCTTTGTCCCCCATAACGCTGTTAATGACGCAGTACTCGGAAACCATCATTTCCGTCCGGCCATATACAAGGGCAGACAGAGGGATGGACGCCATTTTCACCATGTCCCGGATCTGGGGCATGGTGGCCTCCTCCGACACCATGGCGCCCTTCATGCCAAAACCTTCGATTTCTTTCACCGCTTCCCCGTTGAAAAGGTTAAAGGAAGTGCCTGCCAGAAGAGGAATCGTCCATCCCTCTTCCTGCCAGACCTTCAGAACACCGGGATACTCCGCCATCATGGCGTCGGGAGAAAGGGCGGCCAGACGGGTCAGCATACGGTCTTCCTTCTCCCTGTTCTTCTCCCGCACCACCCTGGGCAGGGCAAAAATCATGATGCCGCCCTTTTCCTTTACCAGGGACAGGGCTTTTTTATATTCCTCTACCCTCACAGAGGAATGGTCGTATGTTTCTCCGCCGAAGATGAAATGGGAAACACCCAGGGCCAGCCCTTCCTCCACCTGGTCCAGGGAAACGGTGCGCAGCACTGCATGGGGCTTTTCCTCGGGAAGGGGCGCAGAAATAAGGGGAGAAAAGGTAACTTTCCCCTGCTTTGGAATGTCCCTTTCATGGTCCTTTTCCCGCAGGACGGACAGTTGTTCCACCGCCTCCTGCCTCATATGGTTCAAAAGGCTCTTCGGCACCATGCATCCCTTATTCCTGATAAACGCTTCTTTCAGGGTGAACCAGGTATTTCCCAGACGGCCCAGCTGCTTTTCTATGTCCTCTTCCGCAGTCACCCGGGAATTGGCCTTTTCTGCAATATAGTCAGACGAAAGGCTCACCTTGTGGTCCTCCTGGTCCCATGCAGTAAGGACAAGGGGCTCGCCGGGAACCGCTTTAAAGGAAAGGGACAGAGGTATCTTTCCCCTCACATCTTTCATGGCGGTGGAGTGCTTTTCCCCTTCCACCACAAAGTACACCTGCCCCCCATCCCTCGGTCTTTCCGTAAAGCGGACGGAGAAACGGCCCTCCCCTTCCCGTCGTACATCTTTCACCGGCACAAAGGCCATGGTCTGGTGGTTCGTTTCATAGGAAACCCCCACAGCCCGGGAAAAGTCTCCCCCGCTGTGGAAGCTGAAAAAGCTGCCTTTGACGGACTCCGCCTTTCCGGCATCCACGCCGTGGTTGCCCGGCGCCAGGGCTGTCATCATATGACTGCCGATGTGGTCATCCAGATAGGAAGACGCATAGCCGCGGTTGAACTCCTCTTTCAATATATTCACCAGAGGCGCCGTATCCGTCTTTCTCCCGCGCTCCGCCTCATCAATGGCCCGGCGGTAAGCGGATACGGTGTTATACACATACTCCACGCTCTTCATACGGCCTTCCACCTTGAGGGACGATACGCCGGCGGAGAGGAAATCGGAAATCCGCTCCATGCCCAGCATATCCTTCAGGCTTAAAATATAATTTCCCCTATGGTTCAGCGCCTGACCCTTTTCATCCACCAGATGGTAAGGCATGCGGCAGGGCTGGGCGCAGGCACCGCGGTTGCCGCTGCGACCGCCCATAAAGGAGCTCATGAGACACTGGCCGGAATAGCACACGCACAGCGCCCCGTGGACAAAAACTTCGATTTCCACGCCCGATTTTTCCACAATGTTTTTAATTTCCGGAAGGGACAGCTCCCGGGACAACACCACCCTCTGGAATCCCAGGGACTTCATGAACAGGGCGCCATCCAGATTTGAAATAGTCATCTGGGTGGAAGCATGGAGAGGAATGGAAGGCGCCAGCCTGCGGGCCAAGGCCGCCACTCCCAGATCCTGCACCAAAAGCCCGTCCAGCTTGATGGTATCAAGGAAAGAAAGATAGTCCCGTAAATCCTTCATTTCCACATCGCCAATGAGGGTATTCAGCGTCACATAGACACAGGCCCCATGGAGATGGGCCTCCCGTACCGCCTCCTTCAGCTCCTCATTGGAAAAATTACCGGCAAACCGGCGGGCGCTGAAAAGTTTGCCACCCAGATAGACCGCATCAGCCCCTGCATCCAGGGCTGCTCTCAAATGTTCCGGCGATCCTGCCGGTGCCAGTAATTCCATGGTATTCCTCCTGTGTATGATAAAAAGGGTTCTTAAGTTAGACCGGCCTTCGGCCGGAGGGCTGTGGATTGCTATGGGGCCGCTCCGCGGCCCGGGTTCAGAGGGTTCAGGGACACGCCTGCGGCGTAAGGGTTCAGAGGGTTCAGAAGGTTCAAAGGGTTCAGAGGGTTGTGGTGGCGGCTGACGCCGCAGATTATAAAAAAGGGGGCGCGGCTTTCGCCGCGGGTTGTGTAAAAAGGTTATGTTCGCTTCCGCTCAGGGGGCGACAGCGCCTGCGGCGCTGAGGGTTGCGGATTGCCCTTCGGTGCACAGCGAACACATTTTGAAAGAGCGCTAGCGACGCGCAAAATGTAGTGAGTCGTTTCCCCTTTAGGGGCAATGCTTATAAAGTCAGCGTTAAAGGATTTACCTTTCTGTATCATATGGCATGAAAATATTACGTCGATCAGCCACCTCCGGTGGCTTCCCCCCCTTTGGTGCCTTACGGCACCACCTTTCCCCCGCAAGCGGTGGCACTATAAAGCTCCGTTATGCTGTGAGCCGCTTATGAAAGGACTGCTTTGCAGAGCTTTATTGTCCCACCGCTCCGCGGGGGGAAGGTGGTGGCGCCAGCCACCAAGGGGGGCATGCATTTCCGACACCCGCAGGGCGGTTGTATGGTTTTCGCCGCCAAAGGCGGCATTTATACTAGCGCCCCCAAGGGCGCCCACCTCGCCAGCGCAGCGATACTATATAACTCCCGAGGGCGAGAGCCCTCAACCCGCCTGTAAGGCGAAGCCGATCACAGGCAGAACCCTGGCAGCC
>ERZ1023892.1-NODE-1-length-179239-cov-24.375726_pt1 | contig 179239 bp, 149 predicted proteins | sample MGYA00380397_ERZ1023892 | MGnify/ENA primary metagenome ERZ1023892 (study PRJEB33179, sample SAMN07448999) | human gut metagenome | biome: Human-gut; feature: Human associated habitat; material: Faeces | host: Homo sapiens | place: India: Bhopal | collected... | reverse complement strand
CTCTTTTATTGTTTCTGGAAAAATTCCCTTACCGAGTAAAATTTTACACTAAGGATAAAAGCGCATCAAAAAAGACCGGGCAGCCGGTCTTTTTACACTCCTTATTTCACTGTATTCTTCAGAGTGCCGATGGGATCGATGGTGATTTCTACCACATCCCCCTTTTTCAGGAACTGCGGCGGATTCTGTCCCATACCTACCCCCTGGGGCGTACCGGTGGCAATCACATCGCCGGGAAGCAGCGTCATGCCGTCAGAAAGAACCTCGATGAGCCGGGGAATGGAGAAAATCAAATCATTGGTAGACCCCTCCTGGCGGAGATGACCGTTCACCTTCGTGTAAATGGTAAAGGGCACAGGCCAGTCCCCCACCATCACCGTAGGCCCCATGGGGCAGAAAGTATCCAGACTCTTCCCCTTGAACCACTGCCCATGCTTTTTCTGCAGATCCCGGGCCGTTACATCGTTGATAATGGTGTAGCCATACACATACTTCATAGCATCCTCTGCAGCCACATTAGTGCAGCGCTTGCCGATAATGACGCCCAGCTCCCCTTCATAATCCACTTCCTTCGTCGCAGCCGGATGACTGTCGATTTCCTCCTCAGGACCGATGACAGATGTGGTGGCCTTCGTAAAGAAAATAGGAACAGCAGGATTCTTCGCATTGGCATTCTGGTCAAATTCCTTCACATGGGCCTGGTAATTCTTGCCCACGCACAGAATATTGCGCCGGGGATAAAAAGGCACCTCCAGCCGAACATCCTTCAGAGAAAGAGGCTCGATGGATTTATCCTTCTCATTCATTTCCAAAGCCCTGGCCAGATTCAAAAGCCCCTCCTCGCCGGACTCGATAAACTCCTCCATAGTCTCCCCCAGAGGAATGAAATAAGTCTCCTCCAGATCCTCAGCGGAATAAATGGAAACTCCATCAGAAGCCAGCACGCCCCACTGGCGCTGGCCGTTGTAATTATAAGAAACAAGTCTCTGCATGGTATACCTTCTTTCTATTGGTGATTATGGACATTATATCATGAACAGGAGATGGTTCAAAGAGTTCATTGGCCCCCTTTGCGCTGAGGGCTGCGCCTTTGCGTCAAAAGGATGCGGCTTCGCCGCAGATTATGGTAAGCTGCCAGCTGCTATAACCTGCGGCCGCTCCGCGTCCCCCACCGCAAAGAACCCCGGTACCTTCCCATCCCCTATGCCCAATGAGTTCGGTGTCTGCATGGTCTACGGCCGCTGCTGTACCAAAGTACGACGGCGCGCGCCATACACGAGTCTCCCGTCATTTCTGCATAGGTGGAGCTGATTTAGAGTCCTGGGTTCATTGTGTAGTTCATATCTTTTATCCTTTTTGGCCAAATTGGATGGAAGGAAACAAGGGGATCCCCGCGTGTCTGAAATACCCTTCCCTGCCGGACCTAGGATTGGCAGGAAAGCCTGTGCCTTCAGAATTGCTTTATAAACTTGTTCCTTCTACTAATATAATAGAAAAAATCGCTTTTATGTGAACGTGGAAAATAAAAAAATTAATTTTTTCTTCATTTTACGGAATATGCAAAAGAAATGCAATCATCAATTGGACACACCTGCGGTGTGAGGGTACAGAGGGTTCGCCCCTCACTCTTATTGTCCCACCGCTTGCGGTGGCAAGGGAACTGGATTCGCAAGGAGCCGTAGGCAACTGAGAATCCAGTGACACGCTTCCCAGCGGGGCGGGAAGGTGGTACGCAGTACCAAAGGGGGCCGAGACCGCCGGTCTCAGAAGGTTCAGAGGGAAAGGTTCTTAAGATGGATGGGCCTTCGGCCCAAGGGTTCTTAAGTTTGACGGGGCCTTTGGCCCCGAGGGTTGTGGATTGCCCTGCGGGCAATGCTTATAAAGTCAGCGTTACGGGATTGGCTGTCTGTGTCATATGTAACACAATATCCAGTGCCACCTATTTTCTCGTTTCCCCTTGAGGTGGCAAAGGAACTGGATTTGTAAGAGAGCGAAGCGACCTGAAAATCCAGTGACATGCTTCCCACCGGGGCGAAGTCCCGCGAAGTGGGAAAGGGTGTACGGGGCAGAGCACCGATAGGATGCTCCATCGCGGTCCTGACCGCCAATCGGCGGCCCCCTGAGCAAAGCGATGCATAGCAAACACATTTTGCACTAGCGAACTGGATTTGTAAAGGAGCATCAGCGACCTGAAAATCCGGTGAGTCAGTGACAGCAGCGGTTGATGGAGCGCTAGCGACGCGCAAAATATGTTCGCTGTGCACGCCGTCAGGCGACGGAGGAACAGCGTCAGTTCTATTACTCAAAATACGGACCTATCCTCAGGGATTCGCCCATATAAAATATAGTACTTCCTTCAGCTTCCCCCGTACTGCCTTCGGGTGTGTTTTTTGCACACTCCCTCTTGAGCTTGTTGGGCAAAGATCCGGCACATACCTCCCAGTCCCCAGAATTCCTGCACGCCTTACCTTGTCCATCATGTTCCCTCCGCCTTTTTGTAAGCTAGAGTCTTCTGCTTTTGTTGACATATTATTTTTTAATATATCCGGGTTAACCGGAGAGAGTCAATATAAACATGTATTCACCAGAAAAAGGACTTTGCACTCGTAAGTGCCAAAGTCCTTTTTCCGGTTTTCATAGGGCGCTACAGTGATGAATGAATTCACAGCCCTTAAATTACTGATTTTCAAATTTCTCTATTTCTTCCATCAAGGCAGGAATCAGTTCTTCTTCCGGCACGCTCCTCAGGATTTTTCCTTTTCTGAAGAGGAGGCCGCTGCCTTTGCCGCCGGCTATGCCGAAGTCTGCTTCTCTGGCTTCGCCGGGACCATTGACGGCGCAGCCCATGACAGCTACGCGGATAGGTTTCTTGAATTTCTGGATTTTCTCTTCCACTTCCTGAGCCATATGGATGAGATCCACCTGGGTGCGGCCGCAGGTGGGGCAGGAAACGAGGACGGGACCGTACTGCTGCATGCCCACGGAGCTCAGGATCTCTTTGGCGGCCTTCACTTCTTTCAACGGGTCATCGGTGAGGGAGACACGGATGGTATCGCCAATGCCGTCCAGAAGGAGGCTGCCGATGCCGATGGCCGATTTAATGGTGCCGCGATAGAGGGTCCCTGCTTCGGTGACGCCCAGATGAAGGGGGTAGTTCACCTGTTCATGAAGGAGGCGGTTGGCCTTCACCATCATGGGAACGTCAGTGGATTTGACGGAAATGACGATATCGTGGAAGTTTTCTTCTTCCAGGATTTTCACATGTTCCATGGCGCCGGCCACCATGCCTTCCGCCGTGGGATGGCCGCCGTATGCATCGAGAATGTGCTGAGGCAGGGAGCCTGCGTTAATGCCGATACGGATAGGAATCTGTTTTTCCCTGGCCATGTCCACTACTTTCACTACATTGTCCCGGCTGCCGATGTTTCCCGGGTTAATACGGAGGGCATCAATGCCCTGTTCCATGGCGGTCAGGGCAAGGCGGTAGTCGAAATGGATATCCGCCACCAGCGGCACGTCCACTTTTTCCCGAAGGGCCCCCAGGGATTCGGCGGCCTTCCTATCGGGCACCGCCACCCGGACAATGTCGGCGCCCGCTTTGTGGAGGGCATTGATCTGGGCTGCCGCGTATTCTGTATCCACAGGGCTGAAGGTGCTCATGGACTGAATGGCAATGGGCGCGCCGCCGCCTACGGCAACGGGGCCTACATGAATCTGTCTGGTTTTTTCCATTTTTTCACCTGATTGTTTGGATTAATAAAGTATTCATAGACACCTCTTTGATGTGAGGGTTCTTAAGATTGACCGGCCGTTGGCCGAAGGGTTCGTAAGTTTGACGGCCTTTCAGGCCGAGGGTTGCGGTAGCGGCTTCGCCGCAGATAAAAAAAAGGTTAAGGCTGGTGCCGCAGGTTGTGTAGAAGGGTTGTGTGATCGCCATGGGGCCACTCTGTGGCCCGGGTTCAGGAGGTTCAAAGGGTAGGTACCTGCTCCGCCCTTGGACACGCCTGCGGCGTGAAGTTCTTAAGATTGACCGGCCTCACGGCTGGAGGGTTCGTAAGTTTGACGGCCTTATTTCATCAGTCCCTGAATATCATTGCTCATGGCGAAGAGGAAGAGTCCCAGAAGAATGGTGACTCCCACGGCCTGTATGTAGTAGAGCGCTTTTTCGGGAAGTTCTCTTCCGCTCACGCCTTCGATGAGGGTCAGAATGAGGACGCCTCCGTCCAGAAGGGGTATGGGGAGAAGGTTCAGGAAGCCCAGGTTCAGGCTGAGGAGGGCGATGAAGAGGAGAAGGGATAGGAAACCGGTATCAGCTACCTGGGCGCTCATGCGGGCGACACCGATGGGGCCGGCTACGTCTGCTTCGTGGCCGGAAATCATATCGACGAGACCGGTGACCATCATTTTAAGTAGGAAGAGGCAGCGCTCTCCGCCCATAAGGAAGGCCTCCCCCAAGCCTACGTCATGGTGTTCCAGATAGGGGGAAATGCCGATGATGGGCCGGCCATTGTCGCCGTCTGTCATCATGATGGTGAGGGTTTTCTCTTCTCCTTCATGGCTCACGGTGACGGGGACGATACGGGTGTCCAGGGTTTTTGTGATTTTTCCGATGTCCGTCCATGTATCTACTTTCCGGCCGGCCACGGTGAGGATGGTATCCCCCTTCTCTATGCCCTGCTTTTCTGCAGAGGTGCCGGAGAGGACGCCGCCTACGACGGGAAGGTCCGGGAATGTCTGATATCCTGCGTAGAGAAAGGCGCCAGCAAAGATGAAAAAGGCAAGAAGCACATTAAAAACGGAGCCTGCCGCAATGACAAGCAGTCTGGCCCAGACGGGACGGTTCACGAAGGCCCGGGGGTCATCGTTTTTATCACTGCTGTCCATGCCGGCGATGCGGTTGAATCCTCCCAGGGGGATGGCCCGAAGGGAATAAAGGGTTTCTCCCCTTTTGATGCCGCCCAGTTTAGGTCCAAAGCCTACGGCAAATTCTTCTACTTTCATGCCGGTGAGCTTGGCCATCAGGAAATGGCCGCCTTCATGGATGAGGACAATCACTGCAAAAACAAAGATGGGAGCCAGAATATTGACTAACATGGAGCGATCCTCCGGATTTCACTTTCTGCCAGCGCTCTTGCCTGCCGGTCTGCTTCCATAATGTCTTCATAGGAGTGAATTTCACGGGAGATAAACCTGGAAAGGGTTTCTTCCACCACGTCAGAAATGGAAAGGAAGGAAATACGGCCGGCGATGAAGGCGCGGATAGCTTCTTCATTGGCTGCGTTGAAGGCGGTGCCTGCGGTGCCGCCTTGTTTCCCGGCTTCATAGGCCATTTTCAGGGAGCGGAAAACTTCCAAGTCCGGCTTTTCAATAATAATGGAGGCTATGTCCCGCCAGTTGACGTACTGCCTGGAGGGAGAAGGCAGTCTTTCCGGATAGGTCAGGGCGAACTGGATAGGCAGACGCATGTCGGGATTTCCTATCTGGGCCATAATGGATCCGTCATCGTATTCTACCATGGAATGGATCAGGCTCTGGGGCTGGACGATCACTTCAATATCATCGTAGTCCACGTTGAAGAGCCAGTGGGCTTCGATGACTTCAAGGCCCTTGTTGAACATGGTGGCTGAATCCAGGGTCACTTTCATACCCATGTTCCAGGTAGGATGCTTCATGGCATCGGCCAGAGTCACCTTTTTCAGTTCTTCCCTTGTTTTCCCCCGGAAGGGACCGCCGGAGGCGGTGAGGAGAAGTTTATGGATATGCTTTCTGTCCTGTCCCAGCATGCACTGGAAAATGGCACTGTGCTCGCTATCCACGGGACGGATGAGAACATGGTGCTTTCTTGCTTCCGCCAGCACCAGACTGCCGCCGGCCACCAGGGTTTCCTTATTGGCCAGGGCCAGTTCCTTTTCTGCTCCAATGGCAGCCAGAGTGGGGGCCAGTCCCGCAATGCCCACCACTGCCACCAGCACCAGATCTACATCATCCCGAAGGGCGGCTTCAGTGAGGCCTTCCTGCCCGATGATCACTTCGGCCGGTCCTGTATAGAGAGATTTGAATTTTCTGCCCGCTTCTTCATCACAGACTACGACAGCGGCAGGATGAAATTCTTCTGCCTGCCGGAGGAGCTTTTCCACGCTTTTGTTAGCGCAGAGCACCTGGGCATGGAAAAGGTCCGGATGAGAGCGGATCACGTCCAGCGTCTGGGTGCCGATGGAACCGGTAGAACCTAATACTGCAATTTCCTTCATAGAAACTCCTTTCACCTAAGCAGGGCCAGCACCGCCGCCAGGGACGGCGCTACAAAAAGCAGACTGTCGAAACGGTCCATCATGCCGCCGTGGCCTGGAAGAATGTTCCCGGAATCCTTAATATCACAGGCCCGCTTGATGTAGGACTCAAAGAGGTCCCCAACAGGCGCCATAACGGCCGCCATGAGGGAGAGGAAGAAAGCATGGGTCATGTCGTAGGAAAAACCATAGGCAATGGCCATGCCCAGCACTACGCAGCCCAGAACACCGCCGATCAGTCCTTCCACTGTCTTATTGGGGCTGATATGGGGCGCCATTTTGTGTTTCCCAAAGCTCTTCCCTGCCAGGTAGGCGAAGGAATCGCTGGCCCAGGTGCATACCAGGGCAAAGAGGATGAGAAAAATCCCCGGATCCCCGTTCACTGCCCCTGCGGGAAGCAGCTCTCGGCTGCCCCGGAGAAGGGCCAGGGTGCCGAAGCCCAGTCCGAAATAAAGACTCCCGAAGGAAGTGTACACCAGATTTGTCATTTCTTCCTTCTTAATGGAAAGAATGAGGAAAAGAAGGAGACAGAAGGAAAGGAAAATCACCGCTGTAAAGACCTTCACGGAATAGAAGCCGGCAGACAGCACCACCGCCCCTATGGCAATGGCCGCAGGAATGCGGTAGATGCGGATGGAAAGCTGCTTCAGCATGCGGTCATACTCCGCCAGGGCTATGAGGGAAACAAGAAATACAGCCCCCGTAAGGAACCAGCCGCCCAGCCACACGAGGCAGAGCACGGCGATAATTCCCACAATGGCAGTCAAAACACGAACTTTCATAATACCTCCTAGTGATCCTTTTCCGTGAGACCGCCGAACCGGCGGTCCCTTCCGGTGTACCAGTCCACAGCCTTTTCAAGCTCTTCTTTTGTGAAATCGGGCCACAGCACGGGAGTGAAATAGAGCTCGCTGTAGGAAGCCTGCCAGAGAAGGAAATTGGAAATACGGGACTCCCCGCCTGTACGGATGAGAAGATCCACATCCATGGCATCGGAGGGATAGAGATGGGCTTTCACCGTATCTTCAGAAATAGTAGAAGGATCAATCTCTCCCCTCTCTACTTTTTCGGCTATTTCACGCATAGCATGGACAATTTCCATACGGCCGCCGTAATTGATAGCCACATTGAGCACCATGCCGTTATTTCGGGCCGTGTCCCGCTCGCACTCTGCAATGCCTTTCCGAAGGCCTTCGGAAAGGACGGACGTATCGCCCACAATGTGGACCTGCACATTGTCCTCCACCAGCTCTTTCAACTGGGAAATCAGATAATTTTTAAAAAGCTTCATCAGGAAGCGTACTTCCAGAGACGGTCTTTTCCAGTTCTCCGTAGAGAAGGCGTAGAGAGTGAGCACCTTGATCCCCATATGTCCGGCAGCCCGTACAATGGTCTTCACATTGGCGGCACCTACCTGGTGCCCGTAAGTTCTCTCCCGGCCTCTCTCTCTGGCCCACCGGCCATTGCCATCCAGAATGATGGCCACATGTTCAGGAAATGCCTTTTTATCAGACATATATCATTCCTCGTTTCAGGATACAAAGATTTAATTGCAAGGTTCTTAAGATGGACCGGCCCTATGGGCCGGAGGGTTCTTAAGTTTGACGGCCTTTCGGCCGAGGGTTGCGGATTGCCCTTCGGGCAATGCTTATAAAATCAGCGTTACGGGATTGTCGTTATGGGTCATATAGCTTGATACGCATTCTGCTGACTGGCTCGCTGCGCTCGCCTCCCCCTATCCGGCTTCGCCAGACTTCCCCCGCAAGCGGGGGCAGAATAAAGCTAACGCATAGCGAAGAATAAAGTCCCCCCGCGGGGGAAAAGGTGGTGGCGCCAGCCACCAAAAGGGGTGCATTTCCAACGCCCGCAAGGCGGTTGTATGGCTTTCACAGCCCACCGGGTCACTACCGCGGTTTCATACAAACCGGCGCCATCTATTTAAGGTGCCTGCCGCAGCCCTCATAGCCACAGGTCCTTGTGGGAATACGGGAAAGCATGCCCCGGTCCCAGCCGCCCCAGCTGCCAGCCCCATTCTGCCGGGAGATTTTTCCACTCCTCCTTCACATCGGTAGAAATGACGACATGCGGGCACCTCAACCCCAATCCTGGCCGCCACCAGCTCACAGGCTAAAACAGTTACATCATAAGAGGGCGCCTTATATGATGTAAAGGCGCCCAATTATAACCCTTTCGGGGAAAATCCTCTCAGCCCTGCCCGTGAAGGGGTCTCAAACGGACATGATTTCTTTGATTTTTCTTTCGGTCACTGCTTCTACTTCTTTAATCTTCTTGTCAGTGAGCTTCTGAATTTTGTCTTCCGTATCTTTGATGATGTCCTTGGACACGTCGCTGTTCTTTTCTTCTTTTTTGAGGAATACGTTGCCGTCGCGGCGGATGTTGCGGACTGCGACTTTGGCTTCTTCTGATTTCTTATTGACCACTTTTACCAGTTCTTTACGTCTTTCTTCTGTGAGCTGGGGAATGGCCATGCGGATGAGGTTTCCATCGTTCATGGGAACCAGGCCCAGGTCGGACTGGAGGATGGCTTTTTCAATTTCTTTCAACAGAGATTTATCCCAGGGCTGTACTACCAGCATCCTGGCTTCCGGTACGGTAACGGAGGCTACCTGGGTCACCGGGGTGCGGCTGCCGTAATATTCTACGAAAATTCGGTCCAGCAGGCTGGCATTGGCCTGGCCTGTACGGATGGAGGTAAATTCGCTCTTCAGGGCGTTGATGGACTTGTCCATTTTTTCGGATAAGGTTTTCAGTTCGTCTTCGTACATAATTATTTCCTTTCAATGAGGGTGCCCAGGGTTTCGCCTTTGCACGCTTTGACAATATTTCCGGGAACGTCGATATTAAAGACAACAATAGGAATATTATTATTCATGCACAGTGTAATGGCCGTGTTATCCATCACAGCCAGCTGTTTCTGCAGTACATCGTTGTAGGTGAGGTGCGTAAACATTTTGGCTTCCGGATGGTACTTGGGATCTGCATCGTATACGCCGTCGGTCTGTTTCTTTGCCATGAGCATAACGTCTGCTTCGATTTCGGCGCTGCGCAGAGCCGCGGTGGTATCGGTGGTGAAATAGGGATTGCCGGTGCCGGCGCCGAAGATGACTACCCTTCCCTTTTCCAGATGGCGAATGGCGCGGCGGCGGATATAGGGTTCCGCAATCTGCCGCATTTCAATGGCGGTCTGCACGCGGGTGGATACGCCCAGTTTTTCCAGCGCATCCTGCAGAGCCACGGAGTTGATAACTGTAGCCAGCATGCCCATGTAGTCGGCGGATGCACGGTCCATGCCGCCCTGGCTGCCTTTCAGGCCTCTCCAGATGTTGCCGCCGCCTACGACTACAGCCACTTCTACGCCCGATTCGCAGGCTTCCTTGATTTCCCGGGCCAGCCTGTAAACCACTTCCGGATCAATGCCGAATCCCTTGTCGTTGGCCAGCGCCTCACCGGACAATTTCAGCATAACTCTTTTGTAATGTTTCGTTTCAGCTTCCATGGTACACCCCCAGAAATAACATAAAAGTTCTCTATTTATTATATAGTAATTTTCTCCCATTTACAAAATAAGAGAACACTAAAAAGTGTCCTCTTATAATTGTTAGGATTACTGATTCAGCTGTTTTGCAACTTCTGCTGCCAGGTCGTCCTGCTTCTTTTCGATGCCTTCACCAAGCTGGTAACGGGCGAAACGAAGAACTTCCGCATTCTTGGATTTCAGAAGTTTGGCAATGGTCAGATCGCCGTCTTTGATGAATTCCTGGTCTACGAGGCATACTTCCTTGTAGTACTTGTTGATTCTGCCAAGAACCATCTTTTCGATGATCTTTTCCGGTTTTCCTTCGTTTCTTGCTTCCACAGCAAGAACTTCTTTTTCGTGTTCGATTTCAGCCTGGGGAACTTCGCTGCGGTCCAGGTAGGAAGGATTAGCAGCAGCAACCTGCATGGCAATGTCCTTGCCCAGTTCGTCGTCTCCGCCTTTCAGTTCTACCAGGACACCGATCTTGCCGCCGCCATGGATATAGCTGTATACTTTGCCTTCAGCGCTTTCATAGCGGACGAAGCGGCGAACGGAAATGTTTTCGCCGATCTTGGCAACCGCTTCCGTTACGGTATCTTTCACGGACTTGCCGTTCATGTCAGATGCCAGGAGAGCATCCACATCAGCCGGATTTACGGCGATAATCTGCTGTGCAATGGAGTGAGCCAGTGCCTTGAAATCATCATTGCTTCCTACGAAATCGGTTTCGCAGTTGACTTCAACGATGGTACCGGTTTTGCCATCTTCGGAGATAGCGGAAACTACAGCACCTTCAGCAGCTACGCGGCTTGCCTTCTTCGCAGCCTGGGACAGTCCCTTTTCACGGAGAATGTCTACAGCCTTTTCTACATCGCCATCAGCTTCAACCAGTGCTTTCTTGCAGTCCATCATGCCTGCACCGGTTTTAGTACGCAGATCCTTTACCATACTAGCTGTGATTTTCATCTTATGACCTCCATCATAAAATTCAAGGTGTTTGTCTGATTCTTGGGCCGAAGCCCCGGGGCTTTAAGGAAGCCCCTGCCTTACAGTTTAAGATTATTCTTTATCTTCAGCCGGAGCTTCAGCAGCTTCTTCTGCGTTTTCAGCAGCTTCGCCTGCTTCTTCAGCAGCAGCGGCTTCTTCCTGCTGGCCCTGACGGCCTTCGAGAACAGCGTCAGCCATCTTGCTGGTGAGCAGTCTTACAGCGCGGATAGCGTCATCGTTGGCAGGAATCGGATAATCGATAACATCGGGATCGCAGTTGGTATCAACGGTAGCAACAACGGGGATGTGGAGCTTGTGAGCTTCGGAAACAGCGATTTCTTCTTTCTTGGAATCGATGATGAAAATAGCTCCCGGCAGTCTCTTCATGTCTTTGATGCCGCCCAGGTTCTTTTCCAGCTTTTCCAGTTCTCTCTTCATAAGGATAACTTCCTTCTTCGGATACTGGTCAGTGGTGCCTTCTTCAAACATCTTTTCCAGTTCTTTCAGACGGTTGATACGGGTCTGGATGGTGCGGAAATTGGTGAGCATGCCGCCGAGCCAGCGTTCGTTGACATAGAACTGATTGCAGCGGGTAGCTTCTTCCTTCACGGAATTCTGAGCCTGCTTCTTGGTACCTACGAAGAGAATGGGTTCACCTTTAGCTGCTACATCACGGATGAAAGCATATGCTTCTTCTACTTTCTTCACGGTCTTCTGCAGATCGATGATGTAGATACCGTTGCGTTCGGTGAAAATGAACCGAGCCATCTTCGGGTTCCAGCGACGGGTCTGATGACCAAAATGAACGCCTGCTTCTAACAACTGTTTCATGGATACAACTGACATAATAAAAACCTCCTGTTAATAACCTCTGCCCGCTTCTTCTCCCGTAACCACCCTGTCAGAGGGCACAGATACGAAATCCACGGACATGTGTACTTGTACTCAAGCTTTTCTATTTTATCAAAAAGAAAGGACACTTGCAAGGGGAAAATTTAACCCGCCTTTCGGCGGGTCAGAGATGTCTGTCAATGTTTGTATATTGAGAGAATCTGGAGGCAGCGCCCTTTGGACGAGTTCTCTCTATATAAGGCGGGCAAAGTAAGGTATCTTCTTCAGTCCCCAGGTAATCACAACGCCCAGAGCATAGGCCATGGAAATCCAGATGACCGCATCAATGAAAGGAATACGATACATATATTTCAAAAGAATATGGGTGTAAATTACGTGGGTCAGATTTCTTGTAATTTCTTCAAACAGCATGACGCCAAAAGACATGCTGCCAAAGAATACCAACGCCTTCCCCGCCTTTTCCGACACATGATGAGTGCTGAACCACCAGCGGCAGGTGCAGAAGACAAAAGCGGTATTCAAAAAGAGGAAGGAATCGTAGAACCGTTCGGAAATGGCCTCGGTCATTCCCCCTGCTGCGATGCCGTGGTACCAGGTCATGGCGCCGGCGGCTGCGGTACCGAGGAGAGCGGCGATTCCCAGTTTCACCAGATTCCTTTTCGTCAGCCAGCTCTGGGGCAGCACATTTTCAATCCAGTAGCCCATGAGGAAGTAAAAAGTAGGCTCGCTCACCGCCAGGAGAGGATTCAGAAAATAATTCATTTCTGCGCTCCCCTTGAAAATGAGGAAAGACACCATGGGCATCACACCCACAAAGAACAGGTTCAGACCGATGAGGTACAGATAAAGCTTCTCATCCAGTACTTTCACCAGCTTCCTCCAGATGGGAAGCATGAGGAGGAAAGAAATATAGATATAGAGAAAATAGTAGGCCGTAGCCAGGTCCGACGTGTAGAGAAGGGTAAAGAACTTGGCTATGTGTCCGGGAATGGACAGGGGCAGGTTATGGTAGAACCACACATAGTTAATCAGGGAAAATACAAAAATCACCTGCAGGAACCGCCATATCCTCTTCTTCCATATGGTAGAGATCGGCTCCTCTTTTCCCAGAAGAAGGGCGCCGGAAATCATAAAGAAAATGGGCACCGCCGTCTTCACCCAGAAAGGCACAGCCAGATAGAGAGGATAGAAAAATGAAGCGGGCCTCTCGATATATAAAGAAAAGCCGGCAGTCGATGTGTGGGTAAACATAACCAGCCAGATGCAGAGGGCTCGAAGAAATTCAATATGAAGTTTCTTTTTCTTTCTGCCGGCAGAAACTGTTTTTTCTGTGTTCAATAGGATACCTTCTTTCCGTGGCGCCCTTGCGGGTGATAAGGGTTATTAGGATAGATGGGCCCTTGGGGCCCAGGTGTTCAGAGAGTTGGCGGCCCTTTGGACAAAGGTTTGCGGTGGCATCTTCGCCTTTGGACACACCTTCGGTGTGAAGGTTCAGAAGGTTCAAAAGGTTCAAAAGGTTCAGAGGGTGGTGGTATCGCCCTGCGGTGCACAGCGAACACATTTTGAAGGAGCGCTAGCGACGCGCAAAATGTAGTGAGTCGTTTCCCCTTTAGGGGGCGATGAGTATGAAGTCAGCGTTATGAGGGAGGGTTCTTAAGGTGGACCGTCCCTATGGGCCGGAGGGTTCGTAAGTTTGACGGCCCTTCGGGCCGAGGGTTGTGGTATCGCCCTTGCGGGCGATGAGTATTATAATGCCGCCTTTCGGCGGTCACGTCCACATCGAGTATCATAATCATTCTGTGAGGGCCAACTTTGCCCGACTTGGCAATTCTATGGAGAATTGCCAAGTCTGAAGGCGGCAAGTCCTGCAGCACTGTTGAGTTTGGCTATTTTTCGAGTATAGCCTGCACATAAAAAGAACGTCTTAATGTCCGGCAGTGGCGCCGAAGGCCCCCCTCTTGGGTCCGGGAATACAACCTTCTGACGTTTGATACCTCTACTGCCCTACCTGCTCGATCTGTCCGGCAGACAGATGGATGAACTCTCCTGTTCCCTTCTCATATCCTACTTCTTCTGCAATGTGCATGGTTCTTTCATGGCAGGTGAAGAGGAAGATCTGCTGTTTTTTGCCAAGATCCATGAGGAAGCGGAGGGTTTCACGCTGCCGTTTTTCATCGAAGCGGACGAAGATATCGTCCAGAACGATGGGCAGCGGTTCGATGTGCTCTCCGAAGGAGAGGGCCATGGCCAGGCGGATGGCAAGATAAACCTGGTCTCCGGTGCCGGAGGACCAGATTTTTTCTGTCTTTACGCCGTGCATGCTGTCTTCGATGTAAATGTCCTTTCCGTTGTCGGAAATATGAAGGGCGTATTTCCCCATGGTCATGTCTTTCAGGAATTCGTTGGCCATTTTCATGATTTCCGGCTGCCGGCCCGATTCGTAAATGGACTGGGCCCGGGTCAGAAGTTCTTCGGTATACATGAGGGTGAGCCATTCTTCCAGAGCCGACTGCAGTTCTGCTTCGATTTTTTCTTTTTTCTGCAGCGCTGCGGTCATGGAATCGTCTCCTGCCAGTCGGAAGATTTCGTTGTCAATGGCGCCCTGGCTTCTCTGGAGTTCGCCCAGTTCTTTTGTTTCTTCTTCTACTTTTCTGGAAAGTTCGTTATGTTTTTCCATCCACTGGTCGTACTGGCCTGTTTCCAGGGCATGCCAAAGGGTTTCGAATTCTTCTTCCCCGCCAGCATACATGCGGAGGTCCTGTTTCACTCTTTCCCATTCCTTGGCAATCTGGTCATGGTGTTCGTGGGCGTTCACTTTTTCTGCAAATTCTTCCGCGTTTCTGGCGTGGACCAGGTTCAGCAGCGTATCCATTTCACGCTGGCAGGAGGCCCAGCCTTCGTCCAGTTTGGCCATTTCCTTTTCGTAGGCGGCGTGCTGGTTATTCTTTTCCTGCAGCGCTTCCCACTCCAGGCTTCGGCGGTGGTTTTCTTCGTAAATGTCGGCTATGCTGTCGGGATTGACGGCATAGGGAAGTTTCGTGGCTGCGATGATGGACTGGGCCCTTTCAGCAAAGGCGTCCAGTTTGGCATCGATCTGTTCCAGCCGAAGGTCCATGATTTTCCCTTTCCCTTCGGCAGAGTAAATTTTCTGCCACTGTTCCTGGAGAGCAGACAGGTTTTCCGCTCCCGTCCGGGGAAGGCTGTTTTCAGAAAGCCAGTTATTCCAGGCTTTTTCGGCCTTATCCCTTTTTTCTGTAAGGATGCTGCCTTCTTCTTCCCAGTTTTTATGCTGCTGTTCCTGTTTCCGAATGGTTTCCTTTTTCCAGGAAATGGCCTGTCTTTTGGCCTGATCCTTGTAGAAGCCGGATCGTTTTTCCTGCATGAGATTGTGGAAGGCCTTGAGTTCATCCACTGTTTTCGGCGCCTGGCCGGGGAATTTTTCGCTGATCTTTTGGCGGGATGCTTCCAGTTCGTCTTTCCGGGCAGCCAGTTTTTCCAGGGTATTTCCTTTTTTATGGACCACATGGCTGTGGAGAAGGTAAGAAAGAATGGCCAGGATGGCAGCACCGGCAGAACCATACATGGCAGCCACTCCGGCTCTGGCGGTGTAGAAGGCGGCAATGCCTGCGGCCGCCGCCAGAAGGAGCACAAGGCTCATCCACAGCCAGGGCGTATATTTCTTATCTTCTCTGCCGCTGATATCATCTATTTCGGACTGTATGTCCGCTTCCTCGTGGAGCACCTGTTCCAGTTCAGCGGCCATGGATTCGATGTTCTGCCAGTCCGACTCCGATTCTTCCTGTTTTGGAAGGACCAGGTCGTCCGAGAGTTTTTCCACTTCCGGTTCCCGCTGCTCCCAGAAATGGAGTTCATTGTTCCGGACGCCCAGGCTGCCGGCAAGGCGGCGTCCTTCTTCCCAGTCCACGCTGGCGCAGGGTTTGTCCAAACTTAAAGGGCGGTCCCAGAGGGGAAGGGAATAGCCCAGATTGACGAAATCCATGCGCCAGTCTGCTTTTTCCTTTTCCATGTTTTCCGCATCTGAAAGGGTCTGCCGCCACTGGCCCAGGTCCACATACAGCTTTTCCAGTTCGTTTTCCACGCCCATCCAGGGGATGATTTCCTCTTTCTTTACGGGCTTGTAGGCGTCCAGTTTTTCCTGGAGCGATTCCTTCTGGTCATGGATGACCTTCATGCGGTTCATGAGCTGGTTCCACTGTTCCTTACCGTTGGAAGGGAACATGGTGACCTGGGAAGACAGGTCCAGCTGGTGTTTCACATTCACTGCCTGCTGGTAGTATTTCCATGCGCCCAGCCTTTTTTCCAGGCGGTCGTTTTCTTCGTTGTCCCTGTCCAGCTGCTGCTTGAGGGCAGAAGCCTGCTTTTTCATTTCCTCCTGCCTGCGCTGGAGGTCGGAAAATTCCTTTTCCTGATTGGACAGGCCGTCCAGTTCTTTTTCCGCTTCTTCCAAATCGGCGGCCAGCTGGTTGATTTTCCGTTTTCCCTGGGGGCTTCCTGAAAAGAGCTTGGCCTTTTCTTCTTCCAGTTCCGCCTTGGCCGCTGCCAGCTTGTCGCCGCCCTGGAGCATAAAGAAACGGCTTCTCACACGATCATTGGCCAGGAAATTGGCTCCCTGCAGGTCTTCCAGGCCTACGGCGAAAATTTTTTCATAAATGGATCGGTTAAGACCATGCCACCAGGCGGCAGGCAGGTCTTCCGTAAATTTCACATGGTTTGCGTTTTCAAACCACTGCTCTTTTTCATTACGGTATACCCGATAGGCCTGGCCGTCGGAGCGGATGAATCCCATATTTCCTTTCCGTCCCTGCCATTTGCCCCGGCCATAGCCGAAGAGCATGTCCCGGATGAAACGGAGCATGGTGGTCTTACCGCTTTCGTTCTCCCCCATCACAATGTTAAGAGAGGTTTGGGAAGGCTGCCAGGAGGCATCGTGGTAAATGCCGTACTGCTGGAGCTGGAGATCGGTAATCTTCATTTTTCCTCCTCTTTCGTCAGCATTTCCGCTCCCAAAAGTTCTGCTTTCCGGAAGGACCGGAGCAGACTTTCGTCGGGAAGGGAATGGAGCAGTTTTTTATATTTCACAAATTCCGGCTGGCTTTCCGCCATGGTACGGAGCTCTTCCTTTTTCTTATCCACCGGAAGGTCATTCAAAGCATCGTAGGCTTTGAGAAAATTGCCGGTCACATCAGGCAGTTCCCTTCGCTCCTTCAGATCGATAGACGTGCGGGTCCGATCTTCCAGGCGCACGAACCAGGCGAAGAGATATCGGAACTGTTCCTTGTCGTTCAGAGACTGAAGAATGAAATCCCTGCCGTCCTCGCTGGAGAGTACGGCATGAAGAGGACCGCTGCCGGTGCACACCAGACGGATGATATTAGGCCTTCCTGTCAGTTCCTTCAAACCGCTCCGCCTTTTCGTCATCGCGGAAATCAGCTCTTCTGTCTGGGAATAGGCAGAAATATCCATAGTCATATCCATCCAGCGGATGGTGTCGGTTTCAATAAACTTCAAAGTCACCGTACCATAGGCCCCTACATCCACCAGATAGCAGCCCCTGGGTCCGATTTCCCGAAGGGACAGGCCCTGGGTATTCCCGGGATACACAATGTAGGGAGAAGTGGAAACGGTCTTTCTTGTATGCACATGACCCAGAGCCCAGTAATCCATGCCTACTGCCTTCAGGTCATCCGCCGTGCAGGGCGCATAGGGTGAATCAGCGCCGCCCATGTCAGTATGCAGCATGCCGATGGCAAAGCCGTCATCCTTTTCCCGATGAAACTCTTTGGCCAGATTTTCCTTCACATGCCGGGTTTTATAGGAAATCCCATAAATAGTGGCTGCCTTCTCCCCATCCTTCATCAGAGGAATGGAAGTCACCTGATCAGCCGGAAAAATATGGACTGTTTCCGGCAGCGGAATGTCCGCGCGCCAAGCTTCGCCGGGATCATGGTTCCCGTGGACCATAAAAATTTCAATGCCTCCCTGGGCTGCCCGGTACAGTTCCCGGGCAAAGGCCATCTGGGCAGACAAGCTGTGGTGATCCCCGTTGTACACGTCGCCGGATATGAGAATGGCGTCCACACGGTTCTCCAGCGCTGCATCCACCACTTTTTCAAAGGCTTTAAACGTAGCCTTTCCTATCTGTTCATTCCAGGGACCGCTGCTTCCCATGCGGATATCGCGGAACGGTTCTCCCAGATGAAGATCAGCACAATGGATAAAAGAAAAATGTTTACCCATAAGTCCTCCTTGTATATGTCTCTGGAGTTTCCAGACTCTAGTTTAAAAGGTAAGGTTCTTAAGATGGACCGGCCCTTTGGTCCTGAAAGTTCAAAGGATTCAGAGGGTGGTGGCGGCTCCGCCGCCAGTTTTATCGGGGCGCTCTCTCCTCCGTTTTGCCTGCCCCCTTTCGGGGTAAACGCAGCAAGACGGAAGGGGCGGCCACATGCATCAATTCATGGTGAGGCTTGGCTGCAGGCTCATATTGTGCCCGCTCTGCGGCCACCCTTACTAGTATTAGCACAGGAACGAGCACGGGAACGATAGAACCCGGGCACCCCAAAGCGCTCCCCCTTTCGCATGCGAAAATACTGACAACCGCCGCAATGAAGCAGCCCACCCTTCACGCCTGACAGGGCGTGTCATCAAGAGCGCTTTCTTCCTATTCTATCACATATATAAGCACAAAAGAACTGCGGCAGGGTAAGCCGCAGTTCTCTTTGCCTGATCTCTTACATGGCGTCGTAAATGTCCGCCACCGCATCATATTCCTCGTCCGTAGGCGGCAGGTATACTGCTTCGCCATTTTCGTCCCTGTCGATTCTGGCCAGGATGATGTCCGGCTCTTCTTCGGAGTCTTCCTTTTCAGGAATGGACACAAGCACGGCGAATTCTTTCCCGGCAAAGGGAATCACCGTGTCCTGCACGTAGTCCCTTTCATCGCCGTCGGGACCGGTGATGGTAATAATGATGGGGTCTTCTTTTTTGTCGGTCATAGGTTTATCCTCTGTTTTTCAATGAAAGATGCTGCAGATATCCTTCCAGGATGGCCACAGCTGCCATTTTATCTATGACTTTCTTTCGTTTCTTCCGGCTCACGTCGGCAGCGATGAGCTGTTTCTGGGCCATCACGGTGGTAAGCCTTTCGTCCCAGAAGTGATAGGGAATGTCCGGAAAGGCCTTAGCCAGTTCTTCGGCGAAAGCTTCGGTCCTTTCCACCCGGATTCCCCGGGTGCCATCCATATTCAGGGGCAGACCGATGACGAATTCTTCCACCTGGTACTGGTCAGTAAGCTGCCGGAGCCTTTTGAAATCCGCTTCCCTGGTGGTATGGCGGATGGTTTCCAGGCCCTGGGCTGTCCAGCCGAAGAGGTCACTCACTGCCACGCCAATGGTGACGGAGCCTACGTCAAGACTCATGATCCTCATATCAGAGGCCCTTGTGCTTTACGTAGAAACGGACCAGTTCTTCCACCAGTTCATCTCTTTCGATGCCGGAAATAAGCCTTCTGGCGTCATGGCGGCTGGTAATATATGTCGGCTCCCCTGAAACAAGATATCCTACAAGCTGTACCGTAGGATTATGCCCTGCTTCTTTCAAAGCCGCATAAACTTCCTGCAGAACCATGGCTGCCTGCCGATTTTCTCCTTCATCAGCATTGGTATTAAATAAAATCGTTTCATCAGAGACTGACATATATATCCCTCCTTAACCAAGCATGTCAGCAATAGCCGCAACGCCTGCGCCGACTGCCTCTTCCAGCTTCGATGTATCACGGCCGCCGGCCTGCGCTACTGCCGGTTTGCCGCCACCGCCGCCGCCGCATACTTTGGCTGCTTTGGAAACTACTTTACCCATATGGACGCCGGCTTTCACCGCTTCCGGAGAAGCCATGCCCACCAGATTCACCTTGTCGCCGGATACGGTGCCAAGAATGAAGGCGCCGCCGGTCAGTTTGGCTTTTACCACATCTGCGGCTTTTCTGAGGTCGTCCATATTATCTGCATGCACCACAGCACCGAAGAAGGGAACACCCTTCTTTTCCTGGATGTTCTGCATGATGGAACCAAGTTCATCCTTTGTCTGCTGCTTCTTCATGGCTTCCAGCTGTTTCTCCAGGTCCTTCACTTCGGAAAGGAGTTTTTCAATCTTTTCCGGAATGTTTTCCACCTTTCCCTTCAGAAGGGCTGCGGAGTTTTCAAGAAGCGCCCGGTCAGCCTTCATCATTTCATAGGCCTTTTTGCCTGTGACTGCTTCGATGCGGCGCAGGCCGGAACCGATACCGCCTTCGCTGATAATGCGGAAAGAACCCAGTTCGCCGGAATTTCCTACATGGCTGCCGCCGCAGAGTTCCTTACTGAAATCTCCTACGGAAACAACGCGGACTACGGAGCCATATTTTTCACCGAACAGTGCCATAGCTCCCGATTTCTTTGCTTCTTCCAGGGGCATTTCTGTAATGTTCACCGGAAGGGCATGAAGGATTTCACGGTTTACCGCTTCTTCTACAGCGGAAAGCTGTTTGGAAGAAAGAGGTTCAGGCCAGGTGAAATCGAAACGGAGCCTGTCAGGGAGCACCAGGGATCCAGCCTGGTTGACCTGTCCGCCCAACACTTCACGGAGCGCCGCCTGCAGCATATGGGTGCCAGTGTGGTTTCTGGCCAGATCTTCTCTTCTGTCCCGATCCACCACAGCCTTCACCGTATCTCCCTCGGAAATGGTGCCTTCACGGACAGTGCCGATAACGTACACAATGCCGTCAGGAAGTTTCTTTGTATCTTCTACGTCAATTACGCCTTCAGCGCCGGTAATGGTACCGGTGTCACCGACCTGGCCGCCGCCTTCCGCATGGAAAGGATTGTTCTGAAGGATTACAGTCACCTCGGTGCCGTCTGCAGCTTCCTTGATTTCTTTGCCCTCTTTGCCGAGAAGGAGAAGCTTTGTTTCTCCATCCCTGTCTTCGGTAGTCAGGCTTGCTGCATCCAGTTTGGTGGTGTCCGGAGTAGCCACCTTGGCGGAAACCTTGGCTCTGGCAGCTCTGGCTCTTTCCTTCTGTTCTGCCATGGATGCTTCAAAGCCTTCCTTATCAATGGTGAGGCCCTGTTCCTTGGCAATTTCATCGGTCAGTTCCCAGGGGAAGCCATAGGTATCATACAGCTTGAACACCTTATCCCCGGAAAGGACAGTGCCCTGCTTCTTCTTTGTATCTTCCAGCATTTCAGAAAGAAGATCCGTGCCTGCATTGAGGGTGGAATGGAAACGGTCTTCCTCTACGCCGGCCACTTTCTTAATAAAGGCCTGCTTGTCCACCAGTTCCGGATACGCCGGTTTCATCATGTTGATAACTACGTCGATCATCTGGCCGATGAAAGCGTCCTGAATACCCAGAAGCTTTCCGAAACGGACAGCCCGGCGCAGGATTCTTCGGAGCACATAGCCCCTGCCTTCATTGGAAGGAAGGATGCCGTCGGCAATCATATTGGTAATGGCTCTGGCATGGTCGGAAATTACCTTCAGAGCCACATCTCCCTGGGCGCTCTGGCCATAGGGCACGCCGGACAAAGCAGAGGCTTCTTCGATAATTGGGAAGAAAAGATCTGTTTCAAAATTATTCTTTTTCTTCTGAAGCACGGCAGCCAGACGTTCAAGGCCGGCGCCGGTATCAATATTCTTCTTAGCCAGCGGCAGGTAGGAGCCGTCTTTCTGGCGGTCATACTGGGAGAAAACCAGGTTCCAGATTTCCAGGAAGCGATCGCCGTCGCCACCCATCTGGTTTTCCGGGTCCGTGCCGAATTCTTCGCCCTGGTCGTAGAAAATTTCAGAGTCCGGGCCGCAGGGACCTTCCCCGATTTCCCAGAAGTTATCGGACAGCGGATAAATATGGTTTTCCGGCAGACCGATCATCTTGTGCCAGTAATCATGGGCCTCATGGTCATCGGGATAAATGGTGACATACAGGCGGGACTGGTCCAGTTTCAAAACTTCCGTCAGGAATTCCCAGGCCCAGCTGATGGCTTCTTTCTTGAAATAGTCGCCAAAGGAGAAGTTCCCCAGCATTTCAAAGAAAGTATGGTGGCGGGCTGTATGGCCTACGTTTTCAATATCGCCGGTGCGGATGCACTTCTGGCTGGTGGTGACACGATGACGCGGCGGTTCCACCTTGCCTGTAAAGTAAGGCTTCAGCGGCGCCATGCCTGCACCGATTAAAAGAAGACTGGGGTCATCTTTCGGGATCAGAGAGAAGCTCTTCAATCTCAGATGGCCTTTTTGATTTTCAAAAAATGAAAGATATGATTCACGAATATCATTGCCCTTCATGATAAACCCCCTTAATGTAGTTGTGTTCTTCATTATATATGACTGGCACAGTCCATGCAAATAGATATTTGTTTATGATTTAGATTTATGTGAGGCTTTTATCGGTATTTCCGAAGGTTGACGCGCCCTTCTGCAGCCTCTGAATCTTTCAGGTTCAGGGGCGCTCCGTCCCCTCACTGCCCGATTTCCTTTTCCAAACGGATTACAGCCAGCTGCTTTCCCAGGTTTTTATATTTCTCCTCATCATAGTTTGCATAATAAATATGCTCTTCCAGATCCCCTTCCACTTCCAGGTTTCCCACAGGATCAATGAATCGGGAATGGCCGCCCAGCTGCACGCCGTGATAGGTGCCTACCATGTTGACGGCGCAGATGCACATGCCGTTCTCGATGGCCCTGGCCCTGGTAAGTACGTCCCACTGGGATAGATGGACCTTGGGCCAGGAGGCGGGAGCCAGCACCAGGGTAGTGCCGGCCTTGGCCATTTTTCTCCACATTTTGGGAAAATAAAATTCATAACATACGGCCATGCCCGTCCGGACACCGCCGATGGCCGTATCCATCAGATGAGTGCCCGGCGCCATGAGCTGGGCTTCCAGGTAGCCATAAAAAAGATGCCTTTTGCTGTAATGAGCCTGGATCCTTCCATCAGGGCCAAAAAGGAGCCCCGTATTTTTTACGATCCCCTCTTTTTCAATGGGCAGGGTGCCCGCTTCCAGCGTCACATGGTGATAGGCGGCAAAAGAGGAAAGGCGGTCCAGCAGACCATCATTGACCCTGGTTACCCGATTCTTAAAATCATGGAAATTGTACCCGATGGTCCAGAGCTCCGGCATCACCAGTACATCCGCTGATGATGCCGCCTCCTCCAAAAGGTCAAAGCCGTGGCGGATATTTTTCTCCTTATCTCCCTCTGCCACATCCATCTGCAGCATTGCAATTCTCATTCCATCACCTCAGTATGTACAAAGGGCTGTAGGAAATATGAAACATATTTCTTTACAGCCCTCATTGGTTTCATTTTTCTCTCAAAGCACCCTGTTGGCGCCTACATACCGGTCATGCCAGTAACCGTTCTTCATGGTGGCTACAGCCACGCCCCGGCTGCTGGTGGCACTGATGAAATAGCCATCCCCCAGGTAAAGCCCCGAATGGGAAACGCCTTCTTCGTAGGTATTGAAGAAAACCAAATCACCCGGTTCCAGTGCATTCACTGAAATCTTTCTGCCCGACAGGTACTGCTCGTCAGCGCCTCGGGGAAGGATAATTCCCTTCCTGTTGAATACATACTGGATAAAGCCGGAGCAGTCAAAGCCGCTGGGCGTGGTTCCTCCAAACTGGTAAGGTACACCTACATACTTCTGCGCTTCATCGGTAATGGCACGGACCGTATCACTCACCGGTCCTGCCTTATGCCACTCCACCCGGGAATCATCGATGCCCACATAGGGAATAGATGCATTCCCCCGGCCGGACGGCCTCTCCGCCTTTGCCCTGTACATGGTCTTACCCATAAGTGCTTTATAAGTCACGGGACCCACAATGCCATCAGCGGAAAGATGCTTCCTCCGCTGGAACTTCTTCACTGCATTGCAGGTAGCCACATTGAAATTCCCATCAGCCTTGACCTTAAAGCCATACACATTCAGCCTTTTCTGCAGGTTCCGTACCTCCGGCCCCTGGGAGCCGATCATATAATCTGCATGTGAAATTCCTGCTGTCCCCAAAGCAAGCACGCCTGTCAACAGCAGAACGCACAGTCTTCTCTTCATGCCTGCACTTCCCTCGTTTCCACCAAATTCAATCCTTGAAGTCCGGTAGCGCCGGTCTTCTTTTCTGTCAATTTCTTCCTGATTTCATAACTGTCCAATGCAGCATACTAATTTCCTTTATATTTTATCACATTCGGGAAGGGATTTCCTCTATGAAATGAAAGAGGGTAGGCAGAAAGGGGCATGACGGGCAGAACCCGAGCACACTTCATATCCCCTCAAAAAGCGTGTCACCGTATATACTCCAACGCTTCCGACAGATGCCTGATGAAGACCATGGAGTCCAGCATACCGGTGAGGCCATGACTTTTGCAGAAATCTGTCACTTCCTCCCTGTTTCCTTCTGGCAGGAGGAACCGGTCGAATTTCATTTTTACCGCTTCCTTCAAACGGGGACCGATTTTAGAAACCGGCATCACTTCACCGGTGAGGCCGATTTCCCCCAAAGCCATGAGTCCTCCCGGCAGGGGAATGTCCTTTTTCACCGATACCAGGGCCAGGGCAATGCCCAGGTCTGCCGCTGTTTCCCTGACCCGAAAGCCGCCTGCCACGTTAAGGTACACGTCATCGGTGGAAAAGGGAATACGGATCCTTTTTTCCAGTACCGCCAGAAGAATGATCATGCGGTTATAGTCGTATCCGGCAGCAATTCTTCTGGGAATGGCAAGCACCGAGTGCACCGTGAGCGCCTGCATTTCCACCAGCACCGGCCGAAGGCCTTCCATGCATGCCACCACCATGGAGCCCGGCGCTGATTCGCTGCGGTTTCTAAGCATGTATTTTGATGGGTCCTCAATGCCTTTGAGTCCGTTTCCTTCCATCACAAAGAGGCCTGACTCCGCTGTGGATCCGAATCGGTTCTTCACTGTGCGGAGCACTCGAAACTGGTAGCTCCTGTCCCCTTCCAGATAAAACACCACGTCCACCATGTGCTCCAGAATGCGGGGGCCCGCCAGATTTCCTTCCTTCGTCACATGGCCCACAATCATGACGGAAATATTGGTTCTTTTCGCAAAACGGACCAGCGCCGAGGTGCAGTCCCGAATCTGGGCAGGACTTCCCATGGGGGAATCCACACCTGAAATATACATGGTCTGAATGGAATCGATAACCAGCATGGAAGGCTTCAGGTTTTCCGCTTCCTGTAAAATGCCGTCAATGCTGCTGCCGGCATAGATATAGCAGTTTTCGTCATTCACATGAAGCCTTTCCGCCCGAAGCTTCACCTGGATTTCCGACTCCTCGCCGCTGCAGTAAAGCACGCTCTCCCCCTGGGAAGCCATGGCATGGCAGATCTGGAGAATGAGGGTGGATTTACCGATGCCCGGCTCGCCGCCCCAAAGAATGACGGATCCTTTCACAATGCCGCCACCCAGAGGACGGTCCACTTCATTCATATGTAGAAGAATGCGTTTGTCTCCGTTGAAATGAATGGCTGAAAGCTTCTGTGGTTTGGCATTGCTCTGCAGATTGGCAGAAAGAGAAGGCCCCAAGCTCTTAGGCGCCATCGTTTCTACCCGCTCCTCCAGCGTATTCCACTCCCCGCACTGGGGACAGCGCCCCATCCACTTCAAAGTTTCCGCTCCGCAGTTGGAGCATATGTATTTCGTATGTACCTTGCTGCTCATAAAGTTCTCCTTCGTGATGGGAAGAAACAGATTCTTCCATGGAATGTGGGCCCCCGGGCCCCCTCGCAGCCCCTCGGTTTCAGAATCCATAGGGTCCAAAGAGCTCAAAGGGGCGGTATTTCCTCTTGGACGCCGTTTGAAACCGCCCAAATCAGCATATATTGGCGAGGCGCCCAATCTCTGTGGCTCCTATTCAAAAACAAAGAAAAAAAATGGAGCCGTGCGTGATGCACAGCTCCATTATACTACATTCCCCTCATGGGATTATTCTGCTTTGAAGGTGAGTTTGCCTTTTTCATCTTTCCCTACATGGAGGACTTTCTTATCTTTCAGTCCGTCCTGCAGGATAAGTTCGGAAATAGGATCTTCCATTTCTTTCTGGATGGTTCTCTTCAGCGGACGAGCACCGTATTCCACATCGGTACCGTCGGCAATGATGACCTTCTTGGCTTCGTCGGAAACGTCCAGGGATACATGGAAGCGTTCCAGTTTGCCTGCTACTTTCTTCAGCATGAGGTCTACGATTTCAGAGAGGTTTTCCGGAGTGAGCGGATGGAATACGATGATTTCATCGATTCTGTTAATGAACTCCGGACGGAAAGTCCGTTTCACTTCGTCCATAATCATCTTTCTGATATCTTCGAAGGATTCTTCTTTTTCTTCCTTTTCGCCGGAGGAGAAGCCCAGTTTCTTGCCCATATGGCCTTTCAGGAAATTGGACCCCAGGTTACTGGTCATGATGATGACACAGTTGGTGAAATCCACGGTCCTGCCCTGACCATCAGTCAGACGGCCATCGTCAAGAACCTGCAGGAGGATGTTGAAGAAGTCCATGTGGGCTTTTTCAACTTCATCGAAGAGGATGACGCTGTAAGGATTACGGCGTACCGCATCAGTGAGCTGACCCCCTTCTTCATAGCCTACATATCCTGGAGGTGCACCCACAAGACGGGAGACTTCGTGTTTCTCCATGTATTCAGACATATCGAAGCGAATCATGTTCTTTTCACTGCCGAACATACACTCTGCCAGTGCCCGTGCCAGTTCAGTCTTGCCTACACCAGTGGTGCCCAGGAAGAGGAAGGAGCCGATAGGACGCTTCGGGTCCTTCATGCCGGCCCTTGCCCGACGAATGGCAGTGGCTACGGCATGGACAGCTTCGTCCTGGCCGATGACTCTCTTATGGAGTTCGTCTTCCAGATGGAGCAGCCGTTCGGAGTCGCTCTTCTTCAGGTTCTGCACCGGAACGCCGGTCCATTTGGATACCACTTCTGCCACATCTTCTTCCGTGACAGTCAGATGATCGTGGTCTCCGCCTTTCCAGTCTTTCTTCAGGGTATCGATTTCAGTCTGCAGTTTCTTTGCCTGATCCCGGTAAATGGCTGCTTTTTCAAAGTCCTGGGCAGAAACGGCAGCTTCCTTTTCTTTGTTTACCGATTCCAGTGCTTCTTCTTTCTTTTTCAGTCCTTCTGGCGTAGAGGATGCTTCCATGCGGACTTTGGCAGCGGCTTCATCGATAACGTCGATTGCTTTATCAGGCTGAAAACGATCGGTAATATAACGGCCCGAAAGTTCTACTGCCGCTTTCAGTGCTTCATCGGTAATTTTGGCTTTATGGAAGGCTTCATAGCGGTCGCGGAGGCCTTTCAGGATTTCCAGAGTGTCCTTCGGAGTCGGTTCGCCCACTTTGACCGGCTGGAAACGACGCTCCAAAGCGGCATCTTTTTCAATGTATTTCTTGTATTCTTTCAAAGTGGTGGCACCGATGCAGCGCAGCTCGCCTCTTGCCAGTGCCGGTTTCATAATGTTGGCAGCATCCATGGAGCCTTCGCTGGAACCTGCACCTACCAGGGTGTGCAGTTCATCTACAAAGAGGATCCAGTCTTTGTGTTTCTTCACTTCATCAATGACTTTTTTCAGTCTTTCCTCAAATTCGCCTCTGTACTTGGTACCTGCCACCACGGAGGACATGTTAAGGGAAATGATATGACAGTTCTTAAGGATTTCCGGTACATCGTTATTGACAATGCGCTGAGCCAGACCTTCAGCAATGGCCGTTTTACCAACGCCCGGTTCACCGATGAGAACAGGGTTATTCTTGTTACGGCGGGACAGAATCTGGATTACCCGATTGATTTCATCGTTTCTGCCGATGACCGGATCAATTTTTCCCTGTTTTGCTTTTTCGTTGAGGTCCACTGCAAAGCCGTCCAAATCGCCCAGATTCACAGATTTATCAGATTTGCCACTGTCTTCAGACAGTACTTTCTCAAAGGCTTTCTGCAGTTTATCCTGGGTAACGCCGAAACTTTCCAGAATGCGGACAGCCAGGCCGCCGCCTTCATGAAGAATAGCCAGAAGCAGGTGTTCTGTACCTACGTAGGAATTTCCCAGTTCGTTGGCTTCTTCCACTGCCATTTCCAGCACTCTCTTGGTGCGGGGTGCTGCATAGACTTCACCGGTGCTGAAAAGAGACCGGCCCTGGCTGTACTGGGAGAGCAGCTGCTCCACGGCATCCACAGTGACGCCCAAGGAATTCAGAATCTTGCCACCGGCACTGTCTTTTTCATGGGCAATGCCCAGAAGAAGATGTTCCGTGCCAATATAGTCGCTGCCCAGTTTGGCAGCTTCGGAAGCGGCAAATTTCCAGGCGTTTTTCACGCCGTCAGTAAATCTATCTTCCATAATAACTCCTCCTTTTTTTCAGAGTTTTCTACTTTTACTACTATTTGATATATGAATATATACGATAAAGCTGATTCACAGCAGAGTATTTACCATTTCAAATGGTTTTTTCTTACAGGTTTTTGAGCACATCCCGCAGAAGTGCGGATCTCCACTTTTCCATAGCAGTCCGGTCATCCGGCACGGTGTGGCTGATGAGCGCCACCTGACTGTCGGGAATCAGGGAATATAGACGGTAAAATGTGAGGCCGTCTTCATCGGGAATCATGTCCGCATTAATGCCCATGCGGATGAGACCTGAGAGATAAAGGGCTTCTTCCCTAGTCATGCGTCTTGCATATTTCAGGGTGCCCAGGGCTCGCCAGATGCGGTCCCGAAGTTCTTCCTCCGAGCTTTGGAAGGTGTCCTTCCAGAGTTTTTTCTCTTCTTCCGTAATTTCCTGAAGGATTTTATCCAGCTCCGACACGTAGTCCACTTCCCGGATGCCCAGAGACCTGGTGTTTTCCAGAAGGTAGAAGGGCAGGCGCCCGTCGGCTTTTCCCGCCGCTGGTGACAGGTGGAAACCACGGAGTTCCAGAAATTCGGAAAGGCTTCCGATTCTATCGTGCAGGGCAAATCCCGGCAGGAACAGAAGGGAGACCATCTTCATCCCTGAGCCTGTGAACTGGGGCGACGCAGTGAGATATCCGAATTCCTTATCAAAGGCGTAGTCCAGAATATCCGATGCTTCGTCGGCTAGGCGCGCCGTCCTTTTCCAGAGACTGAACACAGTATTGCCTCCGGAAAACCCCAGAAAGGCCAAGTGGTCATGGACATTGGTCCTGATGGCCAGACTTCCGTCTTCATTGAGATAGAGCCGGCTGTTTCCATCCAGGAGCCTACCCTCTTCCGGCAGGAACCCTTTTTCTGAAAGTACATTCCTTTCCTCTTCATTCAGGGATTCCATGCTATAGGGGATAAAGGGCCCGAAGCCGTGATCATTAATATATCTCACCGCTTCATCCAGCTTTCCCGCCGCTTTTGCCTTTTCGGAGCCTTGAAGCATGGAGGGGAAACGGGTACTCTTTATATTTCTGAAAAGGGCAAGCCTAGTAAAGATGACCGGATCATCCTTAGAAATCTGGGCCCACCGTGGAAGCTCATTTCCCAATATTTCCTGAAGGGTCATTTGGATGTACCTCCTTTCCCTTCCTCTTCCAGTTTATGGATTTCATCCCGCACTTTGGCAGCCTCTTCATAATTCTCATCAGCCACCAGTTTGGAAAGTTTGTTTCTCAGGTCTGTGAGCTCCGGCGATTCTTCCTTCACTTCCGCTTTCTTCGGTTCATCGCCTTCGTAGCGGTGAGCTCCCTGCATATGCTGAAATGCGGGGCGGAGTTTTTCGCGGAATGCTTCATAGCATCCCGGGCAGCCCAGCAGGCCGTCTTTTTTGAAATCATGATAGGTCTTTCCGCATTCCGGGCAGGACAGGTTTTCGATAGCCGTTCTGGCAGGGCGGAAAAGGGAATCCATAAAACCGTCGTTGAAAAAGGTATCAAAACTGTTTCTGAATAAATCATGACCAAAGAAACCCATGGAGTTATTCACCAGGTTTTCCCTGGCTGCGCATTCCCTGCACAGGTGTCTTTCTGTTCTATGTCCATTGACGATCTGTGTCACATGGACAACTGCTTCTCTTCCATGACAGCGATCACAAAGCATAGTTCATTCTCCTTTCAAAGCCCATTCGACGCGGTGAATCATAGTCTTGGCTGCCTCCCTGCGGTGGCTTTCAGGACAATATTCCAGCATGGTATGGGTCATTGCACAAATCAATCGGTATTCCTGATTGGAAATAATGTCATAATCAGTAAGCATGCGGTAATAGCCGTCCAATCCGTTCTCAATGGCTTCTATGCTGTTGGGATTGTCTTTAGGACTGCTCTTTTGGCTGCTTTTTCCCACGCGGTTTGGTGAAGGCGCTTCCCGCCGTGGCGGCGGGTTCTGACTTTTCAGTGAAATCTTGATGTATCCCCCGCTTCCCCTTCTGGACTCCACAACAAACCGGTCATCAGGAGAAAACCTGGTATTGATGACGTAGGTGACCTGAGAGGGGGCACATTCTAACAGATCTGCCACATCTTTCCTCTTCAGGAGCACCTGGTCATTCGTTTCTTTATCAAGCATTTCCAGGATAAACTTTTCAATCCTGTCTGATAACATTGTATTATTCATTTAGCACTCACCACTTTCCTTCATCTCTCAACTTTCGAATCTATTGTACTCCTTTAATGTCAAATAGTCAATAGGTTAAATTAAAAAATTTTACTTTTCTTTTTTTATCGGTCTGGAATTATTTTTCTTCGGTTTTATCTATATTATTTGAGAATCATATTCTTATTAAGGCATAAGAAAAGCCCTCTTCCTATGATAGAAAAAGGGCTTCTTATTTTTTATTTTTGACTTTTCTTTTTGACTTTTACCAATTAGGAAACTCATCCTCCACTCCTGCTTCAGCCAGGGCGGAATGAATCACCGATGAAGAAAATCCTCTTCTGAGCAGAAAGGCAGCCGCTTTTCTGTAATTTTTCAAAATGGAAGGCATCACTTTAGCCCTGCCGGCCAGGACGCGAAAGGCGTTGTCCCTTTCCTCTTCCTCCGGAATGCGGTAAGGACAGGGAAGGCCCCGAGCCTTCATTTTCTGAAGGATGTAGGTATTGCCGTAGCAGCGGCGGCTGCGGAAGGACCGGAACACATCTTCCGCCAGACTTTCATCGTCCACATACCCGTAATGCTTGAGTTTTTTCAGGGTCTCTTCGATATCTTTCTCTCCGTAGTTCCGTTCCTTCAGTTTCCGGCACATTTCCATTTCACTCTGGCCCCGATACTTCAGGAGATGAAGGGCTGCTTCATAGCAGCTTCTCTCAGTTTTCTTCGTCCTGTTCTGATAATACGCCATCTTCGAAATGATCCGGTTCTACTACCAGGGTGTCTCGGATAATCTTGTCGATTTCCTGCGCCACATCAGGATGTTCCTTCAGATAAGTCTTGGCCGCTTCCCTGCCCTGGCTGATGCGGTTTCCTTTATAGGAATACCAGGCGCCGCTCTTTTGGATAATATCCATATTCACCGCAATATCCAAAAGGGTGCCTTCCTTGGAAATCCCTTCGCCGTACATAATATCAAATTCAGCCACTTTGAAAGGCGGCGCCACCTTGTTCTTCACCACTTTAGCCCGGGTCCGGTTGCCGATTACTTCAGTTCCGCTCTTGATGGCTTCAGCCCTTCTGATTTCAATACGCATGGAAGCGTAGAATTTCAGAGCCCTGCCGCCAGTGGTGGTTTCCGGATTACCGAACATAACTCCCACCTTTTCACGGATCTGGTTGATGAAAATAACGATGGTTCTGGATTTGCTGATAATGCCGGTCAGTTTGCGAAGAGCCTTGCTCATGAGACGAGCCTGAAGGCCTACGGACTGGTCACTGATGTCCCCTTCGATTTCCTGCTTCGGAACGAGAGCTGCCACGGAGTCGATGACTACGATATCCACAGCGCCGCTCCGTACCAGGGATTCACAGATGGAAAGGGCCTGTTCGCCGCTGTCCGGCTGGGAAATCAAAAGGTCCTTCGTATCTACGCCCAGATGATGGGCATACATGGGGTCCAGGGCGTGTTCCGCATCGATGAAGGCTGCCACGCCACCCAGTTTCTGGGCTTCAGCAATGGCATGAAGAGCCAGGGTCGTTTTACCGGATGATTCAGGGCCATAGATTTCAATGACCCTGCCTCTGGGGTATCCCCCTACGCCGACCGCGATATCAAGGGCCAGGGAGCCGGTGGGAATGACATCTATGTCCAGCTTGTCCCCCATATCCCCCAGACGCATGATGGAGCCTGCACCGAACTCCTTTGTAATCTGGTGCATGGCGCTTTCAAGGGCCTTTTTCTTTTCCGGGCTTAATTCAGTTTGATTTGCCATGGAAATCCTCCTTATGAAATGGGAAAGCAGCTATCCTTATATCTCTTTCACTTTCCTTATGTATCTCTATTCTTATTTTACTATATACAAGAAGTCTCGGGAAATCAGGATTTCATCCTTTTCCCATACTGCAGAAGATAGTACAGCGCCTTTTCCGCCGCGCCATAGCGCACGCTTTTCCGGGAGCCGAAGAACTGCTCTTTGTGCACCTCCGTGCCCAGGGGACCGGAAACGCCGATATACACCAGCCCCGGATCCTCCCCTCTTTCCCCTTTGCCGGGGCCGGCATAGCCGGTGGTAGAAACAGCTATATCGCTGCCATAAAGAGCACGGGAGCCTTCCGCCATTTCTTCAGCCACAGGTCCGCTCACAGCCGTGAGCTGATCCAAAGTATCTTTCTTCACAGAAAGAACCTTTTCCTTTGCTTCGTTCCAGTAGGTGACGGCGCTTCCTTTGAAATAGGAAGAACTTCCGGGATTGTCAGTCAGAAATTTTCCAATGAGACCGCCGGTGCAGGATTCTGCCGCGCTGACGGAAAGGTGGTTCTCCAGAAGGAAATGATGCAAATCGTTGAGCACATCTCCTTCCAGATGATATCTTGAAAGGGGCATCCTTTTTTCGATTTCGGCCGCCGTTTTTTCGATGAGGTCCATGGTTTCCTTCTCATCTGCTCCTTTGGCGGTGACCCGCACGGCCACATATCCGGGCCTTGCCAGAAGGGCAATGGTGGGATTGGACTGACTGCGGAGAAGGTCCCCTATTTTCTCTTCAATTTCCGCTTCTGTCATATGAACAGCGGAAAGGACAAGGGAGCGGATGATGCCCTGGGAACCCAGTTTTTCGGTGAGCCAGGGCATGACATGGTTCCTCATCATGGTCTTCATTTCGAAGGGTGGTCCCGGAAGATGGATAAGGATTTTGCCGCCTTTTTCTACGGCACAGCCGCTGGCCGATCCCGCTTCATTAAAGAACAGGCGAGCACCTTTGGCAAACCAGGCCTGTCGGTCCAGTGATGGAAGATAGGAACGGTGCTTTTCCGCATAATATGTTTTCAACCGCCGCGATTCTTCTTCTATCCGAACAAAGGGAAGATCCATCACCCGGGCACCTGCCTTTTTCGTAATATCTCCCAAAGTTGAGCCAAGACCGCCGGAGGTAATGACAAGGTCCGCCCGAGTAAGGGCATGGCGGAAGGCTTCTTCCATGCGTAGGGGATTATCCCCTACCACCGTCATATAAGCCACCGTATAGCCATGCTCATTCAGGAAAGCAGCCAGCCACTGGGCATTTTCATTAGCGATTTCTCCCAGAAGAAGCTCCGACCCTGTGGTAATAATTTCAGTAATCATAGATTTTCCTGGAAAGTCAGATTCTTTCCGCAATGAGGTCATAGGCGTAGCCGTCTACGATTTTAACCTTTACAAAATCACCGGGTTTCAAATCTCCCGGATTGTCAATATACACGCTGCCGTCTACTTCTGGCGCCTGGAAGGCGGTGCGGCCTTTTGCCTGCGTGTGGCCTTCTCCATCGTCCACCAGTTCTTCCACCAGGGCTTCTGTTTCCACGCCGATGAGGTCTTCGTTGTTTTCTTCAGAAATTCCCGCCTGAATGGCCATGAGTTCATGGTACCGGTTTTCCTTTACATCTTCTTCAATCTGGTCGGTCATTCTGGCTGCCGGTGTGCCATCCTGGGGAGAGAATTTGAAGGCTCCCATGTCATCAAAGCGGACTTCCCTGATGAAATCACAGAGCTCTTTGAAATCTTCCTCCGTTTCTCCGGGGAAACCCACCATGAGGGTGGTACGGATAGTCATTCTGGGGGAAGCGGCCCGAAGCTTGTGAAGCAGGGTTCTGATGCTTGCAGAAGAATCCCTTCTGTGCATGCGCTGCAGCACGGAATCGCTGATATGCTGGAGAGGAATGTCCACGTACTTGCAGATTTTATCTTCCTTCAAAATCACGTCCAGCAGCTCATCGTCAAAATAAGTGGGATACAGATAGAACAGGCGGATCCATTTCACCCCTTCAATCTTTACCAGCTCCCGAAGAAGGGCGGCCAGGTTTGTTCCGTTCTTCAAATCCCTGCCATAGCAGGAAAGGTCCTGGGCAATGAGGTTGAATTCTCGGGTGCCCTCAGCAGCCAGTCTTCTCACCTCATGAACAATGGAAGGAATGGAACGACTGTGCATGGGTCCTCTCACATAGGGAATGTAGCAGAATGTGCAGCCATTGCTGCAGCCTTCTGCAATTTTCACATAGGCGGAGTACTTTGGTGTCAGGGTCTGCCTTGGAATAAGTTCCTCATTGGCACAGGGATTGGTATCAAAGCTGTACACCTTTTCATCCTTTTCATAGGATTCATTCACCGCGTCCAGAATGTGCTGCCAGGAATCGGTACCAATAAATACATCAACTTCAGGGATTTCCTTTCCCAGCGCTTCTTTATACTGCTGGGTCAGACAGCCGGCGGCCACCAGCTTTTCACATTTTCCTGTTTTCTTGTATTCCGCCGCCTTCAGAATGGTCTCCACTGATTCCTCTTTGGCGGGGTCGATAAAGGTACAGGTATTAATAATAATTACCTGTGCTTCGGATAAATCCTCAGTGAGCTCGTAGCCTGCCTTTTCCATAATGCCTACCATCATTTCCGTATCCACCAGGTTTTTGGAACATCCCAGGCTTACAAATCCAAGTTTCTTTTTCAACTGTTCGTACCTCCAAAACGTATCTTCTCGCCCCACTGTGTGAGGAGATCCTTTCTTCCTTCATCGAAATATACTTTTTCCAGATTCCAGAATTCCAGGGAATGGCCGCCGCTGTCCGGTGCCATATTGAAATCATTAACATATACATAATAATACTGGTTTTCTTCCATTCTTGCCTTGTATTCGGAAGAAGTGAGAAGCCAGTTCAAAAGTTTCTGGGCTCTGCCCGGATAGGCAGCATCAGCAGAAATACCGGCACCGAAAAGGTACCAGGGGGATCCGTCCTCCGGATACATAATGACCACTGGAAGTTTTTCCTGACGGCTGCGGACAGCCTCATTCAGACCGGAAATACCGATATCGCACTTTCCCATGCCTGCCATGCGGGAAGGCGTGGACAGGTATTTTCCGTACTGAACGATATGGTTCTGGGCTTTACCCAGAAGGGAAAAGGTCTCCCCGATGCCGAAGTGCTCAGCCAGACACATGAGGAGATCCTCCGCCATATCGGCAGCAACGAAATCGGTCATGGAAAGTCGCAGAGAATTCCGGGTAAGCACCTCATTCCAGCTATAGGAAAAAGCCGGATGCTTCCTGACATAGTCCTCGTTCACCGCAAACACCACGGGATCTACCCAAAGGCCTGTCCAGTAGCATTCTTCATCTTTGAAAAGATTCAGCGCCGTGTCGGTCTGGGCGGAAGCATAGGGAACAAGCATATTTTCCTTTTTCATCTTCATGAGAGAATCCTGGGATGTAATATACAAATCCGCCGCCGGCGTATCACTGGCATCCTGCCTGCTCTGAAGCTGGGATTTGGACAAATACACCACATTCATCTTCAGTCCGCTTTCCTGGAAGAAATCATTGCCAAGAGATTCCAGCATGCCTTTCGGCATATCCGTATATACCGTCACATACTCGGAGGGATGCAATTTTTCCGCCTTCACTTCCGCCTGCTGCCGGGCGAAGCGGAGAATTCCGAAGAACGCAAGGGCTGCCATCAGTAAAAATAGAAAAACAGAAGCCAGTCGTTTCATGGAACCACCTCTTGCAGAATTATATCATATCAATAGTAGTATAGGCTCATTCACAGAATCCATTTTACAGGGATGATAAGGGCGCCCTTCAGCCGGCGCTTTCCCTGCCTGCCTGGGCCCCGTCTTTTTCAGTCTCTGCCTTTTGAGGTTCAGTGGGGCCGCCGTTTTTCATCTGTTCGAAGAGATCTTGGGCCTTTGCTTTATCCATGAGGATATCCCGGGGCTTGGCTCCTTCGGCAGGTCCAACGATGCCAAGGCGCTCCATGGAATCCATAAGCCTTCCTGCCCTGGTATAGCCGATGCGGAAGCGACGCTGCAACGCGGATACGGATGCCCTCTTCGTATCAAGCACCCATTCTGCCGCTTCTTCCAAAAGGCTGTCCTGCTCTTCTTCCTCTTCAGCCCCACTGCTTTCATTCTTTTCCGGTACCGACAGGTCAATCGGTTCATATGTAACAGGCGCCTTTTCCTGTTCCATACATTCTTTCCTTACATAATCCACCACTGCCTCCACTTCCTCATCGGAAATGAAAGCACCCTGAATACGGACTGTGGTCAGAGCCCCGGCCTGTTTAAAGAGCATGTCCCCCTTTCCAAGAAGGGTTTCTGCACCTCCTTCATCAAGGATGATGCGGGAGTTCAGCGCTGATTCCACCATGAAGGCAATACGGCTGGGAATATTGGATTTGATAACCCCTGTAATCACATCGGCCGAAGGACGCTGGGTAGCCAGGATAAGATGAATGCCGGCAGCCCGGGCCTTCTGGGTGAGGCGCTGAATCAGTACTTCCACTTCCTTGGCCGCCACGTTCATAAGGTCTGCAAATTCATCTACTATGATAAGAATATAGGGCATTTTCTTATCCGGGTTCTGCTTATTATATCCTTCAATATTTCTGACCCTGGCCCCGGCAAAGAGCTGGTAGCGCGCTTCCATTTCCCGGACGGCCCAGTTCAGAGCGCCTTCAGCCTTCTTCATATTGGTAATAACCTCCGTGCGCAGATGAGGAATGCCATTGTACACGGAAAGCTCCACCACCTTCGGATCAATGAGCATCAGCTTCACATCCTCCGGACGGCTGTGGTAAATAATGCTGGTAATAATGGAATTAATGCACACCGATTTACCGGAACCCGTAGATCCGGCGATGAGCAGATGAGGCATTTTAGAAAGGTCTGTGACTACCGGCTTCCCCGTAATATCCTTACCCAGGGCCACCAGAATGTGACCTTTCCCATTTTTAAATTCGCTGCTGTCAAGTACATCCCTTAAAGGAACAGAAGCGGACCGGGAATTCGGGATTTCAATGCCCACCGCCGACTTGCCGGGAATGGGCGCTTCAATGCGGATATGAGTGGCTGCCAGGGCCATGGCCAGCTCATTGGAAAGGCCTTCAATCCTGCTTACCCGGACTCCCACCTCCGGCCGAAGTTCAAACCTAGTCACCGTGGGGCCTACACTGGCATGGATAACACGGGCCATGACGCCGAAGCTCTTCAGAGTAGATTCGATAATGGATGCATTTTTAGCTACATCGCTCTGACTCTCCCCTTTGGCATGGTCCGTATGCAGCAGGGACAGGGGCGGAAATTTATACTCCTTCTTCACAATGCCTGTCACCGGCGAGTGGGAAGGCGTTCCCTCTTCTGCCGCTGGAGATGAAGGCGTTTCCTCCCCTGGAATTTCGGGTTCCTCTTTCATCTCCCCTGCCATCTCCTCCTCTTCCGGTTCTTCACTTTCAGGAAGAGGCACCGGAGGCGGCATCATTTCCTCATCTGCCGGTTCCCTCTCCTCTTCTTCCGTCGTGTCCGGAGGAGTTTCCTTTACCGCCCCTTCTTCTATGGCTTCTCCCTGAGGTTTTTCCGAAGCCGATTCTTCCAAAAGCGTTGGATCCTGAGGCTGTGCCTCTTCTGTTACTTCTTCTACTTCCGGTTCCTCTTTCTTTTTCTTCTTGAAGATAAATTCCGTCGGCTTATCCTTCAGTTCCTCCAGCCGGGCAGCAGAACGGGCGGCATCCAGAGCTGCCTTTTTATCCCGGATTTTCTGGGCCATGCCGCCCAGTCTCTCCCCGGTTTTTGCACCGATTTTCTGGGCTTTGGTGCCCACCTTTTCCGCTCCCCTGGACAGAGACCAGTGGGTCAGAAGGAGGACATCCACCACCATGAATCCAAGGAGGAGGATGGTAGTCCCGATTTCTCCCAAAGCCAGATGGAAGAAAGAGGTAAGGCTCCCTCCGATAATGCCGCCATAGGAAAGAATTTCAGAAATTTCCATTTCCCTGCCTTTAGGCACATAGTAATGATGTACCAGACAGAGGAAAAGAACGCACAGAACAGCCAGAAGCACATTTCTCCGGCTCATAGAGATTCCCCGGGATGCCAGGGCATACCGGGCGCCGAACAGAACCAGAAACAGTGCCGCTGCCGGTGCCGCCAGGCCGAAAAGAAAATGAATGCCGTCGTTCACCCATTTTCCCATAATACCGGTGCCTCCACCAAAAAGGCTGATGAAAGCAAAAATGCCAAAGCAGAAGATAACGATGCCTGATATTTCATAATTCTTAGATCCATCATGGGTCCGCCGTCTGGCGGAAGTGGTCTTCTTCTTCATACTGTCAATCATTCACTCCTGTTTTTTATTTGTCCGCTCTTCCCACCGGCGGGAAAGGGAAGCCTCTTCCCCGTTTCTCACAGGCTTGTAATAGACATGGCCTTTAAGCTCATCGGGAATATACTGCTGGTCTACCCAGCCGCCGAAATCATGGGGATAAAGATAACCGTTTCCATGCCCTATTTCATGGGCGCCGCTGTAATGAGCATCCTTCAGATAGTCGGGAATAGACCAGTCAGACCGGGTCTTTACTTCGGCCAGGGCATTATCGATGCCCATAACAGCGCTGTTGCTCTTCGGCGCCAGACAGATGTAAAGCACCGCCTCCGCCAGAGGAATCCTTGCTTCCGGGAGCCCCACCATTTCCGATGCCTGCGCTGCTGCCACCGCCACCTGAAGGGCTCGGGGATCCGCCAGCCCCACATCTTCGGCGGCACAAATCATAATGCGCCGGGAAATAAAAGAGGTCTTCTCTCCCCCATCAATCATGCGTGCCAGATAATGAAGAGCCCCGTCGGGGTCGCTTCCCCGCATGCTCTTAATAAAAGCGGATACAATGTCATAATGATAATCACTGTTCTTATCATATACGGAAGCATGGTCTCCTGCAACCTCTTTGATTTCTCTATCCGTCAGAGTCCCCTTCATGGGAAGAAGGGAAGAGGCCTGTTCCAGGAGGTTCAGGGCCATGCGGATATCACCGGATGCATAGGAAGAAATGGTTCTCAATACATCATCCGATGCCTGATATCCATAGTTTCCAAGCCCTTTAACTTTATCCGTCAACGCCCGGCGCAGGATTTCAATTTCCGCGCTTTCCGGAAGAGCCTGGAGACGGATAAGCCGCACCCGGGAAAGAAGAGGACGATTGATTTCAAAATAGGGATTTTCCGTAGTGGCACCGATAAGGATAATGGTGCCGTCTTCCACATAGGGAAGAAGAAGGTCCTGCTGCCCCTTGTTAAAGCGATGGATTTCATCAATAAAAACAATGGTCCGGCGCCGGTAATAGGAAAGCTCCTCCTTCGCTTGAGACACCACGTCCCGGATATCCTTCGTGCCGCTGGCCGTGGCATTGAGTTTCACGAAATGACTGTGCGTCATCTTCGCGATTACCGAAGCAATGGTGGTCTTCCCGCAGCCGGGAGGTCCAAAAAGAAGGATAGATGGAATAGTATCCCGCTCAATCATGCGGTATAGAAAAGAATTCTTTCCTACTGCTCCTTCCTGGCCCAGTATATCCTCCAGCCGCTCCGGCCTCATACGGTCTGCCAGGGGTGCATAAGAAACCGGTTTTCCATTGTCATAATCAAATAAAGAGTCCATAATCGGTGCCTCGCTCAAATACAAATGTTTCCCCTCTATTATCCCATGGATAGGAGGAAAAATCAAACAGATTTTCCATATAAAAGGATGAGATACCCCGACGCCTGGCAGTCATTTTTGTTCTATCAGGATGCAGACCGACTAATTTGAAGCCCTAAGCCGCTAAGAGCCTATTCCTCTGCATCAAAAAAGCCGCCAAGAATATCTTGACGGCTTCATTGTTATTAGCCCCACCATGTCGTTTATTGCCGTATTTTGAGTCTGCATAATTGCAGGTGGGTGTTCTTGAGACAAGGTTTCTTGAACAGTCCCCGTACGGGGCATTGACTCACCTCATCAGCGCTGAACTCCCGTTATAAAGGTGTTGGTTCAAAATAAGAAGGCACGACGTGCACAGCAGGGTTTCCTTTACAGATAGTGTAGCAAAAATCCTATCATTTTACAAGACTATGACAAAAAATTATGCCTTTTCAAAGAGATCTTTTTCCTTCTTGATGTCTACTTTGATATGAAGTTCTTTGAGCTGCTTGTCTGCTACCGTAGACGGAGCCTGGGTCAGAGGATCAATGGCGCTCTGGGTCTTCGGGAAGGCGATAACATCGCGGATGGAATCCAGATGGAGCATAAGCATGACGAGGCGGTCGAGGCCCAGGGCAATGCCTGCATGAGGCGGAGCACCATACTTGAATGCATCCAGGAGGAATCCGAACTTCTGCTCTGCTTCTTCCTGGGAAATGCCGATGGCTTTGAATACCTTTTCCTGCAGGTCTTCCTGGTAAATACGGAGAGAGCCGCCGCCGGCTTCTACGCCATTCAGTACCATATCATAGGCCTTGGCATAAACCTTGGAAGGATCGGTGAGGAGGTACTGCACATCTTCATCCCGCGGTGCGGTGAAAGGATGATGTTCTGCCACATAACGGTGTTCTTCTTCGCTGTATTCGAACATGGGGAAATCGGTCACCCAGCGGAAGCAGAATTCGTTGGGATCGATGAGGTTCATACGGCGGGCCATTTCAAGGCGCAATTCGCCCAGAGCCTGGGCCACCACCTTCGGCTTGTCGGCAATGATGAGGACCAGGTCGCCTTTTTCTGCTTCGCAGGCTTTTCCGATTTCACGGATTTTATCTTCGCCCAGGAATTTGGTAATCTGGCATTTCAGGCTGCCGTCTTCGTTGAAGCCGATCCATGCCAGACCTTTAGCGCCATAGTGGCCTACAAAGTCTACCAGGCCGTCCAATTCACGACGCGGAATGGCTGCGTCACCTTTTACATTGATGGCTTTAACCACGCCGCCGTTATCGAGGACAGAGCGGAATACTTTGAATCCGGTATCCCGAAGCAGGTCAGAAATATTATAGAAGTGCATGTCAAAGCGAAGATCCGGTTTATCAGAGCCATAAAGATTCATGGCATCGTCCCATTTAATTCTCTTGAAGGGGATTTCAATATCCCTGTTCAGGACCTTCTTAAAGACTCTCTGCATCATGTGTTCCATGAGATCAAGGATAAAATCCTGGTCTTCAAAGGACAGTTCCATATCCAGCTGAGTAAATTCAGGCTGGCGATCGGCGCGCAGGTCTTCATCACGGAAGCAGCGAGCTACCTGGAAGTATCTTTCCAGTCCGGAAACCATAAGGAGCTGTTTGAAAAGCTGCGGGGACTGAGGAAGGGCATAGAATTTGCCCGGATTTACACGGCTTGGTACCAGGTAGTCTCTGGCGCCTTCCGGGGTGCTCTTGGTGAGCATAGGGGTTTCGATTTCGAGAAAATCATTTTCATCCAGGAATGTTCTCATTTCATGGACAATCTTATGTCTCATGATGAGATGGTTCTGCATTTCCGGACGTCTCAGATCGATATAACGATATTTCAGGCGAACATTTTCATCTACATCAATGCCGTCTTCCACATAGAATGGCGGAGTCTTTGCCTTGTTCAGGACGCGGAGTTCGGAAACTACCACTTCCACCTTGCCGGTCTTCATTTTCGGGTTCACGGTGTCAGCACTTCTTTCACGAACTTTGCCTTTCACAGCCAGAACGTATTCGCTTCTTACACCTTCCGCCTTGTGGAAAGCTTCTTCACCGTACTGGGGGCTTAATACCAGCTGTACGATACCGCTTCTGTCACGAAGGTCAATGAAAATCAAACCACCATGGTCTCGGCGGGTATTCACCCACCCTGCCAGTGTCAGTTCCTTACCACAGTCGTTTTCTGTTACCTTACCGCATCCGCAGGATCTTCTCATCCCTGCCATTGTTTCCATATTAGAGCACCTCTTTAAAATAATTTATATAAAGAATGACAACCCTTACGAGTTATGTTCTTCTTTAGCTATATAACCGGCTATATCAGCAAAAGGAATATCCTGCTGTGTGCCCGTATCCATATTCTTTACGGCAGCAGCGCCTTTTCCCAGTTCATTGCTTCCGATAATGACTGTAAACTGGGAAGCCAGCTTACCGGCCTGTTTCATCTGTCCCTTAAGACTTCTTCCCTGCAGGTCCATATCCGTTACAACACCAAGACCCCGCAGCTCTTCCTGGATTTTAAATCCTTCTGCGACGGCATCTTCACCAAGAGCGGCAATATAAACTCTCTTCTGTGCTTTGGGGGCAGGAATGAGATTCTGCATTTCCAGAGCCAGAAGCAGTCTTTCCAGACCAATGGCAAAACCAATGCCCGGTGTGGAAGGTCCGCCGATTTCTTCGACCAGTCCGTCATACCGACCGCCACCGCAGACTGCGCTCTGGGCGCCAAGGGGCGGGTACTGAATTTCAAAGGCCGTATTGGTGTAGTAGTCAAGGCCCCGTACCAATCTGGGATCTACAGTATAGGAAATACCAAGGCTGTCGAGGTAGTGCTTCACTGCCTCAAATTTCCTGTGGCATTCATCACAGAGATAATCTGTAATTTCCGGAGCACCTACAGAAGCTCTCCGGCACCCTTCTTCCTTGCAGTCCAGAATGCGCAGAGGATTCTTATAAAGTCTTTCCCTGCAGTCATCGCAGAGCTGGTCTTTCTTCCCTTCGAAGAATTCGATAAGTTTCTTCCGATAAGCGGGACGGCAGTTCTTATCGCCGATAGAATTCAGATGAAGATCCAGATCCTTCAGTCCAAGCTTATGGAAAATTTCGCAGGCCATGGCAATGACTTCTGCGTCAGCCAAAGGAGAGGATGCGCCCAGCACTTCCAGACCAAACTGATGGAATTCCCTGTACCTTCCGGCTTGGGGACGGTCATACCGGAACATGGAACCAATATAGAACATCTTATGTACCTGCTGGTCACCATACATTTTGTGCTCCAGATAGGCACGAACAGCGGAGGCCGTATTTTCCGGACGAAGGGTTACAGAACGATTTCCTCTGTCCGTAAATGTATACATTTCCTTCGTTACCACATCAGTGGTATCACCGATACCGCGCTGAAAAAGCTCGGTAGCTTCAATAATAGGAGTCCTGATTTCCTTGTATCCATACCGGGCACATACATCCCGGATGACTCCCTCCATATAATCCCACTTGTACACTTCTTCAGGCAGAATATCATGGGTTCCTTTTAATGCCTGCATAATGACACCTCTTTATTTTTACAGACTTTTCTGCAAAGGCATTCTTTCGGAAAGAAAATCTCCTCTTTCCGCTTACATTAACAAATTAAATTGTACCATCTTACGGGGTATATTGGCAAATTGAAATTGGACAGGCCTTCGAAATGAGGATGCCGCAGGGAAGTATTTTTAACTGGCTTCTCCTGCAGGCAAAGGGTTCACAGGTTGGGCCGCGTCTGTCAGCGCTGAAGGCTGCCCTTTTAACACGCCTCCGGCCTGCGGATCATGCTCCTCACAGATTCTGATTCTTTTTAGCGCAGTCCCTGCAGTAGCCATAGAATTTCAGCTGGTAATCTACAATGTCAAAGCCGTTTTCCTTTTTGATTTTTTCCTTTACCTCATTAAGGAAGTCGTAGGAGAATTCTGTCACCTTCCCACAGCCAAGGCAGATGAGATGATGATGAGAGTGGGACAGGTTATGGTCATTTAATTCATAACGGCTCCTGCCGTCGCCGAAGTCCAGTTTTTTTAGAAGCTCCAGATGGGTGAAGAGCTCCAGGGAACGATACACAGTGGCCAGACCGATGTCGGGATTTTCGTCCCGTACCATTTCATATACATCTTCAGCGCTCATATGGTTTTCTTTGCTGTCCAGGAAAGCCTGCAGAATGATCTGGCGCTGAGTGGTGAATTTATACTTATGCTCCCTGATTTTCTTTTTCAGGGTATTCATAATGGTCGATTTTTTCATGTTTCGCATAATCCCTCCGCTATCTTACTTTTTTATATCTGTCGTAGAACCACATGTGTTTTAAAAGGATCTGCAGCACCGCCACCAGAGGCACTGCAATCATCATGCCCAGAACACCGAAGATTTTGCCTCCGATAAGAACACCGGCGATAATGGCTACCGGGTGCACGTTAATAATGCTGCCCATAAGTTTGGGCATAACGAAATGTCCATCCACCTGCTGCACGATAATATAGAAAAAGATGACCTGAAGCATGACAGTGGTTCCCTGGAGGAGACCAAGAAGCACCGGCGGAATGGCGCCGATGATAGGGCCGATGAGAGGAACCATTTCCACAATGCCCGCCAGTAGGCCGATGACCAGAGGATAGGGAATATTCAGGGTCCACATGCCTATAAAAACCACCACTGCCATCAAGGTGGAAAGAAGGAGCTGACCACGGATATAGGCATTCAGCACAAAATGGATTTCCTTAAAAAGCTCTTCCAGATGATGATGGAAACGATCTGGAAAAATGTGGATGAACGCATTGACGAAGTACCCTCCTCTTTTCATCATATAGAAAGTAATGAAGGGCACCACAATGAGTTCCACTACTGTACTGGCAAAGGAAAAAATAGCAGACAGGCTGAAGGAAGCAATTTTCAGCGTATATTCACCAATATCCTGGAGGATGCGGGCAAACAGAGATTTGGCTTCCGGCGGCATCAGAGAAAGCTGATACTGCTTTTCCAGTTCCGGAACAGCCTGCTGCACCGCTGCCAGCATCCCTGGTACGCTTTTAATGAACTCCTGGAATTCGGAAATAAAAGGTACGAAGATATGGACGCCGATGAGGTAAATCACTGCAATGAAAAGAGCAAAGGAAAAGAGGATGGCAAAATCATAGGGAAATCGTGTCCATCCCATTTTCTGGGTCTGCCCGTATACCGCATGGGCCACAGGATTCAGGAGGGTGGTGATGATAAGAGACACTACGAAGGGAAAGAGCACCGATGGCGCTGCTATGATGATGGCTGCAAAGCCGGCAGCAATGGCCACCCTCAGCCAGAATTCAACACCCCATTTCATAGAATGCCTCCGGTAAGGAAAGGATTTGTCTTCTTTTCCTGTCCAATGGTGGTCTGCTCTCCGTGTCCGGAAAGAACCACCGTACTGTCAGGCAGAGAAAAGAGGTTCTTCTTAATGGTGCCGGTCAGCTCTTTAAGGCTTCCGCCGGGAAAATCGGTACGGCCGATGGAACCCTGAAAAAGGGAGTCTCCTGTAAATACAAGGCCTTCCCTCTTCATGTAGAAGGAAATACCGCCGGGCGTATGGCCGGCCGTGTCGATGACCTGAAATGTATAGCCGCAGGTTTCAATTTCATCGCCGTTCTTCACCCATACATCTGCATCGTCCACTAAAGTGGGCACAGGAAACATATAGGACAGGTTCTTCTCCGGGTCCCGCAAAAAAGGCTGATCCCTTTTATCCATGTACATTTTGGCCGCCGGAAACGCTTTTCGCAGCTCATTCATGCCGGCCATATGGTCTACATGGCCGTGAGTGAGGAAAATGGACCTGAGATGGATTTTCTTTTCACTGATGGCTTTTATATAATGCTCCGGCGAGAAGGAAGGGTCCACCACCAGCCCTTCCATGGTTTCCTCATTGTACAGAATATATGTGTTTGTCATGAAAGGTCCAAGGACCATGTACATAATCTTCATCATATAGCTCCGGTTTTAAAAATTCTTTTCACTGTCAAGAAGAATGGTCACAGGGCCATCATTTTCCAAGGCCACCTTCATGTAGGTGCGGAAGACGCCGGTTCCCACTGTAAGGCCCTCTCTTTCACATTTTTCTACCACCAGGCGGTAAAGTTCATCGGCCCGGTCAGGCGCCTCGGCTTCCGTAAAGCTGGGTCGTCTTCCATGGCGGGCATCGCCATAGAGAGTGAACTGGGAAACAATGGAAAGCTCTCCTTTAATGTCAAGAAGGGACAGGTTTAGTTTCCCCGCTTCATCTTCAAAAATACGGAGGTGGATAATTTTGTTAACTATGTAGTCGGCATCCTTTACCGTATCTCCCTTTTTCACGCCGAGAAGGACGGAAAGTCCCTTCCCGATGGAGGACACTTCTTTCCCCTCCGAATCTACTCTGCACCAGTTACAACGCTGTACCACTGCTCTCATAATTATTCTCCCTGCATGGAATGCATACGTCTTACAGAATGGACGCCCTTGATTCTTCTGATTTTTGTCATAATATAATCCAGCTGCTGCAGGTCCTTGATCTGGATGCCCAGATGCATGACTGCCATGCCGTTGTTTTCCACTTTCACATTGGCCTTGGAAACGGAAAGTTTCATTTCCGTCAATGCCGCCAGAATATCCGCCATCAAACCGGTTCGATCGTAGCTGATGACTTCGATGGTTACCAGGAACATACTGCTTGTCTGTTCTTCCCAGGACACATCGATCATGCGGTCCTTATCGGGGAAATTGATGGCATTGGGACAGTCTGCCCGATGCACCGACACGCCGCGGCCTCTGGTAACAAATCCTACGATATCATCACCAGGCACCGGGTTGCAGCACTTGGACAGGTGCACCACCAGTCCTTCTTCTCCTTTCACCAGAACACCACTGTTGGAACGGGTCTTCACGCTCCGCATTTTCAGATTTTCCAGAGCTTTGGCCGTCTTCTGGGCCGCAGGTTTCTGGGCATTCAACTCCCGCTTGTAAAGTTCCGTCAGTTTCAGTATGACGCTCTTCACTGCCACACCGCCAAATCCCACGGAAGCCAGCATATCTTCGGTGTTCATATTGTTGAACGTCCTGGCCACCTGGGCAAGCCGGTCCCTGGCAATCAGCTTCTTCCATTCATACCCCAGCCGGTCCGCTTCCTGGATAAGGGCTTCCTGACCTCTGGAAATATTTTCGCTGCGGTTTTCCTTCTTGAACCAGCTCCTGATTTTTGCCTTGGAGTCCGCCGCTCCTACCATATTGATCCAGTCATAGCTGGGTTTCCCGGTTTTGGACGTAATAATGGAAACAATATCGCCGTTCTTCAGCTTCGTATCCAGAGGCACGATTTTGTTATTGACCTTGGCTCCCACGCAGCGGTTTCCCACTTCCGTATGGATACGATAGGCAAAATCGATAGGAATAGACCCTTTAGGAAGGTTAATGACATCCCCTTTCGGCGTGAACACGAAAACTTCATCGGAGAATACATCCAGCTTCAGGGCATTCATGAATTCCTTGGGATTGCTGGTATCCTGCCATTCCAGAATACGGCGGAGCCAGCTGATTTTAGCATCAAAGTCTTTGGAACCGGCCTGTTTCCCTTCCTTGTACCGCCAGTGGGCAGCCACTCCATATTCGGAAATATGGTGCATTTCCCAGGTACGGATCTGTATTTCCACAGGCTGTCCCCTGGTGCCGATAACCGTGGTATGAAGGGACTGGTACATGTTGGGCTTTGGCACAGCAATATAATCCTTGAATCGGTTGGGCAGCGGTTTCCACAGGGAATGGGCAATACCCAGCACCGCATAGCACTGGGGGATGGTATCCACAATGACTCTCACTGCATAGAGGTCGTAAATCTGGGACAAATCCTTATTATCCCTTTTCATTTTCTTATAAATGCTGTAGAAATGCTTGGGTCTGCCGGTAATGGTAGCCTTAATGCCGGCTTCCTCGATATGGTCATGGAGCACCCTCATGGTATCATTGACGATTTCTTCACGGGCTTTCCTCTTCTGTTTCATCTGCCGCACCAGATCGTAGTATTCTTCCGGATGCAGGTAATGGAAACAGAGATCTTCCAGTTCCCACTTAATGTTGTAAATACCGAGGCGATGAGCCAGGGGCGCGTAGATTTCGATAGTTTCCTTGGCAATACGCTGCTGTTTCTCCCGGCGGAATACTCCAAGGGTTCGCATATTGTGCAGACGGTCTGCCAGCTTGATGACCACCACTCGAATATCCTTGGCCATGGCCAGGAACATTTTACGGAAATTTTCCAGCTGCTGGTCTTCCTTATCTTTATAGTGGAACTGGGAAAGTTTTGTCACCCCGTCTACCAGAAAAGCTACTTCCTCACCGAACATCATCTTGATATCTTCCAGCGTATATTCCGTATCCTCCACTACATCGTGAAGAAGAGCCGCCATAATGCCCTGGGGATCCATTTCCAGCTCCGCCAGAATGTAGGCTACAGCCAGAGGGTGGATGATATAAGGCTCTCCGGTGGCCCGGACCTGGGATGCATGGGCCTTGCTGGCCAGCTCATAGGCCTCCTCTATGGCCTCCAGGCTCTTTGGATCCTTGATATAGGTTTTCACCTTATCCATGAGGCGCTTATATTCTTCTTCTTTTTCACCGCCCCAGTCCTTTTTCTGTTTCTGCCTTTCTACATACTCTTCCTGGTGAATCAGGAATTCAGCCAGCGTGGAAGCAGAGGCATCGGTATGAATGGTTTCCTCATTCAGATTTTGGTTAAAAACACCGGCCAGATTGGTGGTTTTTGGAAGAGCCGGCATTTCTTCTTCCTTTACATTTTCTTTTTTATCCATATTCTCATTCATCATGCCCACCCTCCTGGGTTCTATGCTTTCTATAAATAGAAGAAGTCAAAAGATCAAGTTTACGGGCCACCAGCCGTTTCTGGTAGAAGTCCTCCCCATTTCTGGAAAATCTTGACAGGATTTCCAATTCCTCGAAAACCGCCAGGGCCATCCCCAGCTTCACCGATTCAAAGCCGTATTTCTTTCTCATGAGGTAATGAACCTCCCGCACCGGTTTGGCCATGGTGCGAAGAATAAGAGAAAGCTTTCTGTACACATCTACCAGATAATCCCTATCCAGCAGGCAGGCCTCTTCCTGTCTTATATCCCTGCCGATGAGCTGCACATGCTCCCCGTACCATTCATGCACCTCCGGCTCAAAGACCAGATCCACCACATCTCCTGCCTGGCAGGGGCTCTCTTCCCCTACGCCCCAGAAAATAGCGTCCACCAAACCGCTGTCTCCGGAAATTTGGCACTTGAAGTGCCGTCCGTCAGCCCCCATATGCCGGGCCGTTTCCACAAAGGCATGGTTCATGGCAAAGAGAGGTTTGGGATTATCGGCACCGCAGGGTTCTAAAAGGTCTAAAGAATGGATGAAATCAAGACTCACATCCTTTAATGACAGTTCCTCCTCCACATCCAGCACCGGAATACAGTCCTCCTCTGTCAGCACCGATGCGGCATACCTGTTCATGCGCCGGCGCAGCTCCGGAATCTTCTCCTCTGCAATGGAAAAGCCTGCTGCCATCTTGTGACCACCAAACTGGAGCAGAATGTCCGACTGGGCGGAAAGAGCTTTATAAATATTAAAAGCAGGAATACTCCGGCAGGACCCCTTCCCTATACCATCCCTTACCGTAATTACGAAAACGGGACGATGGCACGATTCCAGAATACGGGATGCCACGATGCCGATGACACCGGGATGCCAGTCCTTTCCGTCCACCACAACGGCCATGTCATTTTCTATGCCAAGCTCTGCCATGCGGCTTTTGGCCTGTTCAAAAATATCCCGTTCGATCTGCTGTCTCATGGTATTGATTTCACAAAGCTTTTGAGCCAGTCTTTCCGCTTCCTCTGCGGACTCTGTAGTCATGAGGCGAACCCCTTCCGATGCCCGGGCAATGCGGCCCGCCGCATTCAGCCTGGGCGCCAGGCCGAATGATACCTGATCCGCCCGCCGGATTTCCGTAGTGTCATCATGAACAATGCCGGAAGCCTTAAGCAGCGCCGCCAGCCCCTTGATAGGAGTATGAATAAACCGCTTCATTCCCTCCTTTACAAGAATACGGTTTTCTCCGGTCAGAGACACCACGTCGGCAATGGTACCAAGAGCCGCCAGCTCCACGGTTCCGTCATAATCTCTTCCCAGCCGTTTCATATAAAGTCCCCGGCACAACGTGTAGGCCACACCGCAGCCGGCCAGCTCCTTATAGGGGTAGGGGCAGTCCTTTTGGTGAGGATTTAAAACCGCTACGCAGGAAGGCAAAAGCTCCGGCGGCGTATGGTGATCGGTGACAATGATATCAAGCCCCTTCGGCGCCTCGCTGATAAGAGCAGCAGAACTGATGCCGCAGTCTACTGTTATCAGTAGATGATATCCTTCCTCTGCCAGATGGTTCACTGCCTCCCGGTTCAGACCATACCCTTCCTTTTCTCTCTGGGGAATGTAATATCCCACATCCGCTCCAAGGGAAGAAAGGCAGCGCATCATGATGGAAGTAGATGTAATCCCATCGACATCGTAGTCCCCATACACTACGATTTTTTCGTGCTGATCTATGGCCTGCAGAATGCGGCTCACCGCTTTGTCCATGCCCTTCATGAGGAAAGGATCTGACAGATGATCCAGATTGTCATAAAGGAAATGAGACAGTTTCTCTTCGCTGTCAATGCCGCGATGCATCAGGATCCGGGCCAGCTCCTCCGGAATGCCATGGGAGGCGAAAAAAGAAGGGATTTCCTCTCCTTCCCTATGGATTTTGATATGCCATTTATACTTCTGTTTGTCTCTATTCATAAAAAATCCTCAATTCTCATTCTTATTTTCCCTGTTATTTTATCACCTTTTATTCTCAATGACTACCGCATATTATCATTCTCAATAAAATCCAATAAAAAATCCCCGGAGCGCTCTGCTCCGGGGAAGAAACCCTTATTCCCAGGCTTCCTTCATAATATTTTTATATTCAGAATTCAGGTGATCCACCACCACATCAAGCACTACCCGAACAATTTCCGGATCAAAGCTGTCATTGGTGCTGGGCAGGCAGCAATCCAGGAAAATGGAGCCGTCATCTGCAGCCACATACTTGAAAACTTTGTAGCTTCTGTTCAGCGTGTTCAAATATTCCAAGAACTTAGCCTTGTTGGAATCCTTCACCAGCTGGCTTCCTACCTGTACACGGATAATGGTATAAATGGTATTGTCTGTAATGATACCCATGGGAATGGTCTGCCCTTCCACCTTGATATTGGACTGGAAAACCACCGTATCCGCTTCATCATGGACTTCATTCTTATTGAAGAAATTCATATTATTCTTCTGGATATACGCTTCAAACTTCTTTGCTTTCAGATTCACTCTTTTTTCTTCTGCCATCAAATTCACCTTCCAGTTAGAAATATAATTAACCTATCTTTATTCTACCCTGCCTTGCCATTTATTTCCACATTGATTATGATAATTTCAGAAAAAAATAAAATCCGTGAACCAAAGTAAAGGAAATCCCATGACCGATACAGAATACATGATGCTGGCCCTGGAAGAAGCCAGAAAAGCAGAGGCAGAAGGCGAAATCCCCATTGGCGCCCTGGTGGTATACAGAGACCTCATCATCGCCGCTGCCCACAATGAAAAAGAAGGAACCCATGACCCTACCGCCCACGCAGAAATCACAGCCCTTCGCAAAGCCGCCCGATTTCTGGGCACATGGCGTTTGACGGGCGCTTCCCTTTATGTTACCATAGAACCGTGTCCGATGTGTGCCGGCGCCCTTTTAAATGCAAGAGTCACAAGGCTGATTTACGGGTCCCCAAATCCGCAGTACGGAGCGGTGGACTCCAGATTTCACCTCACCTCTTCTTTCGCTTTAAATCACACCGTGGAAGTTACCTCCGGTATCCTGCAGAAAGAATGTCAGGCGCTGGTAGATGAATTCTTCCGCCGTCGGCGCTCATAACTATATTACCTGGAGCAGTATCGAAGTGGTCATAACGAGGCGGACTCGAAATCCGTTAGCCCTTCGGGGCCCGTGGGTTCGAATCCCACCTGCTCCGCCAAAAGCAAAGCACCCTGAGGGGTGCTTTTTTATTTCTCAAGCGGATTTTTATTCCGTCATATAGGCAGATGGCTTCAACGATTCATGGCTTCTGCCCTATCCACACGGATCTTTCACATCCGTGTTTTCGTGATGCCCTTTTCATAGATATGAATATCATCCATCAGCCAATGGAAAATCATTTACAAAGTATTGATTTTCCTTGTCAAAATCATTTACCCATCATTTTTCTCCCATGATATAATAATACAAATTACTCAATATACAGGGGAGGTAAATCCATTGATTTTCCATAAAAAAATCTGTCTTCTCGTTTTGGCCGCCAGTCTTTCTGCTTTTATCAGTACAGCCGAGGCAAAGACTATCCTGCTGGTACCCCAGGATGACCGGCCGGTAAGCCTCGACTACACCGTTTCCACAGCAGAAAAGGCGGGGTATACTGTTCTCACTCCCCCCAGGGCTTATTTATCAGGAAAGAATTTCCGGGGCAGTCCGGATCAGCTCTGGCGCTGGGTTGAGCAGAATATGGTTCGTGCCGATGCCGCTGTGATTTCCACCGATTCTTTGATTTACGGAGGTCTGGTGGATTCCCGCAAGCATAATGAATCCCTTGCTGTCCTTATGGGGCGGGAAAATAAAATCAAATCTCTCCATTCCCAGTACCCCAAGACTCCCATTTATGCCTTTGGCACCATCATGCGCACCCCCTATGCTTCCGGCAGCGGCGTAGAACCCTATTACTACAGCAAGTATGGTAATGATTTGTACCGCCTGTCCGGGCTGCAGGATAAAATGGATGCAGGAAAACTTTCTACCGATGAAGCAGCAGAACTGCTTTCACTGAAGCTCTCCATTCCCAGTGAATATCTGCAGGACTGGTTCAAACGGCGCACGAAGAATAATACCATCAACCGCATGCTGATCAGGGATACGAAGAGTGGTATTTTTACCTATTTCTGCGAAGGCCACGATGATAACAGCAAGAATTCCCAGTCTGCGCTGGAAGCCAGATATCTGGCGGTAGATGCGAAAAGCCTTCCGCCCACCCGTTATGGTTCCTTCCCTGGCGCCGACCAGCTGGCCCTTCTCCTGATTGCCCGCTACCATAATGACAGCAATCACTTAAAACCCAGTTTCACCGTAATTTACCCCCTGGGCCGGGCAGAAAATACCATCCCCAGCTATGAAAATCAGCCTATCGGCAAAACGATCAGCGAACACATCGAAGCGGTAGGCGGCACCATGGCAGGCAAAAATATTCCCGACATTGTGCTGGCAGTGAATACCCCCATTGCCACCACCGGCGAATCGGGACAGTTCAGCAATTTCGGCATGCTGAAGCAGAGCACCACCGATTTCATGAATGAGGTAAAAAACGTGGTGAACCGGGGTATCCCTGTTTCCATGGTGGACGTATACTTTGCCAATGGATCTGATAATACCCTCATGAATCTCATGGTAAAAGATGACCTGCTCTATAAAGTAGCTGCTTACAACGGCTGGAACACGGCGTCCAATACCATCGGCTACGCCATCGCCCAGGCGGTGCTGGCGCCGGATATGTCCGCAGAGGACCACAAAGATATGCTCATCGAGCAGTATATCGACAACTGGGCTTATCAGGCCAACGTACGTAAAAATATCGCCCGCCTTACAGAGCAGGAAGGCCAAAACATGGTTCCCACGCCGGCCATTAAGGAAGAAATGATTGCAGAAATCCAGGAATTTGCAAAAAAGAAAATGGGCCTCAACCCTGCCACTGTATCAGCAGAATTCCCCTGGAACCGCCTTTTTGAAATCAACGCTCTTGTATCTTCCAAGCCCAGATACAAGGTATACCTTACTCGGGCAGAGCAGCAGCGGATAGCAGAAGAAAAGGCAGCTGCCGAAGCCAAAGCCAAAGCGGAAGCAGAGGCTAAAGCAAAGGCTGCAGCAAAGGCAGAGGCCCCCTCCCCTGCTCCTGCCGCTCCTTCTTCCGATGAAGAAAAGGATGGGGATATTTCTACGATAGTCATAAATAAATGATAAATTAACCCCAAAAGGGTTGTAAGGGATGCTCCTTTCCCCCTTCCTGTATCAAATAAAAACGGGTCTGTGACAAAATGATTTACATTTTTTCACAGACTCGTTTTTTATTCCTTTACTTTTTTCTTCATTTCCTCTGCCGATTCCAAAGCACTCTGGGAAGAATCGCTGCCGGAAATCATGAGAGCTATGTCCGCCAAATGTTCTTTTTCGTTCAGCAAAACAGCTCTGGTGGCGGTCCTGCCATGGGAGACGGTCTTTACGATTTTATAATGACGGTCTGCGGCACAGGCTGTCTGAGGCAGATGAGTAATACAGAGGACCTGAATGGCATGAGAGAGGAAGGCAATCTTTCTGGCCACCTGAAGGCCTACTCTGCCGCTAATACCCACGTCGATTTCATCAAAAATCAAGGTCTGCTGCTGGAGAAGGCGGGAGATAACCATTTCGATGGCCAGAGCAATACGGGAGATTTCACCGCCGGAAGCAGTGTCTTTCATGCTTCGAAGAGGTTCGCCCATATTGGCGGAGAAATAGAATTCCATTTCTTCCGCGCCGTTAGGAAGAGGCGTTTTGGCCGGTAAGAGGTGGAGTTTCATTCTTGCATTTTCCATACCCATGTCTTTCAGGGAAGAAACCACTTTTTTCAGAATGATTTCTGAGGATTTCATCCGTTCCCTGTTCAGCACTTCCGATTTTTTCATAAGCAGTGCTGTGAGGTCTTCGTAGTTTTTTTGAAGGGCTGCATTATCATAGATGATTTCTTTCAGGGAATCATATTCTTCCCGGGCCTTCTTTTCATAGGCCAGGACGTCTGACAATTCAGGACCGTATTTCCGCTTCAGTTCCATAATCACTTCATTCCGGTCCTGCAGGGTTTCCAGTTCTTCTTCCGAAAAGTCGGAATTTGCGATGTAATCTTCCATGGTGCCGATGGCATCTTCCAGGGAGAAAGAAGCGGACCGAAGGGATTCCAGAATGGACCCCAGAGATTCGTCATACCGGGCAGCCTGGGAAATTTCCTTATCCGCTTCGGCAATGGAGTCCTGAGGGCCTCCGTCGGCGGTGATAGTTCCCAGGGCATTGTGAAGAGAGCGGAAAATGCGCTCATGGTTCTGAAGAACCTGGAGTTTCTTTTCCACTTCTTCATCTTCCCCTTCCTGGAGGGCAGCAGAGGAAATCTGCTTCAGTTCCCACTCCAGAATATCCAGCCGTCTTTCTCTTTCCTGCTTTCTTTCCCTGTAATCATCCAGAGCGTCCTTCAGTTTCTTCCATTCCTTGTAAGAGCTTCGATAGGACTGATAGGCTTCTGCAGCAGCAGGGGTACCGGAGTCCACCATCCTTTCACAAAAGGGAATGGACAGAAGTTCCATGTTATCATTCTGCTCATGGAGACGCACCAGTTTCTTCCCCAGTTTCTGCAGCTGCCTGACAGTGCAGAAACTGCCGTTAATGGTACAGATGCCCCGGCCGGAACGATTCAGTTTTCTGGAAATGATAATCTGTCTGTTATCGGAGTCAATGCCCTCTTCTTTCAGTTCTTCGATAATGGAGCTGTCGGCGTAGAAAACACCTTCTACCTTGAAAAAATCAGCACCGGTACGGATAAGGTCCGTGCTGGCCCGGCGGCCGGTGAGCATGGCCAGAGCATCGATGAGGATAGATTTTCCCGCCCCTGTTTCCCCCGTAAAGACGGTGACGCCCTGGTCAAAATCAATGACCGTATCTTCAATAATAGCGAAATTGATAATATGAAGGCTCTGCAGCATACCGGCTCACCGCCTCAGGACTTGAGCATGCCCTGGATATGGGACAGAAGTACCGGCACATCTTCCGGTGTTTTCAGGATGATGAGAACCGTGTCATCCCCTGCCAGAGTGCCAATGATGACATCATTCTTGGAATGGTCAATGGCAAAGGCTACGGAAGAGGCAGAACCGGGAATGGTGTGAAGCACCACCATGTTCATGGCAGAATCAATTTTCACTACGGCTTCCTGAAAGAGAATGGCCGTGTGGCTCTTAGACATGACGCTCTGCTTCTCATTGGAAAGGGCATAGCGATAGTGACCGTTTTTATAGGGGATCTTAATCAGCATAAGGTCTTTAATGTCCCTGGACACGGTGGCCTGGGTAACAGCAATGCCCTCTTTTTTCAGAGCTTCCGCCAGTTCTTCCTGTGTCTCAATGACCTGATTCTGGATGATTTCTTTAATTTTCATGATTCTGTATCTTTTCATAAATGCTCTCCTTATCTGAAAAGTTTATCTTTTCCTGCCGATTGGTATCATCTGTATCTTCAAATGAATATACCTGTATTTTTATCAATTTTAAAGCATTTTAGCCTCAAGGTCAAATATTTTCTGCATAAAAATAAATTCTGTATAGATTTTAACGGCATTTTTTGCATTTCCTTGTTTATTTATTCACTCTGTCATGAAAATCATGCCTGTCATAAAATGAATGCGAATGAATTGCATTAATTTTATCGCATAGTGAAAGAAATTCTGCTATAATGAATCAAATGTGCAAATATTTTAAAAGAAGGAATATACATATGGATAATTACATTGGAAAACACCTGCTTATTGACTGCTACAGCTGCAGTCCCGACACCCTGGAAGATTCTAAAACCACTCTCCAGACCCTGAGTGATGCTGCCGGGAAAATCGGCATGGAAGTCAAGGACACCTTTTTCCATGAAAGCGAAGATGAAATCACCGCCGCTGCCTACGGCCCCAAATCCCACATCTGTATTCACTGGTATCCTCATCTTGCCTATGCAGCAGTGGATATTTACAGCTTCAACATAGACCTGAAACCCGCCCGCTCCATGGCAGTGCTCCGGGCTACCCTCCATCCGGAAAAAATCAGGGCTACTTCGGTAAAGCGGGGAAATATCAACCCCGACATGAAGCCCAATATCAAGTCCAAGTCCACCACCCTTCATAAGTTCAAAAACACAGGGCAGCAGATGAAGACTGCCGGCCAGAAAGTGGCCAACTATATGCGCCACAAGAATGAAAAGAGAGATACCCTGGGACCCGAGTGAATGCATACGCCCGGCAGCCTGAGGCTTAGATGTTAAACCGGCCTTATGGCAGACAGGGCTTCATTCACAGCAGCCCTGGGACAGCAAACGGTATGTGACAGACTTGCTGCGTTTGCTCCCCTTATTTCAGAAAAGGCATGTCCCCACCATTCCTCGCCAGCGTTTTTTACACCACATGAAAAGCCCCGGAAAATCATTTGGATTTTCCGGGGCTTTATCATGTCCAGTTGACTATGCGCGTAGGGTAATATCTGCTTTTTCCAGTGCTTTTACGATCTTTTCAATCCACTGGTCCACTTCTTTATCGGTCAGAGTCCGATCTTCAGCGCGGAAGGTCAAGTTGTAGGCCATGCTCTTACAGCCTTCCTTGACCTGCTCGCCCTGATAAAGATCGAAGAGGCGGAGGTTTTCCAGATGCTTTCCGCCGGCTTTGCGGATAATTTCTTCCACTTCATCATTGGTGCAGTGTGCCGGCACCAGGAGAGAGAGATCCCTCTGGGAAGCCGGGAATTTCGGAATTCTGGAGTAGTCGATGGTCTCGTCCACCATGTTCATGAGGTGAGGAACAAAGATGACAAAGCCGTAAACTTCTTTCTTAATACCCCATTTATCCAGTACCGCCGGATGAAGCTGGCCGAAGGACATGAGGGTCTTTCCGTCTTTCACAAAATCGGCAGAAATACCGGGATGGAATACGGGATACGTAGAACGTCTGATTTCATAGTCTCTGATTCCCAGGGCTTTCAGCACATTTTCCATAATGGCTTTGATGTCAAAGAAATCATATTTCCTGCCATTATTCGGATAGCCTGCTTCGTCCGGACTTCCGTAGAGGAGTCCGGAGAAAAGTTCGTATTCATAAGGCAGTTCCGTCAGCGGCAGTTCCTTCGGCTGGTACACATGACCGGACTCGAAGATTGCTGCTTCTTCGTTCTTCTGGGAAAGGTTATAGGTCAGAGTATGCATCAGGCCGGGGAGAAGGGTGGTCCTCATATCCGGATATTCTTCGGAAATCGGATTCATAATGGGAATGGCATTATATACCTTATGGCCCCAGGGGAAATTCAGTTTTTCCAGATCCTTCTTATCCATGAAGCTATAGTTTACGACTTCGGAAAGGCCGTCTGCCACCAAACTGTCGGTAATGCGGAAAATCACGTCCTGGTCTTTGGACATGGCTCCCTTGGCAATGGCGCTCCAGGGAGTGGTGCTGGGGATGTTCTTATAACCGTATACCCGGGCCACTTCTTCTGCCAGATCCGGCATGCCGGAAAGGTCAAGACGGAATTCGGGAACCGTGACGGTAAGGTTGCCATCCTGTTCTTCTACTTTGAAATAGAGGGCTTCCAGGATTTCAATCATCTGTTCCTTGGGCATGTTGATGCCGATGTAGTCATTGATTCTCTTTACCGTGGTTTTGATAATCTGTGGTTCAGCCTTTACGGGATATTCGTCCAGCATGCCTTTGGCTGTAGTGGCAGCTCCCTGTTCTTCCAGAAGCTGGCAGATGCGATTGATGGCCATTTCACTTCTGGCAGGATTAATCCCCTTTTCATAACGGCCGGACGCTTCGGAGCGAAGGCCCAAACGGCGGGAGGTTCTTCTGATGGAAGCGGAATCAAAAACCGCAGATTCCAGAAGGACGTTCTTTGTTTCCGCGGTGACTTCGGAATCAAATCCACCCATCACGCCAGCAACGCAGGCCGCCTTATCATCGCCGTCGGCAATGACCAGATCTGAAGGATTAAGCTGTCTTTCCTGGCCGTCCAGGGTAACGATTTTTTCTCCTTCATGAGCATGACGGCAGGTAAGGGAATGACCGGCTACCTTGTCGTAATCATAGGTATGGAGGGGCTGTCCGATTTCCAGCATCACATAATTGGCAGCATCTACCACATTATTGATGGGGCGGATACCATTGCTGCGAAGTCTGTCTTCTATCCATTCGGGGGAACGTCCGATTTTTACGTTTTCCAAAAGGCGTCCACAGAAGCGTTTGCAGTAGGCCGGTTCGGAAATGTGAACGGAAGCACGGCCTTCGATAGGCGCCCCTTCTTCTTTTACGGAAATGGATGGCAGGGTAACTTTCTTCCTGAAAATGGCACCGGTTTCCAAAGCCATGCCAATCATGCTGAAGCAGTCGGCTCTGTTGGCGGTGAGTTCCATTTCATACACCACATCGTCCAGGTCGTACAGGCTATGAATATCCACGCCTACCGGTGTATCTTCCGGAAGGATAAGGATACCATCATGGTTGAGAGCCGGGAAAAGATTGGCATCCATGCCCAGTTCACCTAAGGAGCACATCATGCCGGCGGATTTCACACCGCGAAGTTTTCCCGCCTTGATTTTAATATCACCGTGGCGAAGTCCGCCGGGTGCTTTATTATCATGAGCAGCAGGTACATGGGCACCGGAGAGAGCGCAGGGAACAATCTGTCCTGCCTTTACATTGGAAGCACTGGTAACAATCTGCACCGGTTCTTCCTCACCCACATCCAGCTGGCAGATAAGAAGGTGATCCGCATCAGGATGTTTTTCCACAGAAAGGATTTTTCCTGTGATTACTCCTTTGATTCCTTCTCCAGGACGGATAACATGCTCTACAGGGATGCCGTCCACTGTCAGCGTTTCCGCCATATCATCAGGATTCATTCCTTTTATATCTACTAAGGTTCCCAGCCATTTTAAAGAAACATTCATCTATATAATCTCCCTTCCATTAGAACTGCTTCAGGAATCTGACATCATTTTCATAGAAATTACGGAGGTCGTCAATTCCGTAAAGCAGCATGGCGATACGTTCGATGCCCATGCCGAATGCAAAGCCGCTCACCTTTTCCGGATCATAGCCATTGAGTTTCAGTACCATGGGATGAACCATGCCGCAGCCCAGGATTTCCAGCCAGTCCGGATCTCCGTCTTCTTCACCGGTTCTGGTAGCAAAGGAAATATCTACTTCTGCCGATGGTTCGGTGAAGGGGAAGTAGCTGGCCCGGAAACGAATCTTCGTGTCAGAACCGAAGAGGTCCTTCAAGAAGATTTCCAAGGTACCCTTCAAATCTGCAAAACTGATATCCTTATCCACCACAAGTCCCTCTACCTGATGGAATACAGGAGAATGGGTAGCATCATTATCCCAACGGAACACTTTTCCCGGAGCAATCATACGAATAGGTGAATTGGGTGTATGTTTTCGGAGGGTTCTGGCCTGTACCGGAGAGGTATGGGTGCGAAGAAGGATTTCCGGTGTAATGTAGAAGGAATCCTGCATATCCCTGGCCGGATGATCCTTGGGGAGGTTCAGGCATTCGAAATTATAGTAGTCCTGTTCGATTTCCGGACCTTCTTCTACGGAATAGCCCATCCGGATAAAAGACTTCATGATTTCACGGAGTGCCTTGTCCAGCGGATGGAGATGACCGATTTTATGATGGCGGGCCGGAAGGGTAATATCTACTGTTTCATGCCGGATTTTTTCTTCCAGTCTCTTCTGTTTCAGTTCTTCCATTTTATCTGCAATGGCAGCTTCCACATCGCTTCTGACCTGATTGGCCAAAGCGCCAATGACCGGACGCTGGGCTGCGGAAACATCTTTCATGCCTCTTAAAATGGCGGTGAGTTTACCCTTTTTACCAAGGAAGAAAACCTTTGTATCCTGCAGTGTTTTCTCATCTACAGCAGCACTGATTTTATCCTGGGCATCCTTTTTCAGGGAATCCAGATCTTTTTCCATAAAAGAAACCATCTGGGCCCGTACCTGGTCAGCCAAATCCGACAGGCTTTTGTCGCTGTCATTCAGCTTCTTCATATCTCCCAGAAAATCGGTGAGTTTTGCTTTCACCGCTTCATAGGTTTCCTGTTTACGGTTTTCATCCCTGCAGGCCTTCAGCATTTCTTCTGCTTTTGCCTTCAGCTCATCTAACTTAGTATCCATCTATATACCTCCTGTAATTGATTCGGGCTGTCTTCCACCGGCAAAGAGGATGGGAAATAAAAAAAGCCCCGCCCCACTAAGGGGCGAAGTCTTTATCCGCGGTACCACCCTGATTTGTACTCGAAAGCTTTAACGCAGCCCTGCGTCCGGCCTACTCCGTTCAGCCGGCAGCTCCGAAGCGAACTAAGCCCAGCCGATTCTTTCCGGTGTCCCACTAGTACCGGATCCCTTTGTAGAATTCCTGCCGGCTCCTTCTTCATCATAGCCTCGATATATAAAGTTATTTTAACATGCCTGCGGTAAAAGTCAACCCCGGGGACAGGACAGGCATGCGGGTACAGAAAGTTTAGAATGTTTAGAAAGTGCTGACCCCAGCCGCCGGAAAGGAACACTCTTCTCTGCACCAGGACAGCCTGCCTGTTCTTCCCATCACCTGAAAGGGAGATTTACGGCTCTAAACAATCTGGCTTCTTTCATTTGTATCATTACTTGCCTTTCCCGGCTCCGGCCGCTCCGCCGGTGCTATACTCCTACCGCTTCTCCCAGTATCTTTCCCACGCTGTCATGGAAAACCAGATTACAGGTACTGTCCCTTCCCGTTTCATCCTGGTTAATCATCACAAGAGAATCACCGGCAAAATAGTCAATAAAGCCGGCAGCCGGATAGACCACCAGACTGGTGCCTCCAATGATGAGCATATCTGCCGTCTGTATGGCATCCATGGCATCTTCCATGGTATCCATATCAAGAGGCTCCTCGTAGAGTACCACATCCGGTTTCACAATACCCCCGCAGTAAGGGCAGTGAGGCACTGGGCTGCAGAGGGAAAGGAAACTGTCCACATCGTAGGAGCGGCCGCACTGGGTGCAGTAATTTCTCAGAATAGACCCATGAAGCTCCATCACATTTTGACTGCCTGCCTTCTGGTGAAGGCCGTCAATATTCTGGGTAACAATACCATGGAGTTTTCCTTCTTCCTCCAGCCTGGCCAGAGCATAATGAGCCCTGTTCGGCTCAGCCGCCACCATGGCTTCTGCGAAGTTCTTGTAATTGGAGAAAAACTCCACCGGATGTTCCTCATAAAAATGATGAGACAGCATTTCCTCCGGCGTCCAGGGAAGATTTGTCTTCTGCCGATAAATCCCATTGGCCCCGCGGAAATCGGGAATATGGGATTCTGTAGAAACGCCGGCGCCGCCAAAGAAAGCAATCTTATGATGACTCTCAATCATTTCCCTCAGTTTTTCCAAATCAGTCATGATGGTCTCCTTTCTGCTGGAATGCAAAAGCCTGTTTTTTTTATTTTACCATTCTTATAGAAGAAAAAGTCAATGGAGAACTTCAAGATTTCCTCACCATTCATTGACAACCTTTCTGCTATCCCCTATGCTAGATGTAGAATTTATGAAGGAGGAATTTATTATGAGTCAGCTTACACTGGCGAAAGCCAAAGAAATTTTACCGAAGTATACCACTGAGGACCATCTTTTCACCCATGCCATGGCAGTGAGTGCAGCCATGGGCGCTATGGCGGATTATTTCCATGCCGATAAGGACCATTGGGAAGCTATCGGCTATCTTCATGATGTGGATTATGAAAAATACCCCAATGAACACTGCCACCATGTCCGGGAATTTCTGGAACCGGAAGGCGTAGATGAGGAAGATATCAATACCATCATTTCCCATGGCTGGGGCATCTGCGACAATGATGTGGAACCCACCACGGACATCGAGAAGAGCCTTTTCACAGTCGATGAACTCACCGGCGTAGTCATGGCCTATGCCCTTATGCGGCCTGAGGGCATTACAGGCATGGAAGTGAAGGGATTGAAAAAGAAATTCAAGGATAAACGGTTCGCTGCAGGCTGCAATCGGGACGTCATCAAAAAGGGATTTGCCATGCTGGGTCTTGACGCCGGTACTGTTATGCAGGCCTGCATTGACGGCATGACCGCCCATAAGGAAGAACTGGGATTGAAATAATAGATTTGTTCTCCATTTCTAAGGAGGTTCCTATGAAGAAACTGATTATTATCATTGCTGCAATCCTTGTCATTGCCGGCGGCCTGGTCAGCTCCTACAACGGCCTCGTTTCCATGCATGAACAGGTGAATTCATCCTGGGCCCAGGTAGATACCCAGCTTCAGCGCCGGGCTGACCTGATTCCCAATCTGGTAAACACGGTTAAAGGCTATGCTTCCCATGAACAGGAAGCGGTGAAGGCAGTGGCCGATGCCCGTTCCAAACTCTTGAATGCTTCCACGCCGACCGATAAAATCAGCGCTAATGGTGAATTGTCCAACGCCCTGGGCCGTCTGCTGATGGTAGCTGAAAATTATCCTGATTTGAAAGCCAGCCAGAATTTCCTGGCACTTCAGGACGAACTGGCAGGAACGGAAAACCGGATTTCCGTAGCCCGTCGGGACTATAACAATCAGGTGCAGAAATACAATGCTAAAATTCATTCTTTTCCGGTAAGCCTCTACGCCGGTGCCTTCGGTTTCACCGACGCCCCCTATTTCAAAGCAGACGAAGGAGCCAAAGCAGCTCCCAAAGTACAGTTTTAGTCAATTGGTCAGCCGGTGAGACAGTGAGCTGCTGATGAAAGGAGAGATACCATGAAATCCGTAGGGAAAGTGTTAATCGCTCTTTTGACCCTGGTTTTTACATGGTTTTCCATAAATACCGTCCTGGCAGCAGAAACCTATCCCCCGCCGCCTTCTGATTCTTTCTACGCGGAAGACTACACCGGTACCTTAAGCGTAGAAACAAAGAAACATATCAATGCCATAGGCTATGCACTGGATCAAAAGACCCATGCCCAGGTAGTGGTAGTCATGGTTGCCACCGTTCCCGATGGTGATCTGGAATCCTATGCCAACGGCCTTTTTCGAAGCCGGGGCCTTGGTGATAAAGAGAAAAACAACGGTCTCCTGCTTCTGGTTTCCATGAAAGATAGAAAAGCCCGGATTGAGGTGGGCTACGGCCTGGAAGGCGCCATGAACGATGCCAAAGCAGGGCGCCTGCTGGATACCTTCCTCATTCCCGCTTTCAAGAAAGGCGACTATAGCCGGGGTGTCCAGGATACCTATGACAACATGGTGCGGCAGGTCATGAAAGAATATGGCCTCGCCTCGCTGGACGGACTTTCAAGTCCTGCTGTCAAAGAAGACAGCGGATTTACTATGGAGGATTTTCTGACGCCCCTGGTGCTCCTCATCCTTCTGGTCATTGACTGGATCTTTCTGGGCGGCCGTCTCACCCGCCTCATCCTTTTCCTCCTCTTCACGGGCCGCGGAGGCGGCCGCGGCGGTGGAGGCTTCGGCGGAAGCGGCCGTGGCGGTTCCTCTGGAGGCGGCGGTGCCAGCCGGGGATGGTGAAATGCCAGATTTGTCCGATCTTCTGTTTCTAACTGCCATCTGCTTTTCACCTTCTTCTTTCCTGCTCGAGCAAAATAAATCATTCCGGTAATACAGTCATGGATAGACCATCAATAAATACCAGCCTGTGGAAAGCCCTGCACCAATAGCAAGCCCTGCAAAAGAAACGATGAAAAGGAGCTGCGAAGAAATGATTGACATTTCTCCGCAGCTCCTTTTCATTTCTATATTTATTTCTATAAAATTCGTTTATTCCTTTTTAGCCTCTTTTGCAGCAGCTTCTTCTTTCGCCTTTTCTTCAGCTTCCATCCGCTTGAAGGCTTCGGTCATTTTGATTCTGCGAATTACTTCCTGACCAGCGGGGCTCTTCAAATAGATAAGGGTCGTTTTCGGGACCATGCGATACACCGTTTCCCAGTCGTCATCAGCCAGCGCTCTGCGGACAGAGGAGGCCGATACAATTTGGTTGCCCTTCTGTTCTCTGGGGATTTCTTTCAGTTCAATGCCGTTCTGGGCAAATACTTCCCGCATGGCATTGTTATAGGCCATAGTGGTCTTATCCGTCGGTTCTTCTCCCACAAAACGCACAGTAATATTCAATGCCGGTGCAATGCGGGTAGCGAAAACGGTGGCGTCCAGTTTGGTCTGCGCTGCGAGTTCATCGGTACCCTTGATGAAATAGGTGGGGAAAGTGGCATTGGAAATAATGAAATCACCGCCGCTGATTACCTCCACGCCTTTCATATCCCGAACACCCTGTTTAATAAGGGAAAAACGGTCAGAGAACGGGAATATGGACCGATCTTCCTGCACAGCAAAAATAATCACTTCATCGCAGTTGTTGTGGGCATATTCCACCAGGCTCCTGTGGCCAAGAGTAAAGGGGTTGCAGTTCATTACGATGGCACCGCGGTTCTTTCCTTCACCGGTGCCCAGAATAGCCCGAACCCGGCCCAGGTAATCTTCCAGGGTATCCGTGCCCTTTTCCAGAAGGGCCGCATAAGGCTCCGCTACTGCCACGCATTTGAAGCCCATATGCTCAAAAATAGGCACATTCTTCGGTTTTGTGAAAATCTGGTTTCCTGTAACACCCCGGCGGTAGGATTCCCCCTGCAGGTTGCGGATAATACGGCGGGTCAGCCCCTTCTTCTGATATTTCTCGCTGATGGCAATATCCCGCATGACACGGCCCCCCAGGGAACCGGTGCCGATGAGCTGTCCATCGTCATAAAGGCCCATGGTATAATCAATGTTTCCTGTAAAAGTCAGGTCAAAGCCCTTCAAAAATTCTATTACTTTTGCTTTTTCCGAGGGATCGGTTAAGAAGATTTCATGTTCAGTAATCATAGTCCGGACTCCTTTTTAAAAGAACAAAGATGAAATTGTATATTCAAATCTTTGAAGTACTTAATTCTATTCAAATACTTCTATCTGAAGACAATTCCATTATAACATATCATTCTTACATCCTTCAATATTTTTATAACATAAAATCATTATACTATGAAACGTATGTATAAGTTATGTCCTTTAAGGTTTTTCCAGAATTTCTGGATTAAACTGCGTCTGTGACCGCTTAGGTAGAAATGACTTCCTACGATGTATCCGCCGCGTACCGGGTCTATGAATCTGCCCGACCTTCAGCCATTCCGTCCAACCCCCTAATCACGGTCCCATCACCTTAAAAACCCCGGGGCGCCCCCGGGGTTTTTCTTAAGCCTATTATTTCTTTTCTTTGGCTGCTTCCATTTCTTTTTCTTCAATGAAACGGATGGCATCTCCCAGAATGTAAAGGGATCCGCAGATAAGGACAATGTCCCCGGCCCCTGCTTCTTTCGTGGCATCTTCCAGAGCAGCCTTGACAGAAGGTTCTGCCATGAAGGCAGCATCTATCTTCTGGGCTTTGATCATGGCACCGATTTCTTCAGGCTTCCTTGTCCTGGGTGTAGGTGCCTCGCAGGCGAAAACCTTGTCTCCCTTGCGAATAAGAAGCTGAATCACCGTTTCTGTATCCTTGTCAGCCAGAGATGTGAATACAAAGAGGCGGCGTTTATCGGGATACTGTTCCTCCAGCGCTTCCATAAGGGCTTCGGCTCCTGCCGGATTATGAGCACCATCCATGATATAGGTGACGCCTTTTACATCGTGGATTTCAAAGCGTCCCTGCCAGCGGGTCCGGGCCAGACCTTCGCGAAGATCATTTTCATTCACCCGGTCATCCTGCTTCATGATGATAGACAGGGCCATGGTAGCTACTGCTGCATTCACAGCCTGATGAGCTCCTACGAAAGGAACAAAGAGAAGGCTCTTTTCCAGTTCCTTAGGCATATCTTTCCGTTTCACCGTAACTACCTGTCCATGTTTCCAGGGATTTCTGGAATCAATTTCAAAATCCCTGCCGTAGAAATAGATGCGGGATTTTTTTTCATGGGCTTCCTTCTTCAGCTGTTTCAAAGCCACATGCTGGGCTGCAGTAACCACCGGAATGCCTTCTTTGATGATGCCAGCCTTCTGGTGAGCGATTTCCTGAAGGGTATTGCCCAGGTACTTCATGTGGTCCATAGCCACATTGGTAATGACAGAAACCACAGGAAGAATGACATTGGTCGAATCATAAAGTCCGCCCATGCCCACTTCCATAACTGCGTAATCCACTTTCTGTTCTTTGAAATACCAGAAAGCCATGGCCGTCAGAAGTTCAAATTCCGTCGGTGCTTCTACGCCGTCTGCAATGATTTCTTCCGCCGCTTTCCGCACCACGGTAGCTGCTTTGGCAAAATCTTCTCTGGAAATATCATGGCCGCAGATATAAATCCGTTCGGTGTAGTCCAGCAGATGAGGGGAAATGTAACGCCCCACCCGGAGCTGGGCATTTTCCAGCACGCTGGTAATCATGGCCACCACGCTTCCTTTGCCGTTGGTGCCGGTGACATGAATCACCTTGTAAGCGGTTTCCGGATTTCCCAGTTTCTTCAGCATGGCCTCTATCCGCTCCAGCCCCGGCTTAATGCCAAAGGATGCTGCCTGTTCCAGATAGGCCACTGATTCTTCGTAATTCATAATTTCTCCTTTACATAAGAAGTACTCCCTGATGAAAGGGAGTCTTCGATTGGTTTTGATGATTGCGGCTGAGCCGTGGGTTCTTCACCCTTCAGGCGCATAAGATTCTAAGGCTTAATGAATCCTTTGTGAAGGAAAGAGGATGGCGGCTTCGCCGCAGGCTGTGCCAGCTGACGTTCCGTCACCGCCGGCGGTGCCTGTAAACTTTCCTCCCCGCTAGGGAAGCGCTGATTAAATCGTTGTCTGCTTTTATTCTTGAATTTTTATGCAATGCAAGGAATGGGACGACGCGAATAGCGAGCTATTTAAGGAGTCCCATGACGAAGCAGTGCATAAAAATTCTTATGAAAGCAGACTCTATGAATTAATCAGTGCTTCCCTAAAGTCCCGTCCTGCTTAAGAATCTTTTGCAATCAGAGCTGATCCAGGAACTTCAGACGTTCTTCCAGAGATTTCATCTTTTCTTCAAACTGGGCCAGCTTTTCTTTTTCCTTCTCAACCACTGCTTCAGGTGCTTTAGCCAGGAATCCTTTATTGGCCAGTTTACCGCTGGTGCGGGCAATATCTTTCTCCAGGGCCGCCTTGTTCTTTGCAATCTTTTCTTTTTCTTTAGCCGTATCAATGAGGCCCTTCAGTTCCAGATAAACTTCCAGACCGGTAACTACGGAAGTCAGTGCGTTTTCCGGTTTCGGTGCATCAGGGGAAAGCAGCTTGATGTCTTCTACATGGCCCAGTTTTTCATAGTATTCCTTATGGTTTTCAATGCAGCCTTTCAGGTCATCCCGGAGAACAGCAATCTGGATGTGGCACATCTTATTGGGTGTTACGTTGGCTTCAGCGCGCATGTTACGGATAGCCTTGATGGAGTCCATAATCCTTTCAAACTGTTCTGCTTCGTCCTTGAAGCGGAGGTTTTCATCAGCCTTCGGCCAGGGAGCCCTTGCCAGGATTTCGCCTTCATGGGGCAGATGCTGCCAGAGGTGTTCCGTAATGAACGGCATAAATGGATGAAGCAGGGCCAGCATGCGGGTCAGGGTATACACCAGCACGTACTGGGTAACTTTGCGGTCCGTATTATGTTCACCATAGAGACGGGTCTTGGCTGTTTCAATGTACCAGTCGCAGAAATAGTTCCATGTGAAGTTATAAATAGAGTCTGCTGCTTCACCCAGTTCGTATTTGTCCAGGTTGGCACTGACATAATCTTCCGTGGCTGCCAGACGGTCAAGAATCCATTTATCTGCCAGAGTGAACTGCGTTTTGTCCGGAACGAAATCTTTATCATAATCGTCCAGGTTCATCAGGGTAAACTTGGTAGCATTCCAGATCTTATTGGCGAAATTCCGATTTCCTTCTACCTTTTCATAGTAGAAACGCATATCGTTGCCGGGCGTATTGCCGGTAACCAGGGTGAACCGGAGGGCATCGGCACCGTATTTATCGATGACTTCCAGAGGATCAATGCCGTTTCCAAGGGACTTGCTCATCTTGCGGCCCTGGGAATCGCGGACAAGGCCATGAATGAATACATACTTGAATGGAATTTCATGCATGAATTCCATGGACATGAACATCATGCGGGCTACCCAGAAGAAAATGATATCGTAGCCGGTAACCATGGTGGATGTGGGGTACCACTGTTTCAAAACCGGTGTCTGGTCAGGCCAGCCCATGGTGGAGAATGGCCACAGGGCAGAGGAGAACCAGGTATCCAGCACGTCCGGATCCTGATGGATATGTTTGCTGCCGCACTTCGGGCATTCGGTCAGATCCGTGCGGGATGCACTGACAGCGCCGCAGTCATCGCAGTACCATACCGGAATGCGGTGGCCCCACCAGAGCTGACGGGAAATACACCAGTCATGAATGTTTTCCAGCCACTGAATATAAGTCTTGGAAAAACGTTCAGGAACAAATTTCGTCTTTCCGGAAGTCACTGCTTCCATGGCCGGTCCGGCCAGAGGTTTCATCTTTACAAACCACTGTTTCGTAGTCATTGGTTCCACCACCGTCTTGCAGCGGGAGCAGTGACCTACAGCATGCTTCGTTTCTTCAATCTTTACCAGCAGACCGGCCTTCTTGAAATCTTCAATAATGGCTTTTCTGGCTTCATAGCGATCCATGCCGCTGTATCTGCCGGCCTTTTCATTCATTGTGCCGTCCTTGTTCATGATGACAATGGTGGGCAGGTCATGGCGCTGGCCTACTTCAAAGTCGTTGGGGTCATGGGCCGGTGTAATCTTCACGCAGCCGGTACCATAGTCCATATCTACATAATCATCAGCAATAATGGGGATTTCGCGATCCGTAGTAGGAAGCTTTACCTTCTTACCTACCAGATGGGCATACCGTTTATCTTCGGGATTCACAGCTACAGCCGTATCGCCTGGAATCGTTTCCGGACGGGTTGTAGCAATTTCTATATATCCGTCTTCTCCTACGATAGGATAGTTAAAATACCAGAGATGACCCACTTCGTCCTCATGTTCTACTTCGATATCAGAGAGTGCCGTCTGGCAGCGGGGGCACCAGTTGGTGATGCGGAATCCCTGATAGATAAGACCTTTTTCGTAGAGAGAAACAAAAACTTCACGGACAGCCCGGGCGCATACATCGTCCATGGTAAACCGTTCCCGTTTCCAGTCGCAGGAAGAGCCGAGACGGCGAATCTGCAGACCAATGCGGTTTCCGAACTTTTCCTTCCACTGCCATACTCTTTCCAAGAACTTTTCACGGCCCAGATCGTACTTATTGAGACCTTCCTCGGCAATCTGCTTTTCCACCTTCACCTGAGTAGCAATGCCTGCATGGTCCTTGCCCGGCAGCCAGAGTACGTTGTAGCCCTGCATTCTTTTATAACGAATAAGGATATCCTGCAGTGTATTGTCCAGGGCATGACCCATATGCAGCTGGCCTGTTACGTTTGGCGGCGGCAGCACAATGCTGTATGGTTCCTTGGAAGGATCCGGTTCATCATGAAATACATCATGATCCTCCCAGAACTTATACCACTTCTGCTCAATCGCAGCGGGGTCATATTTGCCAAGATCTTCAAAATCTGCCATATTTTTCACTCCTAAAAATAAAAAATCTCCTCCATCCCATAGGACGAAAGAGTGCTTCCGCGGTACCACCTAAATAATCATACATGATCGCTCATTTGCGTATAACGTGCGCCACGGGCATAAGCCGGCTCCGGGGTGACCCGCTGCTTCATCCTTACCGCCTTCCCACCATCGGCAGCTCTCTAAAAATTCATCCGCAGCTTCTTCCCATCTCTGCTTTTACATATGATATGAAATATCATAGCAGGATTCAAAATGAAATGCAAGGGGTGGAAATGAAAAGTAAGGGCCGCAAAGCAGCCCCCACTTTTCATAAGGTTCACAGGATTGACAAGCGCTTTGCGTCTGCGAGTTTAGGTGGCAACCTGCGGGTGCCACCTAAGGAAGCACTGATTAATTCATAGAGTTTTCTTTTATAAGAATTTTTATGCACTGTTTCGTCATGGGCTTCCTTAAATAGCTCGCTATTCGCGTCAGCCCATTCCTCGCATTGCATAAAAATTCAAGAATAAAAGCAAACAATGATTTAATCAGCGCTTCACTAAAAGAGACTGTGAAGAAATGATTTACATTTTTTCACAGCCTCTTTTAGGTGATCACCTTCCCGCCTGATATGGTCATTCTAAGCCACCGGTAAGAAATCCTGATACAACAGTGAACCAACTGACGGTACATGCCAGCCTAAGATAAATCTCAAAGTCTGATGTCTATCATCTACTCTTGAATCCCCGCTCTTCTCAGAAATTCTTCTTCATTAATGACGGGGATATTCTTTGCCCTTGCTTTTTCCAGCTTGCTCCCTGCATCAGCACCAGCCACCACCAGGGTGGTTTTTCCGGTAATGGAAGACTGGGTATCTCCGCCCTGCTGTTTGATGATCTCACTGGCTTCTCTCCTTCCCATGGCAGAGAGTTTACCAGTAAGAACCACCATTTCTCCGGCGAAAGCCTGACCTGCAGGGATTTCCTTGATTTCTTCCATGAGAACGCCGGCATCTTTGAGTTTATTAATAACAGCCAGGTTCTTCACATCGTGGAGATAATCATAAAGGCTTGTGGCTATCACTTTACCTATACCTTCAGTTTCCTGAATTTCATCAATGGAAGCGGCAATGATGGCATCCATGGTATGGAAACGGGCGGTAATGAGTTCGGCTCCTTTCGCTCCCAGAAAGCGGACTCCCAGACCGAAGAGAAGTTTGGCAAGGCCTCTTCCCTTGCTGTCCGAAATAGCAGCGGCCAGGTTGGCAGCACTTTTTTCGCCCATACGCTCCATCTGTTCCATATCTTCCTGTTTCAACCGATAGAAGTCACCAGGGTCATTGACCAGACGGGCAGCCAGAAGACTGTCCACCACCGAGGGTCCCATCCCTTCGATGTCCATGGCATCACGGGAAGCAAAGTGAATAAGCTTTTCCCGTACCACGCCGCCGCAGTTGGGATTTGTGCACCGATAAGCGGCTTCTCCTTCGATGCGGTGCACCGGCTCACCGCAGATAGGACAGGTCTTTGGCATTTCAAAGATTTCTTCTTTTCCTGTGCGCTTATCTTTGAGCACTGTGGAGATTTCAGGAATAATTTCCCCTGCCTTGTAAATCATGACATGATCTCCCACCCGAATGTCTTTTTCATGGATAAAATCCATGTTGTGGAGGGTAGCCCGTTTCACGGTAGTGCCTGCCAGATGCACAGGGGTAAGGTCCGCCGACGGAGTGAGAACGCCGGTACGACCCATGGTAACAATGATACGCTCTACCTTGGTTTCCACTTCTTCCGGCGGGTACTTATAAGCCATCGCCCACTTGGGATCTTTCACCGTAGCCCCCAGCTGATTCTGCTGGGCGAAATCGTTCACTTTGATGACCATACCATCGGTGTCATAGCCCAGGTCGTGACGCTTGATTTCCCATTCATTGACGCCTTTAATAACGCCTTCGATGGAGTCCCATTTCCGATAATTCGGATTCACCTGAAAATGGAACGCTTCCAGCTGCTTAAGCAGTTCTTCCTGGGAATGAATTTCCAGTCCCTGCATATCCCCCAGTGCATAAGCAAAGAAGGCCAGGTTCCGGGAAGCGGTGACATGGGGATCCAGCTGGCGCAGCGAGCCGGCTGCTGCATTCCGGCAGTTGGCAAAAGGCATGAGCCCTGCTTCATCCCTTTCCTCATTCAGGGTGATGAAGCTTTTTCTGGGCATATACACTTCACCTCTCACTTCCATGTAGGGCGGTGCATTTTCAATGTAAAGAGGAATGGTGTGAATGGTTTTGACGTTGGCCGTCACATCTTCCCCTACTCTGCCGTCGCCTCGGGTAAGTCCCTGAACCAGGCTGCCATTTTCGTAAATAAGATTCATGGAAAGGCCATCAATTTTAAGTTCCGTAATATATTCCACGGAGTTTACACCAAGGCCTTCCTTCACCCTGCGGTCAAAATCCCGAAGTTCATCGGCACTGAAAGCATTGGCCAGGCTCAGCATGGGCTTGCGGAAACGGACCTTTCCAAAATCGTCGGATGCTTTGCCCCCTACCCTCTGGGTAGGAGAATCGGGGGTCACCAGTTCTGGATATTCCTTTTCCAAATCCACCAGCTGACGATAGAGGTGGTCAAATTCATAATCCGTAATTTCCGGAGCATCTTTCACATAGTACAGGTAGCTGTGATGGCGAATTTCCTTCCGGAGTTCCTGCACCTTTTTCCTGATTTCTTCAGTTGCCATAGAAATGCCTCTATTCTTCCTTCCTAATGGGGGCAAAGGTCACCATGAGCTGGCGCACCTTACCCTGAAAATCCACTTTAATCATCATATTCTTGTCTTTTCCCATAACTGACACCACTTTTCCCTTTCCCCAAAGGTTATGAACAGCGGTATCTCCCACTTTCCAATCATATCGAGCTTTTGTGCCGGCTTTTTTGGGTTTGTTCACCACAGCGGAGTCAGAAAGAGCATAGCGGCTCCTGCTTTCATTGTGCCAGCGGCCGGCACTTTTGATGGTCTCCTGCTTTCTATCGCTGCCCACATGGTCGATAAGGTCAGATGGGATTTCTTCCAGGAAACGGCTGGCCGCATAGGGTTTCATCTGTCCATACATGGTGCGCATATGGGCATTGCAGAGGTAAAGCTCCTTCTTTGCCCTGGTAATGGCCACGTAACAGAGACGACGTTCTTCTTCCAGGCGGGATTCTTCCATAAGGGAGCGGACGCCGGGGAAAATGCCTTCGTCCATGCCAGGCAGAAATACCACAGGGAATTCCAGGCCCTTGGCGCTGTGCATGGTCATTAGGGTGACTTTGTCATCTGTTTCTTCATAGCCGTCCACATCGTTTACCAGAGCCACCTGTTCCAGAAATTCAGCCAATCCTTCTCCCGGATGGGTGGTGGTGAAGTCCTTGGCCACAGAAAGAAGTTCGCCCAGGTTTTCTTCCCTGCTCTGGGCCTGGGGATCATCGCTTTCCTGCAGTTGTACCAAATATTTTGTATCAGTCAGAATTTTCTGAATCAGGTCAAAAATATTCATCTCTGTGGAAGCATTCAGAAAATCAAAGATAAGAGCACTGAAATTCTGCAGCTTCAGCTGGGCGGAAGCGGAAATGGGAGAACCCTCCAGAGCCATAATGCCTTCAAACATGGACATGTTCCCGCTATTGGCATAATCCGTCAGCTTCTGCACAGTGGTGGCTCCAATCCCCCGTTTGGGCACATTGATGATGCGGGTAAGGCTGATGTTATCCCTGAAATTATTAATGACCTTGAGATAAGCCATAATATCCCTGATTTCTGCACGGTCATAAAATCTGGTCCCCCCTACCATGGTATAGCCGATGCCTCGCTTCACCAGGGTCTCTTCCAATACACGAGACTGAGCATTCATACGGTAGAGCACTGCCATATTTCCATAAGGCACATGGTCCTCATCATGCTTTTTCTTCATAGTGTTCACAATGAATTCCGCTTCATTGTGTTCATCCATGGCAGTATACCACTGCAGGTGGGCACCACCCCGCTGCTCGGTCCACAGTTTCTTGGAAGGGCGGTCCGGGTTATTTTCAATCACCGCATTAGCTGCATCAAGAATGGTCTGCGTGGACCGATAGTTCTGCTCCAGCTTGATAATCCTGGCCTTGGGATAGTCCGATTTGAAATCCATAATATTTCGAAGATCCGCACCGCGCCAGGAGTAAATACTCTGGTCTGCATCGCCTACAGCGCAGATATTCTGAAGGCTTCCGGCAATGTATTTCGCCATCAGGTACTGCGCGTGGTTCGTATCCTGGTATTCGTCGATAAGGATATAATGGAAGCGATCCTGCCAGCGCCTGCGGATGGTTTCATTGGCCAGAAGAGCAGTGGTAATGAAGAGAAGATCGTCGAAATCAAGGGCATTGTTCTGCTTCATATGTTTGTCATAGAGATCATACACATCCGCTGCCTTCTGGTTATAGAAATTTCCTCCTGCCTGACGGCGGAAAGCCTGGGGGCTGAGAAGCTGGTTTTTAGCCGTAGAAATACTGCTCTGGATGGACCGGGGCTGAAACTGCTTATCATCCAGATTCAGTTCCTTCAGTACATTCTTCACCAGCTGTTTGGAATCATCAGAATCGTAAATGGTGAATTTATCGGTATAGGGTGGATAATTGTTGATTTCCCGGCGGAGGAAACGGGCGCCGAAGGAATGGAAGGTATACATCCAGATTTTGTCTGCTGCCGGCCCGACCAGACTGTGAACACGATCCCGCATTTCCTTGGCTGCTTTATTGGTAAAAGTAATGGCCAGGATTTCACTGGGGCGGATGCCCAGAGAAAGCATGTAGGCAATCCGGCAGGTCAGAGCCTTCGTTTTACCGGAACCGGCGCCGGCCATAATCAGTACCGGTCCCTCCACCTGCTTAACTGCTTCCAGCTGGCGGTCATTTAATGTATGTAAAAATTCTGTCATTCTTACTCCTTTGTTTGTTAGTAACAGTGGGTTAGTGGGCTGGCGGGCCTATGCAAAACCCCGATAAAAAGAAAAACTCATATATGACAGAGTCATGTATGAGTTCTTCCTCCGCAAATCACCGGCAGCATACCGGTAATTTCAGGATTTTATTATTCTCCATATACCTTCAGGAGGAACGGAGCCACCTGTTTTTTACGGGACATGACTTTCGGCAGGTAAATCATACCATTTTCTGCCTTCTTGCCAAATGCCTTTTCAGCAGCATCTTTGGCACCTTCTGTGAACCAGAGATAGGTATCTTCTGTCAGAATATTGGTTACCATAAGATAGGAAGCTTCGTATTTCTTTTCTACCTTGGTATCTTCCAGGGCTTTCATAATATCTGCTTTCTTTGCGTTAATCGGTTCTACATCCATAACGGAAATCTGTCCGCAGGAGAAGGTCTTTCCGCCTGCTTCAAATTCCTTGGTGTCGTTGTGAGCCAGTTTTTCAGCCGGATAGTCAGAAATATCAGCGCCGGCCTTCAGCATGTCCATGCCGTACTTTTCATAGTCTACGCCGGCAATTTCAGCCAGTTCCTTCACTGCTTTCTTATCTTCTTCCGTGCAGGTAGGAGAACGGAAGAGAACCGTATCAGAAATAATGGCAGAGAGCATCATACCTGCCACTTCTTTGGACGGTTTTACGCCGTTCTGTTTATAGAGTCCGTAAATAACAGTATTCACACAGCCTACCGGACGAATAAGGATAAAAATAGGGCTCTCCGTTTCAAAATCACCCAGACGGTGATGATCGATGAGTTCCAGTACATCTGCATCTTTAATGCCGTCTACGCACTGTTTGGATTCATTGTGGTCTACCAGAATGATTTTTGTCTTTTCGTCGGATTCGCTCTTTCTTGCCACGCTGGTCAGAAGAACCGGTGCTTCTACCTTGAAATAGTCAAGGGCGAATTTCGTTTCCTTATTCGGTTCCCCTGCTCTGGCTGCTACCGCATCCATTCCCAGCTGTCTTTTCAGATAGGAATAGGAAATAGCAGCGGCAATGCTGTCAGTATCCGGGGATTTATGTCCTGTTACATATACTTTGCTCATTCTATCGCTCCTTTAAACCAATGATGAATGGGTTCATAATCACTTTCCCCATTATACCATGAAGAGACAAAGGGGGCAAAGATTCTCCCGTTCGAAGTAAGCTCTGCGTTGAAGGTTCAGAAAATGCAGCGAAGAAAAGTTTTAAAGCTTCCCACCGGCTTTCAGGCAATAAGTCCTATAGGATTGAGCCGCCTTCTTTTACTCACGCAGCGCAAAAATTCCCGGCACCAGGCCGGGGATTTCTGCGTTTATTTTCAGCTTATTTAAACCGTTTCATTCTATGAGAAAGAGCACTGCTTCCGTAGAAGGAATCGGCGTCCAGGTCTTCTTCAATACGGAGAAGCTGGTTATACTTGGCCACTCTTTCTGTCCGTCCGGGAGCACCGGTCTTAATCTGGCCGGCATTGAGAGCCACGGCTACATCAGCAATGGTGGTATCCGCAGTTTCGCCGGAGCGATGGGAAATCACCGCAGTGTATCCGCAGCGCTGAGCCATCTGCACAGCTTCAAAGGTTTCAGTCAGGGTGCCGATCTGGTTCAACTTGATGAGAATGGAGTTAGCCACGCCCAGATGAATGCCTTTGGAGAGGCGTTTGGTATTGGTAACAAAGAGGTCATCTCCTACCAGCTGTACTTTTTTACCCAGGGCGTCTGTGAGTTTCTTCCAGCCATCCCAGTCCTCTTCTCCCAGGCCGTCTTCAATGGAGATAATAGGATATTCATCAATGAGCTTTTCGTAGAATGCAATCATTTCATCAGCCGTTTTGGCGGTATGGTCTCCTGCCAGGTGGTAGAGGCCATCGTCGCCAAGAAGTTCAGAGGCTGCTACATCAGTAGCAAGAACCACATCTTTACCTGCGGTATAGCCTGCTTTTTCAATAGCTTCGCAGATCACTTCCATGGCTGCTTCATTGGAGGGAAGGTCTGGTGCATAACCGCCTTCGTCACCTACGGCAGTGGACAGTCCCTTCTTCTTCAGTACATCTTTCAGGGCATGATAGATTTCAGCGCACATGCGCAGACCTTCGCGGAAGCTGGGAGCACCGACAGGCATAATCATGCTTTCCTGGATGTCCACATTGTTGTCTGCATGAGCACCACCGTTCATGATATTCATCATAGGTACCGGCAGGTTATGGGCATTCACGCCGCCCAGATACTGGTACAGTGGAAGGCCGGCAGAAGCAGCTGCTGCATGAGCAGCAGCCAGGGATACACCCAGAATGGCATTGGCCCCAAGGCGGCTCTTGTTTTCCGTACCGTCCAGATTGATGAGGATGTGGTCAAGGCCTCTCTGATCGCTGGCATCCCAGCCGAGCACGGCATCAGCGATTTCGCTGTTTACATTGTTTACCGCCTTCAGGACTCCTTTACCATTGTACCGGCTTTTGTCGCCATCTCTAAGTTCAGTAGCTTCAAACATGCCTGTAGATGCACCGGAGGGAACGGCGGCCCTGGCAAAGGTGCCGTCTTCCAATGTCATTTCTACTTCTACTGTGGGATTTCCCCTGGAATCCAAAATTTCTCTTGCGTGCAAATCAGTAATTGCTGCCATGCTTTATTCCTCCTGTAATTTTTTCAGTATGGTTATCAGGCTTTATTATAAATATCAATCATTGTGTCCGGCTTCAGGCTGGCGCCGCCAATCAAGGCACCGTCAATATTTTTCTGCTTCAGGAAATAGGAAATATTATCTCCATTCACAGAACCGCCATAAAGGATACGGACCTCATCAGCTGCTTTCTTTCCTGCCGCCTCTTTCACGGTTTTACGAATAAAGGATGCGATTTCTTCCGCATCTTTGGGAGTAGCAGCCTGACCGGAGCCGATGGCCCAGATAGGTTCATAGGCAATGACCATTTTAGCTATTTCCTCTTTGGAAAGTGCAAAAAGAGCTGTCCTGATTTCGCTTCCAATTCGTTCCTCCGTCTGGCCTTCCTTTCTTTCTTCTTCCGTTTCCCCTACACAGAGGATAGGAATCATGTCATTTTCCAGCACCGCCTTCACCTTACGGGCCACAAATTCATCACTTTCTCCCAGAATCTGGCGCCGTTCGGAATGGCCGCAGATGACATAGCTGCAGCCCAGGTCCTTCAGCATAGGTGCCGAAATTTCTCCTGTAAATGCTCCCTTTTCTTCAGGATACACATTCTGGGCCCCCCAACGAATGGAGGAGCGGTCCAAAAAGAAACGGGCTATGGGAATATCGGTAAAGGGCGGACAGAAAAGAAGCTCGGTCCCTTCCTTTTTCTGTATTTTGAAGGCTTTGAAAAATTTCTCAGCTTCTGTTACTGTGAGATTCATTTTCCAATTGCCTGCAATCAGGGTTTTACGCAAACAGAATCACTCCTTATCCGCCAGTACTGCCACGCCGGGAAGGACCATGCCTTCCAGCATTTCCAGGGAGGCACCGCCGCCGGTGGATACATGGGAGAATTTGTCTTCAATGCCCAGCTGGTCCACAACGGATGCAGACTCACCGCCGCCGATGACGGTGGTGGCATCAAGGTCTGCCATAGCTTCTGCAATGGCAAAGGTGCCTTTAGCAAAGGGTTTCATTTCAAATACGCCCATGGGACCATTCCATACCACGGTTTTCATTTTCTTCAGTGTTTCTACATAAAGTTCAATCGTCTTAGGACCGATATCCAGTGCCATCCAGGGACTCTTGAATTCCGATGCCGAAAGGACTTTGGTCTTCGCCTTTTCAGAGAAGGAATCCCCCGCCATAAAGTCTACGGGGAGCATGATTTCAGAACCCATTTCATGGGCCTTTTTCATCAGGTTTCTGGCCAAATCGAAACGATCCCTGTCCTGAAGGGACTGGCCCATGTCATATCCCTGGGCAGCCACAAATGTATTAGCCATGCCGCCGCCGATGAGGATGACATCAGCCTTTTCCATGAGGTTGGCAATAACCTGGATTTTATCACTGATTTTGGCCCCGCCGATAATGGCTGCAAAAGGTCTTTCCGGATGTTCGATGACACCATCGAGAAAATCAATTTCCTTCTTTAATAAAAGGCCGGACACCATAGGCATCAGCCTGCCCACCCCTACCACAGAGGCATGGGTACGGTGAGATACGCCGAAAGCATCGTTCACTGCCAGGCTGCAGCCGTCAGCAAGGGCTTTGGCAAATTCGGGATCATTCTTCTCTTCTTCCTTATGGAAACGAAGATTTTCAAGAAGAAGCACCTGTCCCGGTTTAAGGCTTTTCTTCATGGCAGAGGCCTTGTCCCCTATGCAGTCATCAGCAAAGAGTACTTCCTGGTGAAGAAGTTCGGACAGCCGCTTGGCACAGGGAGAAAGAGACAGCTCTTTGACCACGGCTCCCTTGGGACGCCCCATATGACTTGCCAGTACCACGGCAGCCCCCTGGTCCAGGAGGTAGCGGATGGTAGGAATGGTAGCCCGTATACGGCGGTCATCAAGGATATGACCTTCCTTATCATGGGGCACATTATAGTCCACACGGACATACACTGTTTTTCCTTCCGGTTTCAAATCATATACGGTCTGCTTGTTCATAATCAAAGTCCTTTCGATGCTACATACTTAACAAGGTCAATGATTCTCATGGAGTATCCCCATTCATTGTCATACCAGGCAATTACTTTCACCAGATTGCCTTCCATAACCATGGTGAGGAGGCTGTCTACGGTGGAGCTGACATCGGTGGTAAGGAAATCACTGGAAACCAGCGGTTCATCGGTGTAGGCCAGAATGCCCTTCAGTTCTCCTTCCGATGCTTCTTTCAAAGCTGCATTCACTTCTTCTTTCGTTACATTCTTTGAAAGTTCTACCACCAGGTCCACCAGAGATACATCAGGTGTTGGTACGCGGATAGCCAGACCGTTCAGCTTGCCTTTCAGTTCAGGAATAACAATGCCGATGGCTTTGGCTGCGCCGGTGGAGGTAGGAATGATGTTTTCTGCTGCCGCCCTGCCTCTTCTGGGATCTTTCTTATGGGCCTTTTCCAGAATAGCCTGGTCATTGGTGTAGGAATGAACAGTAGTCATAAGTCCCCGTTTGATATGGAACTTTTCATGAAGCACCTTCACCACCGGTGCCAGGCAGTTGGTCGTGCAGGATGCATTGGAAATGATATTGTCTTTTTCCGGATCATAGGTATTTTCATTGACGCCCATGACGATGGTGGCATCGTCATCTTTGCCGGGAGCCGTAATGATAACTTTCTTGACTGTTCCTCTGATATGTTTGCCGGCGCTGACCTTGTCCTTCAGCTTGCCCGTGGATTCAACTACGATTTCAACGCCATAAGCGCTCCAGTCCAGGTGTTCCGGATCTCTGTCATGGAATACATGAACCCGTTTTCCTTCAATAATCAGGTCATCACCATCAATTTCCACCTTCTTGCCCAGGCGTCCATGGACGGAATCATACTTCAGAAGATAAGCCGCAGTTTCTACACCGCTGGGGTTATTGATGGCCACCACGTCCAGGTCATCCCTGTCCAGCATGCCGCGGAATACCAGTCTGCCGATTCTGCCAAATCCGTTAATACCAATCTTTGTCATAATGTTAGTACCCTCCTGTGATTGACTTGGAACGCCGTTTCTATAAAGAGAAGCCGGCGCTGCCTTGTATGATTGTTTTACCTGCACCTTCATCAGTAATCAAGGTTCCCCGTATGCCGGCTCTGGCCATGGCAAGAATTGCGGGGCCTTTGTGACTGCCCCCGGCTGCAACTAAGACATGGGGAATAGAGGAAATATCTTCCCTGGAAATCCCGGCATTGTAGAGCCGATAGAGAATCTTCCCGTGAATATCCGCATAGAGGCCAAGAGCTTCGCCCACTGCTTTTTCCTTGATCAGCCGACGCCTTACATCTTCCGGAATCTCCAGCCACTTGGACTGATCCTCCGGCTCATCCACCCCTGTCACCAGGATATCCGTTTTGGAAAGGAGCCTGTCGATTTCTCTGAACTGGGGCAGTTCCTTCTTTACCCGAAGGAAAAGCTCGGGACTTAACCCGTCCGGTATATGGATGATATGATACTCACCGCCCAGTTTTTCCGCTATACGGGCTGCCACAAAATTGGGCAAATATTCCACCCGGTTGCCAAAACCACCGCGGGCAGGAACCACATCCACCTTCATGTGAAGGGACGGCAGGGCTTCCGCCATACCTGCCATAATCGGACCTCCGCCTACGGCGATAACAAAATTATCCCGGAGAAGACGAAGCAGTACAAAGGCCGCTTCCTGGCTGATTTCATTTTTCACAGCCGGTGTATCATCCAAATCCCCTCTCACCACAATCACCTTCTCCATGGAAAGAATCTTCTGCAGTTTATTTTCCATGTCCGAAAGAGATGGACTTTTCTGGAAATAGGGAGCCAGCGGCTCAATCAGTGATTCTCCCTTGGTGGTGAGACTCATGCCCGAAGGACGAGAAAAAAGAAGACCTGACTCTTCCATTTTTTCAATGTGCTTACGGACCGTGTTTTCAGAAAGTTTCGTCTGCATGGCGAGAAGATGCCTTCCCACCGGCCCGTTGTCGTGAATCTGCCGAAGAATCTCATACCGCTCCTGAGCCTCTGCCATCATTTCCGGCAGGAAGAGCATCATCAAAGAATCTTCTTTCAACCATATCACTTCCATCCATTAAAAAGTGCGGAATCATGCCAAGTCTTACCTTTTACAGTATATCACGCCGTCATTAATACTACAACATCTATGTGAAAATATAGTAATACGTATACTCTACATATCAAAAGTATACCAATTAATTTGCTGCCTTCCAATTTGCTTTTTCCTGAAACCATGAAAATTCCTTAAATTACGGGCTGAAAAAAACAGGAAAATACTCTTTCCATAAATTCATACCATGAAGTCATAATGTTCTTAAGTTCAATAACTTTTCAGTATGAATTTTTCCCGAAAAAGATAAAAATTTTTTCTCATAAAAGCCATGTTCTCCACAGAAAAAATGGATATAATAAGGGCAGAACCATAACTATTTCAAAATAAGGGAGGAATCATTATGCCGTGGAAAACAAAACTGACAAAACTCTTATCCATTGATTATCCGATCATCCAGGGAGGCATGGCCTATATTTCTGATGGCCTCCTGGCTGCTGCCATGGCCCATGCTGGCTGCGCAGGAGTCATCGGTTCCGGCGGGTTCTCCACCGACGAAGTGCGGGACAATATCCGCCGGGCTAAAGATATTCTGGGACCCAGAGGAATCTTCGGCGTGAACCTTATGCTCCAGGCTCCCAATAAAGACGACGTGGCCCAGATTATCTGTGACGAAAAGGTGCCCTTCGTCACATTAGGTGCCGGAAACCCTCTGCCCTGGTTTGACGATCTTCACCATGCCGGCGTGAAATGCATTCCTGTAGTGCCTAATGTGAAACTGGCCAAAAGAGTACAGAATGCCGGTGCCGACGCCCTGGTGGTGGAAGGTATGGAAGCCGGCGGTCACGACGGCAAGCTCACCCTCATGGCCCTCCTGGAAAACGTACTTCCAGACATTGAAATTCCCGTCATCGCTGCCGGCGGCATTGTAGACGGAAGAGGCATTGCCGCCGCCCTCGTTATGGGTGCCTCCGGCGTACAGATGGGCACCCGTTTCCTTCTGGCAGAAGAATGCCGTCTGCATCCTAAGGCAAAAGAAGCGATTATCAAAGCAAAGGACACGGACTCCACAGTCACCGGATTCACCACCGGTGACAGCGTACGAGGACTCAAAAACGCTTTCTCTGAAAAATACCTGAAAGCAGAATACAGCGGCGCTCCACTGGAAGAGCTCATTTCCCTGGCCGTCGGCACCACCAGAAAAGGAGCCGTGGAAGGGGATACGGAAAACGGCTACGTTCTGGCCGGCATGTCCCTTACCCACCTCACCAGAATCCAGCCGGTAGAAGAAATTGTGGAAGAACTGGTTTCGGAAACAGAAAGAAGACTTGCGGGAGCCAAGGGGCTGATTTGAATTTTATGCCCTCTGGGGCAGAAGGGGCGCGGCTGCGCCGCAGGTTGTGTAGAAAGGTTGTGTCCCCAGAGGGGAAACGACTCACTACGTTTTGTGCGTCGCTTTGCTCCTTCACCCACTGCTGTCACTGACTCACTGGATTTTCGGGTCGCTGATGCTCCCTTACAAATCCAGTTCGCTAGTGCATCCTCTGCTGTCACTGACTCACTGGATTCTCAGGTCGCTTTGCTCCCTTACAAATCCAGTTCGCATAGTGCAAAATGTGTTCGCTGTGCATCGCTGCCGCTCAAGGAGCAAGGCCAAAGGGTTCAAAGGGTTCAAAAGGTTCAGAGGGTTCAGAGGGGAAGGATTGCCGCCGAAGGCGGCAATGATTTTATATGCCGCCTTACGGCGGCCAGCGGTAAACGGATAGCAGATAGCCGTCCCACTGTCTCACTAGGGAAGCGCTGATTAAATCGTTATCGGATTTCATTCTTGAATTTTTATTCAATGCAAGGAATAAGTCGACGCGAATAGCCAGCTATTTAAGGAGACTTATGACGAAGCATTGGATAAAAATACATATGAAATTCGATTCTGCGAATTAATCAGTGCTTCCCTAGTACACCAGCTCACCAGCCCACTTTTCCCCACATAAAAAAGCCATGAAATGATATCTCCTTTGAGATTCCATTTCATGGCTTTTCATATTTCCTATGATGTATGAGATGTATGATTAGATTTTAAAGCTCAGTTTTTCTACAGCTGCTGCCAGTTTCGGTCCGATTTTCGGCACGCCCTGTACGTCTTCCGGCTTCACAGCCCGAATAACCACAATAGCTGTCAGGTAAACCACTCCGCCTACACAGATAGCTGCTAATGTGGCAAGGGTGTTGCTATGGATGATGCTGAAAGCGCCATGGTAAGCTCCCAAAACGGCAGCGCCCATAATGCCGGCAGCGATGAACAGTTTCACCGTGTGAAGCACATCCATGGTATATCTTCTGTATCTATAGAGGAAAATCAGATTCAGCACAGCTGCCACGCCAAAGTCAGCGTTAGTGGCCCAGGCTGCCCCAAGCACACCCCAGGCGGGAAGGGCGGTAAGATTCCAGGAAAGAAGTACCTTTACCGATGCGGAAATGACCATATTAATGAAAGGAATGGCCGTTTTGCCCATGCCCTGCAGAACACCGGTAGTAACCTGCTGCACTCCCAGAAGGAATACGCCAAAACTCATGACTGCAATGCAGGGGCCCGCATCAGGGGTCGCATAAAGCATGGCAGAAATCGGGGTGGCAATGACGCACATGCCCACGAAAGCAGGAATCGTAATGAGGTTGGCCAGCCGCATGGCGGTGTCGGTCCTCTTCATTACTACATCTCCCCGTTTCTGAGCAATCGCTTCAGAAATGACAGGCACCAGGCTGGCCGCCAGGGAAGCGGTCACAATGGTGGGCATATTCACGAGGGCCGTAGCCATGCCGGTGAGATAGCCGAAGAGAGTCGTAGCTTCTTCCACCGCAAACCCTGCCACTTCCAAACGCCGGGGCACAATGAAAAGGTCGATGTTGGATACGATGGGCAGCATAATATTAGCCAGTGAAACGGGGATGGCCAGCACAAGAAGTCTTTTGATAATGTGGAGGGCACTTTGCGGTTTAATGGAAGGATCCTGCTCTGAAGCCAGTTCTTTTCGCCAGCCCCGGGTCATATAATAGAAACCGATAAGGACCACAATGCCCATGAAAGCACCGGGAGCCGCCCCCAGCGTAGCACCGGCAGCACCGAATTCAAGGCCGTAAGGCAGAAGGATGACAGCAAAGGCAATCATGGTCACCACCCGCACCACCTGCTCCAGAATCTGGGATACTGCCGTAGGCGTCATAAGCTGGAGACCCTGGAAATAGCCGCGCAGCGTTGCCAGAAGGGTGGCGCAGAAAACAGCCGGAGAAAGAGCAAGAAGAGACCAATAGGCACGGGGATCGCGAACGATGCCCGTATCCACCAGCCACTGAGCGCCAAAGAAAAGAAGGACACTGAAAAAGAGCCCTGTCAGCACCAAAGCTGCCATGGAAATACGAAATACTTTCTGTCCGCCGTGATAATCGTTTAACGCATTTCTCTCTGCCACCATGATGGAAATAGCTACCGGAAGACCGGCAGAGGATACGGAAAGACAGAGGAGATAAATTGGATAGGCCATCTGGTATAGGCCGATGCCCTCCCCGCCCAGAAGACGGGACAGATAGATACGACTGAACGCACCAATAAATTTAACAATAATACCGGCTACTGTCAGAATCAGGGCACCCTGGATAAATGAATTTTTACGCATTTTTCACCTGTTTCAATAGGAAATAGATTCACAACTCATATAGTCATATCAGATTTCAGAAAAATTGTAAAGCATTATGGCTGATTTTTATATGGACCGGTCCAGAAGGATGGGAAAATGAGGAGCGTTGAAAGGGCCGTGACCGCCGCTTTGAAGGTAATGTTTTATAGTCCCGCCGCCTTCCTTTCCTCTCCAACCAGAATACAAAAACAGGAAGAGGATTTCGGCCCCGTCATCTTTGAGATGACTGATAATAAATATCAGCCGATGGAAAGGAACCGACTTAGGGAAGCACTGATTAATTCATAGAGTTTTCTTTTATAAGAATTTTTATGCACTGTTTCGTCATGGGCTTCCTTAAATAGCTCGCTATTCGCGTCAGCCCATTCCTCGCATTGCATAAAAATTCAAGAATAAAAGCAAACAATGATTTAATCAGCGCTTCCTTAGGCGGTCAGCAGCAGAAGGAAAATATATTTCCACCGTCAAAACTCTACTCGCCCTTTACTTCTTTATACATTTCATCCATGAATTGGGCCATCCATTTCATTTCGTCTCCGGTAATGGCTTTTTTATTAATATTCATTTTGGCCATATGGCCGGGAAGGAGGCGGATGTAGGGAAGCATAGTCCTTGGGAGTTTCATGGGGTTCCAGCCCCGCATGGGTTCTTCGTCAGCCCAGGTAATGACGAAGGAAGCACCGCTGTCCATAATGCTTCCGATTCCAAGCTGCCTTGCCTTGACGCGGATACGGGAAATATGGAACAATTTTTCCACTGGCCTGGTAGGAGTACCGAAGCGGTCCACCACTTCATCAATCAGGTCAGAAAGGGCCTTGTCATTTTCTACAGCAGCCAGGCGGCGATAAATTTCCATTTTCTGCTCTTCATTGGAAATATAGCTTTCATCCAGATAGGCATCCTGGCGAAATTCGATAGTGGTATTAGGCAGTTTTTTAGGCAGGGGCCTGTTTTCCCTTTTGGCCCTGAGCCTTTCCACTGCCTCTTCCAGCATGGTGCAGTAGGTGGCAAAACCGACGCTGGCAATGTTTCCATGCTGAGCCGCGCCTAGAAGATTTCCGGCGCCCCGGATTTCCAAATCCCGCATGGCCACTTTGAAGCCGCTGCCCAATTCCGTAAATTCACGGATGGTATCCAGCCTTTTTTCCGCCACTTCAGAAAGGACTTTGCCTTTCCGATAGAAAAACCAGGCCCAGGCAATTTTTTCAGAGCGGCCTACTCTTCCCCTCATCTGATAAATCTGGGAAAGTCCCATGCGGTCTGCATCATATACCAGCATGGTATTGGCATTAGGCTGGTCAAGTCCGTTTTCAATGAGGGTGGTACAGAGAAGCACATCGTATTTTTCTTCATAGAAATCAAGCATCACCTTTTCCAGCTGTCTGCCCTCCATGCGGCCATAGGCAACGCCGATAGTCACATTTTCTGGAAGGATACTGCGGAGATGGTCCAGCATGGCAGGCATGGATTCTATGCGGTTATACACAAAATAGGTCTGGCCGCCCCTTTCCTTTTCACGAAGGATGGCATCTCTTACAATGGTATCATCATACTCCGTCACATAGGTCTGGATCGCATGGCGGTTGGAAGGAGGTGTAGTAATAGTGACCATGTCCCTCACGCCGGTAAGACTCATATGGAGAGTGCGGGGAATAGGCGTAGCCGACAGGGTGAGCACATCGATTCCGCTGGACCAGGATTTCCATTTTTCCTTCTGTACTACGCCGAAGCGCTGCTCTTCATCCACCACCAGAAGCCCCAGTTTCCTGCACTCTACCTTCTTGTTGAGTACCGCATGGGTGCCGATAACCACATCAATATCGCCGTCCTTTAAACGGCGCAGGATTTCTTTTTTCTCTTTCAGCGTGGTAAACCGGTTCAGGAGAGCCACATTCACGCCGAAGCTGTCCATACGGTCTTTGAAATTTTTGTAATGCTGCTGGGATAGTACCGTGGTAGGGCAGAGCACCATGGCCTGATAGCCGCTCATGACACATTTAAAGACCGCCCGCATGGCCACTTCCGTTTTGCCGAAACCTACGTCGCCGCAAAGGAGCATATCCATGGGCACCGGCCTTTCCATGGCCTGTTTGATACCGTCAATGGCTGTGAGCTGGTCCTCCGTTTCCACGAAGGGAAAGGTATCTTCAAATTCCCGCTGCTCCGGACCGTCTTTGGCAAAGGCAATGCCTTTGGTGATTTCCCGTTTGGCATAAATATCAAGAAGCCTTTCTGCCAGCTCCTCAATGGATTTTCTGGCCTTGGATCGAATTTTCTCCCAATGAGCTTCTCCCATCTTGTTCAATACCGGAGTACCGCCCTCAGGGCCTATGTATTTTTCCAGAGTTGAAATCTTTTCCACCGGCAGGTAAAGCTTATCATTTCCTGCATACTGGATGGCAATATAGTCTCGGTGCACGCCGGAAAGCTCGATGGTCTTAAGCCCCAGATATTTGCCGATACCGTGCACGTCCTGTACCACATAGTCTCCAGGGTTTAAGTCGGAGAAGTATCGAATCTGTCGTCCTTTGCCAGCGCCTCTCACCCGGCGGATTTTCTGTTTTCCCAGTATGTCGCCGGCAGTCAGAAGAGCCAGTTTTTCCGGGGCCATTTCATAACCCTCGGAAAGAACGCCATGCACCAGGCAGACGCTGGAAGAGGTCATCTCCGAAGAAAGAGGGATTTCATATTCTTTAAGGATTTCCTTTAACTCCTCTTCTTCCGAAGCCCGGGGAACCACGAGAAGAACCTTCCATTCTTTCTTCAGGAGAGATTTTAAATCTTCAATAAAAATGGGAATCTGCCGCTGATAGTTGGTCATGGACTGGCCCTGCCAGCCGAAGATAACCGGCTGGAAAGCAGTGAGAGAACGGTTCAGCAGGGAGAAAATAATTTCCCTGTTTCCCTTCCGCCCCCTTCGCACCATGTCATTCCAGGGAAAGGCCTTTCCTCTGTTTTCCTTTTCTTCTTTGAAATAACGATTCAGATTTTCCTCGGACCGCTGGGGTTCGTCGTAAAGGATAAGTCCCCCATCCAAATAATCAAAAAGGATGCTCTTTTTTTCTTCTTTAAGAGACAGAGGCAGCACCATAGCCTTTTCAAAGCGTTCCATGGATCGCTGGCTGTCCTCATCAAAGGAACGAATGCTGTCGATTTCATCGCCAAAAAATTCAATACGCAGGGGATGGGCTTCGCTGATGGGGAAAATATCCACAATATCACCGCGTACCGCAAAATGGCCGCATCTTTCGACCTGCCCCACTCGTTCATAACCGGCGGAAACCAGTTTTTCCAGAAGATCCTCTCTTCCCCATTCCTCGCCCAGGGTAAAGGTAAGGGCATGGTCTTTCAGCAGCTGAGGAGAAACGATTTTCTGGGCAGCCTCTATGGAAGTTGCCAGAATGACAGCCTTCTTCTTTTCCATGAGAAGGGAAAGAGACTGCATACGGTCCCTGAGCCGCTCGGTTCCCGTAAAAGTGACATGAAAACCAGCCTCCTCCACGAGAGGAAAAGGATGTACATCGTAATCGGGAGCAAAGAAAGCCAGATCCTCTTCCCAGCGGAAAATGTCTTTCTGGTCAGGTACGATAATCACAGCCCTGTCATAGTTCTTCAGAAGAGCCGCTGCGGCCAGTGCTTTCTGGGACCCGGAAATCCCTGTCATCATGAGGGGTTTTCCTTTTTCGTCCGGAGGACATAGCCTCATCAGCTTTTCCCTCGTACCTTCTGCCAGCAGTGGGCCGGTGGTACGGTCTAAGGGAAAAGGATTCCTGCCATCCCTTAATGCCGCCTTCACACCGGACAAGGAAGATGCTTTTTCCTGTTCATTCATTTGCTCATCTCCTTTCCTTCTTTGTCGAGCTTCACCAGATCCTTATATCCATCAAGAGATTCAATGCGGTGATGAATGGTTTCATGGTCATAAACGAAATCCGGCAGGATTTCCTCGAGCGGAACCAGCACAAAAGGCCGCTCCCAGAAATAGGGATGCGGCAGGCGGAGAAAATCGGTTTCGCTTCTTACACAGTCACTGTATATAAGATCCAGATCCAGGCTGCGGGGGCCCCAGTGAATATCCCGTTTCCGTCCGAATTCTTTTTCTATTTTAAGGAAAAGTGTCATGAGCTCTTCTGCTGTTCCCTCCCATGCCACCAGTGCTGCTGCATTGATGAAATCAGGCTGGTCCGTCTTTCCCCAGGGTTTGGTTCTGTAAAAGGAAGAAGCTTTCAGAATGTAGACATTTTCCTCTCCCAGCCTTTTGAATGCGCTTTGTAATATACCCAGGGAATCTCCCATATTGGAGCCCAGGGCCATAATATATGTATTCATGTGTCTCAATGATGCAGGATATCCTGCAGACTCATCATTTCCTTTCTTTGCAAAGAGTGACAGAAACATCATCCAGGATGCCGGGAATAGGAGAGCCCGGCTTGTGGACAGTCGTTATCACTTTTGTCACCGGCGGGAAATTTTCCATAATATCAGTATTGATAACGCCTGCCAGTCTTTCCAGCAGTTTATAGGGGCCTCCTTCAGCCCTCTTTTTCACTATTTCATATACGGCCACATAATTGACAGAATCTTCCAGGGCATCTGTTTCTCCTACCCTGGACAAATCCAGATCCATTTCCACATCAATGTAAAAACGCTGGCCCAGCTTTGCTTCTTCCGGTTCATCGCCATGATACCCGAAAAAAGCCATGCCTTTAAGGTCAATATGATCCATAGGACTCTCCTTTTCCCTGAAAAAGACGGAGCGCATCCCATACCGCAAGTTCCCGGGCTGCTCCATTTACATCGTGAACTCTGTAAATGGAGCAGCCTTTTTCAGCGCCCCAGAGATTCACTGCCGCCGTGCCTTCATCCCGTTCATCGGCATCGGTACCAAGGATGGTGCCAATAAATCGCTTACGGCTTACACCAAGAAGCCAGGGGCAGGGGAAAGCCAGAGTAAGCTCATCAAGCCTCTTGAGGATTTCCATATTCTGCTCCGCATTCTTTCCAAAGCCAATGCCCGGATCCAGGATAATGTTCTCTGCCCTGACGCCGGCGGAAAGGGCAATTTCAATGGATTTATCGAAGAAGTGCTTCAAATCATCCATCATATCCTTTCCGTAGACTTCCGTTTCCTGGTTATGCATGAGAATCACAGGAACATCAAAAGCGGCGGCGGTTTTAGCCATACTGCCGTCATCATACTGAAATCCCCAGATATCATTGACTATATGAGCTCCTGCCTTGAGAGCAGTTTCCATGGTTTCATAATGATAGGAATCAACGGATACAGGAACCATACTCACCTTCAGCACATCAGGAAGAAATTGCATGAGACGCTTTGTCTCCTCTTCCGGTGTAAGCGCCACATGGCCCGGTCTGGTAGATTCTGCCCCCACATCAATCAGATGAGCTCCGTCTTTAATCATATCGGTGGCATGGGAAACGGCCAGGGTGTTGGAATTCCATTTTCCCCCATCGGAAAAAGAATCAGGCGTTACATTGAGGATTCCCATAACCAGGGACCTTTCACCTAATTCCAGCTTCTTTCCATCTTTCCATTCATATAGACGATGCTGCCTTTTCATGTCCATCCCCCTTAAGGAAAAATCATTTCATACCATTATAGCACGGACAGGAAGCTCCTGAAAAATTCAACAAAAAAAGCGGTATCCACCGCCTTCTTTGTGCAAGACCGCCATTGAGGAGTATGACGAATCCGCAGTCAGATTGATAATCAGGGAAATAATCATCAATGAGACCGGACAGATAAACCCGTCCCATGGCATTTCCTCCATGTAACCCTATTATACAAAATTTTTCACAAAAATCCAATAGGTTTAAAATTTTTTAATACCGGGCATGGAGCCCCTGACTCCCTCATTTCCGCTTTCATGCTTGAATTTGTGCCATGCAAAGAACGGAACAGAAAACGGGCGGCCATTACGGAAGCACTGATTAATTCATAGAGTTTTCTTTTATAAGAATTTTTATGCACTGTTTCGTCATGGGCTTCCTTAAATAGCTCGCTATTCGCGTCAGCCCATTCCTCGCATTGCATAAAAATTCAAGAATAAAAGCAAACAATGATTTAATCAGCGCTTCCTTAGGAAAATCCCATAGCCGGCAGCATATAAAGAATCTGATAAAAGCAGACTCCATAAATGAAACCATGCCTTCACTGATTCTTCACTGCCCTTCCGTCTGACAGGGAAAAACAGGGCTAGGGTTCTGCCCCGCCGCTGATTCCAGTAATGATAAAAAATCTTCAGTAACGGGTAATGATTTTCTGCAGCAGCGGTACCGTTCCGGCAGAGGCATCAAGCACTTCCTCCAGGTGATCAAAGATTTCTTTCCAGTACACCAGCTCTGCTGCTTTAGTTTCAGATCCATACAGCTTTTTCATCATCCTGCGAAAGCAGTCATCCCCTCTTTCTTCGAAAGTATAAATCCGACGGCAGCGAGCTTCCATTTTCATGAAGTTTTCCGAGACATCAGTGGTGTAATCCATGATTTTCTTCAGCTCTGAAAGGGATGCTGCCGACAGGCGGGCCATAAGGGTGAGTTCCTCCGGTGTTTCTCCCACCATGGCCATATCCAGCTGGCCCAGAATGCTTTTGGAAATATCTACTATATGATACATCCGTTCAATAAGCCCCCTCGCGTTATCCAGCTGGGAAGGATCCTTGTAGGCCTTATACATCCGCTCCATCAGAAGGCCGTAGGATTCTCTGCATTTCATCTTGATATCGGAGCACTCTTTATAGCTTTCGGAAACTGCCATGCGGCCTTCTGCCGTTTCTTCCAAAAGAAATCCGACTCTGCCGGTAAAGCCGGCAAAATCACGAAGGCTTTCAAAAAACTTATCTTCTTTACTCATCTGCGTCTCCATGTATGAAAATAGAAAAAGGCAAAACCATGAACCAGAGGATTCATGGTTTTACTTCTATGCCTTTTATTATAAATCTATCGTTTCTCCGGGGTGGACAATCATAACATCAAGCCCTTCCTCTGCCGCCTTTGTCTTGAAAGCGTCCACGTTCTGTGAAATCACAGGCCATGTATTGTAATGGAGGGGTATCACATGTTTTGCCTTCAGGAATTTTCCCGCCAGAATGGCATCGTCCGGTCCCATGGTGTAGTTATCGCCAATAGGCAGAATAGCATAGTCAATATCATAGAGCTCGCCAAAGAGTTTCATGTCGCCGAAAAGGGCGGTATCTCCGGAATAGTAAACCACAGGGCCTTCTTTGAAGGAAATAATAAAGCCACAGGGTGTACCGCCAGCTGCTCCGCAGCTGTGGAAAGCCTGCACCATTTTCACATCACCGAAGTCAGCATGGAAAGTACCACCCAGATTCATGGGCTGGAAATTGGACAGGGACTTGGAGAAAAGGGCAATAACCTCGGGAATAGCTACCACCTTAGCCCCCGTGCGGAGTGCAATTTCATTGGCGTCGCCAAAATGATCGCTGTGAGCATGGGAAAGGAGGATGTAATCGCATCTTACCTTATCCGCCTTCATCGCAGCCTGCCCGTTTCCTGTAAGAAACGGATCAAAAAGGAGCCTTTCTTTTCCTGTATCAATCTTAAAGCATGCATGTCCTAAAAATGTGTACTTCATGATGAAAACCTCCTTGATTGATAGATATGAGATAATTTTGAGAAGAGATAAGCATTTTCCAGTGAAAGGGTTCAAAGGGTTCAGAGGGGAAGGTTGACGGGGCTTCGCCCCGAGGGTTGTGGCCGCCTGACGGCGGCGGGTTGTGTCGAAGGGTTGTGAAGAGAAAGGTTCTTAAGATGGATGGGCCTTCGGCCCAAGGGTTCTTAAGTTTGACGGCCCTTCGGGCCGAGGGTTGTGGTATCGCCCTTGGACACACCTTCGGTGTGAAGGTTCTTAAGATGGACCGGCCTGACGGCCGGAAGGTTCTTAAGTTTGACGGCCTTTCAGGCCGAGGGTTGCGGATTGCCGCTCCGCGGCAATGCTTATAAAGTCAGCGTTACGGGAATTCCTTCCCGCCCTCACTTGCGCGCATTCTGCATAGAATGCGCGAGTCGGCCAAAGTTGGCCCTTAGCCTGCACATTAAGGGGCCTTCCTTTTATTTGGCCGACCGACCATTCTGAGCCGTAGGCGAAGAATCTCGGTACAAGGCACTTATGAGCTAATCGATAGTAAATACCAGTCGGCGGGAAGGGCGAAGTACCAGGCCCCTGCATGAATTCCAATGACGTCATCCTCGCCACGCACCGAGATTCTTCACTGCGTTCAGAATGACAGAGTCAAGGGGCCATCCCATGACCAGTGCTGCCTCGATTTCTTCCCGCCGGACACTCGTCATCCGAGGTCGGTCAGCCGACAATCGGAAGGCCCCTATGAATTTCTCGTTTCCCCTTGAGGGGAAATGCCACGTAGTGGCAAAAGGGTGTACGAGGGTAAGCATACCAATGAAACTCACCATCGTTCTCCTCGGGAGGGCTTCGGCTGACTTGGAGACCCTCTGCAGGGTCTCCACAAAGCGAAGGATCTTGGCAAGAAAAGCAAGTGACAGAAATGCTATTAACTACCAGTCGGCGGAGCCGCGCCGTCAGGCGCTCCCCAGCCACCAGCCACTAGCTCACTAGCTCACTAAAGTTGTTCTATACATACTGGCGCCCTTTTATTTTTGAAGGCGCCTCACCACAACCCTCGCGCCACAGGCGCTTCAAACTTTAGAACCTTCGCACCGTAAGGTGCGTCAAACTTCAGCCGCGAAGCGGCTGTCAAACCGCTGCCCGCAAAAGCGGGCAGCTCTTACCTGTTCTTTCTTGCCATGATTTCCTTAACTACCTTCTGCGCCACATCGGCGATAGTGATGCCCCGCTTCATACTGGTCTGCTGCATACGGCGATAGGCATCTTCTTCAGTAATATGGTAGTAATCCATAAGAAGGCCCTTGGCACGATCCACGATCTTCCGGGCAGCCAGTTCTCTTTCCATGTTTTTCACCCGGTCCACCATGTCTTTCTTCTGTCTGTACTGACTCACGGCAATCTGAATGGCAGGGAAGAGTGTCTTCTCTTCCACCGGTTTCATGACGTATCCAAAGACCATGGATTTCTTGGCCTTTTCAATCATATCTTCATCACCGAAAGCGGTGAGAAGGACTACAGGAGCCAGATTATCATGAGCAATCATGCGGGCAGCCTGTATCCCGTCAAGCCTCGGCATTTTTACATCCAGAATAGCCAGATCCGGCTTCTTCTCCTTTACCAGATTCAGTGCTTCCACGCCATCGGAGCCTATGCCCACCACTTCGTGGCCTGCTTCTTCCAGCATTTCTCTAAGGTCCATGCAGATGAGAGCTTCATCATCTGCGATAACGATTCGGTATTTTTCTGACATGCTATCCCTCCATCACTGACAGGGGACAATCAATATCGGCTGTCACCATATGATTTTCATTTTTCAGGGAAAATTTCCCTTTCAGTTCAATTTCCGAAAGATTCCTCACAATCTGGAGTCCCAGGTCAAAGGTTTTGGTACTGAAATCATCAGCCAGAGGATGTCCATCATTTCTGATATAGACATGAAGATCACTGCCTCGAATTTCGGTGCCCACCACCAGTGTTCCCTTTTCCATATCCTTAAATCCATGGTCGATGGCATTATGAATGAGCTCATTGGCTGCAATGGCCAGCGGTACTGCCTTTTCAGAGTCTACAATGAGACTCCGTCTTGATTTTTCCCTCACCACATTGACAGGTATAAGGGCCAGGCTGTCCACGGATAGTTTGGTAATTTTGTCCAAAAGAATATCCATATCGATCTTATCGCCGCTCTGGCTGGCCAGAATATCATGAATCTGAGAAATACCGAGAATACGGCTTACCGCCCGACGGAGCGCTTCTTTTGTGTCATCATCTTTGGCCCGCCTTGCCTGCATGCGAAGCATACCGGCAATGGTATTCAAACTGTTTTTTACCCGGTGATGGATTTCCTTAATAACGGAGTCCTTCACCAGAATTTGTCTTTCTTTTTCCCTGATGGCAGTCACATCAGTAAGTACCAGCACCGTACGTACCACCCTGCCTCCGGAAATAATAGGAAGGCCCCAGGCGGAAAGAGTCATGTTTTCAGACACTTCATCGCCGTAAGCAGGCTTTCCTGTCTTCATGACCTTGTCCACCAGCGGGAGCCGGACAATGGTGTGACCGATGAGCTCCCGGCTTTCCACCGCTTCCTTGTCCAGCACAAAATACAGGTCATCAGCCATGTCATTGGCATAAATAATACGTCCTCCGGCATCCAGGATAATCACACCGTCCTGGGGGCGAATGCTGTAGTAGTCAGCAGTAGAAAAAGGTACCTGCAGTGCCAGATTAGCCGTATCCGTAAGCACCTGCTGCTGTTTTACGGAATTTGCCATAAAGCACACCGCAGCAAAAGGGATACCTGCATTATCCACAATGGGATAAGCCGTCACTGCCACCGTCAGCCCCTGATCAAGCTCCATGCGCCCCACCACTTTTCTTCCAGTGGTGAAAACATTTTCAATGACCGCCAGATCTTCTCCTAAACGGGTATCTCCGGATTTAAAGAAGGTAGATCCATGAGTATAAGATGGCTTAACCGCCATGAGTATGACGGAAATGTCATCATTCTTTCCTCTGGCGCAAAGGTATACCTGATTTCTGGAAATATCAGAAGCCAGCTGCAGTGCCACCTGCATATGGTCCAGAATCTTAGCCTGCACATCGGTGAGTTTCGTGGTGTCCCGCACCAGCGTATAGAGCTGGCTCATTTCAATTCCACGGGTCTGCATAATTTTTTTCCCCCACAATAATGCAATCAGCAGTTCCTGAGGAATCGCTGATGAAATTCCTGTTCCATCATTGAATTCATATGAAATGAAACTCTTAGCGTAAATCAGCAGCTTTTCAAAGTTTGAGCTGATCGGCCAGAAATGGCAGCCGGGGATCCGCATTGAGATTCATAGGTGCAAAGTCTCCGGCCTTTGCCATGTAATAAGCCCTGCATCCAATCATGGCGCCATTATCAGTACAGAGTACCGGGTCCGGGCGGCACATACGAATGCCTCGTTTATCGCATTCTTCCTTCAATGCTTTGCGAAGACCGCTGTTGGCTGCCACACCGCCGGCCAGGGCAATGGTCTTATACCCCGTTGCCTCTGCCGCTTTCATGGCCTTTTCCACCAGCACATCTACCACTGCTTTCTGGAAAGATGCAGCCACATCCTTTGGATTAATTTCTTCCTTCTTCATTTTGGCGGTATTCAGGTAGTTAATGACTGCTGATTTCAGGCCGCTGAAGGAAAAGTCAAAAGTATGTTCTCTTCCAAGCCCCATGGGGAACGAAATGGCATCAGGATTTCCTTCCTGGGCCAGCCTGTCGATATGGGGGCCGCCAGGATAGGGATAACCCATGACCCTGGCAATCTTATCGAAGGCTTCCCCTGCTGCATCATCTCTTGTCTGACCAAGAAGCTGGAAGGTATTGTAATCCTTCACCACCACAATCATAGTATGGCCGCCGGAAACCACCAGAGACAGAAAAGGCGGCTCCAAATCCGGATACTGCAGCAGATTGGCGAAGATATGGCCTTCCATATGATTGACCGCCACCAGAGGCTTATCCAGCGCCCAGGCCGCCGCTTTGGCAGCTGCTACCCCCACCAGGAGAGCCCCCACCAGGCCCGGCCCCTGGGTCACTGCAATGGCATCCATATCTTCCCAGGAACATCCGGCCTGCTCCAGTGCCTCAATGGCTACAGGAAGCACATCTTCTATATGGTGGCGGGAGGCAATTTCAGGCACTACTCCGCCGAATTTCTTGTGAATAGGCACCTGTGTGGAAATAACGTCAGACAAGATATGGCGCCCGTCTTCAATCACCGCACAGGATGTTTCATCACAGCTTGATTCAAACGATAAAATCTTCATAATTCTCCTTCTACTTTTCTGGACATAATATATCCATCCTCTTTAGGAAGGTCATAAACTCCTTTTCTGAGCCCCAGCACTTCAAATCCATGATTTTTGTAAAGGCGCTGTGCCTCCTCATTGCTCACCCGTACCTCCAGGAAAAGGGTGTTCATATGTCTCCGAGCCGCTTCCATAAGTCCTGCCTCCAGAAGAAGGGCGCCAATGCCTTTCTTTCGAAAAGAGGGACGAACACCGATGTTAAGCAGCTGTCCTTCATCGGCAATGAACCAGAAGCAGCCATAGCCTGCAATTTCTCCATTCATTCTGGCTATAAAATATTCACTGTGGCTTCCTTCCATATCATGGATCACCGTTTCTTTACGCCAGGCATCGGAAAAGCAGAGCTTCCCTATTTCATAAATGGCAGATGCGTCGGCTCTATCAGCCTTTTCAATCAGGATTTCCTGTGCTGTTTCTCCCAAAGTACCTCAGCCTCGCTTCTGCGGATATAATTAGGAAGAATGGACAGGGGACTGTCAGTCTTTCCTTCCCTGATCTTTTTTAAGCCTGCCATAGCTACGCTTCCTGCCCGGGCCAGGCGGCTATGCGGCGGTGCCAGTTTAATGCCTGCAGAAACAAGCTTGTCCTTGTATTTATCAGCGCATTCTCCTACTGCAATCACGGGACCGCCATGGGTCAGGGCTGCTTCAATGACCTGATCTATAGGTGCCGCTTCTTCCTTTTCTTCCTGCCACATTTCATCAAAAGCGCCGTATAAAGCAGCATACACATTGCCCCGCTGGGCATCCAGAAGAGGCAGGATAAAGGCCTGGGCCCCTGCCATATTCCAGGCCAGCGCTTCCAGCGTGTCCACTCCAGCCAGAGGGACCTTCCATATATAGGACAGCATTTTGGCAGTGGCAAGGCCGATGCGAAGGCCTGTAAATGAACCGGGACCGATAGAAACGGCCACAGCCGTTATATCCTTTTTGGAAACCCCTGTCTCCTTTATCATTTCATCCATATGGGGAATAAGCTGTTCCGAATGGGTAAGCCTTTTCTGTACTGTCCATTCAGCAATCAGCCTGTCCTCTTCTGCCAATGCACAGCTTAGCACCAGTGATGATGTATCAATGGCCAGCAGCATAATTTTCTATCTCCTTTGTTATTTCAACCGGAGCCTCTGCGCTCCAGGATACAGTAATCGTTCTTTCCTCCTCACCGGAAAGGACGATATGAATATGAATGCTTTCTTCAGGAATGAGAGAAGGAAACATATCTGCCCATTCCACCACCACTACGCCGCCTTCTCCATATTCTTCCCAGCCGATGTTCCATAAATCATCTTCGCTGTGAAGCCGATAGAAATCAAAATGCTTCAGGGGAAGGCGACCATCTTCATATATATTCATAATGGTAAAGGTAGGACTTCCTACCACTCCCTCTATACCTATTCCCTTAGCCAGTCCCTGGACGAAATGAGTCTTGCCTGCGCCCAAATCGCCGGTTAATGCAATGAAAAGGCCATCTTGGGCTCTTTCCCCCAGGAAACTACCGAAATCCATGGTTTCCTTTTCACTGTTCGTCGTGAATGTTACTTCATTTTTCATGAAGCCACCTCATCATTTCATCAAAACGGTCCATAGCCAGACGATACCCTTCACCATGGAGCTTTCTCAATTTGCCAGCATCTCTTTCCGTCCGAGACACCGTTACCGGGTTTTCAGGACGGATAACGAAAACGGCGCCTTCCTTTTCCAGCTCTATGACTCTTTCCATTTTCCTGTTATACCGTTCCGGAATAGAGCACATGCCATCCACCACTGCCGGATAGGTTCGCCCATAGACAGCCTTCAGCATCCCATGCATCCAGAAGGGCACCGGTTTCTTCCGATAATTCACATCCCGAGTAAGGATATATACGATTTTCCCATGGGGAAAGGGGATTTCCTCAGGCAGCGGCACCAGAGGCATGCCCACGCCGCCATCCACATAGGCCTTTCCACGCCAGTCCACCGGTTTGGATACCAACGGAATAGAGCAGCTGGCCTCACAGACCTTCATAAACTCGGAAGACGAAAGGTCATGGCTGGAAATGAAATGGGGCTTTCCCTCAAGGCAGTCTGTAATCACTGCATAGAGCTCTTCTTCGGCCTTCTCAAAGGTTTCAAAATCAAAAGGGTCCTCTTCATGGGCCAGGGGGCCAAACATGAAATCAAAATTAAAGAAAGAGCCCCCTTTCAACATATGCCGAAATCCCATGTACCGGGGATCAGCGGCATAGGCGGAATTGACCCGGACGCTTCTTCCGCACTGCTTTGACAGGTAGCCCAGTCCCTGCAGAGTGCCTGCAGAGATACCTGCTGCCTTTTTGAAATAAAACCGATGGTCCATGAAAGCATCCAGCACACCGGCCGTAAAGAGGCCTCGCATGGCACCACCTTCCAAAATCAGCACCGGTGCTTCATCCATTTCTTTTTCTATCATATTGTTTCGCCCTGGGGAAATACCCGGCACCTCCTTATTTCTTAACTGAGCAGGCAGACTGGTTCTTTACAGCGTTGATTTTCGCCTGGATCGCTTCCTGATCTCCCAGATAAGATACATCATGCACTGTGAAATCGGAGTTCAGATGGTAAACCAGTGGAATGCCGGTAGGAATATTCATACCGGCGATTTCCTTATCAGAAATCCCTTCCAAATGCTTCCGAAGAGCTCTGATAGAATTTCCGTGCGCTGCAATGAGCACCCGATCTCCCGCTTCCATGCGAGGACGAATGACTTCATCAAAATAGGGCGCAACTCTTCCCACCGTATCTTTCAGACATTCCGACAATGGAAGTGCTACCTTCCCCTTCATTTTCTGATAAGGCGCCTGATTCACCGGATTTCTTGGATCATCGGGAGATAGAGCCGGCGGACGTACATCGTAAGAACGCCTCCAGAGGAGCACCTGCTTTTCTCCATACTTATCGGCAGTTTCCGTCTTGTTCAATCCCTGCAGGGCTCCGTAGTGCCGTTCATTCAGGTGATAATCCTTAATCACGGGAATCCACACCAGATCCATTTCATCCAAAATGCGGTAAGCTGTGTGGATAGCCCGCTTCAGCACGGAAGTAAAACAACAGTCAAAGGAGAGCCCCTCCTTCTTTAATAAACGGCCTGCTTCGCTGGCCTCTTTCATACCTTTGTCAGAAAGCTCCACATCTGTCCAGCCGCAGAACAGATTTTTCTTATTCCATTCACTTTCCCCATGACGAATGACCACCAGTGTATACATAGGATCCTCCCTTACTTTTCAAAATGATCAAAACCTTTCGCTTGAAGAAGCCGTCTTTGACCATGCCGCCACACATAAACACCCGTTCCCGGTTTCTTTACAACCCTTCCCACCGGAGTTATGGGCATCTCTTTTTTTATTGTATCAAAATCAGAAGGAGAAATGGTACCAGTAAGCTGGTAATCTTCTCCTCCATTCAGGGCCCAGGCCAGAGGGTCCCGATGAACCCTTTCCGCCAAAGCCCCCACCGCTTCCGATAGAGGCACCTTTTCCAGTTCTATTTCCAGTTCTACTCCCGATGCCTTTGCAATTTCATTCCATTCCCGGGACAGGCCGTCAGAAATATCATTCAGCGCATGGGCTCCTGCCTTTCTAAGGAGTATTCCCAGCGGGATCTGGGGTTCCGGCCGCTGATGTCTCACTGTCAGGGAAGGCCATTCCTCTCCCATGTCATGAAGGAGCGCATAAAGCCCTGCCGCCGAATCACCTGCAGTACCGGTGACAAAGATGATATCCCCCTGCCGGGCACCGCTTCTTGTCACCGCTTTCCCTTCAGGCACCATGCCTGTCACCGTACCGGTAAGGATTAATCCCTTTGTAGATCCGGTCACATCGCCGCCAAGAAGATTCACCCTGTACTTTTTGCAGCAGGCCCTGAGCCCGTCATAAAAACGGTCCACCCAGGAAAGGGGAAGATCTCCGGGAAGAGCAATGGAAAGGACAAATCCCACGGCCTCGGCCCCCATGGCGGCCATATCGCTGAAATTGGAAGCCGCCAGATGGTACCCCACGTCGAAGGGACTCATGGTGTCCCTGGTGAAATGGATGCCTTCCACCATGGTATCTGTGGAAATCACCTGGTCATATCCGCCAGGCGTTCGATACACCGCACCATCATCACCGGGACCTACAACCAAAAGCTCCGGACGAAAAATAAAATCGTGCATAATGCGGCGAATCAGGCCGAACTCTCCCACATCATCTACCAAAAGTTGTTTCATTATTCCTCCAGCAGAGTCACACCTTTTTCTTTCAATTCCTTCAAGGTCTTTGCATGATCCTTTTCCAACACATAACCCAGCCCTTTTACCAGAAGTGTTACCTTCCTGCCGGAAGCAAGGAGGGCGAGCACCGTTTCTTTCACACAGTACTCCGACGCAATACCTCCTACATACACATGGGAAGAAGTCTCGTCTCCCAGCCGCTTTCCCTCTTGATTCACTCCGTTAAAAGCAGAGTACTCCTCTACTTTATCATCTTGGCCCTTCAAGAAACGATTTTCAGAAGAAGGACGATTCTCTTTCTCCTTCACCTGCTCTGTAAAAGCAGGATCAAGTTCTGCCCCTTTCGTGCCGGCCACACAGTGAACAGGCCAGATGCCGCCATTCACCTTGAAAGAACCATTGGATGGGCTGTGCCAGTCCGATGTATAAAGGCAGCGCACAGGATGGCTGTTTATAAAACGTACCAGTTCTGCCACCGCCTCATGGCTGTGCCCGCAGGCCAGCGTACCATCTATGAAATCATACTGACAGTCCACAATAACAAGATCATCCATGATAAACCCCTCCCATTCCTGTTTCCCTCTATTTTATCAGCTTTATCGGATGAGGAAAAGGGGGCAGTCCCACCTGATCCGTGCCGAATAGAGAACTTTTTGTAAACAGCTGCCTGCCAGGAAAAGGCCATTGTATCCCCATGACTGACAGGTAATTTTAGCAGGCCCAAACTATTGCGTCCTTTCTTTATAACAGGTATACTAGAAAGGAATTGTTTATAAAGGAGATGGATGTTTTGAATTTTGGTGACGCAATAGTGGCCTTTCTGAATATTGGCCTCTTCAGTTCCCTGGTCAGCCGTTTTACAGGAGCTAATACGGCCATACTTGTTTTCTGCTCCCTGCTTTATCTGGGCTGTGAGCCGGTAGAAACCGTGGGCATCATGCTGACCTACCTTGTATTTATGAGACTGACCATTTACACACAGAAGAAGAAATTAAATTTCAAGCACCTGCAGGTGTTTAAGGGATATAAAGTCTTTATTCCCGTTTTCTTTATCCTTGTTTCCCTTTTTGTCTATCCTTTCGCCGCTCTGGCCATTTTCCTTCTTCTTTTCATGACGGAAATTCTGGCACAGATGTGGGCTGATGTGCCGGAAGAAAAAAGAGCCTCCCGGAGTCAGATTACCGGCTGGATAGTCACGGGCTCCATCCTTACTACCATTGCCATGATTGCCGTAAAATTTATTCCTGAAGATTTCTACTACATCATCGGCGGTATTGCAGGCTTCCTCATTTGTGTATTTTTCTACTGGCTGGGTCAGGACAGAGACCGGCTCTCCGGCATATGGGACAAAATCGTCCTCCTGTCCTTCATTCCCCTGGGCCTCTTCGGTTTCGACCTGGCTGACTGGCTGGATGATATGCGCCGTCATGTGAACTCCACCCTCATTGCCTATAATCTGCCCTTCATTTTCCTGCCCGTATTCTTCATTGGCTTCCTGATGGCCAATATTCTCTTCGGCATTTTCTCCCTGTCGGGACTAGTCATTACCTTTTTCGGCGCTCTGGGCCTCCGCCTTTTCGGCTATTATGAGATGTCCCGCAAAGGCAAGGCAAACCTGGTATCCCTGGGTTTCACCGTACTGGCTATCCTGCTGCTCCTCATTACGGCACCTGAACCTACCGGTGTTTCTAAAGCAGTCGATGCTTTCCTTCCTTCTAACCACTATGGATTTACAGGAATCCTTAATATGTTCTGATCAAGGCAATCAAAAAGCTCTCCTCTCCGGAGAGCTTTTTGATTGCCTTGAATGGGAAAAAGATTCCTACGTTTATCCAGCCTCAAAATTCTAAGGCCTGACAGCAGCGCCTCGCAAGCCATGCATCTTGAACTCGTGCCCCTCCTGTACAGGACATGTAAATCATGCAAAGCCTTTGCCGGCCCTGCACATCAGGATGCGTTCCTTTGTATCTGCCTCACCGATTTTTAGTAGAATAAAAACCGCTTAACCGGTTCTCGCCGCCGTAAAATACCTGCAGCAGGCCGAAAAGAGACTTCATTTCCTTACTCTTCCGGTTTCCAGGGGGTTACCTTCACCGTACAGGAAGGACAGACATTCTGAAGGAAGCAGGTTTCACAATCCGGTTTTCTGGCATGACATACTCTTCTCCCATGCCAGATAAGCCAGTGATGGGCTGCAGACCAGTCTTTTTTCGGAATAGCCTTCTGGAGGCCTTTTTCCACTTCCAGCGGCGTAGTCCCTGCTGCCAGCTTTAAGCGGTTGGCAACGCGGAAAACATGGGTATCCACCGCAATAGCCGGATAACCGAAAGCCACACTCCGCACCACATTGGCTGTTTTCCGTCCCACCCCGGGGAGCTTGACCAGTTCATCGAAATCTTCCGGTACTTCTCCGTGGTAGTCAGAAAGGAGCATGCGGCACATGCCCAGTAGATTCTTCGCCTTAGCTTTGTACAAACCGCAGTCATGGATTTCCGTTTCCAGCTGGCTCTGGGTAAGAGAAACCATTTTGGCCGGCGTATCCAATCTTGGAAAAATACGGTTCGTAATCACATTGACTCTTTTATCGGTACATTGGGCAGAAAGGATCACCGCCACCAGCAGGGTAAAGGGACTGGTGAAATGAAGCATGGTACCATCATTTTTATACACCTCTGAAAGCCGGCGAAGCTGCTCAGCCTTAACCTTCTTTGTCACTCTCATAATCCGCTGCGAAGCAGGTATTCATGAGCTGCCAAGGCAGCTGCCGCCCCCTCTCCTGCTGCAATGATGACCTGCTTATTTCTGCAGTCAGTCACATCCCCTGCTGCAAAAAGGCCATCCACATTGGTTTCTCCTTCCTTATTAGTCATGATTTCTCCCAGAGAATTGACTTTGACATCGGAAGGAAGATAGGAATTATTTGGAATACCGCCAGCTTCTACAAAAACACCATCCACAGAAAGTTCTTCTGTCTTTCCATCAGCCTTATTTTTAATCACAAGACCCTGTACCTTCTTGTCCCCTTTAACTTCCTCCGGAGTATATCCCATATACACCTTCACATTCTCCAGCTCTTTCATGCGTTTGACCAGAATCTCCTGAGCCCGGATACGGCTCCGCACCAGAAGGTATACCGTGGGGCAGAGTTTTGCCAGCTCAATGGCAGCCTGTACCGCACTGTCTCCGCCGCCCACAATAGCCACTGTTTTCTTGCGGTAGAATGGCCCATCACAGGTAGCACAGTAGCTGACGCCTCGACCGGTATATTCCTTTTCTCCCGGGATATCCAATGTCCGGCTGTGCTTTCCGGCAGTCACAATGCAGGCTTTTCCCCGCAGCTCCCCACCGTCATCCAGATGGGCCGTAAAAGTTCCGTCCCCCTCTTTAACCAGAGACTTCACCCCTGCATATACGAATTCTACAGGGTACTGCTTCACATGGGCTTCCATTTTGTCTGCCAGTTCAAAGCCGGAAATAGACGGGAATCCCAGATAATTTTCGATTTCATTTGTTAAGAGCATCTGGCCTCCGATATCGGTGGTCACCACCTTGACCGTCAGCTCCTTCCGGGCCGCATAGAGGGCCGCATTCAGCCCCGCAGGGCCCGCACCAATAACCAGTACATCAACCATATCCATATTTCTTCCTCCTCTTATATCGAATTTTATCGTTCTTAAACCTATTATATATGAAACAGGGACTTTATGCAAATAGGACAGTCTGCTTTGTGCAAAGCCACGCCAAAAGACAGAAAAGCCTATCAGGGGAGTCTCCAGATAAATTCAACCAATGAATCAGGCGTCTGCGCCTTGGCCCTCCCATTTTCATGGGTGCTGCTCAGATCATGTCGTCAGAGAGAGGAAAGTTCTGCGAGCGCTCTTCCTTATTGCTTTTCTGTCTTCTATTTTTTCTTGCATTGTCTTCTGTCTATTGCCGGCCGGTTTTAGAAGAAGGGAGGTTGAAAAGTGAAATTTCATGATGTTTACCTTCTCCCTACCTTCTCCTCTACCGCGGATGTGGAAAAAGCATTTGGAAAATGGGATTCATCATCTCATGAGTACTTTTTCATTCCTCTGATACTAATATCGTAGAAGGTTCGAATTTTTTACCCCTCTGAAGAAAAAATTTTGAATTTTTTTTAAAGACCTTTTAACAGCACATCTACAGGCACATCCTTTCGTCTTTCAGCCTCGTACACCCTTTCCCGCTTCTGCCCTGCATATTCTATTGAGCATACGTACCTTACATCTTCCTGCAGCATGACTATGACAGACTTGCGGGATTCTTAATTTTCTTACGAATCCACTTTGCTGATGGGCAATCCGTTCCTCTGCCGCCTCAAAGAAAAACAAGAAATTGAGATGTCTTTCCTTTTAAAGCCCCACTGATGGAGGATGACTGAAAACCGCAGGGAATCAGCAGTCAGCGATTCAGGAAGGATTTCCCCAGCCCTTTATATCCCACGAATTCACGGAGGAGGGATTCTCCCGGCACGATAGAGCTGTCCAGTTCTCTGAAGGGCATAAGGAAGGAGAGCATTCTTTTGGCTTCGGAATAGGCAGGACTGTCCCTTCCTATACTTTCCAGAAGAGGCCGGGCCAGTTTCTTGAGTACCGGGATTTCATAAAGGAGGGCCGTATTGAATACCACATTGGCCCTATCCTGGTACTGAAAGATATTGCGTTCTTCCCCCTGTCTTACATTGTCCCACACCATAAGGGTATGCTCCGGACCGTTGCCGCGGAACTGGAAGTCCCGGACAAGGCGGCGAAGAAGGCGGCTGTCGGAGGTGGAGATGCGGTTGTGATCGTTGATGGTGAGCTGGGTTAATGCGGAAAGATAGACTCGTATGCACTGATAGCCTGGCACGAAGTAGGTCAGTCTGGGGTTCAGGGCGTGGAGACCTTCAACCAGAATAGGCTGTCCTTTTCCCAGACGGATAGCCTTTTTATCCCATTCTTTTTTGCCGGTAATGAAATTGAAATGGGGCAGATGCACTTCCCTTCCTTCCAGAAGAGCAGAGACCGTATCTTCAAAAAGGGTTAAGTCCAACGCTTCCAGATTTTCCCAGTTTTCATTTCCCATTTCATCGCGATTTCGGAAATAATCATCCAGCGAAAGCATCACCGGTTTCACACCGTTGACCCAGAGATGGACGATAAGCCTTTTCATGAAAGTCGTTTTGCCGGAAGAAGAAGGGCCTGCCATACAGACGAGACGGATAGACGGTTTCTGGCGGCAGATGGTATCTGCCAGTTCAGCCATTTTCTTTTCCTGCAGCGCTTCCGCTGTAGCCACCAGGTCGTAAATCCGTCCGGTGTCAATGGACCGGTTCAGTTCTTCCAGGTTATGGCAGCCAATGAGTTCACTCCAGTTCTGAGATTCCAGAAAGACCCGGGCATAGAGGGGATCATCTTTTCCGGGAGTCAGCTCTGTTTCTCCAGGTCCCGGCAGCTGCAGGAGGAAACCAGGCGCATAGGAATGAAGAGCAAAGGCATGAATAAATCCCATGTCCGGCAGCATGGGGCCGAAATAGTAATCAATCAGACTGCCGCACTGATCCACATTCAGTTCAGAAAAATCAAGCTGGGACAAGAGCTCTGCATCTTCATTTCTTCCTTTCATACGCAGGAAAGCAATGGCCCTGTTTCTTCCTACCACCAGTTTTGTAATTTTTCTTCTTTCTGATACAATCTCCTTCATTTTATTCTCCAGGATGGAGAGTTCTTTCTGCAGCGGCGTATGACCGTCCTTGAATTCGCAGTAAATGGATTTTCCAAGGGAGTGTTTCACTTTTACATCAGCTTTTTCCCCATAGATTTCCTTCACGCCGCATACCAGAAGCATTATGGCAGTGCGGCGATAGGCCTGGTAGGCCTGTTTAGACGACAGAGGAATCCATCGAACAGTACAGTCTTTTGAAAAAGGTGTCTGGAAATCGAGGATATCCCCGTTGCAGTCTGCAAGGACTGCGTCATTTCTTCCCCGCTCTCCCCTCACAATGTTCCAGAGGTTCTGGGGCGAAGCGCCGTCAAAGAAATCAAAGCTTCTTCCTTCACAGGTAATATGCATAGAAGTCACTCCTTTAAAGCCAACCAAAAGCCATAGCACTCTTTTTTATTTTAACACAGCCATAAAAAAAGAGTCCCCGTGAGGACTCTTTTTCATTTGGATTATTTGACTACGATGTTCACAATGCGCTTGGGAACTACGATAATTTTCACAATCTTCTTTCCGTCGGTGAATTTTTTCACTTCCGGCAGTTCCTTTGCTTTTTCTCCGATTTCTTCACGGCTCATAGCTACAGGAACGGTGATGGCAGCACGGACCTTGCCATTTACCTGTACGCCCAGTTCCACTTCATCCACCACCAGGGCCGATGCATCGCAGGAAGGCCAGGAAGCTTCGTGAACACTCTTTTCCTTTTCGCCCAGTCCCTGCCACAGTTCTTCAGTAATGTGGGGAACAAAAGGAGCCAGAAGGATAAGAAGATTCCGCAGCAGTTCATGAGCCAGACTATCTTCGATGGCATCATGGCTTTCTACAAAGCGGTACATTTCATTCACCAGTTCCATAATGGAGGAAATCGCTGTATTAAAAGCAAATTTTCCATCCAGGTCTTCGGTTACTTTGGAAATAGTCTGGTGCAGTCTCCTGCGGAGTGCAAATTCATCTTCCGACAGCCTGCCCTTGTTTTCCTTTTTGAAATCCTGGTATTTACCGGTAATAGCCCATACTCTCTTCAGGAAGCGGTAGGAGCCTTCCACGCCCTGGTCAGACCATTCCAGATCCTTCTCCGGAGGAGCAGCAAAGAGGATGAAGAGACGGGCCGTGTCAGCACCGTATTTCCCTACAATTTCTTCCGGGGAAACTACGTTTCCTACGGACTTACTCATCTTGCCGCCATCTTTCAGCACCATACCCTGGCAGAGCAGGTTGGTGAAAGGTTCCGGATAATCTACCATGCCTTCGTCCTGAAGTACTTTCATAAAGAAACGGGAGTACAGCAGGTGGAGAATGGCATGTTCAATACCGCCGATATACTGGTCCACCGGCATCCAGTAATTTGCCTTTTTCTTATCAAAAGGCTCTTTCTCGTTGTGGGGATCACAGTAGCGGAGGAAGTACCAGGAAGAATCAATAAATGTATCCATGGTATCCGTTTCGCGGGTAGCGTCAGCACCGCACTGCGGGCATTTCACATGGAGGAAGGTTTTGCTTGTTTCCAGAGGAGAGGTAGCACCGGCCACAAAATTTACATCCGTAGGAAGTTTGACAGGCAGATCTTTTTCCGGTACCAGTACATTACCGCAGTGAGGGCAGTGGATAATCGGAATGGGGCAGCCCCAGTAACGCTGACGGGAAATCAGCCAGTCACGGAGACGGTAATTAACCTTACCCTTGCCGATACCCATATCCTCAAATTTCTTTGTAATGGCTTCCCTGCCTTCTGCAGAAGTCAGGCCATCGAATTCACCGGAGTTAACCAGGTATCCGTCGGCATCATAGGCTTTATCCATATCTTCCAGCTTCAGGTCATGGGCTTTGTTCTGTACCACCAGCTTCATGGGAAGATTGTATTTCTTTGCAAATTCAAAGTCGCGCTGATCATGAGTCGGAACAGCCATGACAGCACCGGTACCATATTCATAGAGAACATAGTTGGCAATCCAGATAGGCACTCTTTCGCCGGTCAGGGGATGGATGGCATAGCTTCCGGTAAACATACCCAGCTTCGGCGCATCTTCTGCCGTACGGACGATGTCGTTCTGGTTTCTCATTTCTGTAATGAAAGCTTCCAGTTTATCCTTTTCAGGGTTGCCGGCAATCAGCTTTTCCACCAGCGGATGTTCCGGAGCCAGCACCATGTAGGTCACACCGTAAACAGTATTTACACGGGTGGTATATACAGGAATGGAATCATCCATACCTTCCACTTTGAAGGAGAACTGGGTACCGGTGGAGCGGCCAATCCAGTTTCTCTGCATGGTCTTAACTCTTTCCGGCCAGCCCGGCATATGGTCCAGATCGGCCAGGAGACGGTCAGCATAGTCGGTGATTTTCAGGAACCATTGGGACAGGTCCTTCTTTACTACCGGATTTTTGCATCTCCAGCACCGGCCTTCTTCTACCTGTTCATTAGCCAGCACGGTATGGCAGGTGTCACACCAGTTTACCTTGGCTTCTTTCTTATATGCCAGACCTCTCTTGTAGAAAATTTCAAAGAGCTTCTGGGTGTGTTTGTAATAATCTTCCCGGCAGGTAAGAACCTTCCTGTCCCAATCGTAGGACAGTCCCAGTTCCTTCTGCTGACGGGTCATATTGTCAATGTTGGAATAAGTCCATTCTGCCGGCGGAGTGCCATGCTTAATCGCTGCATTTTCTGCAGGCATGCCGAAGGCATCAAATCCCATGGGATGGATAACGTTAAATCCCTGCATTTTCTTGAAGCGGGCCACCACATCACCGATGGAATAGTTTCTTACATGGCCCATATGAAGGTTACCGGAGGGATAAGGAAACATCTCCAGAACATAGTATTTCTTTTTAGAAGGATCCGAGTGAGTCTCGAATGCCTTTGTATCCTCCCAGATTTTCTGCCATTTTTTCTCAATCTGCTGAGGAACATACTTTTCACGCATAATTTCACCTTCCACAAAAACAATGATACATCATCATTTTTTATATAGTTGATACTTATTATATAGCTCATAGTGGGAAATAGTCAAATGTGACCGTGATACCGGTAAGCATGCAATGGATTCAGCCCCTCCTGGAGACGCAAGAGGCGTCAGCGGCTCCTAGGGAAGCACTGATTAATTCATAGAGTTTTCTTTTATAAGAATTTTTATGCACTGTTTCGTCATGGGCTTCCTTAAATAGCTAACAGCACCAGAGGTGCTCCTGTTTTCTCATGTAGCACCTTGTTAATATTATGACTCCTGACTGACCATTTCCCATTCCATAAAAAATCACCCCGGGAAAAATTCCCGGGATGATTTTTGTATCATGATTCAATTCATTACACAATCTTTTCGCCGTGATAAAGTTCACCGTCAATATCCGGTTTAGCGCCATAGCCGATAGCCCATTCGCATTTATACTTGATGGCCTGGGCATGGATATTCTTTACACGGTCAATGGTGCGAATTACTTTAGCAGGAACACCAGCTACCAGAGAGTTTGGTGGAATGACAGTTCCTCCCAGTACGACAGCTCCAGCTGCTACAATAGATCCTCTTCCAATCACAGCGCCATCGAGTATAGTAGCATGCATACCGATGAGCACATGATCTTCTATGGTGCAGGCATGAACCACTGCGCTGTGTCCAATGGTTACATAGTCGCCGATAATACAGGGATGATCATCGGCTACATGAAGGCAGCAGAGATCCTGTACGTTGGAGCATTCTCCTATGGAAATATAGTTCACATCACCTCTGGCTACCACACCTGGCCAGATGCTGGCATACTTACCGACTCTGATATCGCCGGAGAGGAATGTGTGGGGAGCTACAAAAGCATTAGGATCAATCTGCGGAATTTTTCCATTAAATTCTACAGTAGATAAAGTATACATATGAATGCCTCCTAAAATATTAAATGCATTTCGATACTTCTATATTGATATTATACAATAACCCGTTTTTTGGCGCTATGATATTTTTAGATTTTTCTCAATCCATATAACCTGAACACATAATTAGATAGATTTGCCGCCGGAAATCAAAAAACCGCAGGATAGATACCTGCGGTTTCATACATATAATACCTTATTTCTGACTTATTATTCCTTTGTTACCTTGGCCGTATTTTCTTTCAGGTTCGGGAAATCGAGGGTAGCAAACAGGTCAAAGAGGGTCTCATTGCGGCGGATCTGCTGTACGCTGCCGTTTTCATGAACCAGAATCTCCTGATGGCGAAGGCGGCCATTATAGTTATAGCCCATGCTGTGACCATGAGCACCGGTGTCATGAATGACGATGAGGTCTCCCGTTTTAATTTCCGGAAGAGGCCGCTGAATAGCAAATTTATCACAGTTTTCGCAGAGGGAGCCTACCACATCATACACATGGTCCTTAGGTGCATCAGCCTTACCAAGTACGGTCACATGATGGTATGCACCATACATACCTGGACGCATGAGATCCGCCATGCAGGCATCCACGCCGATGTAATCGCGATAAATATGTTTATAATGAATAGCTTTGGTCACCAGGAATCCATAGGGGCCGGTAATGGCGCGGCCGCATTCGAAGCAGATGCGAGTATGGTCAAAGCCTTTCATCTTTTCTTCAAAGAGCTTTTTGGCGCCCTCTCCAAGGCCTTCAATGTCCACGGGATTCTGTTCCGGGCGATAAGGAATGCCGATGCCGCCGCCGAAATCGATGAAGCTGACGGTAACACCCTTTTTATCCCTGATTTCATTGGCTAGATCAAACATCATAGAAATGGTACCAAGAAGTCCCGGCAGTTCCAGTTCTGCGGAAATCACCATGGTATGGATGCCAATGTAGGAAATGCCCTTTTTCTTAGCCCAGTCCACGCAGGTCATGAGCTGCTCTTTAGTCATGCCGTACTTTGCTTCCTCCGGCTTACCGATGATAGCATTGCCCCTTGCCAGTTCAGGGCCTGGGTTATAACGGAAGCAGATTTTTTCAGGAACAATATGGAGCCGTTCCAGGTCATCCAGGTTGGACACATCATCCAGGTTGATAATGGCTCCCAGTTCATTGGCTTTGATAAATTCTTCATCAGGCGTATCATTGGACGAAAATACGATTTCTTCTCCTCTGATACCTACGGTTTCAGAAAGTACCAGCTCTGCCATGGAGCTGCAGTCAGAACCTACGTTTAAAGTTTTAAGGCTTTTCATAATCCAGGGATTCGGTGTGGCTTTCACTGCAAAGTATTCATGGAAGTTGGGGTTCCAGGAAAAAGCTTTCTGCAGCCTCTTTACATTATCAAGAATCCCCTTTTCATCATAAATATGAAAAGGTGTGCCATACTTGGCTGCTATATCACGGATTAATTCATCGGAAAACGGAATAGTTTTTTTATTCATGGATATAAGCCCCTCTTTCTTTAAGAAAGCACTGATAGAATCAGACCCCTGAAGCATCGGCGCTCCCTTATCAGGTAAAATCATCTGAAGTTAGCTAATTATAACATACACTCATATTCTTGACCATATCTATATTCATATCTTTCTTTAAAAGTTAATTAAAACCTCTATTCAGAATTTCCAGCAGTAAGACCGGAGTCACTCATGGATATTAAGGAAGCACTGATTAATTCATAGAGTTTTCTTTTATAAGAATTTTTATGCACTGTTTCGTCATGGGCTTCCTTAAATAGCTCGCTATTCGCGTCAGCCCATTCCTCGCATTGCATAAAAATTCAAGAATAAAAGCAAACAATGATTTAATCAGCGCTTCCTTAAGCAGTCATCGGCTGGAGAAGTCTGTATTTCTAAATCAAAACCCTGCCGTGTCTCAATGACACTGCAGGGTTCTTTCACTTATTTCACACTTATTTATTATCTGCATTGGATACAGCTTTCTTGCTGTATTCTTCTGTCCATTTCTTGAAGTTGCCATTGTCTGTGTTTTCTTTAATCACTTCATTAATCACAGCCAGCACATCTTCATTTCCTTTCTGTACGGCAGCAGCAGAGTTCTTGACAGCTCCCGGGAACTTGATATCTGAGAACATGAGATCATCATTGAAGATAACGTACTGCTCACCTACAATGCCTTCTACCACCAGGCCGTCTACCTTCCCCTGCTTCAGTTCCAGTACCACCTCCGGCACATGAGCCAGACCTACGATTTTTGCATCTTTAATCTTTTCCTTGGCCAGGGCTTCCTGGGTAGTGGACTTCTGTACGCCGATAGTTTTTCCGTAGAGATCTTCTACGGTCTTATACTTATCAGCATCCGCTTTACGGATAATCACCTTCTGTTCCGTGGGCAGATAGTCAGCGGAGAAATCCATGGATTTCTTTCTTTCATCTGTGGGGTTGATTCCTGCAATGGCCACATCCACCTTGCCGCCGGTCAATGAAGAAAGAAGGGCCTGGAAGTTCATATCCTGTACTTCCAGCTTCACACCCAGCTTATCAGCCACCTTCTGGGCCAGTTCCATATCGATGCCGATGACTTTCTTTTCACCGGCAGATGTATCTACGAATTCATAGGGAGGATAGCCCGATGCAGTTCCCACGACCAGCTTACCGCTGGATTTAATTTTCTGCATGAGGGGACTTTCTTTCTGGGTCTGGGAAGAAGCGCTCTGACTCGCGCCGGAACCACCGCCGCAGCCTGCCAGTCCGAATACAGCAGCTGCTACCATACCTAATGCCATCATTTTCAGTAAATTTTTCTTATTCATCATGTTCATACACCCTTTCGTCTTTAAGAATGGAGTTCTTTTCTTAACTTGCATAGAGTTTAGCATATTTATGCGTTAATGTCAATAATTATTCATAAACTTTTTGGGAATTTCCTTTTTAATCTTATTTCAAAATGTCCTGTAGTCGTAATACGCTCGACAGTTACTATATATTTCCTGCTTCCTCATTGGAAAATGAGGCATTTAATAATATGCATAAAAAAACAGCAGACCCTGAGCCTGCTGTTTTTTGAATTCTTATTTTCCTGCCTTTTCAATGGCAATCCTGCTGTATTCATCCACCCACTTGTCAAACTGCCCGGATTCTGTATCCTGTTTAATCACATCGTTAATTATTTTCAACACATCATCATTCCCCTTCTGGAGAGCTACGGCAGATACCTTCTTGGCACCATCAAACTGTACATCAGCCAGGGCCAGATCATCATTGTATACCAGATACTGCTTCGATACAACTCCTTCAAGCACGATGCCATCCAGTTTGCCGTTCTTCAGCTGAAGCACGGCATCAGGCACACTGGAAAGGCCAATAGCCGTAGCTCCTTCCACCTTCTGGGCTGTAGCTTCCTGGGTGGTGGATTTCTCTGCACCAAGGACTTTGCCTTTTAAGTCTGCCAGCGTTTTAAATGTATGCTGGTCTTCTTTTCTTACTAAAAGCTTCTGCTCCGTAGGAAGATAGAGGTCTGAGAAGGCCATGGCTTTTTCCCTCTCCGGTGTAGGAGATACACCACCTACCGCAATATCCACCTTCCCGGCAGTAACAGAAGACAGGAGAGCAGAGAAGCTCATATCCTGTACTTCCATAGGAACACCCAGTTTATCGGCAATCTGTTTACACATTTCCATATCAAGGCCGATGACCTTTTTATCCGGAGACTCTGCATCTACAAATACATAGGGCGGATAACCGGAGGACGTGCCTACAATCAGCTTTCCTCTCTGTTTGATCGTCTGCATAAGTTTGCTCTGGGACGAACCGGAAGCAGCACTGCTTTTGGAGGTAGAAGAATCTCCGCAGCCGGCAGAAATCATGGCAGCTGTCAAAGCCGTTCCTAAAAGTATGACTTTCATGGTCTTATTCATAACAGATTTCCTCCTTCAGGAAAAAGGCAGTTACTTGGACTGCGCGTTGGCCACTGCTTTCTTTGTCATTTCATCCACCCATTGATCTATGTTTCCATTGTCCTGGTTTTCCTTTATGACCTCATTAATCACAGCCACCACATCATCGCTTCCCTTAGGTACTGCCACAGCAGAACCTCCACTGTATTTGTCAAAATAAATATTCGTAGGCGCCAGGTCATCATTGGTGACCAAATACTGTCCACCTACAATATTCTGCACCGGTACAGCATCCACTTTCCCCTGTTTCAATTCCAGCAGGGCATCAGGCACCTTGGCCAGGGCCACGATCTGGGCATCCGGAATCTGCTCTGCAGCCAGTTTTTCCTGGATCGTAGATTTCTGCACTGCAATCTTCTTACCGGAAAAATCTGCCAGTGATTTATACTTTCCTTCATCCCCCCTGCGGATGAGAAGGGTCTGCTTTCCTTCCAGATAGTTATGGGAGAAATCAACAGTCTTCTTTCTTTCATCAGTGGGATTGATGGCAGAAATAGCTATGTCCACCTTCCCTGTAGTAATGGAAGAAAGAAGAGACTGGAAGGTCATATCCTGCACCTCCAGCTTCACGCCCAGCTTCTGCGCCACCGCTTCTGCCAGCTTCATGTCAATACCATCGATCTTCTTTTGATCCTTTACAGAGGTATCCAGAAATTCATAAGGCGGAAATCCGGAAGCTGTGCCTACTACCAGTTTACCATCCTTTTTGATTTTCTGCATGAGCGCACTTTGAGATGAATTTCCTGCCGAAGACTTCGCCGGCTGGGAACTTCCGCAGCCCCCTGCCATTACCATACCTGCCGCTGCCAGTGCTAAAATCGCTGCTTTCATCATTTTCTTCATAGGTCTTTCCTCCTGTAACGATGATTTATTTTTTATAAATATACATCCTTATGTATTAAAATGCAAGAGGAAAAATTTTATCTGTCAGATTTCTGAAGTGTGTTTCATACCGGCAGAAATCTGTTTACAAGTGTTTTTATTTTATAAAACACCGGCATGATTCCTGCAGCAAAAAAGCGAACCGGTTTCCCGATTCGCTTTTTTCTTACCTTCTATCATTTCTATTTTTTTCGTAAAGCACCAGAAGACCTTTCAGCGTAAGCATAGGATCTACTACATCAATGGTTTTGGAAGACTTGGCAATCAGGGTAGCCAGACCGCCGGTAGCAATGACTTTCACATTGGGCTCATTCAGTTCTTCCTTAATACGATTTACGATTTCATCAATCTGGCCTACAAAGCCGTAGTAAATGCCGGCCTGCATGGCAGATACAGTGTTGCGGCAGATAATTTTTGGCGTTTTCACCAGTTCAATCCGAGGGAGCTTGGAGGCTCTCTGGAAGAGGGCTTCCATAGAAATACCGATGCCCGGCGCCACGGCGCCGCCCAGATAATTGCCCTTGGTATCTACCACGCAGAAAGTGGTAGCAGTGCCCATATCAATAATAATAAGGGGGCAGTCATATTCCGCAATAGCGGCTACAGCATTAACAATACGGTCGGCACCCAGCTCCTTGGGGTTGTCATACAGGATATTAAGGCCTGTCTTGATCCCAGGTCCCACCATGATGGGTTTCGTGTGGAAATAGCGCTGGCTCATGGTTTCCAGAATCGGAATGATTGGCGGAACCACGGTGGAGATGATAATGTCTTCCACGTCCTTAAAGGCAAGTCCACTCAGCTGAAACAGCGTACCCAGAAGAGCTGCATACCCGTCAGCGGTCTGCAGGGTATCTGTAGCTACCCGCCAATGACGGATCAGTTTCCCTTCTTTGTATACACCGCATACAATATTCGTATTTCCCACATCAAAAGCAAGAAGCATGTGAATCTCCTCCGGAACCGGCTCCTCTATGGCTTCTCAAATTCCATTCCATCAGCCATACATTGAGGTGCCTTTAAAATTTCATCAAGTGTATAATGCAACAAAGTTTCCATTCTGTCAAGGGAAATCATAACAAATAATAGAATTTTTACAGATAACCATATGAGTGGGCCTATTCATATATTTTAAGCTATAAAGAAAGCGCCGCCCTAAAAGCAGCGCCTTCTATCCCCTTTATAAGGAATCTACTGATGAAGCAGCATATAAATATTTTAATATCAGTACTTATGTACGAATCAGTTCGTTTGGGAACTTCAATGTTCCATGGTGGGATAATAGCCTGCCTGATTCAAAGACTGGCGAATCCGGGTACCGCAGATAACACCCAGAATGACTTTGATAAGATCAAAAGCCACAAAGGGGAATACGGTAAGAGTCAATGCCGTCCACAGGGGCATTTCTTTTCCAAGGCCAAAGTGGAAATATCCCATGAACCAGACCGTGCCCAAAGCGTAGCAGCAAATGAGGCCAAGCACGGCGGAAGAAACCTGGCGGAGAAAATGACCCTTTTCTGCCAGACGGAAGCCGGATACCCAGGCCATAACCACAAATCCCAGATAATAGCCGCCTACAGGGGAGAAAAAGATGCCGGCACCAGCCTTGCCCATGGTAAGGATAGGAATGCCAAGAAGTCCCAGTAGAAGCCATACGCCGATAGAGATAGCCCCCCATTTCCTTCCCAGCACACCGCCTGCCAGGGCGCAGACAAAACTCTGCAAAGTAATGGGAACCGGTCCGATGGGGAACGTAAACTGCGACAGCACTGCCATGATGGCTGCAAATATAGCTGCACTGATAATATTGTGCATTTTTCCTTTTTCCATAGTTATCCTCTTCTCCTATTCCTATAACCGTCCGTGTATCAGACATGAAGAGAGAAATGCCCGGAACGGCTGAAACATAACTTCCAAACGCTCAAAGAAATGAAATGATCTTATCTCTTTGGAAGGGGCGCATCAATGGGACGAATAGATACGTCACCGGCAATGACTCGGGTTACGTGGGATCCTGTATCTACCAGAAGGCATCCATCCTTATCGATATCGACAGCCTTGCCTGTGTAGCTGTCATTTCCGAAAATGACCCGTACTTCCTGTCCCAGAGTAACGGAAAGGGTTTTCCAGTCTTCCAGCACCTTATCAAAACCTTCAGTCTGAGCAATATGATATTCCTTCTCCAGTTCTGCCAGAATGGCCGCCAGAAGATCTTTGCGGGATACGTCGATGCCTTCATTGAGGAAGGATGTGGAAGTCTCGCGGAAAGCCTCCGGGAATTCGCTTTTCTTCATGCCTGTATTGATACCGATACCCATGATAATATAATCAATTTTTTCCATGGATGCAGACATTTCCGTAAGAATACCTACCATCTTTTTGCCATGATAAAGGATATCATTCGGCCATTTGATGCCGGCATCTTTCAGTCCCAGACGTCGGATGCCGCGGCATACGCCAATGGCAGCCAGAAGAGTACATTTGGATGCTTCCATGGGGAAGAACTTCGGTCGAAGAATAAGGGAAAACCAAATGCCCTTGGCAAAGGGGCTGTAGAATCCGCGAGTAAGCCGCCCATGACCACCGGTCTGCTCCTCTGCCACCACAATGGTCCCTTCCTCCGCCCCTTCCCTGGCGATTTTCTTGGCTTCCTCGTTAGTGGAGCGGGTGGAAGACATGTACACCACATGACGTCCAAAAGTTTCCGTATGGAGGGCACTGTCGATTTCCAACGGCGTCAACAGATTGGGAGCATAAATGAGCCGATACCCTTTTCGTGTACTGGACTCAAAAATATAGCCCCTCTCTTTTAGTACTTTGATATGCTTCCAGATGGCTGTACGGGAAACGTGGAGATCTTTGGAAATCTGTTCTCCTGAAACAAATTCCCCATTCGCCTTCCTGAAGTAATCCAGGATTTCATTTCGCATAAAAGCGCCTCCTATAATGAACAGCGACAGAATGTTAGAAAAAACAGCCTTGTAAACTGCCTTTTCTGTAATGCCTTGGAACAATACTTCCTTAACTCTTTTCCTATTATAGCCAGTTGTAAACCATTCGTCAACCTACATATATTATTGTATTGACATTTTAGGGCATAAAAGTTTTTTCCACCCTGGTCCTATTGAAATCCCGCCAAAAAACAAAAAGCCGGCGGCTTCAGCCGCCGGCCTTGTACTTAAAGAATATAGTTGGAAATATCGATATTTTCCCTGATTCTGCCCAGTTTCTCCCTTACATAGTCACTGTCTACCACCATTTCCTTTTCTTCCATATCCGGAGCAGCAAAGGACAGGTCTTCCAGCACTCTCTCCAGTATGGTGTAAAGCCTTCTGGCACCAATGTCTTCTGTTTCCAAATTAACCTCCGAGGCAATTTCTGCAATGGTATCCAGTGCATCTTCGGAAAAGGTTACATGAAGGCCTTCCGTATCCAAAAGGGCGGTATACTGACGAATCAGAGCCTGCCGCGGTTCTGTCAGGATTTTCCGAAGATCTTCCTTCGTAAGACTGGAAAGCTCTACTCGGATAGGGAAACGGCCCTGCAGTTCCGGAATCAGGTCACTGGGTTTGGATACGTGGAAAGCACCGGCCGCCATGAAAAGAATATGGTCTGTTTTCACCTGGCCATACTTCGTTTTCACCGTAGCCCCTTCCACAATTGGAAGGATATCGCGCTGCACCCCTTCCCGTGATACATCAGGGCCGCCGGAAGCACCGGTTCTGCCGGCAATCTTATCAATTTCATCAATAAAGATAATGCCTCTTTCTTCCGCATAATGGATGGCCCTGTCCTTCACCACTTCCATATCCACCATTTCATCGGCTGCCTCTTCTGTCAGAATTTTCTTTGCCTCCCGAACGGTAACCTTCTTTTTCTTCATCTTCTTGGGCATCATACCGGCAATCATGACGGAAATCTGGTTTGCCTGCTCATTATCCGACTGGGGCGCATTGCCTTTGTCTTCCACCTTGATCTCAATCTGCCGGTCATCCAGTTCGCCGCTTCGGATTCTTTCCACCAGTTCTTTGCGCCGCTGTTTTTCTTCCTGATTTTCCGGCTTATCGGCCTGTTTTTCGCCAAAAATAATATCCATGGGGCTTCGGGTCTCCGGCTTTTTAGAAGGCCACAGAACTTCGGCAATGCGATGCAGTGCTTCTTCCTCCGCATCCCTGCCGTGGCGGGCGGATTCCTCTTTCTTCACAAGACGCACCGCTTCTTCCACCAGGTCCCGCACCATGGACTCTACGTCTCTTCCCACGTAACCTACTTCGGTGTACTTGGTGGCTTCCACCTTCACAAAAGGTGCATGGGTCAGGGAGGCAATCCTCCGGGCAATTTCTGTCTTGCCTACGCCGGTAGGGCCAATGAGAAGAATATTCTTGGGGCTGATTTCCCTGGAAATATCCGGTGGAAGCTGTCCTGCCCGCCAGCGGTTCCGAAGAGCTACTGCCACAGCCCGTTTGGCATCCTTCTGCCCGATAATGTAATGGTCCAGGTATTCTACAATCTTACGGGGTGTTAATTCTTCCATCAGATTTCCTCCACAATAACATTATGATTGGTGTATACACAGATATCTGCTGCAATATGAAGTGATTTTTCCGCTATTTCGCGGGCAGAAAGATCTGTGTTCTGTGACAGTGCACGGGCTGCCGAGAGGGCATAGTTGCCGCCGCTTCCAATAGCCAGAATACCATCATCCGGCTCAATCACTTCTCCGCTGCCGGAGACAAGGAAAAGATGCTCTCCATCGGTGAGAATCAAAAGGGCCTCCAGTTTCTGGAGCACCCGGTCACTGCGCCAGTCCTTGGCAAATTCCACGGCCGCCCGCACCAGATTGCCATTGCAGTCTCGAAGTTTGGCTTCAAATTTATCAAAAAGAGAAAAGGCATCTGCCACGGAACCGGCAAATCCTGCAATAATCTTCCCATGATACAGCCGCCGCACTTTCCGGGCCGTATTCTTCATTATTACCGCATTTCCCATGGTGACCTGCCCGTCACCAGCCATGGCTGTATGGCCGTCCTTCTTCACCGCCAGTATGGTTGTCGCTGTAAACATAACTCCTCCTTCTATTTGAATGCTATAAAAACACCGCCTTTCGGCAGTTCTCCATGTCTACTTATATTATACGTTACAGAGAAAACAATGGGTAGAGGAAAGCGCCTAACGGATTCAAAAGTTCCAATGGGCCCGGCATTGATGCTTCTAAAAGGGATCCATTTCTATAACCAGCATTTCCTGCCTGCCCCTGGTACACGGGGTTGTAAAGAAAAATGGGAATCCCTGAGAATCTATTCCGCCTCCCATCTTGCAATCTTTCACTATCGCCGTTATCATGAGGAGTAACAGAACAATTGAGAAAAGGATGGGACCATGATGGATACCAATATAAAACAGCTCAGAGATCCGGAGGAAATCCGGCAGCACATCCGGAACATTTATAAGAAAAACCGGTTCATGGAAGATTATTTCCATATCCACATTGATGAAATTCACTGCGGCAGTGTCACCGTCAGCCTGAAGACAGACCCACTGAAGCACAACAATCACAGGGGCCGCCTCCATGGCGGTGTGCTGGCTGCCCTGGCCGATTCCGTCACCGGTGTCACCAGTGCATCCGTAGGAGCTTCCGTGGTTACTGTAGCCATGACCATGAATTTCATCCGTACTGCCAAACCGGGAGAAACCATCCGTGTCACCAGCCATATCACTCACAACGGTCACTCCACCATTGTCATAGAAGCGGATATGTTTGACGAAGAGGATCATCTCATGTCTAATATACTGGCCACCATGATGGTGGTGGACCGGTTCACAGAAATACCGCGGCGCTGGAATGGTTGACCAGAATGGATGCTTCGCATTCCAGGTACCAAAGATGCCCAGGGCGTCGTTAGTTTCGCTGCCTTTTTTACTTTCCTCCCAAATAAGCAATGGGACCATTTCTGTGACTAAAAAATAAGGCCCTTCCATTTCCAGTTCAAGAGCCAACTCCAGGCAACAAGGACAGCCACACATAACGACAGCCTTTAGCAGCTTCCACCATTGACTATGTTTCACATGATTTCCCCCTTATGTAACCCGAACCCTTTAATGGATATCAGTCAGAAACTTACTCAAAAACAGCGGCTCCGTCAGGAATGCAGTTTCTTTTTTTCCCATAACCTCCCAATCAAAAACTCTCCCCAGTTCGGGAGAGTTTTTGATTGGGACCGCCCCATTTCCAGGCAGCTCCTTTTATGAAGTTTCTAAAAGATCAGATTTTGGAAAGTGCCTGTTCCACATCTTCCAGAAGATCGTCGATATTTTCAATGCCCACAGAAATACGGACAGTGCCGGGAGTAATGCCGGCTGCACGCTGGGCTTCTTCATCCAGCTGCTGGTGGGTGGTGGAAGCAGGATGTACCACCAGGGACTTGGAATCCCCTACATTGGCCAGGTCCGAGAAAATATCCAGATTATCGATAAAGTCTCTGGCTGCCTTGAATCCGTCCTTCAGCTCAATGGAGAAGATAGAGCCTGCGCCTTTGGGCAGATATTTCAGCTGGAGCTTATGATAAGGAGAGGATTCAAGGCCCGGGTAGTTAACCTTGGCTACCTTCGGATGTTTTTCCAAAAATTCTGCCAGTTTCTGGGCATTGGACACATGACGTTCTACGCGGAGAGACAGGGTTTCCAATCCCTGGATAAAGAACCAGGCAGAGATGGGGGAAATGGCTGCGCCTGTATCACGAAGAACCTTGGCACGGATGCGGGTTACAAATCCTGCGCCCGGTACATCGGTAGCAAAGTTGATACCATGATAGGAAGCATCGGGGTTAGCAAAGTGAGGATACCTTTCCGGCTGATTCCAGTCGAACTGTCCGTTTTCAATAATGGCACCGCCCAGGGTGGTGCCGTGACCGCCAATGAATTTAGTGGTCGAATGAATGACTACGTCAAGGCCATGTTCCAACGGCCGGAAGAGATAGGGGGTGGCAAAAGTATTGTCGATAAGTACCGGCAGATGATGGGCATGAGCAATGTCACGGATTGCATCAAAATCAGGAATATTGATAGCCGGGTTGCCCAGCGTTTCAATGTATACAGCCTTTGTCCTGTCGGTGATAGCTGCTTCAATTTCTTCCGGATGATCAGGATTTACGAATTTGGTATGAATACCCAACTGGGGAAGTGTATCGGTGAAAAGTTCATAGGTACCGCCATAAAGAGTGGATGCAGAAACGATTTCATCACCGGCACCGGCAATATTAAGGATAGAATAGGTCACTGCCGCTGCGCCGCTGGCCACTGCCAGACCTGCAGTGCCGCCTTCCAGGGCAGCCAGTCTCTTTTCCAGTACATCCTGGGTCGGGTTGGTAAGACGGCCATAAATAAAGCCCGGTTTACGAAGAGCAAAGAGATCTTCCCCTTCCTGTGCATCGTGGAATACATAGGAAGTGGTCTGATAAATAGGAACAGCCCTGGCTCCTGTGGTGGGATCCGGTACCTGTCCTGCATGCTGCTGAAGAGTTTCAAAACGATATTTTTTGTCTGCCATAATAATTGCCTCCGTATTTTGTATTAAGTAAAGTTAAATGCTGATTTCTCTATCATGCTGCACATTCGACATCGTATCCCTGCCATATCCTATTCCTCCTCTTTTCAGGAATTTTTCAGGAAATTTTCCTGTCCGGACTCTGCCGTGAAGGTACGTTCCTGTACCCCCGCGCTGTATCGGGCGTCTCCCGGATATGTACACACGATCTCTCAGAAAAGACGGTTAATAAATAAAAAAACTCCCGTCCTTACCAGGACGAGAGACTCGTGTTTCCACCTAATATTTCCGCCTATGTCTCCATAGACAGCTCATGAGGTACTTGGTCATGCCGCATACCCGCGCTCTGTATCGGGAGTTCCCGGGAAGGCCTACTATATCTTTCGGCCCGCCAAACTCAGAAATGCACTTCACATCCCTATCCATATCCGCTTCCACTCTCCGGACTCGCTTTGCTGTATTCAGGACCCTACTCTTTTCTTCCTCGTTTGAAGTTGAATTAACTCTACCATGAGATTTTCATTTTGTCAAGAATAAATAGGGCCTTAGGAAAGATTATTTCATGATGACTTTTCGTCTGCTTCTTTCACTGCCTCAATGAACGCCTGGATTTTGACAGGATCTTTTCCTTTTTTATCATCATATTCTACACCGGAAGATACATCCACCATCCAGGGATGCACCTGCCTGATGGCTTCTCCTACATTGAAAGGATGGAGACCTCCTGCCAGTATGAGCTTTCTTCCTTGTGCCGAAATATGCGCCAGACATGACCAATCAAAGGATTTGCCGCTGCCCGGTGCTGCCGCATCAAAAAGATAGGCAAAAATCCGGGGATAGGACTCCATCACAGGCACCCTGCCCTTCACATTCACAGCGCGGATGATGGGAATACCCGCTTCTGCAGAAATATCTTCTGCCAGATGTCCATGAATCTGCAGCACATCAAAACCTGCCTCTTCTATGAGTTTCACCTGTTCCAGAGTAGGAGAGACAGTCACCGCGGTTTTTTTGATTTCGGGCGGCAGAACCTTCATGATTTCCCTTGCCTTCTCTATGGTGATATTCCGCCTGCTCTTTGGATAGAAGAGCACCATACCTGCATAGTCCACCTGATCAGGAGGCAAAAAGGCTGCTTCCTCCGGTGAGGTAAGACCGCATATTTTAATCCTTGTTCTCATAAAGCCCCCTACCAGGCTACACCGGTGGTAATATTAATCTTCATAGACTCCAGAGACATGCCGGTGGTATATTCGATTTCCCGCTGCACCTTATCTCTCATCGTGTGAATCACGTCCCGGATTTCCTGAGGCGTTCCAGTACGGACCGTTACGTCCAGATAAAGGATAAGACCATTCACCTGGCTCTCGCTTTTTTTACTCCGCACATGCCGGATTTTAATCCTCTTAAGTCCGCTGGCAGCATAATTAACCAGACTTTCTATGACTTTGTCCGAAAAGGTAAGCTTTCCGTAATAGCTGAAAACAGGACGCACCACAGACCTTTCATTCCATTCGCTGAACCGCTTCGGCTCCTTTTTTCTGTTTCTCAGGAAGCGGAGCGGATCCACCATATACCCTTTAAAATAGGGCTTCAGTTCCATGGTAGGCACAGGTATGACATGCTTTCCTTCCTTGTGCCTGGCTTCGCTGGCTTTCAGCATATCTTCCGGTTTAGCCACATCTTCAATGCGGATATACTTGGCCGGCATAGGAAGATCCAGAGCCTTGGCAATGGTGACCACCATACGATCCGATGTGCCCAGGATAAGCACCCGTTTGGGGTTGATTTTTTGGAGGGCCGCCCGCACTTCATCCCTCTGCTCTTTATCCCAGAAAATGGCTCTACGCACTGCTTTAAGACGACTTTCTTCCCTCTTGGCCGATTTCCCTGCCACAATGCGGCTGTGATAGATAAGAATGCCGTCATCAATAATACAGGACGCCTTATTTTCATAAGCAATCACCAGCGCCCTGTCACTTTTCCCTGTACCCGGCGGCCCGTAAAATCCGATTACTTCCATAGCCCTGCTCCTTTCATCATTTCTTTTTCCCATTATACCATGGAGATATAGAAAAAAGGCAGGTTCCCCTGCCCTTCTGAACTATCACTGCACTCTGCAGCCCAATCCCGCTTCCGGGACATGAATGAAATGCCAATTATGCTTCCCCTACAATCTGTACTTCCGTATGGAGATCCACGCCATATTCCGCTTTGACCTTCTTCTGCACTTCATGGATGAGGGACAGCATATCCTCGCAGCTGGCGTGGCCGTTATTAATGAGGAACCCTGCATGCTTCTCGCTAACCGCTGCATCTCCCACAGCAAAACCTTTGAGGCCCAGCTCTTCAATCATCTGTCCCACGAAGTGACCGTCAGGCCGTTTGAAGGTACTGCCGGCGCTCCGCTTCTCCAAAGGCTGCTTCGTCCTTCTTCGGTTGTTCAAATCGTCCATAAGCGCCTTGATATCTTTTTTATTTCCCGGCTTCAGGGACAACGTTATATCTACAATCACTTCCCCATTTTCCATGAAGAGGCTGTGTCTGTAGGAATAGCGGATATCACGACTGTCATAGGTAATGAGGTCCCCTTTCCGATCGCAGGTGGTAGCAGAAACGATGATTTTTGACATTTCTCCTCCATAGGCACCGGCGTTCATGTAAGCTGCACCGCCGATAGTTCCAGGGATACCGCTGGCAAATTCCATGCCCGACAGTCCACTGTCATAGGCCGCCCGCGCCGCCTGGGCCGTTGATACGCCGCTGGATACTTTCAAAAGATTGTCATTCTGTTCGATTTTCTGCAGTCTGCCGGTAAAAATCACCACGCCCCGAATGCCTTTGTCACGGACAAGGAGATTGGCACCTCCACCCAGCACAAAAACAGGCATGCCATACTTATAAGCCAGCCTGGTCACAATGCAGAGTTCTTCAGCTGTTTTTGGAATCAGAAAACAGTCTGCCGGGCCGCCAATGCCGAAAGTGGTATGGCGGCTCATTGGTTCATTGATTTTAATCTGGTTTTCGCCAAGAACCGTGGCAAAAACGTCAGCATATGTATTATTCATAGATCTTCTCTTTCCCATTGAATTAGTCACTCATATTATTATAAATTTGACTATCATGACAGTCAATGGAATTTATGAAATACTTTGATTGTGACCTCAGACCGTGATCCTGCATGAAGAGAGACCGTATCATTCTTTTCCCCCATAAAAAAATCCGCAGACCCAGGTCTGCGGATTTTTCCAGGTTGTCATATTTTGCGGTAATTATTTCTTTTCTACCAGTTTCAGGTCAACGGCAATATTCTTGTCTACATTTTCGCCTTTAGCCAGTTTGAGTGCGGTTTCTACACCGATTTCACCCATCTTATCAGGCTGCTGGGCAATGGTAGCTGCCATGGAACCATCGTTGACTGCCTTGATGCCGTCATCGGTGCCATCGAAGCCGATGATGAAAATCTGCTTGTTAGCAGCTTTGGCAGCACTTACAGCGCCGAGAGCCATTTCATCGTTCTGTGCGAAAATAGCCTTTACATCAGGATTAGCCTGGAGAATATTTTCAGAAACGGTGAGGCCTTTGGAACGGTCAAAATCTGCGCTCTGTTTAGCCAGAACCTTAAGTTTGTTGTCAGCGATATTATGGAAGCCCTGTCCTCTTTCGCGAGTAGCAGATGCACCGGGAATGCCTTCCAGTTCAGCCACCGGTGTACCTTCGCCCAGTTTGGAAACGATATATTCAGCTGCCATTTCGCCGCCTTTTACGTTGTTGGAAGCGATGTGAGCTGCTACTTCGCCTTTATCAGCGGAGCGGTCGATGGTAATAACAGGAATCTTTGCCTTGTTGGCTGCCAGAACGGAGTTAGAAATAGCTGCAGAGTCTACCGGGTTTACGATGAGGACAGAGATATTTCCCTGGAGCAGGTCGGCAATATCATTGGACTGCTTAGCCGGGTCATTCTGGGCATCTACGATTTTCACATTTACGCCTGCTTTGTCAGCTGCAGCTTTTACGCTGTTAGCCATAGTAACAAAGAAGGGATTATTTTGGGTGGAAACAGAGAAACCAATGGTGACTTTCTTGGAACCGGAAGCTGCACCGTCAGCTTTCTTGTCAGAAGAGCCGCAGCCTGCTGCGGAAATGAGAGCTGCGCCGATAAGAGCAGCCAATGCGATTTTCTTTAACAACTTGTTTTCCTCCTTAATTTTTCTTGCGGTCCATAAGCACTGCGAGTAAAATGACAACACCTTTGACAACCTGCTGATAGAAGCTGGAAACATTTAATATATTAAGACCATTATTCAGGGTACCAATAATTAATGCACCGATAAGGGTACCGGAAATACGGCCTTTACCGCCGGCAAGAGATGTGCCACCTAAAACGACAGCTGCAATGGCGTCCAGTTCATAGCCCATACCGGCTGTAGGCTGGGCACTGTTCAGGCGAGCCGTGAGGATGGCTCCGGCCAAAGCGCAGAGGCATCCGGTCAATGCATAGGCAAAAATCTTGATCCTGTCGATTTTAATACCGGAAATATAGGATACCTTTTCATTACCACCTACAGCATAGGTCTGACGGCCAAGGGGCGTTTTTTTCAGAATGAAGAAAAGAATAAAGAATGCAATAAGCATGATAATAGCCGGTACAGGAATATCAAGGATAAATCCCTGACCGAAACCGGTGAAAATGGGGTCATCGGAAAGGCCGGAAATCGGGTTGCCATTTGTATACACCAGGGTAGCGCCGCGGTAAATCGTCATGGTAGCCAAAGTGGCAATGAAAGGTGCCACCTTGCCATAGGAAATGATCACACCATTCACAGTTCCCAGAAGGATGCCGATAACAGCAGAAAGGACAATGGCCAGTTCCGGATTGGTGCCCTTGGTAATCATGCTGGCCATCAGGGCACTGGAAAGAGCAAGAATACTGCCTACGGACAGGTCGATACCGCCTGTAAGGATGACGAAGGTCATACCAAAGGCGATCAAAGCGTTAATGGAAATCTGACGGGCCAGATTTTTCAAGTTGGACGGATCAATGAAGCTGTCATTCAATACGGAAATGACAATAAAGAGAAGGACAAGACCGATGAGCGGCCCCATTTCCCTGATTATATTTTTTACTTTTGCGGAACTCATGCTTTTACTCTCCTCCGGTTGCAAGTGTCATAATGCGTGTTTGGGTGGCATCTTTATGCTCAACGATGCCTGCGGCTCTGCCTTCATGAATAACAAGAATACGGTCGCTCATGCCGATAACTTCCGGCAGTTCAGAAGAAACCATGATAATGGAAACCCCCTTGGCGGTAAGTTCATTCATCAGGTCGTAAATATCTTTCTTTGCGCCGATGTCGATTCCTCTGGTAGGTTCATCCAGAATCAGAAGCTTGGGATGCATGCCTACCCATTTGGCGATAACCACTTTCTGCTGGTTGCCGCCGGAAAGAGTGCTGGCCGGAAGATTAATATCCTGCGCTTTGACTCCCAGGCGTTTGGAAAGCTCACTGGAGAAATCAAACTCTTTCTTATCGTTAATCACATGGCTCTGGGCCAGCCTCTCTTCGCTGGGGAGTGCAATGTTTCTTTCAATGGAGAAGTCAAGAATAAGGCCTTCGGTCTTCCGGTTTTCCGTAATGAAGCCGAAGCCATGGCGGATGGCATCTCTAGGATTTTTGATATGGATTTCTTTGCCTTCAAAATACAGCTTGCCCGATTCATGGGGATCCACCCCAAAGATAGCACGCATGATTTCCGTGCGTCCTGCCCCCATAAGGCCTGCTACCCCCAGGATTTCTCCTTTCCTCAGGTTGAAGGAAATATCCCGGAACACGCCGGGCTGGGTAAACCCTTCCACGCGGAAAATCTCATCACCCGGCACATTGGTGCGGGCCGGATAGTATTCGCTCATCACGCGGCCCACCATATCCCCTACGATCTGGTCCATGTTCGTTTCTTCCGTAGGACGGGAGCTGATGGTCTGACCATCCCGCATGACGGTAATGGTGTCGCAGTTGGCAAACACTTCTTCCATGCGGTGGGAAATATAAATGATGGATACCCCTTTGTTTTTCAGCTTTTTCATTACTTCAAAAAGGCGGTCCGTTTCCCTTTCCGTCAGGGCAGCGGTAGGTTCATCCATGATGACAGTCTTAGCATCCAGCATAAGGCTTCTGGTGATTTCCGTCATCTGCTGCTGGCCTACGGAGCATTCCCCCGCGATTTCATCCAGCGGCAGATCAATGCCGATTTCCTGGCATTTTGCTTCGGCCATTTCACGCATCTTTTTGAAATCAATGGTACCAAACCTTGTTTTCGGCTGGTTCATAAGGAAAAGATTTTCCAATACCGACAGGTTCGGCCAGATGTTCAGTTCCTGGTGGATAAAGGCAATGCCATGCTCTTCGGCATCTTTATTATTCTTAAAGGTAACTTCCTTTCCGTCCACCATAATAGTGCCGGCATCCGCCCTGTGAATCCCGGTGAGAATGTTCATAAGGGTGGATTTACCTGCCCCATTCTCCCCCATCAGCGCATGTACTTCTCCGGGACGGACATGAAGATTGACCCCGCCCAGGACCTTATTAGCGCCAAAGGATTTGCAGATGCCTATCATATTAATATCCATGTACTTTCAGATACCTCTCTTAGAAGATGACTCCGGACTGGAGAATCACATTGGAGAAAGGAGTGATTTCGCCGGTCCTGATGACCGCTTTGCAGTCTTTTTCCCAAGCTTTCAGTTCCTCATGGCTTTCCAGCATCACCCACTCCACTTCGCTTTCAGGAAATACTTCCTGCAGCGCTTTCCACTGGGCGGGATTCTGAATCTTCGTTTCCGGTGCCAGGTAAATTTTTTCAATCTGCATATATTTTGCCATTTCTTTGATGACTTCAATGAATGGCGGCTCCCCAAGACGAAGAGCCAGATCGATTTTCTGAACCCCTGCCGGAACCGGAAGGCCGCAATCACCTACACAGATTTTATCCGTATGGCCCAGGTCGGCCAGAACTTTAGCAATGCTGCTGTTAAGGATTCCTACTTTTTGCATGAGAGCATTTCCTCCACTTCATTTCGCCAGGGCATTCCTCCCTGGGCACCAATCTTTCCAACCGAAAGAGCTGCTGCTGCATTGGCAAAACGGATAGCCTCCCTGATGGAAAGACCTTCTGCCCTGCCAGCAGCAAAGGCACCGTTGAACGTATCACCGGCGCCTGTAGTATCTACTACAGGTACATGGAAACCGGGTACATGGACCACTTCGTTTCCTTCTCCATAAAGAACCCCTTCGCTTCCCACAGTCATAATCACTTTTCCTGCATGAGATTTCAGGATTTCATCCCTGTCCATGCCCTGGAACATAAGGGCCGCCTCATGTTCATTAGGCGTAATATAGGTCACCTTGTCTATCCATTCCTTCGGAATGTCCATGTAGGGCGCCGGATTCAGCATGACCGGCACCTTTTCCTCATAGCAGCGGTCAATAATGTAGCCAATGGTATCCATGGGAATTTCATGCTGCAGCATAACCAGGTCAGAGGTTCTGATAATATCAAAGGCTTCATCCACCACCTGGGGGCTCACTCTGTCATTGGCTCCTTTGAGAACAATAATGCTGTTGTCTCCTTCCGCCAGAATGATATGAGCCGTACCTGTATCCACTCCGTCCAGTACCGATACATAGTCCGTTTTCACGCCGCTTTTCTTCAATGCATCCAGCATGAGGCTGCCATAGGCATCGTGGCCTACACAGCCCACCATATAGACTTCCTCACCCAGCCGGGCAGCCGCCACGGCCTGGTTGGCACCTTTGCCTCCGGGAGAAACAATCAGACGTTTTCCCATCACCGTTTCGCCAGCTAAAGGCCTTCTGTCTGCTTCCACCGTGAGATCCATATTGCAGCTTCCGATTACAGAAATGTGCCCCATATAACCTCCCAATTGTATATTCACAAGTATATACTTTTCAAAACCAACTCAAAGTCAACGCTATTATTTTACCACACCACTGCTGGAGATTAAAGGAGGAAGAAATAAGAAACTTGTAAAAATTTAAAACAGTCCCCTGCCTTTCCCATTTTACCATCTATCCTTATTATACTGAAAATAAAAGAATTCGTTAAGAATGGAAGTATTGATTTGCGGACTGATGAAATAAAGCAAAAAGCAGGGTTTGAAACCCCGCTTATGCATGTATCAATTACCGATCCACATGGGTCATGTCTTTAGGGACAACCCATTGATCATATTCTTCCGGTTTCACGTAACCCAGAGCCAGTGCCGCTTCCCGAAGGGAGCTGTTGTCTTTAAAGGCCTTTTTTGCAATTTCCGCCGATTTTTCATAGCCGATATGGGGCGACAGGGCAGTGACCAGCATCAGAGATTTCTCCACCAGTTCTTCCATTCTCTCTTTATTGACCTTAATACCCCGAGCACAGTGGATATCGAAGGAATGAATAGCAGCTCCCAGAAGTTTCACTGATTCTATGAAGCTGTCTGCCATAACCGGTGCATATACGTTCAGTTCAAACCGTCCCTGGGAAGAAGCCATGGAAATGACCGACTGGTTGCCGTGCACCCGGCAGGCTACCATGGTAAGAGCTTCGCACTGGGTAGGATTGACCTTGCCCGGCATGATGGAAGAGCCTGGTTCATTGGCAGGAATTGTCAATTCGCCAAGGCCTGCCCTTGGGCCGCCGGCCAGAAGACGGATATCATCGGCAAACTTCATGCAGTCTCCACCCAGCGCATCCAGAGCGCCATGGGTAAAGACCATGTCATCCCGTCCCGTTAAGGCATAGAATTTATTAGCTGCCGAAGTAAAGGGAAAACCCGTTTCCTCGGAAATGGCCTTTGCCACTTTATCCCCGAAATCCTTCGGACTGTTAAGGCCTGTACCTACAGCTGTGCCGCCGATGGCAAGCTCATGGAGATATTTTTCTCCATCTTCAATCATGGACCTGGATTTCTTCAGCATTTCCACCCAGCCCGATACTTCCTGACCAAAGGTGAGGGGTACCGCATCCTGCACATGGGTACGGCCGATTTTTACAGTGTGCATGTACTCTCTGCTCTTGGCTTCAAAAGTAGCCGTCAGGTCATTCAAAGGCCCGTAAAGATAATGATGAAGGGAATACACCGCTGCCACATGGAGGGCAGTAGGAAAAGTATCATTAGAAGACTGGGCCATATTGACATCATCATTGGGATGGACACGGAGAGTGCTTCCCGCCTTTTCAAGCTTACGATTAGCAATATGAGCCACCACTTCATTCATATTCATGTTACTCTGGGTGCCGGATCCGGTCTGATAAACCACCAGCGGGAATTCACCCTCCCACTTTCCTGCCAGAATTTCGTCGCAGGCGCTGCGGATGGCTTCTCCTTTTTCTGCAGCAAGAGCCCCTCTTTCCTCATTTACTTTGGCAGCGCATTTTTTTAGGATGGCAAAAGCACGAATAATCTCCTTCGGCATTACGTGGCCGATTTTGAAATTTTCAAAAGAACGCTGAGTCTGGGCACCCCACATATGATCTGCCGGAACGCGGACTTCGCCTAATGAATCATGTTCAATACGATATTCCATAGTGCTCTCCTTCATGAAAAAATTATCCACTGAGTTGTTGAAAAAAGGAAAGAAGCCGTCATGCCTGCTTCCATTTATTCATTGTAGCATGTTGCCTTTATGTAGAAAATTACCAACTTGGTATAGAAAGAAGCCAAATCATTGCATGGAAAGCATACAAGGTTTCTTCTGAAAGCCCCGGCTCAGAAAATCGAATTTCTTGAGGTTCTTACGCTTCATAGGCCTGCGCATTCCACGGGAAACTTGACAACCGCCTTTAGAGCTCAATCCGGAAAGAAATTTTCCAGTGTAATCAGCCCGACTGCTGCCTTCTATTTCCCTCCTTCCACCTTTTTTACTGCATCCTCCAGATTCTCCTTAAAATCAATCTTTCCAAAGCCGGAGGAACGGGGCAGTTTCAGTTTGAAATCCGAGAGAAGGCAGAATTCTGCTTTCCCTTCCTTCATGCACACATCGAATACATGCCCTCCCTCTTTCCTGTCATCAGAAAGATAGTGGAAATGGTAACCCGGCATGTTAAGGCCCCCCATGAAGGAGGGGCAGTAAAGTCCGATGAGAGTCCCTTCCGTATGTCCAAACTGGAATTCCACCTGGTCTTTTTTCATCACTTCATCCAGCCGGGCATAAGGCTTTTTCTGTGCTTTTTCGCTTCTAGCGTATACTTTTTCAAAGGTCCCATGAATTCGTATACCATAAAAATAATTAGGACCCCAGTTCTTTATGAATCCGTCCGCTTTTTCACGTAGTTCATCCAGTGAAGAAATGTCTTTCATCGGAAGGGTTCTGTCTGTTTCAAAGAAGAACACATCCGCAAAAGGTACCTTCCAGCGGTCATCTGCTTCCTTCACTTCTCCCCTGCCGTTCACCTGGTACACCCTGCCCCGGCACATGACAAGCTCGCCGTCCAGAGAGTCAAAGGTACCGATGCCGAAGTCCCCCTGTCTTTTCAGTTCCTTCACTTCCACGGATCCTTCATAATGACCCAATACCAGGGACTGCAGAAGTGCTGCCTGGAAAAGAGGTCTGCTGTTTAAAGAGGAATTCATTTTTCCTGTCTCCTTTCCAAAGAGAATTGCCGGGAAAAATCCCGGCAATAACCAATGAAAATCATTCTAATGAATGGATAAAATCCATAATTTCCTTTTTCTTATCTTCCAAAAGTTTCCTGTCCCCCTTTGTTTCCATATTGAAACGAATCATCGGTTCCGTATTGGAGGGGCGCAGATTGAAACGCCAGTTATCGTACTCTATACCTACGCCGTCAATCAGATCTATCCGGCTGGCACCTTTTCCATATTTCTCTTTCACCTGTTCCAGAATAAAATCACTGTTCTTCACGGTGAGGTTGATTTCACCGCTGCAGGGAAATTCCTCTTCCATTTCCTCCACCAGCTCGCCCAGATGTTTTCCTTTTTCACTCATAATCTCTGCCACAATAAGCCAGGGAATCATGCCGGAATCGCAGTAGGAAAAATCGCGGAAGAAATGATGGGCTGAATTTTCTGCTCCGTAAATTCCCTTGACCCGGCGCATGGTTTCCTTCATGAAGGCATGACCGCCCTTAGACTCCACTGGTTTCCCGCCAAGTTCGTGACAGATCTTTTCCGTACACCAGAAGACCCGGGGATCGTGGACAATCGTTTCTCCCTTATGACGTTTGAGAAAATATTCTGCCAGAAGGCCTACCATGTAGTAGCCCTCTACAAAGTGTCCCTTTTCATCGATAAAGAAGCAGCGGTCAAAATCACCGTCCCAGGCAATACCCAGGTCCGCCTTTTCGGAAAGTACCGCATCCACAAGGGGTTTCCTGCATTCCTCCAGCATGGGATTAGGTACACCATGGGGGAAGGAGCCGTCAGGATCCATATACATTTCTGTGAAATGGAAAGGAAGATGCTTTTTTAATTCAGAAAAGGCAATATTGGCACAGCCATTTCCTGCATTCACCACAATATGAAAAGGTTTCATAGCCTTCACATCTACAAAACTCAGAAGAGAAGCTATGTAGTCGGAAAGGATTTCCTTATGAAATAAGTTTCCCTTTTTACCGCATTCCGGAAAATTGCCGGAAAAAGCCAGCGCTTCGATATCCTTCAGGCCTGTATCGGCACTCACCGGAATTCCTTCCTCCCTCACAATTTTAATGCCATTGTAATCGGAAGGATTATGGCTGGCCGTAATCATGAAGCCCCCATCCATGCCATAGTGAAAAGTACCGTAATACATCATTTCCGTGCCACAGAGACCGATATCATATACATCGCTGCCGCCATCCATAAGGCCTCTGGCTGCCGCTTCGCTGATTTTTTTTGAACTGGGCCGAACGTCAAAGCCGATGCACATGGCTTTGGGATGGTACAGCGCCGCATAGGCACGGCCCACCCGGTAGGCCAGGTCCTCATTCACTTCATCCGGCACAATGCCACGAATATCATAGGCCTTAAATCCTTTATGAGACATCTGTAAAGGTTCCATTATTTATTTTCTCCCTTCTCCTTCAATCGTCCAAGCACGGTCAGGTAGCCGTCAGCACCATACTTAAGGCACCGCTTCACCCTGGAAATGGTGGCCGTACTGGCGCCGGTCTTCTTCTCAATCTGGTCATACTTTTCCCCGCTCTCCAGCATGCGGGCCACCTCCAGCCGCTGGGACATATCGCGAAGCTCATTTATGGTGCATAAATCTTCAAAGAATTCATAGCATTCATCCCTGGTCTTTAAGGAAAGGATGGCATCAAACAATGTATCTGTCAGAGGATTGACAAGTCTCTGGTTTACACTCATAGGTATCCCTCTTTTCATTTCAGAAACCGGCTTTTCAGTCAGCTTTTTTACTTTAGTATATTATAGCATTACAGGCTGACAGGTGCAAAGTGCAAGGCTGTCTCGTAAAGCGACGGCCTCCGGCAGCTCCCCAGCCTGACCGCCATGACTTTTACGAATCTTATATCCCCTATTTACTATTTCTATTGACAAGACTTCTGAATCAGAGTACTATAATCTCAACCCTTGCATATAGGGTAAATACATATAGATTCATCATGAGTGGCGGAGGGACTGGCCCTTTGAAGCCACGGCAACCATTCTTTTAGAAACGGTGCCAATTCCAGCGGGTATATACTCGAAAGATGATGTGAAGCTGACTTTCATCTTTCGATGAAAGTTTTTTTATTAAAGGAGTTCCCAATGATTGAACTGAAGCATATAACCAAATTATATGGCAATTTCAAAGCACTGGACGACATCAACCTTTCTATTAAGGACGGAGAAATCTTCGGTATTGTCGGACAGTCCGGCGCAGGCAAATCTACATTGATTCGCTGCGTGAATATGCTTGAGCCTCCCACATCCGGTGAGGTCATAATTGATGGAAAGGACATGACGAAGCTGTCCAAAGCCCAGCTTCGGGAAGAGAGAAAGAAAATCGGCATGATTTTCCAGCATTTCAATCTTCTTTCCAACAGGACCGTAGCCGGCAATGTGGCATTTCCACTGGAGCTGTCCCATGTGCCCAAGGCGGAACAGACAAAGAGAATCGATGAAATTCTGGAACTGGTAGGGCTTACGGAATACAGGAACAAATATCCTTCCCAGCTTTCCGGCGGCCAGAAACAGCGTGTAGGTATTGCCAGGGCTATCGTTTCCAATCCTTCCGTCCTCCTTTCCGATGAAGCCACCAGTGCCCTGGACCCGGAAACGGTAAAATCCATTCTCCAGCTTCTGAAGGATATCAACAAAAAAATGGGCATTACCATTATCATGATTACTCACCAGATGGAAGTTATTAAAGAAATCGCCGAACAGGTGGCAGTCATTGAAAAGGGTAAAATCATCGAGCAGGGTTCCGTAGTAGACCTCTTTACCAATCCCCAGACCGAAACACTGAAGAAGTTCGTAGGCTCCGTCATGTCCTCCGATGTACCGGAGCAGCTGTCTCACATGAATATTTCCAAAATAAAGCAGAAGGACAGCGACCAGACCATTGTGAGCCTGAAATTCCGAGGCGATGTGGCCAACGAACCAATTATTGCCAATCTCATCAGAAAATACAATCTGGACGTAAGCATTCTTTACGGATCCATCGACTACATCCAGAACGTTTCCTTCGGCCGCCTTATCATCATGATCAATGGTCACGAAGAGGACATGAAAAAAGCCCTCGGCCATTTACAGTCTTTACCAATTACAAGTGAGGTAATCGGATATGTCCCCAGTGATAACTAATCTTCTTCTGAAAAGTCTGGCTGAAACGCTGTACATGCTTTCTGTTTCAGCTATCATTGCCGCTTTAATCGGCATTCCCCTGGGTATTCTTCTGGTGGTTACAGAAAAACATGGCATTCTTGCCTGCCCGGTATTGAATAAGCCTCTGGCTTTCATTATCAACCTCATCCGTTCCATTCCATTCATTATCCTCATGGTGGCCATCATCCCTTTCACCAGGCTGGTGGCAGGCACCTCCATTGGTACCACGGCAGCCATTGTCCCACTGACCATTGCTGCCATCCCCTACACTGCCCGCATGGTGGAAACTTCCATCCGTGAAATTCCCTTCGGCCTCATCGAGGCAGCAGAATCCATGGGTGCCTCTCCCCTGCAGATTATCTGGAAGGTCCTCATTCCGGAAGCCCTCCCCTCCATTATTGAAAGCTTGACCGTAGTCATCGTATCCTTAATCGGTGCTTCCGCCATGGCTGGTACCATCGGCGGCGGCGGTCTCGGCGATCTGGCCATCCGTTACGGATACCAGCGCTTCCAGGCAGATGTAATGATTGCTACCATCATTGTCCTGGTCATTATCGTGCAGCTTCTCCAGTTCATTGGCAGCAACCTGGCCAAGAAGGCAGATAAGCGTTAAATCTGTATATAATGGGATTCAAGCCCTTATATAATATTTTCAGGTTTCATATAGAAACATGAAATCTCATTCAAAAGAGAAAGGAAGTCCTATCTATGTTTAAGAAGTTAGCTATTGCCAGCCTGTGCGCCCTCTCCGCAGCAGCATTCATCACCGGCTGCGGTTCCAGCCAGAAGCCGGCATCCTCTGCAGCCGCTTCCGCTCCTGCAGAAAAGAAAGAAATTACCGTAGGTGCTACTGCCGGTCCCCATGCAGAAGTGGTAGAAGCAGCTGCCAAAGAAGCTGAAAAGAATGGTCTCAAAGTGAATGTTAAAGAATTCTCCGATTACATCACCCCTGACCAGGCACTGGCAGATGGCGACCTGGATATCGTAGTATACCAGCACAAGCCATTCATGGAAAACTTTAATAAACAGCATGGCACTCACCTCACCGACATCGGCAGAGCCATCCTCATGCGTATGGGCATTTACTCCAATAAAGTAAAGGACGTAAAAGACCTTCCTGAGGGAGCAACCATTTCCATTCCTAATGATCCCACCAACGAAGGCCGCGGCCTCCAGCTGCTGGAAAAAGCGGGCGTTATTAAGCTGAAAGAGGGCGTAGGCATGAAAGCTACCCCTGCTGATGTAGTAGAAAACCCGAAGAACATTCAGTTTAAGGAAATCGAAGCAGCCCAGCTTCCCAGAAGCCTTGACGATGTGGATGCATCGGTTATCACCATGAACTATGTCATGAGTGCAGGCCTCTCCCCTGAAAAGCAGGGTATCTTCCTGGAAGATAAAGATACTCCGCTGGCAGTTATGATTATTGCCGTACGTGAAAAGGATAAGGATCAGCCTGCCTATAAGAAATTCGTTCAGGCTTATCAGTCCGACGCTGTTAAGAAATTCATTGCTGAAAAATACAAAGGCACCATCGTTCCTGCCTGGGACTAATCGTCTGCTTAAACAAAAAGCTTTGGAAAAGTTTCCTTTTCCAAAGCTTTTTTATTGGGTCAAACCAGATAAGCAGGATATCCAAGGCGCATACAGTCACCTATACGTTATCTCCTCCAGACCTTCTCCGCCAGGAGAGCCATCCTTTCATGGCCTTCCCTGTTGGGGTGGACACCATCGCTGTACCATTTTTGTTCCGGCGGAAAGGCTTTTGTAAAATCAAGGACCGGCAGATTCCACTCCTTAGCCAGTGAGCGAAGGAATTTCTGATATTCCAGAAGATCCCTTTTATTTCTTTTAAAGGAGCCTGCTTCCTGCCATCCCGTTTCTACACTCATTTCCGTAAAGAGCGGAGGAATGCCAAGGGTCAGCGGAATCCTTCCTGCCAGCCTGCCCAAAGACTTTTCTACCATATTTTCCAAAACCACAAGGCGAAGGCCAAAGAGGATATCATTGGTACCACCCATGAAAAAATACCCCTCATCCTTCCGTACCCTGCCGGAAGCAGCAGAAAGTCTGTCCAGTATGTCGGAAGCCATAGAGCCTGAAAGTCCATGGTTATAAAGGGTTATCCTTTTCAGTGCATGATCTGCCAGAGCTACCCAGCCTTCACCGGGAAGAACACCATAGCCTTCAGTAAGACTGTCGCCGAAACAGTGAATCATAGAAATGTTCTGGTTCCATAAAGCACTCATGGTTATCACCTCATTCTGATTGTATCATAAGCCATGGGCCGCAGGAAAGGCAGAAAGCTCCATGGGCTGGATTCAGAAATAAAGAAGCAGGCCTCTCCTGCGGCGGAAGGCATAGAAGGGCTTTCCGTGAAGAAAAAATGAAATCTATGATTCATTGATTTTCTCTTGATTTCCTGCCTCTATTTTTATACAAAAAAGCCTCCCGAAGGAGGCTTTTTGAATAGATATTATTCATCTACTGTAACCGTTTTCTTTGGTTTTCTGAACCCGTGAATTCTTTCAATAACGATGAACAGCATAGGAACAATGAAAATCTGGAAGAAGGTAGCAGACAGCACGCCGAATACCACAGCAATACCCATTTCAGAACGGGAATTGGAGCCGGCACCGGTGGACAGAGCCAGAGGCACGTTGCCCAGGATGAATGCCAGGGAGGTCATGAGAATCGGGCGGAGACGAATCTTTGATGCTTCAATAGAAGCCTTCACCACTTCCATACCGCTATCAACACGAACCTTTGCATATTCTACAATCAGAATCGCATTCTTGGCCGCCAGACCGATAATAGTCAGAAGACCGATCTGGAAGTAAATATCGTTGTACACATTAAACGCAAATGCACCAAGGCAGGCTCCGAAGAAACCGGTTGGAATACCAAGGATGACAGAGAATGGAATTTTCCAGCTTTCGTAGAGAGCTGCCAGGGACAGGAATACGAAGAGCATGCCCAAAGCCAGTGCATAAACCGTCTTGCCGCTGGCCTCCCGTTCCTGGGCAGAGGATTCGGCAAAGGCATATCCATAGCCGTTTGGCAGAGTTTCCTTCGCCACTTCTTCCAGTGCATCCAGAGCCTGGCCGGAGGAGTATCCGGCAGCCTGGCTGCCGCCGATCTTAACGGCAGGAAAGTTGTTGTAACGGGTAATGACTGCAATAGCATTGGATTTCTTGGGTGTAATAAAATTGGAAATCGGCACCATGTTGCCCTTGTTGTCCTTTACCATAAGGAACTTATTGTCGTTAGGACTCATGCGGTACTGGGTATCTGCCTGGGCAACAACTTTGAAGTTACGCCCATAAATGGTAAAATCGTTAATCTGTACAGAGCCGTAGTAAGCCTGGAGAGCAGTGAAAATATCACCCACATTGACACCATTTCTGGCTGCCTTTTCTCTGTCGATATCGTAATTATAAGACGGAGTATCCATACGGAAAGTGGTGTAGGCCATCTGGATTTCCGGGCGCTGGTTAGCAGCTGCCAGGAATTTGCCAATAACAGCCTGCATGTTTTCATTGGAATCACCGCTCTTATTCTGGATATAGAGGGTAAAGCCGCCGGAATTGCCGAGGCCGGGAATCGGCGGTGGGTTCAGCGCCATCAGAGTGACACCAGGATGTGTAGCATTGAAGGCGAAGGCTTTAGCCATCACTGCATCCAGCTGCATATCCCTGGATTTACGTTCATCCCAGGGTTTCAGCTTAACGAAGGAAAGACCTGCATTCGGTTTCTGTCCGCCTGAGAGGATATCCATGCCAACAACGCCCTGCGTCACTTCCACTGCCGGATCTTCCCCGATATATTTCAGGAATTCTGTCAGATACTGGGCAGTTCTAACGTTCACCGCTCCTTCCGGCAGAGACATGGCATTAATGAAGAATCCGTTATCTTCCTGTGGGATGAAGGCTGTAGGCAGCTTCACAAACATGAAGACAGCCGCAACGAAGAGGGCAAAGAGCACCCCAAGAGGTACATAAATGGCATGAGCCATTTTCCGGAGAATTATGCCGTAGACTTCAACCATGTGGTCAAAGCCATCGTTGAAGCGGTCCCACATGCGGTCGATTCTTCCTTTATCCGCTTTCTTCTTGACCGGTTTCAGAAGGCCGGCACAGAGGGCCGGAGTCAGAGACAAAGCGGTAAATGCGGACAAGATAACCGAAACAGCGATGGTCAAAGCAAACTGTTTGTACAGGATACCCATAATGCCGCCAAGGAAGGCAACCGGTACGAATACGGCCGCCAGTACTACGGCTACGCCGATAACTGGGCTCTGTACCTTCTGCATGGCTTCCACCGTGGCTGCCTTTGGATCAAGGTTGTTGTAGCGCATTTCGTATTCCACCGCTTCAATAACTACGATGGCATCATCTACAACCAGCCCGATGGCAAGAACCATGGCAAAGAGGGTTAACGTATTAATGGTGAATCCAAGAATTTCAAAGGAAGCAAAGGTACCAAGAAGGGATACAGGCACCGCAATCATCGGGATCAGTGTAGATCTCCAGTTCTGCAGGAAGATAAACACAATGATGCCTACCAGAATGAGGGCTTCCACAAATGTTTCAATAACTTCCTTGATGGAAGCATAAATGAAATCGGTATTATCCATATTGATGACATATTTCATATCATCAGGGAAGGATTTGGCATCTTCTGCCAGTTTTGCCTTGATGGCACCAATGGTCTGAACCGCATTGGCATCATCGGTCAGGGAGAAGGCCACGGCAGCGGTTTCATAGTTGCCTGCTCTGGAAATAAAGTTATAATCCTTTGCATCCAGCTCTGTACGGGCCACATCCTTCAAACGGAGAAGGCTGCCGTCATTGTTGGTGCGAAGTACGATATTGCCGAATTCTTCCGCTGTCACCAGACGGCCTTTAGCGGTGATGACATATTGGAAAGGCTGGTCCATGGAAACAGGAGGCGCACCGATATTGCCGGCGGCAATCTGTTTGTTCTGATTGGACACGGCAGAAATCACTTCAGCTGCGGTGATATTATTCTGCGACATCTTGGTGGGATCCATCCAGATACGCATGGCAAAATCGGAACCGAATTCCTGTACTGTACCAACGCCTTTAATAGACTTCAGTTCGTCCAGATAGTTCATACTGAAGTAGTTTTTCAGGAAATTCTTGTCATAGGTGCCGTTAGGAGAATAGAAACTGACAACCAGTGCCATATCACCGGAAGATTTTCTGGTTGTAACGCCAATGTTTCTGACCGTATCCGGCAGACCGGCATCGGAGGCGGTAACACCGTTCTGTACACGGACCGTAGCCAGATCGGAGTCCGTGCCCATGGCAAACTGCACATTAAGGGAATAGGAGCCGTTGGAGTTACTGTTGGAGTTCATACTGTCGAACCCTTCCACCCCTACTACGTTCTTCTCTATGACTTCCGCCACTGTCTGGGCTACGACTTCTGCATCAGCGCCGGGATAGGTGGCCCTTACGGAAACCTGAGGCGGTGTAATGCGGGGGTAGCGGTCCACGGGCAGGGAAAATACAGCCAGCAGCCCTGCAATGGAAACCACCAGCGCCACAACGATAGCAAAGATAGGACGCTTGATAAAGAAATTAGCCATAGGTCCTCCTTACTGCTTTGCAGCAGTGCCACTCTGGCCCTGGACAGAATCTCTGGCATCCTGTTCCAGTTTGTCTTTGGACGTTTCTTCAGGATCTACGGCCTGGCCTACCTGTACCTTGTTCTGACCGTCCACGACGATAACATCATTTTCATCGAGGCCGCTTTCAATAATGGTGTAGATACCATAAGTGCCGCCCACTTTTACGGGCTTCTGGGCAATCTTGCCGTCTGCTACCACGTCTACAATATCCTTATTCAGGAGTTGTACCAGTGCTTTGGTGGGAATGAGAAGAGATCCTTTGGCGATTTCATTATCCGAAACCACAGAGGCATACATGCCCGGTACCAGGAGATTGTCCGGGTTCGGGAAGGCTGCCTTCATGGAAAGCTGGCCACCGTTCATGTTCGGATTCACCTGTACGATTTTACCGGTATAGCCGTAGACAGATCCGTCAGACAGCCGGATTTTAAGATTATTCCCCAGCCCTGCAGTGCCGTTCCCATCATGGCTCTTGTTCAAAGCCAGATATTCATTTTCCGACATATCGAACTGCACATAAATGGGGTCGGAAGAGGAAATAGTAACAAGAGATGTAGTGCCAGCCGTGGCAAAAGTACCGATATTCACGTCATCCATAGAAAGCTTCCCATTGAAAGGCGCTGTCACAATGGTATCACTCAGGTTGGTGGAAGCAATATCCACCTGGGCCTGGGCAGCATCCATGGCTCCTTTGTAAGCATCGGCTGCTGCCTTCTGATTATCATATACTTTCTGAGAAATAGCACCGGCAGCAATGAGCTGATCGTAGCGTGCAAGGTCAGTGGCCGCATTCTCATAATTAGCAGCTGCCTGCGCCGCCTGGGCCTGAGCATTAGCCAGCTGAGAACTGTAATTCCTTGTATCCAGCCGATACAGAGGCTGGCCTTCTGTCACCTGCTGTCCGCCGGTAATATACTTTTCCATCACGGTGCCAGATACCTTGGATCTCACCGGTACCTCCTGCAGAGCCATAATAGAACCTGTATATTCTCTCATAATAGGCGTATCTGACTTAAAAGGCTTAAATGTAGTAACCTTAATAGCCTGCTTCTGCCCTGCTGCCTGCTGGGAAGAACCGCAGCCCCCCAGGAAGACGCCTCCTGATAAAAGGAATCCTGCTGCCATCACTGCGGCAGCAAACTTTTTATATCTCATACATAACCCCCTTGCAAAAGATGGTAGAGCAGATTTGGGCAATTTAAAACTATCCTGCTCTTTTGAATTGTTCTTATAATATCAGATTATTGACTAATAGTCAATCAAAAAGAACATGTTACCGAAGATAAATTTATAGAATATGGAAAAGCATTAATTATCTGACTTTATCCACCGGCACCTTCATAACCGCCTTTCGAAGGATTTCCTTTCCCCGCTTTCCCTGGCAGAGAGGACGGTGCAGGTCTTCCGGGAAAAATACGGCAAATCTGCCTTCCGTAAAATATACTTTCGATTCCTTTTCTTTATGGGATGCAAAGAAATACAAATCTCGGTCCTCATGGGATTCTACCACCCGGGGCGAATCAAAAATCGTTTCAACGCCGATCCATTCTTCCTCCCCCCTGATCTCATACTGGATATCAATAAACTTTTTATGCCCCTCCAGCTTTCTGTCTTCCTCCGGTTCCGTAGCGGGAGACTCCACGGACATGGTGCACCCCAAAAGTTCATACTTCCCATCAGGAACGGAAGCAAAATCAAAATCCCGAACAGCCCTGAGACACTGACTGATAAAAGGCGGAAGCTGTTTTTCATAGGCTTCCAGATGATGAATATCTCCGGTAATCATATAATCCTCCTTATTTCTACATTGGTTAGCCAACTTATTATACCACGAACTTCCCCATTCAGGGGCACAAAAAACCCGCTGAAAGCGGGTTCATGGTGGGACTATCTGGGTTCGAACCGGAGACCTCTTCGATGTGAGCGAAGCGCTCTGACCAACTGAGCTATAGCCCCATGACGAAATTTATTATAACACAGAAGAAATGATTTGTTAAGCCTTTTTATCATTTTAGCAAATCGTCCGGAAAGATGGATAAAAGCCGGTGCCCGCCGAACGCAAAGAGGCAGAAATACATGGCTCCATTTCCGAATGTATATGTACGGATGAAAGAGAAGGAAAAGAAAGCATAGAGCTGCCTAAGAAATCTAAGATTCAAAAGTACTCGTCATTCTTATAAAAGCAGACTCTATGAATGCTTTTTTAAAGATGGACTATCTGCCAATCACCGTTATTCAGTCCGTAAGTCTTTCAGCCCGGGAAGCAGAGGTACCGCAGCCCCGGCCTGAATCAGTTCCTCTTATTTTTCCTGTGCTTCCAGCACTTTTTCTGCAGCTCCCATGATGGCCAGCTGGGCAGACTCAAAAGTCAGACCGCCCTGGAAGTACATGACATAAGGCGGACGGACAGGACCATCGGCAGACATTTCAATAGTAGACCCCTGCACGAAAGTACCAGCTGCCATGAGGATGGGATCCACATATCCCGGCATGGGCCCCGGTACCGGAGTGGCGTCCGAATCTACGGGAGACCAGTTCTGAATGGCTTCGGCGAAGCGGCACATGTTTTCTTCAGAATCCAGTGTCACCGTGGTAATGAGGTCTGTTCTAAGATGTCCCGGTTCAGGGCTTGTTTTGAAGCCAATGAGCTTGAAGACAGCCGCACAGAATTCAGCGCTCATCATAGCCTGTCTTGTCATATGGGGTGCCAGGAAGAGTCCTTCGAAGAAAGGACGGTAGGAAGCAGCATAGGAACCCATTTCTCCACCAAGGCCCGGTGCAGTCCACACATAGGAGCAGCGTTCCACCAGGTCTTTTCTGCCGCAGATATAGGCACCGGTAGGAGCCAGACCGCCGCCGGCGTTTTTAATGAGGGAACCGGCTGTAATATCAGCACCCAGTTCGATAGGTTCCTCTTTATTGGTAAATTCTCCGTAGCAGTTATCCACAAAGCAGATGGTGTTCGGATTTTTAGCCTTCACTGTATCAATGATTTTCTTCATATCACTGGGAAATAGAGAGTCTCGCAGCATATATCCCCGAGAGCGCTGAATCTCCACCAGTTTTGTATTTTCATCCACCGCATCCGCAATGGCTTGGAGGTCATAGGTATTTCCTTTTAAAGGAACTTCTTTATAGTGGACGCCTTTGGAAATCAGATTGCCCGGCGCATTGCCCGTAATACCGATGACGCTTTCCATGGTGTCATAGGGCGCACCTACTGCGGAAACCATGGTATCTCCCGGTTCAAGAAGAGCCAGAAGGACCGTAGCCAGGGCGTGGGTGCCGGATACGAAATGAGGTCTGACCAGGGCGCTTTCCGCATGGAATATATCGCACCAGATTTCTTCCAGCTTTTCCCTTCCCGGGTCCCCGTAGCCGTAGCCGTTGGAAGGAGCAAAATGGTAGGCAGACAGGTGGTGTTTCCTGAAGGCACTTAAAACTTTTTCTGTGTTATAGAGAGAAATCTCTTCCATTTCATGAAAAACAGGCGCACAAAGAGCAAGCGCCTCTTTCTGTACCTGTTCAAGTTTTTTATTCATTTGTTATTCTCAGATCCTTTGTATAGTAGATATAGCATGTTTATAAATGAGCTGGGAACGGTTTTCGCTCACCAGAAGCACAGTGAAGCTGTCGAAGGATTTGACCTTCCCCTTCAGCTGTACGCCGTTCATCAGGAATATACTGACCGGAACATTTTCCTTTCTGGCTTCGTTCAGAAATGTGTCCTGCAGATTCATTTTTCCTTCCATCTTGTTTCTCCTCCGAAATATGAAATGACATAGGCCTTGATTTCCCTGTACCATATGTCTTCCTCTGATGGGCCGCGTTCCACCCAGTGAATATATGGCATTCGTCTATACCAGGTCAGCTGTCTTTTGGCAAAGTGCCGGGTATTTTTCTGAATCAGCGCTTCCCCTTCCTCAAGAGAAAGCTCCCCCTTCACCACAGGAATCATTTCTTTATAGCCGATTCCTTTCAGCGACTGGGCTTTTTCAGAAAGTCCGGAGGCAAGGAGCTTCTTCACTTCCTCCGGGAGTCCTGCTTCTATCATGTGGTGGACTCGCTTATTTATTCTATCATATAAAACGGCTCTGTCCATAGCAATTCCTATAACCGGACCGTCATACAGGAGAGAATCGGATTTCAAAGGCGTCTTTTCTCCTTCTCCTGCCTCCAGAAGCTCCAGCTTCCGTATCATCCGCTGCGCGTCGGGAGGAATATCTTTCTCCCCCTTTTCACGAAGCAGATTTTCCAGAGCTTCCTTTCCTTTCTCCTCCAGTATCCTTTTAAATTTTTTCCGTCCCTCCCCTCGAGGAAGAAAGGTATATCCCTCAAGGAGCCCCTGAATATAGAGGCCGGTACCGCCGCAGAGGATGGGAATCCGTCCTGCTTCATTTTCCTCATGAATAATTTTCCTGGCCTTCTCTTGGAAATCAGCGGCTGAGTAAGGCTCTGACGGCTCCAGCTCGTCCACCAGGAAATGACGGATGCCCCGGGCCTCTTCCTTTGTCACTTTGGCGGTGCCGATGTCCATATGCTTATAAATCTGGAAGGCATCACCGGAAATAATGGAAGAGCCCAAAGCCTCTGCCAAATGTACTGCCAGGTCCGTTTTCCCTGAGGCCGTGGGGCCCAGGATGGTGATAAGTCTTTCTTTTTTCATATATCAATCACCCCGTACGCCGTGGATTGTCCCTGATGAGAATGGATAGAAGAAAAGAGGCTGTTCTGAAATAAAGGAGAAAAGGGCCTTTCTTTAACTATAATTCTTTTTCTGGCAATATGCAAAGCCAAAGTCAGGATTTCCTCATCCAGAAGATCATAGGAAGCAGCCCGCCGGAAACCTTCCATCCGGTTGACGTCCCTTTTCACCGGAGCGCGGAACATGGTATCGAAATAAATCACATCAAAGCTTTTAGGGGCAGCCCTTTGAAGGAAGGTGCGAAAATCCTCATGAAGCAGATGGATGCGCCGAAGGGCCCTTGTCATTCGTTCATTTCCGCCGTCAAAGGACGAAAGCCCGACCCGGCCGATTTCATAGAGGACGGTGCTTTTTTCCAAACTGGTTACCTTTCCCTCCTCTCCCAGGAACCAGCTCATGACGGTAGAATCACCCCCCTGACCAAAGGTGGCATCCAGTACGGAGAGCGGTCTTTCTGGAGGAAGGAGACGACAGAGACGGTCGCTGTTTCCTCTCTCCATCTGGGCTGTGCGAAGTACGGCCGTGCCCAGATGGAAACGGTACTCTTCCCCGCCTGTCCAGAAGGAAGGCTGCTTTTTCCCATAGATGAGAAAGCCATCCATGTGGTTCATCGCTGCCATCTCTTCAAGGGTCCCCTCCCTGGGAACGTAGGGAAGGGAGAGGGCCGATGCTCTTTCTCTTGCCTCATCCCGCACTGGACGGCTGTAGTTTCTAATAGTGGTCACTCCTGTGTTCATGGCCGTTTGAAAAGCCTTCCCAATTCAACAGGCGTGAATTTTACAATGGTAGGCCGTCCATGGGGACATACGAAGGGGCGGGATGTATGAAAGAGATCGCGAATCAGTTCTTTCATCTGCCGGATATTCAAAGGGTCCCCCCTCTTGATAGCGCCCCGGCAGGCAGCATAGGCCATCATGCGGTGACGCATGGTTTCCGGTGATGGCATATCCTTTTCATGGTATGCCTTCACTATATCCCCCATAACCCGTTCCATTTCAGCAGCAGAAAGATCTTCGGGGGATCCGGTAATGCGAATCACGTCAGGGCCTGCCTGTTCAAAGGTAATCCCCAGTTTCTCTATATCCGCCCGATGGTCCTCCAGAAGATTGACGTCTCCGCTGTCCACATGGATGAGATAGGGTATGAGGATTTCCTGCACCGGTATACCTTCCGCTCTCTCCGCCAGATGTTCGTAACGCACCCTTTCATGGGCAGCATGCTGATCAATGATGAGAAGATCTTTCCCATGCTGACAGAGAATGAAACAGTCCGATACCTGTCCTAAAGGGATAACCGGATCTTCCTGCTTTTCTTCTTCAAAAAGGGGATCCGTCTCCAGATGTTCCCGCTTCGGCTCTTCTTTTCGATATTCGTCAAAAACAGAGTGGTTTGTGAAAAGGTCCTTCTCTTCTGTGTCCGGCGCAAAGGAAGGAGCTCTTCTTTCTCCGAAATGATCAGCCCCTTGCCCCCGGCTTTCTTCATAAGAAGGAGATGGTTCTCCCCAGGAGCTTTTCGGTCTGGTTTCCTCGGAAAGTCCGATGTCCGGTTTGCCGAGAGGTTTGTCTTCCACTCTGATAGAACCGGGGTTGAAATCATGTTCTTTCACCACTTCATGACCGGGGTCATGAATCATTTCTCTGGCAATGGTATCGGCGGTGGACTGGGACGTCAGAGTGCCCAGTACGCCATGGTACACCAGACGGAATACAGACTGCTCATCAGAGAATTTAATTTCCCTTTTCTGGGGATGAACGTTCACATCAATGCTTTCCGGCGGCACCTGGAACGAAAGAACCATGAGCGGATATCCGTTCTTCGGCAGCAGGGAATGATAAGCATTGTCCACAGCCTTGGATACCACTGCACTATCCACCACCCTCCGGTTAATGATGATGGTCTGGTATTGGCGGCTGCTCTTCAGAAGAGAAGGCTTGGAAATCAATCCTTCCAAGGCAATATGTTCCCCTTCTTCTTCCACTGGAAGCATTTCGCCGGCCGTCTTTGTGCCGTATAAAGCGGAAACCACATCCATCAGTCTTCCGTTGCCCGGCGTTTCAATGACGGTCCTTCCGTTATTAATAAGTCGAAAGGCAATATCCGGATTGGCCAGGGCCAGTTTTCCCACCATGCTGTTGATACGGGAAGATTCGGTTCGTTCCGATTTCAAAAATTTTTTTCGGGCCGGCACATTGTAGAAGAGATCCCTCACTTCTACGGTGGTGCCGGCAGGAGCGCCGGCAGGCCTGACTTCGGTGATTTCGCCGCCGGTCATTTCCAATACCGTTCCCTCATTATCCTCGCTCCGCCTTGTGGTAATAGTGGCTCTGGAAACGGAAGCAATGCTGGGCAGTGCTTCGCCGCGAAAGCCCAAGGAAGCGATGTGGTAAATATTATCTACAGAGGAAATCTTGCTGGTAGCATGGCGGATAACAGAAAGCTTGGCATCCTCTTCCGTCATGCCACAGCCGTCGTCGGTGACACGGATATAAGTCATGCCGCCGTCTGCGATTTCCACCTCAATGGAAGAGGCACTGGCGTCCACTGCATTTTCCACCAGTTCCTTCACTGCATTCACCGGACGCTCTACCACCTCACCGGCGGCTATCTGGTTGGCGGTGACTTCATCCAGAATATGAATAACTGCCATTATCTGCCCTCCTTGGCTTCCTTGCTTAAGCGGAAGAGAATTTCCATAGCCTCAATGGGCGTCTTGCTCATAACGTCCATATGGGCCAGTTCATCAATAATAGGAGATGTAAAAAGATCGAGTCCCGGGGATGCCTGTTTTTCAGGCGCCGATTTCACAGGAGTCGGGTTGTTTCCCTCTTCCTCCAGTCCCTGAAGAATTTCATCAGCCCGCTTCAGAAGGGATTCCGGCAGTCCCGCCAGGCGAGCCACATGGATGCCGTAGCTTCTGTCAGCACAGCCGGGGATGATGCGGCGGAGGAAGGTGATTTCCTTTCCCCTTTCCTTGACAGATACAGTATAGTTTTTAATATGACTGCTTTCATCAGCCATGACCGACAGCTCGTGATAATGGGTGGCAAAAAGGGTAAAGCCATGAATTTTCCTGTCAATGTACTCCACTACGGCCCGGGCAATGCTCATACCGTCATAGGTGCTGGTGCCCCGGCCGATTTCGTCCAGAAGAATGAGGCTGTTTCTGGTAGCATGACGAAGGATATGAGATACCTCCTGCATTTCTACCATAAAGGTACTCTGGCCTGTAGAAATATCATCGGTGGCTCCTACCCTGGTGAAAATGCGATCCACTGGCGAGAAGGACGCACTTTTCGCCGGAATAAAAGATCCTGTCTGGGCCATAATGGTCAGTACCGCCACCTGACGCATATAGGTGGACTTGCCTGCCATGTTGGGTCCAGTAATGACAAGGATTTCCTGATCATGATGGTTGAGCTCCGTATCGTTGGGCACAAACATTTCTCGTTTCAAGGCGTGTTCTACCATGGGATGGCGGCCATCTTGGATGGAAATCCGGCCCTCCCGGCTATTTGTAATCCGGGGCCTGGTATAGCGGTCTTTCAGCGCCGCTCTGGCAAGACTGGCAATGCAGTCCAAGGCTGCCAGCGCCCTCGCCGTTTTCTGCATATCCGGAATTTCCGGCCGGATTTCTGCTTTCACAGCCTGATAGATTTTAAGCTCCAGTTCTTCTGTCTTTTCCTTAGCCGTCAGCGCTTTGGCTTCAAATTCCTTTAATTCCGGTGTAATGTAGCGCTCTGCATTGACCAAAGTCTGCTTTCTCATGTAGTAGGGCGGAATAGGAATCTTATTGGCATTGGAAATTTCAAAATAGTAGCCGAATACATTATTAAAACCGATTTTCAGTTTGATACCGGTCTTTGTCTTCTCTCTTTCCTCCAGATCCGCAATATACTGCTGACTGTTTTCAGAAAGAGACCTCACTTCATCCAGTTCTGCAGAAAATCCTTCTTTAATGTACTTTCCGTCCCGCACATTGCCTGTGCCATTTTCATTCATGGAACGGTCCAGAAGGTCAAATACCGAACCGTGAATGCTGATCTGGGCATTGATTTTCTTCAAAATCACAGAGCCTGCCCCGGATAGTAGCTTTTTGATTTCCGGAATCATGCGAAGGCTTGCCTTCAGAGCCAGTAAATCTTTGGGAGAGGTAGAATTGGCTTCGATACGGGAAAGAATACGCTCGAAATCAAAGACCTGGGAAAGCATGTCCTCCAGATTTGTGAGCTCCGTCATGTGGTTCGTAAGCTCCTCTATGCCGTCCTGCCGCAGGATAATGCGGTTCACATCGGTCAAAGGCCGTTCCAGCCACCGCTTCAGAAGCCTGGCTCCCATGGCGGTGTGGGTATAATCAAGAAGCTCAAGAAGTGTGCCTTTCCTGCCGCCATCCCTCATATTTCTGGTAATTTCCAGATTCCGAAGGCATTCCTCAGAAAGGGTCAGGGTGTGATCCTCCCGAATGGGAAGGACTGAATGAAATACGGAAACCTCCGATTTCATCACATCCCGGATATAGGCAGAAAGGCGGCGGAACACTGTCTTCACATTCTCATTGTCAATGGAAGCACAAGCTTCAGGAAGATTTCCTTCCTCTTCCCCTTCGGCCCGGGACATAAGGCAGGCCCCCAGTCTGGCAGATGCAAAACCCGTCAGTTTACTGTAAAAGTCATCGGATACACTGCATACCGCCTCGGCCGGAGAGTATACCGAAAGCATGTCGAAGAAATCGTCCCTTTCCTTCTTCTTATCCCATACGCCCCACCAGCATTCACCGGTAGACACGTCGGAAAGCACTGCGTCCAGTTCCTTATCCGTTTCCATAATGTAAATCAGATAATTGTTAGATTTGTCGGCAATGGAATTTTCAAAAAGAATGGTTCCTGGAGTAATGACCCGGATTACATCCCGTTTGACCAGGCCTTTGGCCTTCTTCGGGTCTTCCAGCTGCTCACAGATAGCCACCTTGTACCCCTTCTGGATCAGCCGGTAAATGTAGATTTCCGCCGCATGAAAAGGAACGCCGCACATAGGCACCCGTCCTTCGGCGCCTGCGTTCTTCCCGGTCAGCGTGAGCTCCAGCTCATGGGATGCAGTCACTGCATCGTCATAAAAAAGTTCATAGAAATCGCCCAGGCGGTAAAAAAGAAGGCAGTCCCTATACTGGTCCTTCACCTTTCTGTATTGTTCCATTAAAGGCGTTTTTGCCATGTCATCACCCCGTTCTTTTGGTTTCTTTGTATGGAAGGATTATATATTAAAATATCCGGCATCCTTAGGTGTAAGGGTCTCTAAGCTTGACAGAGGCCTTTGTCCGTTGAGGTCAGAGAAGTTCCCCCTTCAGCACCCAGGTCTGGGCAGTGTCCACTTTGGCCATTCTGGTATCTCCTACCTTGATTCCCTCTTCATAGGGGAAGAGAATCATTTTATTGGTGGAAGTTCTGCCAAACCAGTGGTTTGGATCCTGTTTGGAAGGACCTTCGATAATAATCTCATAGTTTTTCCCTTCCATTTCCCTGTTCAGTTCCAGAGAAATTTCATTCTGGGTATCCATGAGCTCCTGGAGTCGGCGATGCTTGGTTTCATCATCAATCTGGTTTTCCATCCGCGCCGCCGGTGTGCCGGTTCTTGGGGAATAGATGAAGGTGTAGGCAGAGTCAAAGCGCACTTCCTTCAGAAGCTTTATGGTTTCCTGATGCATTTCTTCCGTTTCACCGGGGAAGCCGGTAATGAGATCCGTGGTAAGAGCCACATCAGGCATTTTCTGCCGCACATAATTCACCAGCTCTTTGAAATGTTCGATCGTATAGCCCCGGTTCATCTGTTTCAGCATTTCATTGGAGCCATGCTGCACCGGAAGGTGCATATGACGCACCACCTTGGGTGAAGCAGCCATGGCATCGATCATATCAAAGGTCATATCCCTGGGGTGGGAAGTCATGTAGCGCACTCTTTCGATGCCATCGATTTTGTCAATAGCCCGGATCAGGTCACCGAAGTTGGTGCCGTTTCTGAAATCAAGGCCATAGGAATTCACGTTCTGCCCCAAAAGGGTAATTTCCTTGTATCCCTCTTCTGCCAGTCCTTTGATTTCCCGGCAGATATCATCGATGGTACGGCTGATTTCCCGTCCCCGCACGTAAGGGACAATGCAGTAGGTGCAAAACTTGTTACAGCCCTGCATAATGGGAATCCATGCAAAAACCCTGGATTTCCGCACGGAGCGGAGTTCGCTGTAATCCCTCACGCTATGGGGATTACGCTCTGTCTTTACGATATGACCGCCCCGGGCATTTTCTCTGGAAATAATATCCTTCAGGTCATGAATGTGGTAAGGTCCGATGACGAAATCGATGATAGGCATCCGTTCAATCAGTTTTCCCTTATTTTCCTGGGCCATGCAGCCTGCAATGCCAAGAAGCATACGGGGATTTTTGTCTTTCAGTTTCTTAATTTCCCCGATTTTACCATACACCTTTTCTTCCGCGTTCTGCCGGACGGAGCAGGTATTCATAATCACAATATCTGCATCCTCCATGTTTTCTGCCGGCTTGTATCCCAGATCCTCCAGCTGTCCATTGATACGTTCTGTATCATTTTCGTTCATCTGACAGCCATAGGTAATGGTATAGTAGTATTTTTCATCTGTGAGCCGCTTTTCTTCCACGACTTTCCTCCTGTAATGAATGCATGAGTTTATAACCGTTATCGTATTATTATATCATATTTCCCGGAGGAGAAATTTCATTTTAAAAAGCCATCGGTGCATCCGATGACTTTTCTTAAAAATCTTATTGATCCAGCTTCTTGAAGAGGCTTGCCATTTCCAGAGCATCCATGGCACATTCAAAGCCCTTGTTGCCGGACTTCAGACCGGCCCGGTTGATTGCCTGCTCAATGGTATCGGTAGTAAGCACACCGTAGAGCACAGGCACACCGCTGGAAAGGGAAGCCATGGCCACGCCCTTGGTTACTTCGGTGGCCACATGTTCATAGTGGTCCGTTTCCCCGCGAATTACGGCGCCCAGACAGATGACTGCATCATACCGTCCGCTTTCGGCCATTTTTTTTGCAGCCAGAGGAATCTCAAAGGCACCGGGCACCCAGGCCAGGTCCACCTTGTCCATATCCACCCCATGACGAGAAAGGCCGTCCACTGCACCGTCAATGAGTTTGGAAACGATGACTTCATTGAAACGGGAAGCCACAATGCCTACACGAATCTGATTCTCATTAAAAAGTCCGGAAATAATATTCATTTTCTACTCCTTTATCTCTTGATTCAGCTATGAAAACACGGATGAAACGATATAAATCAATTCGTTTCTTATGCCTTTGGTTCTTCAATATCCTTGTCCAGCTTCAACATATGACCCATTTTTTCCTGCTTGGTTTTAAGATAGAATTCATCTTCCCTGGTAGGAGCGATTTCAATGGGCACTCTTTCGGTAATGGTAATACCATAATCCTTTACTTCATCCATTTTCTGGGGATTATTGGTAAGGAGACGGATTTTAGAAACTCCCAGGCTCTTTAAAATCTGGGCCCCCGTCATATATTCTCGAAGATCGGCCGCAAAGCCAAGTTTCAAATTGGCTTCCACCGTATCATACCCCTGATCCTGGAGTGCATAGGCTCTGATCTTATTAATGAGACCAATGCCGCGTCCCTCCTGACGGAGATAAACCAGAACGCCTCTTCCTTCTTTGGCAATCTGCTTCATGGCAGCAGAGAGCTGCTGGCCGCAGTCGCAGCGGAGAGATCCGAAGCAGTCACCGGTGAGGCACTCGGAATGAATGCGGCAGAGAACCGGTCTGCCATCGGAAACATCCCCCATGGTCAGAGCCACATGGTGTTCATTATTCAGAAGATTCACAAACCCGTGAATTTCAAAATTGCCATACTTGGTAGGAAGTTTGGCAGCTGCCACTTCTTCTACCAGTTTTTCATGTTTCTTTCTGTATTCAATCAGTTCCTGGATATTGCCGATTTTCATGCCCTTTTCCCTGGCCAGCTTGAAAAGATCATCCCTTCTGGCCATAGTACCATCGGGATTCATGATTTCGCAGCAAAGGCCGGCAGGCTTAAGACCTGCCAGACGAGCCAGGTCTACGGTGGCTTCCGTATGGCCCTGACGTTCCAGAACGCCCCATTTCTTTGCTTTCAGCGGGAAAAGATGGCCAGGCCTTCTGAAATCTCCTGGTTTTGCGCCGTCCTTCACCGCTTCCAGGGCTGTCATGGAACGGGCAGCAGCCGATACGCCGGTGCCGGAATCTTTGTAGTCTATGGATTCCAGGAAAGCGGTGTGATGGTTATCCGTATTATGACGAATCATGGGCCCCAGATAGAGAGCATCTGCCATTTCTTCGGACATGGGCATACAGATGACGCCCTTGGCCTCTGATGCCATGCGGTTCACATTTTCCGGCGTAGCAAATTCAGCGGCGCAGATGTAATCCCCCTCATTCTCCCTGGATTCGGCATCCTGCATAATGACGATATGCCCTTTCCTGATTTCTTCAATAATTTCTTCAATACTGTCAAATTTATAATCCATAATGTCCTCCATGCCCCAAAGTTTCCAGCATACCCATGGTGAGACCTTCTTTCGGGCCTTCTTTCAAGAGCTGCTCTACGTATTTTCCCAAGTAGTCACATTCAATATTCACCAGGTCCCCCGGGTGCTTCCAAAGGAGGGCCGTCTCACTGCCCGTATGGGGAATAAGGGCAATGGAAAAGGACTGATCTGTCCTTTCTGCCACAGTGAGGCTGATGCCGTCCACCGCAACGGATCCTTTTTCTATGATATAGCGCATCCATTTCCGGTCGATGGAAATCGAAATATTGACTGCATTATCATCCTTTTCCATAGAAAGGATGCGGCCCGTTCCATCCACATGGCCCATCATGATATGACCGCCCAGCCGATCCGAAAGGCGAAGAGCCCTTTCCAGATTCACCGGTGTATCGGGGCGGAAAAGGGAAAAAGCAGTGCGCCGCATGGTTTCCGGCGTCACATCAGCAGTAAAGGACCTGCTGTCCATGGCAGTCACCGTAAGACAAGTCCCGTTCACGGCAATGCTGTCGCCGATTTTTGTCCCTTCCAACACCCTGTGGCAGGAAATCATCAGTTTCTCAGCCCTGCCGGCTTTGGAAATATGATGGATGCGGCCGATTTCTTCTACGATTCCTGTAAACATATTATGTTTCATTTCCGGAAGACTCTTCTGTTTTTGGCGCTTCCGGTCCTTCCTTTACTTCTTCCTCCAGACGGTCAATCCGCTCATCGGCGGCCTCTTTCTTTCCTTTATCCACATAGGCTTCGATTACAAGGTCTCCTCCGCAGGTTTCAGTGGACATATCTCTGAGCTTCACCGCCTCAGCCATGGAAGAGGCGCCGATACCGCCAATGAGGCCCGGTGCCCCAACGCCACCGATGATTTTAGGCGCTTCATAAATGCGCACCTTATCCACAATGCCTGCTTCAAAGGCAGAAGCTGCCAGGGAAGCACCGCCTTCCAGCAGGATGCCGTCAATTCCCTTCAGGGCCAGACCGGTCATGGCAGAAGCCAGATCCACCTTTCCTTTTTGATCGCCGTCGGTCATGATAATGTCCACGCCCAGTTTCGTGAGTTCCTCCCGCTTCTTTTCATCAGAAGAGGTGGTGGTAAGGACAATCACATCCCCGCCTTCCTGGAACACCCTGGCTTTCAGGGGCACCGACAGATTTCCATCCACAATAATCCGTACCGGATCATCCAGTCCTTCCGTACGGGCGGTCAGAAGGGGATTGTCGGCCATCACCGTACCGGCTCCCACCATGATTCCCTTATAGCAGCCCCTAAGCACATGGACCTCTTCCCGTGAATCCTCTGAGGAAATCCATTTGGAGTCCCCGGTGTGGCAGGCTGTTTTTCCATCCAGGGACATGGCCGCTTTATACAAGACAAAAGGCTTATGCTCCGTCACGTATTTCAGAAATACTTCATTCAGCTTCCGCGCTTCCTTCTCCATAACGCCAACAGTTACAAAAATGCCTGCATCCCGAAGGCGGCGGATGCCTTTTCCTGAAACCAGGGGGTTCGGGTCCACCATGGCCGTGACTACCCGGTCAATATCCTTTTCAATGATGAGATCTGCACAGGGCGGAGTCTTTCCATAATGGCTGCAAGGCTCCAGTGTCACATAAAGGGTAGCCCCCGAAGGGTCTTCCGTACAGTGAGCAAAGGCATTCACCTCCGCATGGGGCCCGCCGAATTTTTCATGCCAGCCTTCGCCGATAATCCGGCCATCTTTGACAATCACCGCCCCTACCATGGGGTTTGGTCTTGCATGGCCCATTCCCCGTACTGCCAGTTCCAGCGCCCGGGCCATAAATTTTCTATCTTCATCGATACGCAAAAAAATCCACCTTCCTTTCTTCCAGGGAGGTGGATTCATCATGCCAGGTCCACTCTTCTTTCATCCGGACTATACCGTCGGCTCTGGAATTTCACCAGACCTACCTCTATGATGAGGTTCGTGGGCTTTACCACCGGTGGGGACTTGCACCCCGCCCTGAAGAGATTCAAAATTCTCTATTATTATAACAGATTGAACAGGAAAGGCAAGAGGGCAGAGCCGCGACAGGGTAAGTCTTCCAGGCATAAGCCCGCCCTATATGTCAAAGTATAAGAGACTGCTTCTTTTAAAATCCCGCCCGCCTTCCGCCTATGGACTATTTCATCACTGCCGCTGCTGCCTGCGCCACGTCTATACCAATAGCCTCGATGCTTCGGAGTTTTCCATCTCTTGTACAGGAAATCCGTTTCCAGCCATACCGGTCAACCAGCTCCTGGTAAGCGCCGCAGCATTTCTTCAGATAGTCCAGATGCTGCTCGTGGATATCCATGGATTCTCCCTGAAGGGCTCTTTTTTTAACCAGGCCTTCGGACACCGAAAGAGGAATATCAAGAAGAATGACCAGATCGGGCCTTGGCAGCTCCAGTTCCTCATATTCCGTTTTTTCCAGCCAGGAGAGGAATTCTTCCCTTTTCTCTGCATCTTCATACTTGGTCATCTGATGCACCATGTTGCTGGTAGTGTAGCGATCGGCAATGATGATGCCGCCCTTTTCGTAGAAGCTCTTCCATTTCATGCGATAGGAAGCAAAGCGGTCTACCGCATAAAAAAGGGAGGCTGCATAGGGATTGACATCAGAAGGGTCCCTGCCAAATTCTCCTTTCAGATACATTTTCACCAGAGATGACGAGGGGCTGTCATAGTCAGGAAAGGATACATGCATGACTTCCCTTTTTTCCTGCCTCAGTTTCTTCTCCAGAAGGGCAGACTGGGTTTCTTTACCGCTGCCATCAATTCCTTCCAGTACGATGAGGGTTCCTTTCATTCTTTCTCCTTCCATAAAAGAGGCAGTTTCCGGAGAAACTGCCTCTGTCTATTATCCTTTTCTTTTGGGATTGAACACATTCATGGCATGGTCCACTCCGTCCTTCAGGGCGGATTCAATGGAGTCTGCTGTATGAATCTTTGCGTCTTCAATTTTCTGGATATCTTCTCCGTAGGGACGGCTTAACACATGCTCCACCACTGTGTGACCGTCTTGAGGATGGCCTACACCGATGCGGAAACGGTTGAAATTTTCACTTCCCAGATGGGCGATGAGGGATTTAATCCCGTTGTGTCCGCCGGAAGCTCCTTTTTTACGGATTCTTGTCTTTCCCGGCGGCAGGTCCAGATCATCGCAGATAATATAAATATCATCCAAATCCACCTTGTAGTAGCGGGCAATGGCCCCTACCGCTTCGCCGCTATTATTCATATAGGTCAGAGGCTTTACCAGGAGCACCTTTTCCCCGTTTACCAGGGTCTGACCGATTTCCGCCTTCATGTCCTCCTTCCAGAGAGTCACATGCCAGCGACGGGCCAGTTCATCGATTACATCGAAGCCCATGTTGTGGCGGGTATGCTCATACTCTTTCCCCGGATTTCCAAGTCCTGCAATAATTTTCATTATTTATCGAAGAGCTGGCTTACGGAAGCATCGTGGAAAATACGGAGGATGGCTTCGCCCAGGAGCGGAGCGATGGAAAGAACGGTGAGTTTGTCCTGGATTTTTTCTTTCGGGATAGGAAGGGAATTAGTCACAATCAGTTCCTTAATGTTGGAATTTCTGATTCTCTCTGTAGCCGGGTCAGTAAGTACAGGATGGCATACGGCAGCATACACATCTCTGGCACCATATTCAGCAAGCGCTTTGGCACCTTCGCAGAGGGAGCCGGCAGTATCTACGATATCATCCACAACGAAGCAGTTTCTGTCTTTCACATCACCGATGATGTTCATCACTTTGGCAACACCCGGTTCCGGACGGCGCTTTTCAATGATGGCAATCGGTGCACCTACTCTGTCAGCCAGTTCACGGGCACGGGTTACACCGCCCAGGTCCGGGGAAACGATAGTCAGGTTATCCAGGTTTTTGGATTTCACATAGTCTGCCAGAAGAGATGCAGACATGAGGTGATCCACCGGTACGTCGAAGAAGCCCTGAATCTGGCCTGCATGGAGGTCCATGGTCACCACTCTGGTCACACCGGCAGTGGACATGAGGTCTGCCACCAGCTTGGCACTGATTGGTTCACGGCCCCTTGTTTTTCTATCCTGACGGGCATAGCCATAGTAAGGCACCACCACCGTAATGTGACGGGCAGAAGCTCTCTTCAGGGCATCTACCATGATAAGCATTTCCATGAGATTATCATTGACCGGTGCTCCGGTAGGCTGAATGATGAAGCAGTCCTTGCCGCGGACACTTTCATTAATCATGACCTGAATTTCACCATTGTTGAAACGTCCGCAGATAGCCTTTCCCAGCGGCACTCCGATGTAGTCAGAAATTTCCTTTGCCAGTGCCGGGTGTGCGGTTCCTGTAAAAATCTTCAATTTAGAAGTGTCTTCCATGTCCATTTTGCTGCCTCTCCCTTTCCTTTCAATGTGAAAGTGTAAAAAGTTTTTCCATGGTCTGTGGATAGAATCCCATCATCCACTATCCTATGCTTTTATTATATACCAGTTTACCGGTAAAATAACAGTGAAAAATAAGATTTTATAAAAGGAAATCAATCCTTATAAGTGTCTTCCTTCACCCAATCTTCAATGTTCGTCTGACGGGCCCTTGCCACGGACAGCGCCTTGGCCGGCACATCTTTAGTAATGGTGGAACCGGCGGCAGTGAAGGCCCTTTCACCGATATGTACCGGTGCTACCAGGTTCGTATTGCAGCCGATAAAGGCATGGTCGTCCACCCGGCAGCGGTGCTTTGTCTTTCCATCGAAATTGACGGTAACAGTACCGCAGCCGAAATTCACATTCCTGCCTAAATCCGAATCACCGCAGTAAATGAGGTGAGGCAGTTTAGTGCCGTCATCTACGGTGGAATTCTTCACTTCTACGAAATTACCGATTTTAATATGGTCATGGAGCACCGTATTCGGGCGGAGATGGACGAAAGGTCCGATTTCATCAAAATTCCCGATAGTGCATTCATGGGCATAGACCCGGTTGAGATGGGTGCCTTCCCCCACAGTCACATCGGTGAGCTGGGTATCAGGGCCGATAATGCAGTCTTTACCAATCACTGTCTTTCCCTGGAGAATGGTACCGGGATACAAAATGGTATCCTGTCCCACTTCCACATCCTGTTCCACGTAGGTGTTTTCCGGATTGATAATGCTGACTCCCCGGGCCATCAGCTCTTCTGCCTTTCTAAGACGGAGCACCCGGTCTGCAGCTGCCAGCTGGACTCTGGAATTGACACCCATGGTTTCGTCAGCATCCTCTGCTGCCACAGGAATGACCTTCTGCCCTTCACGAATCATAATTTCAAACACATCGGTCAGGTAATATTCGCCCTGAGCATTTTTGTTATCGATTTTCTTCAAAGCATCCAGCAAAGGGCCTGCCTTGAATACATAGGTACCAGTATTGATTTCATGGACTGCCAGCTGCTCTGGCGTGCCGTCCTTCTGCTCCACAATGGAAGTCATCTGGCCTTTCTCATCCCGAAGAACACGGCCGTAGCCGAAAGGATCAGTCAGAATGGCTGTCAATACGGCAGCAGATGCATTTTCCTTCCGGCAGGTCTCTGCCAGGGATGCAATCGTTTCACTCCGAAGAAGAGGGGTATCGCCGCAGATGACAAGCACATAGCCCTCCCGGTCCGTCAGGAGAGGAGCCCCCTGCATCACCGCATGGCCTGTGCCAAGCTGCTCTGCCTGGTGGACAAAATCCACATGCTGTTCTGAAAGATTCTTCCTCACCAGCTCTTCCTTAAATCCTGTAATTACCACACACTTTGCAAAACCGGCCTGCCGTACCACCCGGATTACCTGCTCCACCATAGGCACACCGCACACGCGGTGCAGAACCTTCGGTAAAGCGGACTTCATGCGAGTCCCCTGTCCGGCAGCCAGAATCAGGGCTGTTAAATCTGCCATTGTTCCTCCTGCTGCAAACGACCTGAAAACTATATATACACGGATATCATTGTCAAATATAAGTAAAACCCGTAGCTTTTATTTTAGCAAATGAGAATGATCATGGCAAGGTAAAATAGAGAGAGTCCTGGCCCATTCTGTTTACCCATCTGTTTCAAAAAGAATTATGAAAACTTTCGCCACCAGTTTCCTGTTTATAAGGATACCATCTTCCTCAAGCCGGGCAGAAAATTTTCACCTCTCCTTTCCTGCCTGTGAAACAAAAAAGCAGCCCCACAAGGGAGCTGCTTTCGGCTCGCAGGAAACTCTGTCCTTTTCCCCACAGAAATGAGAAAGGCGGTTCCCTACATCTTTGATACTATAGCATCATGGATCAGGGCTGCATAGGCTGCGGTGCCTTCGTTATTGGGATGGATATTGTCCCCTCCCAGCCATTCAGGATGCTTTGTCACTTCCCCCTGCCAGTCTACCAGTGTGACATTAGGATATGCCCGGGCTATCTGTCTCAAATAGGCATTGTTGCTGTCCTGCCAGCTGGTGGCGGGACAGTGGACAGTGACCCAGAAAATATGGCGGTCAGGGCCCAGATAGTCCAAAAGGCCCCGGGTTTCCTCTTCGTACTGACCATCCAGAGGACCATTGGTACCAAGAGAAACCACCACCGTATTTCCGAGGACTCCCATCTGGTTCATCTGACGGGCCACGTCAAGACCGGCACCCACATAACGAGATACCTTGGCATCAATGTAGCAGTCCGGGAGCACATCTCTCAGTGCCATGGCAGAGCCAAGCATGACAGAATCCCCGATGCAGGCCACATGATCCAGAGCAGGCCGGCTCTCAGCCCCCTTCTCCTCAGGAATGGGAACAGCTTCAGTCTGCTGGGCTTCCAGCATCTTTTCATTTTCTGCAAACTGTTCCTTCATTTCAGCCATATCCGCAGCGCGGCTGTCGGCGGAATTCCAGATGCCCCGGCACCCGTAGGCCATGAAGGGAAAGGCGGGCAGGGAAATCAGAAGGATGGCTGCCGCCTGAATCGCCATTTTTCTCGGGTGAAGAAAGAGCCGGGAAGGGACGGAAAGAAGCCCTGAAAGAAGCTCCGTCCACAACGAGAGAAGAAGGATGAGCAGAAGCTCCAGCGCTTCCATGGCATAAGGCATAGTTCCTTCCCATTTCATATAGCGGAAAAGGAAAATAACCGGGTACTGCCACAGGAAAATGCCATAGCTGTATTTGCCAATCCAGCGGAAAAGAGGATTATCCATGAGCTGTCCAAAAGGAAGCCTGCTGTCCGCTGTCCAGAGAAGAAGCAGCAGAAATACCAGGGTATAAGCCCCCATGGCCCATTGATAAACCTGGGGAAACTGTCCGTCCAGCAGCACATAACCGGCGCCTGTGAAAAGGAGAGCAAGGAAGTATAACAAAGAGGCTCCGCTTTTCCGGAAAGTTCCCATTTCTTGGGAAGGAATGCGGCGGGCCAGGTAAAATCCCAGAGCCCCGCCAAGAAGAAGGGCATAAATTCGGGTATCTGTGCCGTAATAAAGCCTTGTCATATTCATGCCTTCTCCAAAATCAAAAGGCATGATTCCCATGGCTGCCACACCACCTGCCAGAAAGAGAAATGTGCCGGCCCGGGGACTCAGCACTCTGGAAACGGCTATATAGAGACCAAAAAGAAGAGGCCACAGCAGGTAGTACTGCAGTTCGATTCCCAAAAACCAGAGGTGGGTAAAAGGAGACTGATTGGCCATTCTGGTAAAATAATCGGCATTTTCGCTGATCTGCCACCAGTTATTGTATCCCAGCACCACCGATACCACTTCCATCCGGATGGCTTTAATCACATCCGGCGCCAGGATGGAATATATCCCTACCGTCAGTAAAATCATAATCAGGAGAGAGGGGTATATCCGTTTAATTCTTTTCCATATATAAGACCGGAGGGAAAAGGAATGGCTGATTCTGCTCTTTTCGCTCGTATAGGCCAGAAGACAGCCGGTCAGTACGAAAAAGAGGGATACTCCCAGCCAGCCGCCCCGGATTGTATGGGGAAACATATGAAACAGGGTAACCCCCGTGATAGCCAGGGTTCGAAGGCCATCAAGTCCTGAAATACGGTTTTCCTTGCCGTCCTTGCGAGAACAGCTGTTTTCTGTATCAGAAGCAATGTCTTTCACTGCTGCATATTCGTTTTTCATTTGACTTCTTTCTATCCGGCATGTTCCGGAAATGACAGGTTATTTGAAAAAGCAGGAATCCCTTCGCCGGATCTGCCTTGTTGAAGATTTATATGCCGTGGGCGCTCCTGAGATTTCTCAAAAAAAGCGCCTGTGATTTTCTGCAAGTGTCCTATATTTTATATCATTTCCTCCCCTTTTTCCATCAAAAAATCCCTTTTTTCGATGGGAAAAAAGGGATTTTTTAATGATACAAAGAGTTCTTTCATCAGAAGGGACCTTACTTTTCTGATAACTTCTTCACCCTGTCCGAAAAGGCCGGCCTCCCACCCATGGACTCCGCACTCCTTACGGCATCCAGAATGGCCAGGCGGATTGCTTCTTCTGCCAGATAGCCCACCGTGTCCACCGGCGCTTCCACTTCGCCGGAGGCCATGGTGAATACCGTATCTCCGTCCATAGTGGTATGGACCGGACGGATGGCCCTGGCATAGCCATCATGAGCCATGCCGGATACTGCTTTGCATTCCGCCTTGGTAAGCCTGGCATTGGTCATCACACAGCCGATGGATGTATTGGTGCCCATGTGCCTTTGAAAGCCTTTCATCATCAGTTCATGGGAAGAAATAAAATGGCTGTCATCATCGGACAGTGCACCGGCCAGAATGTGATCTCCTTCATAGATTTCGCCGCAGGCATTAACTGCCATGTAAGCGCCTACATAGAGACCGCCGGGAAGTCCGAATTCCGCATAGCCGGCGCCGCTTTTCATGGCATGGGCAAATCCCCTGAGCTTTCCTACGGACGCGCCGGTACCGGCGCCATAGCAGCCCACAGGAAATGTATCAGAGGCTCTGGAAGCTGCCAGATGGCCCATTTGTATATCCGGATGGGCATGGCTGCTGCCTATGGACAAATCAAAAAGTACGGCGCCGCAGACAATGGGCACTGTAATATCACCTACCGGAAATCCTGCTCCCTGCTTTGCCAGGTAATTCATAACGCCGCTGTCTGCCTCCAATCCGAAGGCAGAACCGCCGGAAAGAACGACAGCATGGATTTTCTGCACCGTCTTTTCCGGACTCAATAAATCAGTTTCCCTGGTGCCCGGTGCGCAGCCCCTCACATCGACGCCCGCCGAAGCGCCATCTTTAGGCGCCAGAATCACCGTCACACCGGTGAGGCCTTCCCTGTCTTCCGCCGTACCGATAGTAAAGCCCGGCACATGAGTTTTTCTGTATTCCATTATACTTCCCCTTTTCTGGCCATAGAAAGGCATCGCTTCAAATCTTCCGGCACCGGTGCCTCAAAATGCATGGGCTTTCCGGTGACCGGATGCGTGAGGTCCAGTGTCCAGGAATGAAGAGCCTGTCCTTCGATAGGAAAATGATCTTTCTTCCACCCATAGAGAGGATCATTCACCACAGGATGGCCGATGTAGGCCATGTGCACGCGAATCTGGTGGGTACGTCCTGTTTCCAGCTTCAGCTCCAGAAACGAATAGCCCGGCATAAATTCCTCCACCCTGTAATGAGTGACTGCAGGCTTTCCTGTTTTAGGCTGCACGTCCCATTTCATACGGTCCTTCACGCTCCGTCCCAGAGGCAGGCGGATGACCCCTGTATTTCCTTCCATCTGCCCATGAACCAGGGCCAGATAATGACGCTGGGCTTCATGGGCCCTGATTTCTTCCTTCAGTACAGGAAATGCTCTTGCCGATTTAGCCGCCACCATAACGCCGGACGTGTCCTTGTCCAGCCGGTGCACAATGCCCGGACGGATGGGATCCTCGCAGGCAGAAAGAATGGACGGTCCGCAGTGATACAGGAGCCCATTGGCCAGCGTACCGTCAGGATTTCCAAAGCCCGGATGCACCACCATGCCCCGGGCCTTATTAATCACAATCATATCCTCATCCTCATAGAGAATTTGAAGGGGCAGGTCCTGGGGCACCAGAGTGAGCTCCTTCTTTTCTTCCCAGGAAAAGGAAATTTCATCTCCCGCTTTCACATGGTAATTGGGCCGCAGCATTTTGCCAGAGGAAAGGAGAGCCCTTCCCTCCTTCATCTGGTTCTGCACCTCTGACCGGGTCAGCCCCGAGGCATCCTGCAAAACTTTATCCAGCCGGGTTCCCTCTTCTTTTTCCGTAATATGACAGGTAATCTGGTTCATTCGCTGTGTCTCCAAAAGTAAAAAGCAATGAGGCCTACGCCAAGGCAGATGAAAATATCGGCCACGTTAAAAATAGGCCAGATGCGGAAATCAAAGAAATCTACCACCGCTCCAAGACGGACGCGGTCAATACCGTTTCCTAAAGCGCCGCCAAGAAGCATGCCTACCGCCGCGGGGAAATAGAAAGGCTTTCCCGGAATCCTTTTCCTCATCACGAAAAAAGCAGCGAAAAGGACGGCCACAATAGCCAGGAAAAACCAGTCCTGATGGGGCAGAAGGCCGAAGGCAGCGCCGGGGTTCAGGATATAGGTCAGATGAAATACGTTCCGTATGAGCGGAATCGTTTCACCCAGCTCCATGTGGCTGACTACAATCCATTTCACCAGCTGGTCGAAAACAGTTATGAAAATAGCAATCAGTAAGGTCGTCATAAAATCCTCCTGGCTTGTATTATATCATATGGGAATCAGAGATTATACGAGGTTTATATAGAGAGAGGCGTGCCGAAAGGGAAGCCTGACAGCACCTGCCCCACCAAAAACGCAAAAACCGCAGAGCGCCAGGTTCTGCGGTTTCATCTGTCTCTATTAATAATTAATAATTCACAAAAACTTCCACATTCTGTCTTCCAAAATTGTAGCATTCTTCGAAGGTTTCCATGCAGAGGTCGATACGGTCGCCGATAATAGCTCCCCCTGTATCGGCTGCCACTGCTTCTCCGTAGTTTGGAATATAAACGGTGGAACCCAGGGGAATGACTCTGGGATCTACAGCTACCGTACCATGACCTGCCCTGGTGCCGGTGGCGGTGATACCGAAGCCGTCGCCATCAGTGGGATGATAGGCGCTGGCACTCATGCTGCGTACATAGCCCTGGGTGCCTTCTACATCGCCGCTCTTGGCAATGCCCGGGGTTCCGTGGGCAATCACTTTTACATCTCCTGCTTCTGCCTTGATAACCTTACCGTCAGAAACGTATTCTTCCATTTCCACTTCCCTGCGGCCCGGAGTGCCTTCCTGCACCACTTCCAGCTGTCCCGGCTGCAGGCTGGCATCATACCACTTCTGATAATGAACAGGAATGGATTCCGTCCGGTTCACCACCCGGGAAGTATAGGGTACCACATGGATCTGCATGCCCTGGGTGACCTTCATCATACCATCTTCGATGGGCATCATTTTCTTCCAGTCAAATCCCGCTTCGTTCACCACGCCCTGCACGGTCTGCTGGGTGGTATACAGGGTTTTGGCTCTGCCATCGGATACAATGGTGACCGGCACCGCTCTTTCCACCACCACCACAGCGCCATTTTTCACATCGCTGCTGCTGGTCCAGAATTTGTCATAGGCATTCAGATTGACTTCTGATTCGCTCAGCACTTTTTTGAAGCTGTTTGACCTGGTGGTAACCACCTTTTTGGTTTTGCCATCATACACTGTGACCACTTTATCTTCATCGGCCGTGCCAAAGCCAAAAGCCATGGTAAGGTCTGTCTGGGCTGCCATGGACAGAAGAAGAAGGGAGCACAGTGCTGCTTTTGCTGCTTTTTCAAAGGTTGAATGTTTCATATGTTTCTCTCCTATGGCTGTCATTCTACCATAGGTAGACTTTTTGTCAAATTTCATTGAGTTGACATTTCATGAAATCAGATTTTATTCAGTATTTATCGTCTATTTTCCATCTATTCATCCTATTTATTTCGTGCAATAAAATCATATCTGCAGTCATAAAATATCCGTTTTATCCTGTTTTTATCGTATATTTCCAATATAGCTGATTGTCAATTTTGTCCCCCAGTAATAGACATTAGAGATAAATTAGTATATAATGAGTTCGGAATAGGCCGTTCTTTTCGAATTTCCACCCTATCTGAACGTTTCCCGGGCCTCTGATTGTAAACTATTAGGAACACGCTCTATTTCTTGGGGGTGGCCCTTTTTTGTCCCATGTCAAAGGCTTTATGAAACCTGCGTTCGCTTATATATTTTCCTTTAGTGGGACTCCATAGCATAAAAATCCCTGTTTTTTATAAGATTCTCCCAAAATCATTAATATTTCAAGGCAAAAGTGGAAAAGCGAAGGGCTTCATTTCTTTCATGCTCTTTCTTTTTTCTATTGCAAATCATTCCGATGAATCTATCATTCTATGAAAAAAAGCCCCAAATTTCGGGGCTTTTTCCTCTTTATTCATGTTTACCGAATACCGGCACATAAGGTTCCATTTTCTGGGCCAGGGTCATTTCGTCCTCCCGGTCCCTCTGTTCCGCCAGCTTCTGGAACCTAGCCTGGGCGGCCACCTTGTTTTCCGGAGCAATGAATTTCCGCCAGCTGCCATCGGACTGCATAATGTGGGCTTTCTGGTTGTCAGCCAGTTCCAGATCAATCATGTTTTTCAGCCTTCTGCAGATATCAGGATCCTTCACCGGGATCATCAGTTCCACCCGGTCATTTAGATTTCTCGGCATCCAGTCGGCACTGCCGATATAGAGCTCTTCCCTGCCGCCATTGGCAAACCAGAAGACGCGGCTGTGTTCCAGGAAGCGGCCAACCAGACTTCTCACAGTAATGTTGTCACTCACTCCCGGAATGCCGGGGATAATGACGCAGATGCCCCGGACGATAAGTTCGATTTTCACGCCGGCCCGGGACGCTTCATAGAGTTTGGCTATGATTTCCTTATCCAGAAGGGAGTTCATTTTGGCAATCATATGGGCCGGTTCTCCCTGCAGGGCAAAATGGATTTCCCGGTCAATGAGCTCCATGCACCGCTGGCGCAGGTTAATGGGGGCCACGATGAAAGAGTCCCAAATCGGCGGATCAGAGTAGCCGGAAAGAAGGTTGAAGAAGGCGGAGGCATCACTGCCGAAGCGGTCGTTGCAGGTGAAAATGCCGAGGTCCGTATACAGTTTGGCGGTGGAAGCATTATAGTTGCCTGTAGCCACATGGACATAGCGGCGGATGCCATCCTTTTCCCTGCGAATCACCAGGGTACACTTGGAATGGGTCTTCAGCCCTACCAGGCCGTAAATGACGTGGGCCCCTGCTTTTTCCAGACGCCTTGCCATGAGGATGTTGTTGGCTTCGTCAAACCGGGCCTTCACTTCCATGAGCACCGTCACCTGTTTCCCGTTCTGCGCAGCTTTCTCCAGAGCCTGAATAATGGGGCTGGAAGAGGAAACGCGGTAAAGGGTCTGCTTAATAGCCAGCACATTGGGATCCGAGGCGGCGGAAGCCACGAAGTTGACTACAGAATCATCGAAGGACTCATAGGGCAGATGTACCAGAAGGTCCTTTTCCCTGATCATATCAAAAATATTCTTCCTGCCGTCCTTACTGAGCTGAATCATGGACCAGGGGCGGTGAGGATGGGCTTCAGGGTAGCGAAGGTTATCATAGCCCTTGATACCGCAGAAGGAGAAGAAGGCGGTCACATCCAGAGGGCCGTCGATTTCATACATATCTTCGGACCCCAGATTCATTTCCGAGGTCATGAACCGGCGCATGAAACGGCTGGTGCCCCGTTCATATTCCAGGCGTACCGCTTCGCCGCGCTGTCTCTTTTTCAGCTGTTTTTCCACTTCTACCACCAGATCCTGGGCATCTTCCTCGTCCAGGTTCAAATCGGCATCCCTGGTAATGCGGAAAGGACGGGCTTCCAGCAGGTCAAAGCCGATAAACAGGCGGGCTGCAAAGTGGCACAGCACCTGTTCCAGGAACATGAAATCATGGCGGGAGGGATTCTCCGGATTGTCCGGCAGCCGCACAATCCGGGGCAGCACCGAAGGCACCGGCACAATGGCCGTCTTCACGTCAATATCGTTTTCTTCATCCAGAGTCATGTCCCGCTCATTCCGTTCCAGCAGCAGGGCAATGTTCAGACTCTTGGAAGCCAGGAAAGGGAAGGGATGGGAGGAATCTACCGCCATAGGAGTTACTACCGGGAAGATTTCTCTTTCAAAATAATCATCCAGCCATTTCATCTGCCGCGGCGATGCATCTTCGGGACGGATGAAATACAGGCCCTCTGTTTCCAGTTCCTTCAGTATCATTTTCAGATACCGGTACTGCCTTGCCACCAGGCGCTGGCAGGTATCGGAGATGGCTTCCAGCTGCTCTTCCGGCGTCATGTTGGCAATATCTCTCCGCTTCACGCCGTTTTCCTTCTGATGCTTCAGACCTGCCACGCGAATCATGAAAAATTCATCCAGATTGGAGCTGGTAATAGCCAGAAATTTCAATTTCTCCAAAAGGGGATTGTTGGGGTCCACCGCTTCCTGGAGAACCCTTCTGTTGAACTGGAGCCAGGACAGTTCTCGATTCAGATAATACCGATGATTCTTTACGTCCACGTCCATAATTACCTCCGCTCAAGTTTGGCTTCCATGCCGAATATATTTTCAAAAAATTCTTTTTCCTTATCAAAGAGCCATGTTTCCAGGGCTGTATTCTCATCGCTTTCATATTCAATGAGCAGGCAGTCCTTCACGATTCTGGCAGACACATCCTTCAGCTTCTGCTTTCTGGACATATCCATGGCCCGCACCAGACGGAAAATGGCGATAAGCTTCAGCGCCGTCATCTTCGATTCATCGGAGAGGATGCGGAAAGGTTCATCATCATCGCTGGGCATGCCTTTGTGGTCATAGTACACAATGCAGGCCACAATGTCCTTTTCCTTGTCGGAAATACCGAAAATATCGGTGCCCTTCACCATGCTCCAGGCCTGGATGGAGGAGCCCAGAAGGTTTACGTATTTCCCGATCTGGTACAGAATAATGGCCATGCGGAGCAGGAATTCATCCCTTTCATTAAGGCCGTTGTACCGGTCGAAGGCGCGGATGATATGATAGCTGTACCGCTCCATGGCTCTGGCATGGTCCGGTTCATAATAATAGGAAGCCGCGATAGATCGGGTTAGTTCCAGATTCTGGGCCCGCATATACAGAAGGGCGGGATCCTTCGTTTTCTGGGCGCCGTAGAAAAGACTGGCCGCCTCTACGAAGGTCATGCCCATCATCACCACATTCTTCACAGGCACATTGTCCAGGATTTCCTTATAGATATGAATGGTAGGCGATACCACCGATGCCAGAGATTCTTCAATATGGTACTTCTGCCGCAGCATGGACGTGGAAAGACTGCCTGCTTCCTCATGGAAGCGGATAATCACATCCTTCCTGACCTCGGTGATTTCCTTTTCAATTTCATAGCCCATGAGGCGGCCCACGATTCGCGCCTCCCGGCCGGATAGAATGACCGTATCAATATCATAGTTCCGGACCGTCACCCACAGCGGCTCCATAATGGCATGGATATATTCGCCCAGAGCCTGGGGAAAATCCATGGAATCCCGCTGGTTCAGCTTGAAGGTTTCCAACAGACGCAGGGTACCGATATGCACATTATGCTGGTAGCACAGAGCCCCCTTCTCCCACACGGTAAGGCCGATGCAGCCGGAGGTGATATCCACAAAAAGAAAATTGTTTCCCATGCGTCCGCCGATAGCCTTGTTGTATTCCTTGAACTGGTACTGCAGGCCGAAATGCTTGAAATAAATTTCCTGCGGCATATCTACCACCTGCACATTGAAGCCCGTATTCACCCGCACCAGGTCAATAATGGAGCGGCAGTTTTCCGCTTCTCTGAGCACCGCCGTGGCATACACGGCATACACCTTGACCTGGTAGTCCATGAGAAGCTGCTTCAATCCCTCCAGCATACGGCACAGTTTCTTAATGGAGGGGAAAGAAAGGCGCTTCTGGTTAAATACCTCTTCGCCGAACGTAGTATCCTTGCGCACCGATTCAATGACCCGGATATCCTTTACGCTGTTGTACTGCACAATGCGCATGGATACATTGGATGAACCGATATGAATGATTCCATAAATGAGCGGCTTTTGATCCGACATAGCGAGCCCCCGTTTCTATGAGTAATGCATGGGAAATTCCCATATTCCTGTATGATTGTACACTGGGAAAGTAAAGCCTCTGTAAAACGCTGTGAAACCTTTCTTTCTGAATGATGACTATTTCTTATTATATCATTATTGTAGCATATCTTAAGGGAAAAAGGAGGCAGAAGAGAAAGAACCGGTCATATCTGTCAGAGGAGGCAGCCTGGGATTTCCAATTTCTAATGACTCTCTTCTACCGCCTCCCTCCCATCTGTTGTAAAATAGAATCATCAAAGGCAGTGTCCTCCCGTTTCCGGTCAGACTGCCTCTAAAGGAGAAACCATGGAACGTATAGCTATTATTGATTTAGGCTCCAACTCCATCCGCTTTGTCATCATGCAGATTGGAGCCCACGGTTCTTACAAACTGGTCTATCAGGAAAAGAAATCCATCCGCCTGGCGGAAGGCATGACCCTCGATTCCCGGCAGCTCACGGAAGAAGCCCAGCAGCGGGCACTGCAATGCCTTACCGTGTACGCTCATATCATGGCCGTGCAGAAAGTAAAAAAAATCCTGGCCGTCGCCACCGCCGCCGTCAGAAATGCAGTGAACGGCGCTTCCTTCCTGAAACGGGTCCGTCTCAATACCGGCATTCCCATGACCATTATCAGCGGAAAAGCCGAAGCGGCCCTGGGATTTTCCGGCGTAGCCCACACCATTGACCGAAAGGATTTCCTCCTCTTTGATCTGGGCGGCGCCAGCGTAGAAATTTCCCTGGTCAAAAACAAGAAACGGGTACACTCCATCAGTATCCCTCTGGGCGCCGTGACACTGACAGAAATGTTTCATTCCTCCGGGTCCGTGCCCTATGACATGATCAATGAAATCAAAAATTTCATCCAGAAAAAACTGGCTGAGATCCCCTGGTTCCCCAAAGAGCCCATGGAAGTCATCGGCGTAGGCGGTACGGTCCGCAATCTGGCCAAGGTACACCAGCGGGCCTCCTCCTATCCCCTGCCCAAGCTCCACAACTACAACCTTCCGGTAGAAGACCTTTTCGCCCTGGTGAAATCCATCTGCGGCAAGACCTTTGAGGAAAGGCAGAAAATTTCCGGACTGTCCGAAGAACGGGCAGACATCATTATTGCCGGTGCCCTGATGGTACAGGAAATCGTGCGAAAAGCGAAATCCTCCTACCTCACCATTTCCGGCTGCGGTCTCCGGGAAGGCCTTTTCTTCCACTACTATGATCCCATTTACGACAGGGAAGGCAGCTGGAAGCAGAACATGCTCATTTCCTCCGTAAAGAACTATCTCTATACCCTTCCCCTGGAATATGATTTCCACACAGCCTACGTGACAGCCATGGCCCTTTCCATGTTTGACCAGTGGAAAAAAATGCATCATTTAAACGACCGCATGAGAAACCTTCTCTATGCTGCCGGCCTTCTCCATGACACCGGCACCATTGTCAATTACTACAGCCATGCCAGACACAGTGCCTACATCACCGCTAACGCCCACATTTTCGGCTGGTCCCATAGAGAGCAGATCATGTGCGCCTTAATCTGCGCCTTCCACCATGGCTATTCCAGCAAATTCCTGAAATCCAACAGCCACGTCCGTATCCTCTCGGATCTGCAGATGAAAGAAGTCCGCATGATGGCCCTCTTTCTCTCCCTGGCGGAAGGTCTGGACGAAAGCCACGAGCAGTGCATTACCCGTCTTGTCTGCACCGCCTCCCGGGAAGCCCTGGACCTTCGTATCTACACCAGCCGGGATAACTTCGACGTCCCTGCCCATGCGGTGCAGCACCTGATCAAGGACTTCGCCAAAACTTTCCGCCGCCCACTGCGCATCCAGTGGTTCCCGGGAAGCAGCAGCAGGAATGAACTGGCTAAAGAAGCGGTAAAACTGGACTTTAAGCCCAATGAGTAAGAAGCTGCCTGGCGGCCCGAGTTCAGGAGGTCCAATTGTGGCGGGAGATTTCTCGGTTCAGAGTAACCATAGTGCTCAGAACCCTTTGTGCTGCTTCCGACAAGTATCTCTTTCCAGATGACAATGGAACAAACTGCTTACTGTCATCGACAAAAATAAAAACACAAAAGGGGCTGTGAAAAAATTTTCATTATTTTTTCACAGCCCCTTTACTATGGTTTTATGAAATTATTTAGCGCCGCACTTCTTTGCACTCACTGCATCTTCATACAGCTTGTTGACATAGTCCCAGTTGATAATGCGGAAGAAGTTTTCCACAAAATCCGGTCTGCGGTTCTGGTACTGCAGATAGTAGGCGTGTTCCCAAACATCCAGAGCCAGCAGTGGTTTCTTTCCTTCCGTCAACGGATTGTCCTGGTTGGCCGTCGAAAGGACTTCCAGATGGCCGTCGCTGTAAACCAGCCATGCCCAGCCGCTTCCGAACTGAGAAACGGCGGCAGAAGAGAATTTCTTTTTGAATTCTTCAAAGGAACCGAAGTCTTCCTTAATCTTTTCAGCCACCGGGCCAGCAAAGGAAGTGCTGCCCTCCGGTGCCATCATATCCCAAAAAAGGGCGTGGTTGAAATAGCCGCCGCCATTATTTCTGACAGCGCCCCGGATATCTTCAGGAAGAAGGTTAAGATGGGCGATCAGATAGCGGATAGACTTATCTGCCAGCTCCGGATGGGACTCCAGAGCCTTGTTCAGATTGGCCGTATAGGTGGCATGATGTTTGTCATGGTGGAAATGAAGGGTTGCTTCATCCATCACAGGTTCAAGGGCATTGTAAGCATACGGTAATTCCGGTAATTTAAACATGGTCATTTCTCCTTTGTTGGAAATATAGGAAATATAGGAAATATATAAGATAAACTGATTAACGATATTTCTCGATTCGTTCTGCCAATATTATATCGAATATTCTTGAAACGGTCAAGTGCTTTTCGATATGCTTTTAAAAAGCCCCTGCCTCTTTTCCATTCTTATGCCCAATTAAAAATCCCCCAAAGTTTCCTTTGGAGGATTTTTTCATTCATGAATCATTACACCAGTTTGCTGAAGTCACCCCAGGCATCGAAGAAGGAGAGAGTCTTAAGAAGCTGGGAAATACGGTTGTTCTTCACCGCTTCATCCTTCACCATAACCATGACGTTGTCCAGGTAATCATTGATGGGCGCCGTCAGTTCTTTCAGATAGGGAAGGGCATCGGCGTAGCGGTATTCCCTGTACAGCGGTTCCACGGCTGCCATGGCTTTAGCAAGAGCAGCTTCCAGATTCTTTTCCGCATCTTCCTCAAAGAGGGCCGGATCCACCTTGCCGCCGGTTTTACCTTTGGTAATGTTGGCCAGACGGGTTACAGCCTGACGGAGATCGGCTTCCTCTTTCAGATGGCTTTCTGTCATAGCCTGGGCCTTCAGGAAGATGGCATAAATGTCATCCACCGGACCTGCCAGTACGGCATCGATGATATCGTAGGCAATGCCGTTGTCCAGAAGAATAGCGCGGATACGCTGACGGAAGAAATCTTCCACCTGGGAAAGGACCTTGTCCTTCACTTCCTGTTCACCGGGAAGCAGTTCCAGGGCTTTGGCAATGCCCCTGCGGATATCCCAGTGAATCTTTCCATCGGTCAGGATATTCACAGCGCCGATGGTCTGACGGCGGAGTGCGAAGGGATCCTGGGAACCGGTAGGAATCAGACCTCTAAGGAAGGTAGCAGAAAGGTTGTCCAGCTTGTCAGCCAGAGAAAGGGCACGGCCGATAGATTCCTTCGGCAGAATATCTCCGGAAAAACGGGGCATGTACTGTTCGAAAATGGCCTGGGCCACTTCCGGCTTTTCCCCATCCAGCAGAGCATATTCCTTTCCCATTTCACCCTGGAGTTCCGTGAATTCAGTAACCATGCCGGTAGCCAGATCCGACTTGGACAGGAAGGCAGCTCTGTCAGCATCCTTCATTTCCTCATCGGTGAAATGCCAGTCTTTTCCAATGAAAGCAGTGAGTTTCTGCAGACGGTCTGCCTTATCCCGCATATCTCCCAGGCCTTCCTGGTAGTTAATGCGGGTGAGATCATCCCGATGACCTTCCAGTGTCTTCTTCCGGTCATTTTCAAAGAAGAATTTCGCATCATCCAGACGGGCGCGCAGCACCTTTTCATTGCCATGCTGCACGTTTTCCAGAGCCTTGGTGCCGCCGTTTCTCACAGTCAGGAAATAGGGCATAAGGCTTCCGTCTTCCTTTCGTACCGGATAGTACCTCTGATGGTCACGCATGGGGGTAACCACAGCCGGTACCGGCAGCTTCAGGAATTCATCATCAATTCTGCCGTAAAGAGGCGTGGGGTATTCCACCAGGTAGTTGATTTCTTCGAGAAGATCTGCATTGTGCCATACATGGCCGCCCAGCTTTTCTGCTGTTTCTAGAAGACCTTTTTTAATCATGTCCCGTCTTTCATCCTGGTCCACAATAACGAAGGCCTTTCTCATGGTTTCCTTATAATCTTCCGGTTTTTCAATGGTCACCGGTTCTTTGCAGAGGAAGCGATGGCCCCGGCTTACGCGGCCGCTCTTCACATGAGCAAATTCCACAGGAATTACCTTGTCATCGGCCAGTGCTACGATCCACCGTACAGGACGGATGAAATGGGCTTCTTCATCGGCCCAGCGCATGCTTCTGGTGAAATTAAGACCTGTAATGAGGGAGAGGAAAAGATCCGGCAGTACATCTTCCACTGCCTTGCCCTGGTTCACCACATGGGCCCAGGTATAATCCCCTTCCTTCACCAGCTGAGACGGATCAATGTGCTGGCCCCGGGCAAATCCCTGGGCTGCGCGGGTGGGATTTCCATCAGCATCAAAAGCCGCTTTAATGGAAGGTCCCCGCTTCTTGACTTCTTCATCCGGCTGGCGGTCAGCTGCATCCTTCACCAGCACTGCCAGCCGTCTGGGGGTGGCATAAACTTTGATTTCATGGAAGGAAATGCGATTTTCTTCAAACTTTGCACGGGACAGTTCCTTCAGCTGTTCCACTACGCCGGCCATAATGTTGGCAGGCATTTCCTCTGTTCCGATTTCCAAAAGAAGATTCTTACTCATTTTCCTTCACTTCCTTTCAGCATGGGGAATCCCAGTTCCTTTCTTTTCTTCAGCCAGCCCTTGGCACACATTCTGGCCAGATTTCTGACCCGGGCAATGTATTCCGTCCGTTCAGACAGGGAAATAGCGCCGGCAGCATCCAGAAGATTAAAAGAATGGGAGCATTTCAGTACATAATCATAGGCAGGAAGCACCATGCCTGCTTTCACTACCCTCTTGGCTTCTGCTTCATACATATCAAAGAGCTTGAAAAGCATGTCGTGATCCGACAGCTCATAGCTGTATACGGACTGTTCATATTCATTTTCGTGCCAGATATCGCCGTAGGTCACGCCGTCAGTCCATTCCAGATCATACACATTGTCCTTTTCCTGAATATACATGGCAATACGTTCCAGGCCGTAGGTGATTTCCACAGCCACCGGATGTTCATCAATGCCGCCTACCTGCTGGAAATAGGTGAACTGGGTGATTTCCATGCCATCCAGCCATACTTCCCAGCCGATGCCCCAGGCACCCAGTGTCGGAGACTCCCAGTTATCCTCTACGAAACGGATATCATGTTCTTCAGGGTCAATGCCCAGTTCCTTCAAAGATTCCAGATAGGTTTCCTGAATATTGTTGGGAGACGGCTTCATAATAACCTGGAACTGATGGTGCTGGTAGAGACGGTTCGGGTTTTCACCGTAACGGCCGTCATCAGGACGGCGGGATGGTTCTACATAGGCCACATTCCAGGGTTCCGGTCCGATAACCCGAAGGAAAGTGGCAGGATTCATGGTGCCTGCACCCTTTTCCGTGTCGTAAGCTTCGCCAAGTACGCAGCCCTCTTTCGACCAGAACTTCTGGAGTGCTAAAACAATCTGCTGAAATGTCATATGTCCTCCTAAAAACAATATAAAAATCCCTGTAACAAGTAAGTTACAGGGACGAGTTACAGGGATACCTGACCCGCGGTTCCACCCTCATTGGCCAATGGCCCGCCTTCATTCATAGCAGCCCTACTCCGTTCAGGCAGCAGCTCCGAAACGCCTTCCGCATCCTGCCGGTCTCTCACCCTCACCGGCTCGCTGCTTATGCGTACTCCTTTTCATCATCACCGTAGTTATGGAAACATTCTAGCAAATATAAGAAGGATTGTAAAGGGGCTGAACGAAAGGTTCTTAAGATGGGTAAGCCCTGGGCTGGAAGGTTCCAAGGCTTGACAGCGCCTGTGGCGCCAAAGATTGTGGACTGCCCTTCTGGCAATAATGATAAGGTCAGCGTTATGTGCTTACCTTCCTGCCATCATCCTCGTATAGTATGTGTAGGGCATGAAGTCAAATACTTCCATTGCCCATCTTGATG